>Ga0172375_10006079_pt1 | contig 17069 bp, 14 predicted proteins | sample LakKiv1m_FD_114537 | JGI IMG/M metagenome (GOLD analysis project Ga0172375, IMG submission 114537) | Freshwater microbial communities from Kabuno Bay, South-Kivu, Congo - kab_092012_11.1m | ecosystem: Environmental > Aquatic > Freshwater > Lake | place: Democratic Republic of the Congo...
ATTATCCTTGCGGCATGTTTCATTAATGATCTGGGTACTGTACTGGCGCTTGGGGTGCTCTTTGCCAATTACAACATATGGCTGATCTTGTTTGCAGTGGTAACTGGACTGTTGATGTGGCTGTTGCCCAAATTTGGACCGTGGTTTTTCAAGAAAGTGGGAAATCGCATTAGTGAACCTGAAATCAAATTTATCCTTCTGATCCTGTTCCTGCTTGGTGGATTGAGCAGTATGGCAAAGAGCGAAGCGGTGCTGCCGGCTTACCTTATTGGCATGGTGATGGCGCCTTTCTTTCTCAAGGAGCGTATTCTGGCTCAACGTATGCGGGTTATGGCGTTTACTTTACTTACGCCTTTTTTCTTTCTGAAAGCGGGATCGCTGGTGAAGTTTGGCGCAGTGGCCGCCGGTGCCGTGCTAATTCTCATACTGTTGGGGGTCAAGATAGCCACAAAGTTCGTCGGCATCTGGCCGCTCACGAGGCTATTCAAATTTGAGAAGCGGGAAGGAATGTATATCACCCTATTGATGTGTACAGGGTTGACATTCGGCAGTATTTGCGCGCTTTTCGGACTGACAAACGGTATAATAAATCAGGATCAATACACAGTACTGGTAACGGCTGTAATAGCAAGCGCTGTAGTGCCGACAATTATTGCGCAGCGATGGTTCCAGCCTGAGATTGAAGACACAGAGGAGGAAAAATAATGCATAAGAGACTTCTGCATGGCTTGGATGGGTCGGAAGGGTCGTTTAAGGCGTTGGAAGAAGCGCTTGACCTGGCTAAACAATATGGAGCGGAACTGCACACATTGTCAGTTGAAGAAGTTCCACACTATACCGAGACTATCGGAGAGTTTGTCGAGGAGAAAGAAGCTGTAAACGGTGCATTCAAAGATGCGCTTAAGAAAGCCCGTGAAATGGCATCGACAAAGAGCGTGACTATGCATTGCCATGTCATTCTGGGGCATGAAGTAAAAACATTTGTCGAATTTATCAAGCAACGTGGATTTGACCTGCTGGTAATCGGGTTCATGGGCCACTCGGCACTGTACGACCGTGTGATGGGAAGCACCTGTCAGAGCTTGGTGCGACTTGCGCCGTGTTCTGTTGTCGTTGTGAAATAGGCGCCTGAGGCTGGGAATAATTTGGACCGTAAACAACAATGTGTGAAAAACAGTGTATCCCGGCGCAAAAAATATCCTGCAAAAGGTTGAAGCTGTCCAACAGCGTTTTGGATTAGTCTCTATCGCACCCCAGTTGAATGCCTGCCGGTCTTTGATAGCCCGGACGGATACCATTGAAGTCGCTGTATTTGGACGTTATAAATCGGGCAAAAGCTCGTTTCTCAATGCATTGGCCGGCATGCAGGTGTTACCCGTTGGCGTCTTGCCAGTTACGGCTGTCCTCACAAAATTACGCTACAGCTCAATGGAATCGGCCGGCGTAACGTTTATGGATGGTCACTATGAAACCATCGGGATCGGTGAAATCAACCGGTATATTACCGAAGAAAAGAATCCAGGGAACGAGAAACGTGTCACTACTGTTCATGTCGAGGTGCCAGGGATTGCAGATTACCAGGGATTGGAATTCATTGATACGCCGGGAACGGGAAGTCTGTTCAAGCACAATACCGAAGTAGCCCTCAACTGGTTGCCTTATGCCGCTGTTGCACTGGTTGTTGTAAGCGCAGACCAGCCGCTTTCAGAGGAAGACATCGGTTTTATCAGACAATTGTGCCAACATACGCCTCAAGTTGCCTTGATACTGTCCAAGTCGGACCGGGTCAGGGATGCTGACCTTGAAAAAATACTGAAGTTTTCCCGTTCGCATCTGCAGAACGAGTTCAAGGCAGATATTCCAATTTACGTTTTCAGTTCAATTTCCCCGGCCAGTGATTCCAGGATTGCGGGATGGCGTAAACTGCTTGATGAAGAATTATTGATACCCCTTCGAAGTAATCGTGCTGTCCAGCAAACCAGAATACTACGTCACAAATTTGAACACCTCATTGGCGAATGTAACGGACTGCTGAATGTGGCAATGTCGGCAGCCAGGCGATCGGCAGATGAAAGGGAAAAGATTAGGCAATATGTTTTTGAGGAAGGCCAGAGCTTGCCGCTGGTACAAAAGGAAATTCGCCTTCTCGTGTATGATTTCAGATCTACGCTGATAGACCGGCTATGGAAACATCTGGAGAAATTCCAAAAGGAAGTAATTGGTCGGATCACGGCAGATTTCAACACCGAATCGGTAAAATGGCACGGAAACCTGTGGACCCTGACACGAAAATATGAAGAATGGCTTCATGCATCCCTGGTACGGGAAATGAAGATGCTTTCCTACAGGGAAAGACAGCAGCTTCTTGCCCCCTTGAAAGAAGCAGAAGCAGGGCTCAAGCGCATTGCAGAAAATGCTCTTAACAGGTTAACAGAAAGAGTCTCAAAAGTACTGGGTATATCGCTTCCTTCCCCTCAACACTCATTGACCCTGACTCAACCGGAAGCGCCTGACGTGAGTGTGGGCCGCATATTTGATACAGCCTGGGACAGTTTATGGCTCTTTATACCTATGATACTCTTCCGTTCTGTTGTGAAAAAGCACTTCATGAGGCGAATCCGATGGGAGGTCGAAAAACATATTGCCCGGACCGCATCGCAATGGGCAAACCGGATTAACAAGGCCATTGAAAATGCTTCCAAGGCGGAAGATACATACGCGCAGGAACAGATCACCACGTTTCAAAAAATGCTTTCTGAGTCTGACTCCAGAATACCTGCTCTTGAAGTCGCCTTGGCCGATCTGGTCCAGACCCGAAAGGCATTGGAAGAATACTTTTTCCATGAAACCACAGATGAAGAAGAAAAGATCAAGACGTAAGCTTAGCTCCATAGAACAGGCAAAACGCAGGGAAGAAGTTCTGCGTCCACACGGCGGGCTGGGCTACGATCATTATGTGCTGGCATTACACATGATACAGCGTGAAGCGTTCTCCACGGCCGAATCGGAACTGCTTCACGCTGTGTGGCTCAACCCGTATGAAGCCAGGTTCATGCGGCAATTGGCCTGGTGCCTTTATCGGATGGGTAAGTACGACGAAGCAAGGGAGTGGATATTCAAGGCGCTGCAACAGAAACCGGACGTTCAGGAAACGAAAGATATCATGCAGCTGATTGAAGAGAAAAAGGAATAATTCGGCATCATTCCAACATTCATTGCGCAACGCTGGTTTGCTCCAGGTTTGTCGGATGAAGACAAAGAAGAGATGCTGGCCGTCGAGGAAGAAAGCCTTTAAATTGGGCAGAAGCCACGACCCTTCGGGGCGAATCTTGCCGTTCTTCTGTTTGGGCAACGCGCCCATTCCTCGCGCAAGCTTTAGCACGCGGAGTCGCTCCATGCCTGTCAGACAAACCATGCTGCGGGATCGACGCCGTAACAGGCTTTCAGCTTGTCATAGAGCGCAGGATGTTCTTCTTTCATTTCTTCCGGCAGCTCGAAAAAGGTCTCAGTTGCCACGGCAAAGAATTCCGCCTCGTTCCGGGTGCCATAGTCATCAAGAACATCCTCTTCATTCCGGGCTGTTTTCTCTTTCAACCGCCGGAATTCCTCACCCATCACCCTCGCCCACCCCGCGTAGTCTCTGCTTTTGGCAAGCAGAGGAACCCCGTCGGCAACGGAACCGTTTTCCTGGTCAAGCTGGTGGGCAAACTCATGCAGGACAACATTTCGCCCCGCAGTATATTCCCCGATTTCCTCCTTGAGGTCCCTCCACGCGATCACAACCGCCCCGGTAGCCCACGACTCCCCCGCCCGGAAAGATACCCCATGCACATGTGTTGAGCCGATTGCAGACATCTCTTCCCCAACGTAAGAGTGCGGGTAAACAAGAATTGACTTGAGCCGCGGGTAATAACGGGTCTTCCTGTTCAGCAGGAGCATGCAGGCAAGCGCCGCAATCGTGACCCTTATTTCATCCGTGATTCGGATCCCGCCGCAGCCTTCAAAGCGCTTCTCGGCAAGAAAGATGTTGATATGGCCGTGCAACTGGGTCTTGAGATCCTCCGGAAGATAACGGTACAGGGACACCTTTGACTCAAACAGGCTTTTCCACTCAGCCGGAAATGGCGCATTCCGCAGCTTCTTCCGCCTGATCCGGCGCTGCACCGGTCGCAAAACAAAAAGGGCAGTAAGCAAGCCGCACAATATAAGCAGACAATATGATACCCATGTCATGAGCGAGCAATCTTCTTCTCCCGTTCTGTCAACCTTGCCCTGGTCATGCGTTCACGTAGACCACCTTGTTCTACGAAATCTTTTTCCAGTCGCCTGATTTGCTGATCGAGAAGATAGTTGGTAACCTTAATCAGGCCAATTATCACATTGGCGCAGATGGCCGGATCTTGATGCTCAACACCCTTCTTAAAGGTTTCGTATTTAACATCTGATTGTCGATTCAGAGATTGCAGCCGCTTTACATAACGGTGGTCTTTTGGCCACTCCTCGATGCCTCGCAACCGCAGGAAATCCCGGTAATCTGTCAGCAATTCCTCAAGGCTGGCCCGCGCCACGTTGGTCAACTTGATTTCCATTTCCTTCGAGGTCCCTGAAGCCATACTGCCCTCAACAATGTTCTGCTTCCCGGAACGGGCTGCCTGAACCATCTGGTCATAAGTGCGGTCACGCTTGCCAAAGAACCGATCGCAAAATCGCACCGTAGCGTCAAAAACGATCTCGGCTTTCTTAAAAGCCAGAAGGTCTTGGTATCCGCCATGAGGCGGAATAAAATGTTCCGTCATGTATTCAATTCCTTATAAAGACGTAAGCGACAAAAGGGACTTCAGCCTTTTGTCGCTTACGTCCCTTGAGTCGCTTATACAACCCTGCCTTCAGCCCCCACCCTACTCAACCTCAATCGTGAAGCTCTCGGAATGACTGTTGAACTCGGGCGCGTACATGCACTGGATATCCGCAATGCCGCTCTGATACTTTCCGCGATGCACCACACGCGTCGAATACTCGAATACGTAGATCCCCTTCGGCAGGTAATCGATGAAGAAGTGACTCGCCGTATCACGCGTGGATTCATAATAAGCCAGCCCGTCCTGGTACTTGTAGCGCGAGATCACATTGACCGGCTCGACCCCGCTCCCGCGCTGGTCCTTCATGTGGACATATTCCATGTCCCGGTCAGTCCTCAACTCAACTCGCACAACCAGTTCATCCCCAACCTTCACCTTACCTTTCACCGGCTCCAGGACCTGCCCCTTTTTCGTTGCAACCTTGGTATAAAGCGCCTTCTTAAGCTTCAACGGCGTGCCCTCATGAGGCGTGACCTTTGTCATGTCCTCCAGGTACTGCCAGTGCACGCTCCCCCACGCCACACCCTGGTCAACCTTCTTGACGGTTATCTCACCCATCTTCGGCTTGATCTCGGCAGGCGTGAATTTCTTTTCGTAGAAGCCGGTTCCGGCCTCGACGTTCTCCGGCTTGATACTCATGCCGCCAAGGGACACCTCCACCAGCGTATCGGATGCGAGGTTATTCACGCCCCTCAACAGCAGGCCGTATACCGCGTCAGCCGTCGCTTTTGTCGTCTTCCAGTCCTGCGTCTGCTTCTGCTTCAACAGCCAGACTTTGCAGTCTTCTACCGCCTGTTCATCTTTCATGACCTCCGCAAACGCCTCTATCATCAGCGCCTGGGTCTCGATCGGCGCGCGGTACCACCACCACGACAGCTCGGTCTCGCGCCAGAACATCCCCATTTCTTCGTCCGTCACCGACCGCTCCTTGATCGACTTCATTATGTCCACAGGCGTGGCCGCATCACCGAACCGCAGCAGCGCGAGCGCAAGGTGTCCCTGCGACTGCCGGTTGGCAAGCCTCAGCCAGTACTTCTGGGCCTGGCCGACAAAGTAATCAACCGCCTCTTTCGGTGCGCCCTTCACCGGCCGGTCTTTAAGGAAGAAACTCCTGCCGTAAAGATAAAGCGCTATGGTTTCGCTGAGATGGTTCTCGTCCTTGTTGTCATGGCGCAATATTTCCCGGTAAATATCATTTATCCAGTTATCGAGCCTTCCCAGCGACTTCACCGCTGGATTCATATCAACTTCCACGCCGAGATGCCGCATCCGCCCGAACCCGGTCGTTATATACAAAGTGATGTAGTCATTGCCCAGACCGCCCGGGAACCACGGCCACGAGCCGTCGTGCAGCTGCATCTCTGAAAGCTTGGCAAAACAGCGACTGACCTCGTTATCCATGCGGTTACTGTCGAACAGTATGCCCACATTTTTCCGCGCCTGGCTTTCCGACAACGCCTGCCTGAGCCACGGCGTCTCCTCGATCATCACTCCCTTTAGGTCCTGGTTCTTTTCAAGAGGACTGTCCAGTGCGGGGGTCCCCTTCCACTGGTCGAATATCCGCCGGATCTTCGGATCAGAATTGGCAATAAACCGGGCCAGCGTGTTGGCATAAAGCCTGTTGAACGTCTGCTCCGAGCATTCGTGCTGGAACTCCATGAGGTAAGGAAGCGCCATCACCGCATACCATGACGGATTCGATACCATCTGGACGGCCAGGTTCTGGTGCTTCAGCGTATCGGACTTCCCTGATTTCACGAGCTTCTTGAATTCGAATTTCTTCGTCCCCGGCCCGCGAATGGGCAGAGGCAGGGACTCGGTCACCATTATCCGCCTCGACAGTACCGGCACGTAACCTTCCTCGCCGTCCGATATTTTGCCAGTCGAGCCGACTGCCTTGTACGACAGGAACCCCATGCCGTCCGGCACAGTGATCTTCCATGAGAAACTGCGCGACTCCTTCGCCGGAATATTGAATGACTGATCCTGGACCTTGTTTCCAAGCTGTTCATCGACCGGCTTTTCGGTCCGCGCGTCATTGAAAGCCAGGCGGACCTGCCCCTTCTGCGCCGTTTCGGTCTGGTTGGAAACTTTCACCGTAAACTCCAGCACATCCCCCTCCCGCATAAACCGCGGCGGATTCGGCTGGACCATGATGTCCTTCGACGTGACCGCCTCGCCCTGCAGGAAACCTGACCGCATATCCCTGTCATGGGCAAATCCCAAGAACCGCCAGGTCGTTAGCGCTTCCGGCATCGTGAATGTCATGCGGACAACGCCGTTGCTGTCGGAAACAAGCTGGGGGAAAAAGAACGCGGTTTCATTCAGGTTCTTACGCGCGGCCACCTTGCCGAGATCAGGCTTCGGCCCGGAATCGCCGCCGCCTCCTTCTCCGCCAGCCGCTTCCTCTCGAACACCATTTCCATCTTTATCTGCTTTTGCTTTCGCCACAGGCGCGCAAGCGGCAACTGAAAGTTCTGCACATGCCGGGGCCGCATCCATGTAGTCAACGGAACGGGCTTCCGCTTTTTTTGCCATACCCCCAAAAAGCCTTCGCCCTTTCACGAAACCATAGCCGTAGAAATTCTCCGTAAGATCATAAGGGAACTTCCTGTACCTGATTTCATTGCTCACATAGTTGTTTTGCCATGAAACCCTCATATGCTGGAAATGTTTCAGGACATTAAGAAAGTCCGCGTTCAAGGAAGTGTAATCTTCATAGAAGAATGAAAAACGCGGCATCCAGTTGTGAGGCAGGAAGGCATCAAGTGACTGGTCGTAGAGCGTTGCCACCATCTCGGCCACGGCTTTCCGGGCATCAGGTCCGCTTACTACAGCCGTCCACGTTTCCTTCTGGCCGGGCTGGAGTTTTGAGACGAGATGTTCCCATTTCAGCTCCAGTTCCTTGTTGTGCCATGGGACTTCAACCTTCCTTGTGTCCAGGTAAGCCCGGTTCTCGCGCACCTGTGTAACGTGCAGGAAGAATCCGCCGCGCAGGTTTTCGTCAACCGCCTGTTTTACTGCAGACTGGGTTTCCCCGGCCTTTGTCCAGTAGCGCTTGACGATTTTGTTCCGGTGCTCGATTTCGACGACCGCCCTGCCAGCGTCATAGCCGGTCCCCCACACCGCCATGAATTCCTTCCCGGGCTCCGAAGACCACGCCGGCGCGGAAAACATATGCGGAATCTTGAGCGACAGCTTGTCAGCCGCCGGGTTTATCACCTTCACAGGAAGAAGCGCCTTGACCTTCTTACCGAACCGGTCCTGCGTTTCGGCGACCGCCCGGTATATCCCGGCCCCCAGTTTGAATTCCAGGGAAGCCAGCCCGTTTGTGGCGGTGTTGAATTTCTTTTCGGCTTCAACACCTCCAAGTTCCCAGTTATTGGGATCGGACATGTCCGGCGACCGGTCAATGGAATTATTATCATAGTAGTAATTGTGCCACTGGCGCAGTTTTGCCCGCTGGACTTTTTCCGGCGCCTTAAGCCGGTAAACCTTTATTGTTCCATCCGAGGCCTGTCCTTCGCCGTCAAGGGTTGTTGTAGTCAGTTTTATTTTAACAGGCTTTTCTTCAGTCTGCCAGTCATCGGCCGACATCACCGCCTGCAGCGCCACGTAACCGACATTGACGCCGCGCTGGGCCGAACGGGTCTCCCCGGCTGAATCCGTCACATCCGCAAAAACTTCGTAAATAAAAGTCGGTTCGTCTTTTTCCGGAACCGATAGATCGGGTTTCGCTGTGAATTCAATATTAAACGAACCGTCATTCCCGGACGTCAGGACTCCATGAGTGATTTCCTGGCTTGAAGATGACCGGGGATTGGGCCAGTAGCAGAACCAGTAGTACCAGTATGGAAACCGGACCTGGCGAACTATGCGGTATTTGACCTGCGCGCCGTCTATGGCCGCGCCGGTATATGCCATTGCTTTTCCGGAGAGGCTCACCTTGTCATTCAGCCGCGCCGCAGTTTTGGGCGCTTCCAGTGTAACCTGGAACTTCGGGCGCTTGTACTCTTCGACCTGCACCGACGCGGCGCCGGGCGGACTGTGTGTCCGGATCATCATTGACCCCATCAGCCTGTCGCGCGGGGCAGTGAAACTTCCCGCAAATGATCCGTAGTCATTGCACTGGCGCACCTGTTTTGCGATTTCCTTGCCGTTGGAATCAACGAATTCAACGGTCAGCGTCTGATTGCCTATAAGATGGTAATCATTCTTCAGTTGATCCACGTTCATGCAGATGCCCTTGTACTCAATGGTCTGGCCCGGCCGGTAGATCGCCCGGTCGGTGAAGAACACAGTCTGGTTGTGCGAATAATTCCTGTTGTAATGATATGAGTTGTATTCGCGGGCTGAAGCCACTTCCCGGCCGTTGAAACGCGCGCGGATAAGGTAACTCCTGTATTGCTTTGGTGTGAAACTGAAGAAACCATTTTCGTCGGTATTGGGCATTTCGGCACGGATGCGGTCGCCTTCATTGTCGAGGAACCAGCCTTCAACCGCGGCGCCGCTTATCGGTTCTCCTGATTTTGCATCAAGCACAAATCCCTCGATATTGCCTTCCCTTGTCCTGACAACGATCGACATGTCGCTCACCCAGATATCCACGAATGAAATCTGGTTATCACCATCGCCGAACGACGGGTTATGGCTAGCAATAACGAAATAGTAACCGGAATTCAGCGTCTCCGGAGTCGGGAGTTCCTCGGAACGCTCCTTGAAATCGGGTGTCGCCGGAAGTTTCGCGGACCATTCGAGCACGGGTTTCTCAGCCAGCAGTTTCTTCCGGTCAGGATCGTTCAGGTACTCGGGCCTGCTGTGCTTCCGGTTCAGGAAGTAGTCCCAGTCCCATGCGACTACGCGGAAATAGACTTCAGTGACATTCTTGTACCGCACGCTGATTTTTGGATGGCAGTCGTTCCAGACGTATTCACTCGATATGGCCGCAGATTTGGATTCAATCCCGGCTATCAGGTTATGGCATGACCGGCCGCCGGGGCTGTTCGAAAAGGCCTTCTCGCCCCGCAGAGCCGTCTCACGCGCCTCAACCAGTGATCCCTCGTCGCGCAGTATGCCTGCGAGATGAAACAGGGCCATTGCGGAAAGCTCGTGGTCTTTCATCTGTTCGGCGAATGCCGCCAGCGCTTTTTTGGCCCTGGCATTCTTTGTTTCGCCGAATGACGTGTTCTTCCCGTAAAGTATTCTCGCAAGGTCAACATCGCCGAAAGCTGCCGGATCCGTATCGGGCTCGTGGAACCGCATCAAATCCTGGTAAAGGCAGACAGCCCTGTATACCGGGGAATCCGTATCCGTGACTGCCGGCTTCCAGGAAAGGAATTTTCCAGCGGAATCGAAGACCGGATCCTCGGCGGAAATCTCAAAAACATCCTGCGGCTTGGCGGCCGCCTGTTCACCGGAGGTGTAGAAACCCAATGCCTCATTGGCGATGAAGTCATACATCGTCGGGCGGTACGCGTCCGGCATTGTGCCAGTTTCGATAAGGTCATTGTAGGACGCGACGGGAATCTTCTTCAGCATATCAGCGGCGGAAAGCGCGCTCCGGTATTTCTTGTCGATCTCCGCGAAAAGCCGGGGCAGGTCCCACGTGGTGAAATCCTTGCCCGGCGCCTGGGACGTGGCAGTCCTCTGCATGAAGCGCCACCTGTTGTTCTGGAAATAATGCCAGTACCAGTTGGCCTGTATGGCGTGGAGCAGAGGAACTGTTTCTTTCGGAGCCTTAGCGATTTCGGCTTCAATCCTTGTAATCTTCTCTTCCGGTTTGTTTCCCTGGATATTGCCTTCAAGGACTATTTTCCTGCACATCGCCTTTACCGCCATGCCGTAATCCTTGGCGGCAAGAGCCTGTTTTATAATCGGTTCCAGCGCCTGGATCGCAGTCTTGGGCAACCCCTTTTCAATAGCCTGGTCAACCTCCTTCCACTGCGCGTCATATGCTCCGGCAACAACAAAGAAAACCATAACACCCGACACTATGACAGCCAGCAAAGGTTGTTTACATCTCATAAAGCATCACTCCCTTCATTAATGCAAAAACGTAGGGGCGCCGCTTGCCGGCGCCCGCGGGCGTCAACAAGCGACGCCCCTACAAGTGCTTCTTAGCTATTAGACGCTTCTGCCTCCCGTTTCCTTCAAAGATTCTATTGTTTTTTAGGATTTACGCTTGCGCACTGCCTCATCTCTAAAGCCCCTGTTTACAGCGCACCGCTTCTCACGGCCTTTGCACCTGCCCGCTCCCGACCAAACGGGAGGGCAGGCGGGAGCAAAGGCCCTACAAGAAGTATAGATTATTCGACAATCAGCAGGTTACCCCGCCTAATCCTTATCAATCTGAACCTTCCCTCTGAGATCTTTCTTCACAGACTGACGATGCTTGCCCTCCAGCATTCTTTCTTTCTGCCGGCGCGATCTCCTCCGTTTCTGCCGCCGTATCTTCTCCCACTCCTGCCGGCGGGCGCTCTGCGCGCCCAGGATCCTCTGCTCAATCCGGTCGCAAAGTTCCCTCCTCGCCAGGAAACGGTTCAGGGCACGTGACCGCTCGCGCTGGCACTTGATTTCAATGCCGGTAGGCACATGACGCAGGTAGACACAGGAAGATGTCTTGTTCAGTTTCTGGCCGCCCTTGCCGGACCCCAGCACGAACTTTTCAACCAGGTCGGCCTCCCTTATACCAAGCCGGAACATGCGCTCTGCAATCGCTGTTGTTTTGGAAGAACTCATAAAACCCTCACTCATCATCTTTCCGTATATGTAGGGGCGCTGCTCGCCGGCGCCCGTGCCCGGCATTCCGCGTCCCGGTGGAACAGTTTGGCCCGCGGGCGGCGACTAGCGCCGCCCTACATGACACCAAAGCAATACAACGGTACTAAATTTGTCCTTTGACTGAAGACTTCCGAATGCTATGTTGCCAGAAACACCGGTTAAATCAATAGCGGAGATAAATCATGGCACGGACTGAAGTAGCATACCTGGGCCCGGTCGGCACATACTCCCATCTGGTCGCCGAGAAAAGATTCGGCCGGAAATGCAGGCTGGTGCCGTTACCAACAATAAGTGACGTCTGCTCCTTCGTCTCAAAGAAGCCGTCACGCAGCGGGATCGTCCCGATAGAGAATTCTTCCGGCGGGGCAATCTACGAGACAGTGGACATACTGATGGCGAACATGCCGCGCATAAATGTGACGGAAGAGCTTTCCCTCGACGTCAAGCTTGCGCTGTTGGGCCGCAGGAATGAAAAAATAAATGTTCTCTATTCCCATTTCGCCCCTCTTGAGCACTGCATAAAATGGGTTAAACATCATCTTCCCGGCGTCCAGAAGACCGTCGTTACGAGTACTGCCCTCGCGGCGCAGCATGTCGCCAGCGAAAAGGGAGCCGCAGCGCTTGGCAGCAGAAGGCTTGCGCCCCTCTATAATCTTGATGTCCTCAAGTATCCGGTCGAGGCGGATGTGCCCAATATCACGATGTTCCTTTCCATTGCGGGGCAGAAGGCAGTCATGCCGGGCAGCAAGAAAACATCCATCGTTGCCAAACTGCCGAACAAGCCGGGCAGTCTTTGTACATTCCTCGAAGCTTTCCGTAACGAGAACGTGAACCTTTCGCGCATCCTTTCCCGCCCTATCCGCGGGTGCCCGAGGGAATACGCCTTCATGGTCGATATCCAGGGAGGCATCAACGAACGGAAAGTGAACAGGGCGCTGTCAACCGCGCGAAAGGCCTGCGTCCAAATCAGGATCATAGGCTCTTACCCGTCAAGACCGCCTTATCGGTCATAGGTCAACAATCACGGCAGATCCCGGCGAAACCCTATATCTATCGAATTGTAGTTCGGGCTTGAATTGGTCTCCACTTCGCCAAGCAAAACCCAGGAATTCGTCTTCCATCTCTGGATACATACATCATTGCTGGCATCAATTGACGAGTAGATGAATTCGTTCAGCTTTGGATCAGCCCTCAGGACCGACCAGCAGCCCGGGGCAGTGCCTGCAGCCATGACAGCTGGCGGAGCGACAGCTGCGCCAACCCGCTGGAAGACATACGAATGGTTGGTTGTATTCTGCCGACAAAAGACAACCATGTAGCTGTTGGTCTGAGAACTCCATGCGACATCAAAAGCACGATTGGTAAAGGAATGCAATGGCGTGGCAGCCGTGAAATTAGAGTAAGCACTCCAAGTAGTCCCATTCCAGAATGAACCTTTCAAAAGCCTTGTGACATGTTCACAGGCAAAGTAGGCATTGGTGCCCTGCGCATTGAACTCTATTCTCATCCATTGAGGCTCGCCGCCGACTGCCACGGCAGAGATACTCTTTTCAGCAGACCAGCGAGCCAGCGAATTGGTGAATTCCTTGTATTTGAGCACTTGTCTCGCAGCAGCAGTAGTACCGTTTACATAAACCACTGTTGCCCGGCTGGTCGAATAGGCAACGTCCATGGTTTCGAAGTTGATCAGACTAGCGCAGTTTGTCTCCAGAGACGCCAGATTGGTCCACACCGAACCATCCCACCGAATGGCCATGGAATAGTTGGCGGCTCCTATGGCGTAACGAGCCAGAAGCATCATGTCGTCAGTTAGAGGCCTTGAGACAAGCCTCAACCAGCGAATCGAGGCATTGGCAGCGGCCCCGACATTGACATAACTCTGTGTACCCCAGTAATTTGTGTACCATAGCCGAAATGCCGGCCTGTTGGTGCCTATGCCGTACACGGCCAGTCCCCTGCCGCTGGCCTGTTCGAACGCCACATCAAAACAGCGATTACTTGCCACCGCCACAAGCTGAGTCGAAGCATTCAGCTGGGTACTGGCAAACCAACCGTCATTCGTGTAGATCTGGGCCCAAATTCCACGGGAACTATTCTGAGCAACCAGAAGGTACATATTTGTCTTCGGGTTAACTGCAACTCTAACCCACTGCGAAGTACCATTCACAGACAGGGCAGCCTGCTCCGAAAAAAGCACCCTGTTCTTCTCTGAATATATCCGGTAAAGAGGATTGGACCTGCCCACCGCCTGATACATACAAAGAGCGCGCGACACCTCGGATGTTCCGCTCCATTTACTTGTCCACCGTGAGTTCCCGCTTACACCGGTTGACGTGATGATTGCCATCGAAGGCGCGCTTGTGTTGATTACAGCCGAAAAAGAAGCCACGCCCACAACCCCGGTCACAGCATACGGCACGCTGGTGTACCAGTAATCGTTAGTTACAACAAAAGCCCTCGCGGCGCTAACCCCGCTTTCCGCGGCAAGAAATGCCTCATTCCAGTCCTGGTTTTCGACCTCTTCCATCAGGCCGGAAGAGGAAATCATCATGATTGCCGTTGCAAACAGAGACATTAGAAGTATGGCGGCAATCAGCCCGACCAGAGCCATACCACCTGAATTCCCTTTTCCATGCGCTTGATTCATGATTATTTCAAAATCCCATCATCGAGAAAGAAATTAACGTTCAGATCTTCAACTGCCAGATGCCTGGTTACCCTGAAATCAAGGCCTATGCGTCGTATAAGCGCAAGATTTGTCGTAACACCGTTCGTAAAGTCATAATACTTGAAGCTGAAAATATCAACATCCGCAGCCAGGGTGCCGCCATTCAGGCTCACGGTTCTTCCGCTGAGCTGAAATGTGTTTGTCGCTCCCGACTGGCTTACAAACGTCAGCTGATTCGTACCGGCAGTCACTACGACCTTCAAAGGCCTGATTTCACGCCGCATCCTCTTAAGCGCGTCCAACACCTCGCCATCTGCCTGCGACTGGCAGTAGAATCTTGCATACATCTGGCTGGCGCTTACAACATAACGGATCGTGACAGCGGCAATTATTGAGACAACCACCAGTACAACAATCATCTCTATCACTGTAAATCCGCCACGCCAAACCGCAGAACAATGCCTGTTGGATCCGGATAACATGCCCAGACGACTCCCTTCAGTCATATTCACTGACAACCGCAATATTCGTAATCCCGACACCTTGACCGGACACGACAACACGTATCCGCTTGAAACCTGTGGATCCAGCCGGTTGCGGAACGACTGCATTGAAATTGCTCACAGAGACATTTTCAACAGCTACCGAAACTGATAAACTGTTGAAATTCGTAAGCACCACCCCTTCAATGGTCCTTGGCGGCCTACTGGTCATACCATTGTAATCATCCACATCGTTGAATTTCGCCCGGTTAGAAACACCTTCTTCCGGGCCAAAAAGAGTCGGCCAGTTGGTATCGACAAAACCCTTTGAGAGGATCTCATTCATTACATCTTCCGCCAGGATCGTCGCATCCCTGGCGGTCTTCGTAAATCCCATGCCTTTTGCCGCCGGGTAAAAAGACATGATAATGGCAGATATGACAACACTGGAAATGACAATGGTAATAATCAGCTCTATGAGCGAATAGCCGCAGTTCCTGCATCCTTCAACATTCATGGAACCTCATCCCGGAACCGAAACATAGCCGGTATTCGTAGTAATCGTGACAGAAAGACCGCCCTGCAGTGTAATTACCCCGTTGGCTGTGAGCAGTAATCCAGACCCGTCGTACGGAATCCCGTTGGTAGGACTGAAGACCACTGTATTGGCACTGCCACCGCCGATACTGACAGTAGACAGCCTGGCTTCTGAAGATTTCATGCCGACATTCACTATCCAGTCACTTCGCGTGGCTGGATCCTTCGCCGTAGCATAAATTCCGTTGGTACCCGCAAGATAAACGGTGTATTGGTTCGACACCACGCTGAAAACAATCTTCACGGCACTTTCGCGGTTCATCGCCATATTCCTGCCGTATCGAAGATTGGCGGAAATATCCCTGGCCGCCATGAGATTATTCTGCGCCGCGAGATTTGTGAATTTCTGATAGGCCACCAGCATCAATATGGAGATTATAAGGAGAACAACAACAAGCTCCAGGGCACTGAATCCGCGATCTTGCCTGGAGAACCCCACCGGCAGGTATGGGATAAAGCATTTCATTTCTGCCCGACCCGAAGCGTTATCTTATCCTGTCCGTTCTCAAGGATCACCTGGTCGGGGTTGATCTTGACAACAGTCCACCCTTCAACCTGCTGCCCCTCCTCCACGAACTTGCCGTTGACAATCGCCGTTCTCTTGGAGGATTCACCCTGGGAAACAACCCCAGTCAGATAGAGCTGGATGACCTTTTCGGGAACTTCGGCAGGCGCCTGCGTTACAGCTCTGACAACCTTCTTGACGGCAAACGGGCTTCTCCTGGGCAGTAGTCCGGCAATTCTCTTCTGTTCATCAAGTATCCTGGGCTCCAGTGACGGTGAAGCGGCAATTCCGCCGCTGTTGATAATTTGCAGCGTGCCGGCTATCGCAACTCTATCGAAAAGTATTGCCGGCTGCGATGCAGCCAGCTGACCCGGCATGTTTACCCGGCTTGCACGAACATTCTTAACAACCAGGTAAGCCAGCAAAGGCGCAAGCAACAGGGTCAACACCACGGCTATCTTGTCCCTCGTCTTCTGATCCATTTTTAATCCCTCAAATCATGATAGCGAAACTCATTTCACCATCGAATACACGGAAATCACACACTCCCCGCCGATATCTCCCTCAACCTTATCATCGGCAGGAGAAATCTGCAGAGACTCAAGTTTGGCCTGGATATCCCAGGCAGACATGTTGCGAAAGAATTTTACAAGACCCGTGTAGCTGCCAACCAGGCAGAACCTGTAAGAGGTTTTTAAAACCGAAACGCTCTTCCCTTTTAAAACACTGTCCTGACCATCCTTTACAGCATTCTCAAAAGTCCCCGTCATCTTCACGCCTGCACTTGATGCGGCCTTTACTGCCAGTCCGACAAGCTGCGGGCCTTCACTGCCCCTGACTGCCAGGCGGGATGTCGCATCTTTGACTAACTGATCAATCGCCACGTTCTTCTTCTGAAGTTCTCCCAGGAGCTGCTTACATTCCCGGACATCTGCAATCTGCGCGGCAAGATCTTTCCGTTCTTTCGTAATCGAGGCCAGGGTATTGGTACGGTCCCTGAACCACAGCCCAGCCCCGAGACAGACCGCCAGCGCCAAACCAACCGCAACAAAAGATTTTACATACCCCATCATGCTTTTTTGCCTGCCTTAGTAAACAATTTCACACCTGATCTCAAAAGTTCCCAGCGATTCGGCTGTGCGACTGGCCTCCCCGGAAGCCACCTTGACCTGGCAGAA
>Ga0172375_10006080_pt1 | contig 17066 bp, 10 predicted proteins | sample LakKiv1m_FD_114537 | JGI IMG/M metagenome (GOLD analysis project Ga0172375, IMG submission 114537) | Freshwater microbial communities from Kabuno Bay, South-Kivu, Congo - kab_092012_11.1m | ecosystem: Environmental > Aquatic > Freshwater > Lake | place: Democratic Republic of the Congo...
ACTCCGCAGGCCTGTGCCTCAAGCCCTGGTAGACCAAAACCTTCAGAGAGCGAAGGAAAAACAAACATCTCGGCGTTATTGTAGAGAATCGGAAGATCGGCATCCTCGATGAAGCCGGTAAATTTAACAGCTTTTTGCAGACCTAGCTCCTTAACCTTGGTAATCAAACAAGGAAACTTCGGATCAGGTCGACCGGCAAAGACAAGATCGAGCTTACCCTCAAACTGTTTCTCGTTTGCTATTTGATAAAAAGCCTCTATCAACCTGATCAGATTTTTATGCTCGCGCCACTGACCGACATAGAGAATATATGGCTTATCAATCCCGTATTTTTCTGTTTGCTTCAATGCTCTTGGATTAGTAATTTTACAAAATTTCTGGTCGACTCCATTGTACGTCGTCACAATCTTACTTTTAGGAATCCTTAGCACCCTTGCGAGATCGTTTTTGACAAAATCAGACACCGTCAGTATCTTTTCCGATTTTCGGGCAGCATGAGAAATGACCCAATGATAGGCATATTTTTTCAGCTTCCCGCCTTTTCCAGCATATTGGGAAAGTGTTAAATCATGAATAGTCACAACAAATTTACCGCGATATAAAACAGGGTGGTTGAAATGCGGGAAGTGAACTAGGTCGGGCCTAAGCGACTTAAGAAGTCCCGGCAACTCAGTTTGTTCGGCGAGAGAATAATGACCTATACCAGTTTCAACTATATCAACCGGGATTTCACGGTCAGTAAGAATCTTTGATAACTCACCGTCGAAAGTGGTGCCTTTATTTACCAAAAGAATATACTTTTGCGACTCGTCCTGCGGAAGGATATGCTTGAGCAATTCGTATGAATACCGTCCTATCCCAGCATGAGACAGGGAGAGGAATCTTCCATCGAACAATATTCTTTTGATTGAATTCATATCATCTAGAGTTTTTAAAAGTCCAGCTTCGATTGATAAAGAAATTCCATAAAGTCGCTGCAGCCGTTGCTAAGATCAGCCCAAAGATGTCTCTTAGATTTAGTTTAGAAGTAATGTAGAAGAAAACCAAGCTGTTGATTAGTAAACCGCCAAGCGCCACTACCATAAATTTTCCTGCCTCGGCGATTACTCTCTTTTCAGTCGATCTAAAAGTCCACTTTCGATTCATATAATAGTTTGAGAGTGCCGAAACAATAAACGAAAGGGCCTTAGCGATTTGACGAGCGCTCTGTAGATTAATCGATGGAAACCATCCCAAAACCAAAATCCTGACCGGGTAGTAAGCAGCCCAATCAACCAGGGTATTTACCGCTCCAACAATAGCAAATTTTACAAATTGCCTAACGGACTTTTTCTGAGAAAATAGCCTGAAAACAAGCTTTGCCGATTTGGACAGTTCGCCTGATATTTTCGACTCGCCAACCTCGCGATCCTTGAATGTTATTGGCGTTTCTTTTAGTTTAAAGCCATTTTCTTGGGCAAGCAGAAGCATTTCGACCTGAAAGGCATAACCGGCCGCCTGTATTTGGTCGAGATTTATTGCCTTGAAAAAGCTAACCGGATAGCACTTAAAGCCTGCTGTTGCGTCCTTGGCTTTAATTGCAAGCATGATTCTGGTGACAAGATTTGCGCCCCAACTATTGATATATCGCCTAGCATCCCATCCGACGATCTTACCGCCCTTTACATATCTCGACCCTATTGCGACGGTGTTATTGTCGCAAAGTTCTATCAATCTTTTGAGGGCTTCCGGAGGATGGGAAAAATCCGCGTCCATAGATACGAATTTCTTGTATTTGCGGGCGACGCCCCATTTAAATCCGGCTACATAGGCCTTTCCTAACCCCTGTTTTTCGGTTCGGGTCAGCAAATAAATCCCCTTATTCTTTGCCGCAAGTTTTTCCACAATTTTTCCCGTTCCATCAGGAGAACTATCATCAACAACCAAAATATCCCCCTCGGGGCTTTCATTAAGTATCGCCTCGATAATCCCTTTAATATTCTCTTTTTCGTTATAAGTGGGAATAATAATTAATGCAGTTTTCACAAGACAAAAATACACGATATCCTGGTTGCTGTAAACAATTTCGTACCTTGGCAATACCGCCAAAAGACTCTATAATTACTATGTGAAAAAAATCATCATCTCTTTTTTCGTACTCGCCATCGCCATAGTTGGTGGCATTTATGCGGGCAGGGTGCTAAAAAATGACAAAAAAGTCGAAGAAAGTCCTTATGTTTTCGGTGTGCAGTGTGGCGCGTTCACCCTAAACAAGAAAATTGAAAGCTATAACGAGCAGAACACAGTCAAAAAAATACAGAAGCTCAAAGAGCTCGGTGTGAACACAGTTAGGGCAAATTTTGAAATGTCGGTTAATCAGCCGTTCTCTATAACTCCTTACGACGATACAAATGACCGATATATTACCTCTTTGACCGATAATGATTTCGATGTCCTGCTTGTCATCGACCCTAATATTCCAGCCACTATCGGCAAAGCAGATTATGAAAAAGAAGGCTATAATCTCGCCTCCTACATTTCCAAAAGATATAAAGGCAAAATCAAATACTACCAAATCGCGAACGAAGTGAGCGGGACTTCCGTTAAACCCTCCGATCCCGATTTTAAGGGTCGTGTTTTCAAAGATGATTTCGGCCTGGAATACTCCGTTGAACGATATGAAGCGGTTCGGGGATGGGTCAAGGGAATGTCAAGGGCAATCCGCGAAAATGATCCCTCGGCTAAAATTGTGCTGACAGGCCATTGGGTATTATATGAAGTTGTCGAACGACTAATCGCCGACGGAGTCGATTTTGACGTCCTTGGATGGGCTTGGTACGAGAACGACGGAGACGACATTACCAAACGAGAAACACCAGATGGAAAAAATACAATCAACCTCGGCGCCGAACTAGCCAAATTTAAAAAGACCAATTGGATCATTGAGAGTAACTTGGAAGATGGCACCTTTCCCAAAGGAAGCAAAACCACGAAAACCCTCGAAAAAGATCAGGCGGACTTTATCCGAAATTTTGTTCCGAACGTGATAAATAGCGGATATTTCACCGGATACTTTTTCTTCACCCTCTTTGACGATCCGGTAGCCGGTGAAGTCGCCGGCGAGCGGGAGGCGCACTGGGGACTCGTTGAGGTTAAGAAGGTCGGCGATGAAAATGTAATAGTTCGAAACAAGCCAGGATTTAACGCCTACAAAGACGCTATTTCCTCACTCAGTATCTGATTTATATCTTGGTGAGCTCTATATAATCAAGCTCTAGTGTGGCATTTTTTAGCATGATGCGAAACTCAACATTCTCACCGGTTTGTTCGTCTGGTATTTCAAATTCGAGTGTCTCTTTTTTTGAACCACCGGATGAAATCTGAATCTCTTTGCGAGAGAGCTCGTTACGGCCAAGATCTGAAATAACATCAATTATATACGATCCCCTATTTTCACTAAGCTCGAAATCAACCCTGTATTTACCTTTATTAAGGTTGATATACGGACCCGAAACGAGGTAACCGCTTTCCATCTGAGATGCGGACACGACTTGTCCACCGTCTGCACCCTCTTTTTTGATTGTATGACCTACCTCACTGACCAAGTCCTCTCCTTGTATCCGGTTAGAACCATCAAAGCTAACTATCAACGAAAAGAGATCATATTTAACCTGATCGCCATCGAGAGCGGAAACCGCATAAAACGATTTGAGGCCGGTGATTTTTTCCTCCAGCTCCTGAAGGCCAAAGGTTCCGATCTTCTCTCCTCTCAGTTTTTGTTCACCGGTTTTGACAAAGTATGTATCGGCAGTAATCTTGGATTGCTCGGCTGAATATCCGAGAAAAATTTGGTCAGGCCGTGAAGAAACCGGAACATAGAACCATCCCCCTCTGTCTGTATAACTCCAGCTTTCGATGTCTCGATTGCCTGTTGCGATTCTATAGAGACAAAATCCAAAATCTGCATAGGAAATATCCGCCTTATCACTCATACAAAAGTTGCGATTGAACACGTTTACCGAAACGACTTTGGCCGGAGTATCATTTTTCAAGATCCTCCCGAAGGTAAACTGATGCTCTCTCGCTCGGCTATCAAGATCTGACATCCTGCTTGATCCATCTCGCGACACCTCATAGATAGCTTGGGGAAAAAGTGGATTCATCTTGGCCAACTTAAGCGTGTACTCTTCAAAAATATTATTTAGCAGGGTTCGCTGATTTTTAGGCTTACCCGCCGCGTTTGCTCGAATATCAAAATATTCTCCATCAAATCTGCGCCTTGGATATTGAACCGCATCGAGTGAAACATAGGCGGGTTCTCCGCTGACTAATCTTTCGTTTATCGCTTTTTCTGCCTCGTTTGCTCCCTGACCAACATCTCCGAAGCTGATAAACTGTCCCTTATATTCATTAAATGTTCGAGTTATATTGCTGGAAATAAAAACGCCGCCCTGCTTCAACTCTCTCTGCATCACATATATTTGCTCGAATGGTGCCGGCATTTTTTTGTATTTTGCTCCAACGGAAAATCCTAAAAAACCAACCTGCGCCAAAACCAATATTATCAGCGTCAGTCTTATTGCTGGTCTTTTAATCGAGAAAAGTAGCCAAGCACACAGAATGGCCGTTGGTACTAAGGCCGGAATCATCGCTCGCCCATGCAGATTTTCATAAATATAGTTTGCCGTTAAAAGAGTAGATGGAACAAACCAAATGAAAAAGGCCACGGCCGTTTTAGTTTTACTGAATACAAGCTTTAACCATCCGATAATCGCTAAGAGAGCGACCAAAACAGTCGAAATTGTCAGATAATATTTCAAAGTTAGATAGAGCGAGATCGGACTTCGATCAGAGACATTACCAAGAAGTAAATATCTCAGTGCAGCAGTAATGGTTGGCTTACCGTCAGGAATTCCCATCTCATAGGCAACCCTGAGAAGCCAGACGTAGCCCGCTATCGCCCATATAGCCAAAATAGCCATTAAAATAAATTTCAAAATATCCCTTTTAACTGCCTTTAAATCAAACTTTTCTATTTTAATAAGCCAAATTCCAACATAAGCTGTTACCCAAAAAGCAATCGAAGTGTGGGTAAAGGCAGCGCCTCCGAGCAAGATTCCGGAAAGAGCGGCGAGATATAACCCTTTTTCTTTTCGCTCGTCGCAAGATAGAGCAAATACGTATAGAGAGGCAAAATAAAAACCATGCATAGTCGGATCAACCAATATTCCAATTTGCCCGGAGTAGACAAAGGGCAGTAGAGCAAAAATCGTTGCCGAAAGATATGCGATTTTTCGACCAAAAAGATTTTTCGCAAGCAGATACGCAAATAAAACTGCAAGAGATCCGAGCAGCGCAGAAGGAATAATCCCGGCTGTTACGCCTTCATATGCGGTAACACCAAGCTTATAGAATATGCTAGAGAGGCCGACATACATCGGGTGAAAAGGCGGATGACCTGATGTCAAAACCTTGATCATCTCCGGTATCTTCAGCCGCCAGAGGTATTCACTTGAATCGAAGAAGTCCTTTGAGTCCGAAAGAAAAAGAAATCGCGACAAGAAAAGTGCGATCACCGCGAAAAAACCCAACCACTTCACCCTTGATTCAACCATCGTCGGAGTTTTGACAAAAAGTTTGTAAAGCTCACCAAACGCCCTTAGTATAACAGAGATTTTACTGCCGGTTGGCTTGCCGTGCAATCTCGGCAAGTGCCTAACAGGCATTTCAATGATTTGACAGCCCTTCTCCTTCAGTCTAAAAAGTAACTCAGCTGAAAAGGTCGCCCCTCGGCTTAATATCTTTATCTTGCCAAGCGATTCTTTTCTAAAAAGTTTGAAGGCACAATCGATATCTCTGAATTTTATGCCAAGTGCTAAGTAACAGGCTATCTTCCAGCCCAGAACATTGATCTTCCGCCTAAGACCCTCGACTCTCTTGACCCTGTAACCGATAACAACATCATATTCTCCTATAACGTCAAGAAATGGTCGAAGATCTCTGAGGTCAAACTGTAGATCTGAATCAGTAAAAAAGACAAGCTCCCCCCTCGCCATTTTCAACCCGTCCCAGACAGCTGCACCATAACCGCGATTACGCACGTGATTTACGATTTCAAGAAATTTGTTAGTCTTCGCAATGTCATTGAGTACCTCAAGGGTCCCATCAGCTGAGCCGTCATTTACGACTATGATTTCCCAGGCCTTAAACCTCTTAACCAAAAAACGGCTTGCCTGTTCGACAGCCTTCTTGATGTTTTTTTCCTCGTTATATGCAGGCAAAACAAAAGAAAAATCTATTTTCTTCATATAAACTTTGTACCAAATAACCCTGTAAATTCAAGCTAGGTTATAGGAGCGCCAGTAGAATCCAGAACATACCAGCCAAGTCGTTTCTAAAAAAAGGCGTGTCAACTAGGCCATATACTAGGATCGAAATAACAGCGGCGATAATAACAATATTTTTGGACTTTCTAAGAGAGAACCATAAAAGAGCAAAAAACGAGCCGATTCCCAGAACACCCATCGTCAGATAAATATGTAGATAAAGATTGTGAGCAGTTAAGGCCTGAGGAGCAATATATTCAGTATAATTTATCCTACCCCTGGTCAGATCGGTGAAATAATCCTGAAAATTCGATAGGCCAACCCCAAAGATCGGCTTTTGCGCGATTATTTCGCTTGAAGTCGTCCAAATATAGTACCTAATATTTGACGAACTGCCTGTTCGGCCCATATCGCCAAAGTTCGGTCTAAACATCATCAGACCGCCCAAAATGATTAGTGCGCAAACGACACCAACATAGACGGCATAGGTTCTGCGTCGCGACTCCTTGGCAAAAACGAGGAGCATCGTGAGCAAACCCGCCGGCAGAGCCAAATAGACTCCTCTTGATCCACTTAAAATCAGAGCGGCGAGTATCAGGACGCTGCACGATAGAAAATAGATAAACCTTCCCCTGTCTTTAAAATAGGAAATCGATAGAAAAATAGATCCAACAAGCGTTGGGGTAAGGAACATTGATAAATAGTTCGGACTTAAGCGGTCAAGGTCGAGTAATCTGCCGTCTTGCGATCTGACTCCAAATAAAAAGTAGATCAGTGCAACGGCAGCAGTAATAGCTCCGCTGACGCAGAGTGCCATAAAGGCCTTGTTCTTTTGGCTCTTATCAAATGAAGAAATCATGAGATAGACCAAAAAGCCGTCTAGAAAATATGCCTTCCAAAGACCAGCCGCTCTGATCATCTGAGGATCGAAAAGCACAGATATTAAACCGGCAACGATAAATACCAGCAAGGCATAGAACAAGCTGCTCCGTTTGATTTTTATCTGACGAAGAACCAGGCCAGTAATAAAGGAAGCGTAAATCATCAATTCCAAAATCGTGGTCGGAATCGGACCGATTGAAAATCGCACGAGATAAAGCGGCAAGGCTAGGATCGTCAGCAAAACGAGAAGCAGATATATTTTATCCAGCTTGCTATTTTTCATTTTTGTTTAAAACAATATTGCTTGTTGCGCCGATCAGACCAATCAAGAACCAAACATGAATGATGTAGAGTGTTGAAAAAGTAGCATATTGAACCAAAATCCCCAGTAATGCTGCAAGAAGAGCAAAAATGACAGGCGCGGCAAAATTTCCGCGAGAGGCAAAATAAGCTTTCAATCCCCTAGCGTAAATGGCGACAACCAGAATCACAAATCCGACAAATGCGACCAAACCACCTTCGGCTAACAACTCTAAATATTCATTATTAACAATCGCCCAGCCGTCCTCTTCTGGTGGCTCGTCCGGATCGCCCTGAATCATCGGTCCGAAGTTGCCAAGCCCTACGCCGAGAATCGGCTTGTCGACAAACATTTCATAAGCCCGATTGGCGGCCGAAAGTCGCATAACAACCGACTCGCCTTCCTCGCGGTCTTCGACCGCGACATGACCAACAAACTCGTCGATTGCCCGTGATTCACTTCTGCTGAGTGCCAAATATGCGCCGGTAGCAGTGAAAAATATAATTGCCAGCGCTATTGAAACCGTCTTAAAATTGATGATCGTTTTTGCCTGGGTAACCAAGATTACTACGAAAACAACGGCCGCCGCCAGATATGCGCCGCGCGAAACTGTTAAAACAAAATCAATAAGTAAAACGACCAAAAGTAAATAGGATATGTTGCGATTAAATACTTCGCTGATTGAATTTTTGATGTTTAAAAAGAAAATTAGGAGTAGCGGGATAAAAATATAATTGGCAAAATACAGTGGTTCTTGAGAAAACGCCTGAACTCGAGCAAACCCAAAGGTTGAGCTGTCGTAGCCCTTTTTGAGGAGAGTTATTTCGTTTGGCAGTCCAATCATGTCGCCGCCGAACTGCAAAATACCAAAAATTCCGGCGATTAAAGCCCCCCACAGAACACCGCTAAGTACCAACTTCAACGACTCCTTACTTCTAACAGCCGTAGTTACAACAAAATAAACGAGGCCCATCAGGATCATAAATGCATAGACCTGCAAAGCTCTCGACATATTCACAGCAACTGGAAGCGAAGCAAGCAGGGTCAGAAGGAAAAAAGTAACAGCTGCCCTTATCGGATCCTTGGGAATTTTAACTTGCCGCGTCAAAACCGCAAAAAGACAAGTAACAAGAGTGAGAATAATCAGAAGATGATTGATCTTTAGTGTAGCAGCACCAAGTTCAATCGTCGGGACCCTCTCAAAAGGAAGAAAAAAACCGATCAGGAAAACTCCTGCTTCGATCTTATAAAAAATAATCGGCAAGATCAGTATGATGAAGGCGGCACCCAAGCCCAGCATCAGCCCGAGAGGATATTTTAGCGTTGCCATCACAAAAGCCAGGGCAAGCGCAATCGCCGCCGCTATTACATACCAAGATATTTTGGAAATCGCCTTCATTTTCTATTCCTCATGGCCTGTTCATAAACATCAATTGTCTGCTTGGCCGTTCTCTCCCAGTCAAATTTACTGACTTGTTGCTCGTTTTTCTTCTTCATTTCATAATAAAGTTTTTCGTCACGATTGACTCGGCTGATAGCTTCTACCCAGGCCGACTTCTGTTTTGGGGAGATCAAAATGCCCGCCTCACCGATTACCTCGGGCATCGAAGATGTATTTGAAGAAATGACCGGTGTACCGCTAGCCATCGCCTCCAGCGGAGGCAAACCGAAACCTTCATAAAGCGACGGAAAAGTGAAGATCCTCGCGCCCTGATATAACGCCCCTTTGTCCTCTTCATCAATATAACCGGTAAAGATTACTTTCCCTTGCAATTTGAGTTTAGCTACCTTCTCGAAAAGACCCTCATAATACCAGCCCTTCTTGCCAGTGATCACCAGCGCCAAGTTGCTATTTTTTTTGTCTTTGATCGCCTCGAAAAATACATCGATCAAAAAGTCGAGGTTTTTTCTCGGCTCAAGAGTTCCAATGTGTAGCAGATAGTCCTGGGGTAAATCATATTTTTTCTTGACCTGATCTATTTTGTCATTTGATAATTTTTGTTGAAGTTTGGCATCAAAGCCGTTATGAATAACGGTTATTTTATCGGGGGATATTTTCAAAACTCGAACAATATCGCGTTTGGTGGATTCGGAGATGGATATAATTTTTTTGGCCTTGGCGTAAGAAAACGGCATCCACTTGGAATAAAACATGCGTGAAGCAAACGGAATGTTCTGAGGAAAAAGAATGCTAATAATATCGTGGATCGTCACTACAACCGGCCCCCTAAACATCAACGGAGCCGAAAAACACGGCTGATGGATAAGGTCGACAGACCGCCCCCTAGCGATTTTAGGAAAAGTGAATTGATCCCAGATAAATCTCTGCGGCGTTGAAAAGTCGGTTTCGGAATCCGGCTTAGCCAAAACATACTCATTTTTGTCATCAATTTTTTTGAGATTCTCAACTAGATTTGACACACAAAAACCAAAACCCGTCGGTTGCCCCAGTGTAGTTTGTACATCAATAGCTATTTTCATCTATCCTCTTCTGATAACTTCTTTGATCAAATCTCTCGGAATTGCACGAAACACATAAACGCAAAGAGCGTATATGACAAAACATCCAAGGACTGTGATCAATATATCAATTCCTGCTACAAACATCATGTATGCCGCAATAGCCATAACCGCCCCGCAAAGCAATATCCTGAAAAAGTTACCAAACTGAATCGGAATTTTCATGTACTTTCTGGAAACATAATAAGTAACCAGCATCACCACCACCTCTGTTAACAAAGTCGCAACTGATGCGCCAAGATAACTAAACCGCGGGATTAGTGCAAGGTTTAAAACCACGTTTAAGAGGGCAAAACCGATCGTCGGATAAACTAACGATTTTTGCCGGCCGATTGAAACGACCAAATAATTGTATAGGGCAGTAAAGAAATTGATTCCGACCGAAAAGATCAAAATCCGAAGACACGTGACCGAAGTTGCACTCCAGCCCATTACGCTAACCGTCGAAGCAGTTGTAAACTCCACTCCACGCGACCCGGCGATAAAAGCAATAACAGGATTGGCCAAGATAAACGAACCGAGGACGATCGGCACAGCCATCAGAGTTAAAACATCAAACTGCTTCTGAAACGCCGAGTTGAGACGCTCGTCTTTGGCAACAGCGTACCGCGTAATCAGAGGAAAGGCCGCTCCCAAAAGCATTGTTGGAACATACTGAAGAACTTCAAGGAGTTTATATGGAGTACCGTAAATCCCCACGTCGATCATGCCCTTCATTGAAGAGAGCATAAGAGAATCGATTTTGTAATAAATAAAACCAAAAACCATTGTGATTCCGATTGGCAGGGCCTGCGTGATAACTCGACGAATATATTCTTTGTCAAAGGCAAAGCCCACTTTCACATACTTCGATACAGCAAAAAGATCGATAAAAAAGTTCAGGGCATTGCCGGTAATATATGAGGACATAATAATATAAAAACTGGCTTGCGCCTTGATCAGCAGATAAATGATTGCTAAGGTCAGTATTCTGCCTATAACCTCGGCCGTAACCGCAACATCCATCCGATAATTATTAAGGAAAACGCCTACCAAAGTTGAATTCATAGTTAGGAAGAACCAAGCAATTGTAATAATCCCGACGCCGAGCTTCACGTCGTAGGGATAATTGAAAAACCAGACAAATCCGAAAGCTAGAACATGCACCAAGACTGCAAGAGCCAATCTAAAAGTAAATACATTCTTGAAAACCTTGTCCTTGTCGTCGTTAATTGAAAGTTCGCGGATGAGAGTCCACTGCAAACCAAAATCTGCAAATAGAGCAAAAAAAGCTACAAAGGCAAAAACGGTAGTGTATTTACCTACCCCTTCGACTCCCAAGTAACGGAAGAGGGCCGCGACTGTTGCTAGAGATATAAAAATCCCGATGACTTTTCCGATCATCTGGGAGATCGCACTACGAGCGATTTTCTTCGTTGAACTTTGAGTCTCAGCCATAACCTAATTCCTCAAGCAAATCTTACGGGAAAACAGGTATTTAGGCAATAATTACTGCCGACTTCCGATCTTTAATATGTTATAATTGTAAGTGAAGAAAAGGAGGGTGGACTGTATCCAAAAAAGAAAAAAATCCTCGTGATTCTTGGGTTGGCTGCCGTTTTTGCAGTTCTAATTGTGTTTGCTTTTTTTACCAACGAAAGTAGTGATTCGACACCTACTCCTGAAGAAAAGACCAAAATTGCCGGAGAGAAAAATGACTTTAACGATCTTCCAACAGCTACGACGACTGCAGCTGGAGTCGTAAACCCCTCGCCAACCAAAAGCGTAGTAATTGGCGACCTAGACTGGACAAAAAATGCAAGCAAAAGCCCAGCTGTTGACCTTTCAAAAATTATAAAGTTCAGTAGCGCGGAAGAAGAAGCACGCTTCAATTCGGGTGACCCGTGCGCAATTGCCGGACTGGACGACAATTGGTCTGACCCATTCGGAAAGACAATGTGCGGTATGACAAGATTTATTTACAGACAGGTCTTCGACCCTTTAAACAAGATGGCTTGTAATTTTAGCGGTGCAGCAATGGCAGCTAACTATGGGAGTAATATTGAAGCAAAATTCGTCAACCAAACATGTTACATACTAGACAGGCAGTAATAAAAATAATTTTTGTCGGGCTGCTCTTCGCGAGCATTGTTCTATCGCCCGGTCTTGTTTTACAAAAAAATTCAGGTGGCATCGGGGTTCTCCGCCACAACTATTCGCTAAAGATCCAAACAGCGAATGCATGGTCCCCGTCTAAGTCACAGACCGAGATTACTAAGATTCTCTCTGGCAAGAGCCCAAAGACCACTTGGGTCAAAGATGTTTATTCCCTGTGTCTGGGATTTCTGAACGTCGCGCTATTTCTGATCCTAATTTACATAGCATTTATGAACATCTTAAACAGGGAGATGAATAATTACGCGATCAAAGCGATCCTGCCTAAGGTCATCATTGTCGCAGTCGTCGCCAATCTTGCCCTGCCAATTTTCGCCCTCCTGTCTAGCGTTATTGATACTCTCCAGGCAAATATTAAAATATTCAGTCCCACCACGTTCGACTGGAAATATATTATTGGTCCAGCGGATGCAGATCCCGGGAGAATTTTAGAGAAATCAGGTCTTATAGCAACGATAGCAATTATCGGATTGATTATTGCAGGAGGTCTTGGCGGACTTGGTTGTATTATAGGCGGAGCATTACTTCTCGGCGCACTAATAATTATCATACTTTTAAGTTTATTACTGTCATTTAGACCTTATGTTGTATTACTGGCAGCAGCGATTTCCCCACTTGCAATCGGCTGTTATATCCTGCCACAAACAAAATCAATGTTCGATAAATGGATGAAGATTGCCGCAGCGTGGCTGGTTATGCCCCTAGGAGCCTTTTTTATTATCAATCTCGGCTACAAAATCCCGACAGACCTGAAAATTGAGGGAAGTGGAACGGTTTCAGCGATCCTTGGCGTTTTCCTGCCAGCAGCGCTTCGAGCAGGCCTGCTGATACTTGCGATAAGATTTCCATTCACGATTGAAGGCGATATAACTAGTGGAATTGCCAAGCTAGGACAACTTGCTGGGCGAGGAGCTTTGAAAGGTGCGGCTAGCTTAGGTGCGCTTGAAGGCCAAGCCAAGTGGCCAGACGCCTGGATTGCATCAAAAAATAAGGGTCTTCAGGCGGGCGGAAAGGCTTTTAAGTATATAGGCAAGATGGCGAATAGACCAGTCACTACTGCGGCCGAGACTATTGGAGCATGGAGGGGTCAAAAAAATCTTGCCGATAATCTAAGAAAAAACAACTGGGCATATCGACAATTAGAAAGGGCTGTATTCCCCATGGTCAGATTAAATACTATTCCGGAAATAATTCAAGAAAAAAGGGCGCAAAATGATAAACTCATAGAAGATGCGGTCATAGAAGACGCCCAAGACTCGTCTTTCTATCGAGACCCTATAGTAGCCGCAAAGGCAAAGAGAGATGGGTTGAGAGAGAAGCATATAGACAACACGATTGAAGAAAACCAAGAAAAGTTGAATAAATATTTAGACGCCGACCTAAACGCGGGAACAGGAGGACCAGTATTAAGACGATTTGAAGCAATTTTTGACGAAATGAGCAATCTGACCGCTAAGGAATTAATGAAGGCTTATAAACAAGCGGCACTAGACCAACAGTGGCAGGAGGCAATCGCGGCACAAGAAGCACTTCACCCCGGCCGCGATCGCACAATTCCAGCAGATGCCAAATTTTTGGGTGAACAGGCTGCGGCTGCTCTAGCGGCACCTACCCCCCTAGCACCAACAGGGACTAAGAATCAACTGATAGCCGACTTGAAGGCGCTAGAAGATGCAGGGGACAGAGACGCGATTTATGCAGATATGCAGGCACGAGCGCCTCGCGGATCAGACCTCCAGAAGAGAGTTGTCGACACATTCGTCGATCAACTTGGTTCGACTAAATCTGGTGGTGCCCTGGAGGGCGGTGGAAGCAGGGTCGGCTGGGGCCATTCATCGAGCACTGACTTTATTGAACACGCAATGATCGCCCGACTACTCAAGGAAAAATCGGGGAGACAGTACGAACCGATAGGACTTGGTGATATCAGAGGCAGAAACCGCGCAGAAATTTACGCCGCCAGAAATTTAAATAAATATGCCGGAGGCTTCGACGATCAAGACGATGGAGACATGTTATCAGCCAGTGGTGACATCGGGGCGGTTTTAAGCCGCCTTCCCCGCGACACTAATTTGTCAGTTGACAGCGTAAGAAGGATGGCCAAAACTATGAAATTAGAGGGGGCTTTTAATGGAGGCGCTGATGACACTGTCGCAACGGCCGCAATCATATCTCAAAGTTTGCAAAAAGCCATGTCGCCAGATAGATTCGCCAGTTTTGCAGGGGCAATGGCTAGGGGCGATGATGTAACTGTCAATAATGTTTTACAGGGTGCCAAAGGCGAAGAACGCGATCTACTGCATGCTAGCATAACTGCAAAAGAAATAGCCACCACCCACGCTCTTGATTCTGGAGAAGCTCAGAATGTGGCTGTTTATGCTACCAGAATTGCACCGCAGTTTGCTTCAATCAGAAACAATCAACAGCAGATTACCCAGCTCAAACAATCAGCTGAAACAATTATTTCTCATGAGAGCAATACCGCATTTAATGCGAGCAGGCCGACTGGGGCAACTCCGAGAGAAACACTTACTCCTGAGGCGCTCGAGCCGCACAAAAAGGCAATCGCCCAGATGATCGGTACTTCCCCTGATACAATAGACGGCAAATCAGCCCAATTCTTCCTCCGGGCAACCGATGCTCTTCAAACAGCTACTTCGACACCAAAAATTCAAACACAGCAGCAACCTCCAGTCGCCACACCCGAGCCACCTATCGCGGAGAAGACCTCGTCTGGACCAGAATCTGGTCCGCAGCCTGCTACGCCACAGCCCGACATACCAAAAGCACCCAACGATAACAAGGAGCAATAATGGCAGATCAGATTTATAACAATCTTCCCAAGGATCTAGTGACGATAATCGCCCATCAACAAATCCGAAATGAACTCTTAAAAACACTCTCCTACGATATTGCTAAATTGAAAAATACGGCAAGGGTAAGCGTCATCGCAAAAAATAATCTGACTGCTAAATGTCATGCACTGCTCGAGGAATGGATGGCTTCAAAAAGTCCGAGGACACTCGCCAGGGTCCCCTATAACGAAATAGCAATGCGAGCAGTCAAAATGGTTTCTGATCTCATGGCAGGAGATAAAACCAGCATGGCGACAATATTTGCAAAACTTAACGAGGTAGCTTTTGGGTTCCAACAAGAAATGGAGAAAAAATATGCCCAATAAAGATGATATCGTAACTGACCTCAGAAAAGGGCGCGCAACGGTTGAGCCGGGTGACCCAATTACAATCAACACAGGTCCCGGCACGTCGCCAAGCGGTAACCAATCAGAACAGGTCGTCAACAATGGCTCGCAGGCAGTCGGGTCTTCAAGTGGTCCGGACGCATCAAAGAGTCCCCTAGAGCAAAGTCAGGAATCGCCCGATCAAGAAGATCAACCGGAAACGGATGAACCGACGGAAAACGAACAGAACGATCAACAGCAAGACGAGCAGGAAGAGGAACAGAACAACGACCAAGATCAGGATCGTGATAAGGATGAAAAAGAAGAAGAGAAAGATGAAAAGGAAGAGGAAGAAGAAAAAGAAGAAGAAAAAGACGAGGAGGAAGAGGACGAAGAAGAAAAGGAAGAAGATAAAGAAGACGAATCAGAGGAAGAAGGCGAAGAACGACAGGAGGATGAACCCCAAGAAGAAGGTAGCGAGGAAGAACCACAGGAAGAAGGAAGTGAAGAAGAGCCGCAGACTCAAGAGCAGGCTGAAGGCGAAGGAGAACCGGCCGAAGGAGCCGGCGAACCCGAACCTAGTACGCCAGAAAGTACATCCCCAGAAGGAGCAACACCCGAGGCAGGTGCGGGAGATGTCGGCGCGGCTGGCGAAGGAGCAACTGCTGACACTGCAGCAGGAGGTGTTGCTGATGCGGCAGGTACAGGAACTGCCGGAGTGGGAGCAGAAAGTGTTGGAGCGGGTGCGGCCGAAGCGGGTGCCGCAGGCGCAGCTGAGGCAGGAACAGCAGGCGCAGCAACAGCTGGGGCAGCGGGCGCAGAAGCCGCAACTGCCGGTGCAGCAGCGGCAGGCACTGGTGCGGCAGCTACAGGAGCCGCGGCAACTGGTGCAGCGGCTACAGGAGCTGCAGCAACCGGAGCAACTGCGGCGGGCGCGGCGGCGGGCGCGGCGGCTGGTGCAGCCGGTACAGCTGCAGCGGCAGGAGGCACAGCGGCGGCTGGTGCAGGAATCGCTGCTGGCGGATGGATCCCAATCGTTGTTCTCCTGGCTTTAGCAGCCATTATCATAATTATTTTTGCAATCGCTTCAATTTTCAACAGATCAGGTAGCAACACGGAAAATCCGCAAAATAAGAAAAACATCGACTTTATCGAGTCATCCATCACGAGTGGCAGGGCTGGATTCATTTTGGATGGTGACTTGGAACAGATAAAAAAGGGCAATATTTCAACGCCAAGCCTGCAGGCTATGGCTTACCTCATAGAGAAACATGAGTATGTCAAATACAACTATTCACTTGACGAGAAAATATCATCTGAAGCGACCTCCACTTCCCCTTTGCGCTCAAACGCACCATACGAATTTGATGTTGCGGTCTTAGACAGGATAAAATGTATTGATCCAAAAAATGGCGACGCAAAAGCGGGTGAATTTGATATCAATTTTGCAGCGAGCTTTAACTGGAGCGAGTATCTTACAGGAAGAGACGGTCTTCTCTGCGCGGTTGGCTATTATCCGAAAATCGAGGGTAAGCTGACCAATTCTTACCTCGACAAATATGGCCCAGGAGAATTTTTGATCAATGAAATAGCGACTATGGGTCCAAAGGCTGTTCGCGCCAAGACCATTCAGGCGGTTAGCGAAATTATTGAGAACAAAAATAATTTTAGGATTGACCCGGCAGACAAGGAATCAATTGTTCCGACAACGCTAGTTCTACCG
>Ga0172375_10006081_pt1 | contig 17064 bp, 20 predicted proteins | sample LakKiv1m_FD_114537 | JGI IMG/M metagenome (GOLD analysis project Ga0172375, IMG submission 114537) | Freshwater microbial communities from Kabuno Bay, South-Kivu, Congo - kab_092012_11.1m | ecosystem: Environmental > Aquatic > Freshwater > Lake | place: Democratic Republic of the Congo...
GCGCAGAGGAAAAGATCTCCCAGTACCTCAGAGAGCAGAAGAAGCAGGAGGGCACGAAGCACGGTGGAGGCGGGGGCACGAACGTGCAAAAGGTGGAAATTGTGGTAACATCGAATCAGGACCCTAGCGGATTGCGCGTTCGGTCCTGCACGAGATCGAGAACCTCAAGCGCCACCCCAAGGTGAGTCGCGACGTTCCGAACTGGTCCGCACCGTGAGTGAACCATGGGACTCATTAGCCTAGGCGATCCAGCCAACACCAAGACGCAGAAGCCGACCCCGTTCTGGACCGGTCGCGCGTCAACGGTGCTGTTCTACATGCAGGGCACCAAGATCCCCTTGCTCGTGGTTTCCTGGACCTGCTCGCCCGACATGACAGAGGGCAAGGACCACGTCAATGGGGAGAAGCGCGCTCGGCCCTGGCGCGTAGTGGACGGCTACGAGATCAAGCTCACGTGCAAGCAACGCGACACGTTCGAGATCACAACGCTGCTTCGAGACATCATCGACGATGACGACGACGAACTCAGCGTGATCACTGGTCAGTCCGCGCAGAAGTCGATCGCGTTCGCCATCAAGCCTCGTGACGGTTCCGGCGTCGGCTACACGACCGGGGGGATCGTCACAATCGGAAAGTGGGACTGGGGCGTAGGTGGGAATACCGATAGGGCCATCGTCACGATCCCGTTCCATGCGCAGGACTTCAAGGAACTTCCGCTGTGAGCGACTGGACGTTCAAGCAACTCGGCGGCGAGGGCAAGACCCTGAAACTGTCCGGGTGGGATGCGCCCCACGGCAGGCCTCGCCAGAAGCCCGTCGTCAAGGACGGCGTTGCGGTCCGCCACACCGACACATACTACCCCGGGAACGACCGGCCTACGCGGCACCTGTTCGGGCACAAGTTTGAGCCGTGGGAACTCGAAGGCCGGTTCATGGATCTGGCGGGCGGTCAAGGCTACGCGAAGCAAATGGCCGAGTTCGCAAAGGCGTTCGTGGACGATCAGCAGAGCGTCCTGATCACCTGGGGCTCCATGATCGCGTGCGAGGGGTTCATCGAGTCGATCGAGATCGGCCGCGAGGGCGCCGGCAACATCGCCTGGAAGCTGAAGGTGCTTGTTGACGACGATCTGATCCTCGCGAAGGCCAAGCAGACGAAGCAGCCCGCCCCGGACAGCATCAAGGACTTGAGCCGCGCGCTCGAGGACGCGCTGAACAAGGCACTCGGTGGCAAGCGTAGCGGCAAGTCGATCACCAAGTTCCCGCCGTCGCTAGACCTTGGTATCTCGGACTTCCTTGATACGCTCGTGTCCGCGATCAACACGCCAGCAGCGATGTTCAACAACCTTGTCAACCAGATCGGCGACTTCTCGACCGCGACCACAGGAGACCTGCGCAGGCTCCGGGCCGGCGTGCACCAGATCAAGACCGGGGTGCTAAACCTGCAGACGATCTACGAGGATCTTCGGACCGACGTTGCGATCCAGTCCTCCTACGCCGCTGCGACAACGGACTTCGATTCCTACAGGCTCGTCTCTGCTGCCGCGATGAACGATGCCGCAAGCCAGATCCGCAAGATCGATCGCGCGACCGCGATTGCTGAACGTGGCAGTGTCAAGGCGTTCTACACCGCGAAGCAGGGCGACACGTGGGAATCGATCTCGACCACGTTCTACGGTTCCGCGGCGCGTGCCTCCGATATCCAAAAGGCGAACTCGGAATCCGGGCCTCCATCGCCCGGCACCCTCTACGTGATCCCCGTCTGAGCCATGCTCTACCGACCCAGGCACTCCGCGATTTTGTCCGTACCCATTTGGGGCTCGAGTGGGGAGCGTGTGAGGCAGAACGACAACGAGGACGTGGTCACGTTCCCCGTGAAGGTCTCGCGCGCCAACCTGGTCAAGAACGACCATCGGGCCGCGGACGAACTGGAGATCACCGTCGACTGGCGCGACGCCGGCGTTGATCCTCGCCTGCTGTCGAACGCGATCGTTTCGTACCACCTGGGCTGTGCGGAGGAAGATGGTACCTGGGAGCCCACCCGGCGCAATCGCAGGTTCGTCGGCATTGTGACGGACCCCGAGCGCAGCTCCGACGAATCCGGACGATCGGTCACGATCAAGGCGCTGGACTTCACAACGCTGTTCCTCGAGAGCAAGCCGTACCCGCCCGAAGGGGTTCCAACGTACGCGATGGACCTCGAGCAGTGCTGGAACCTCATTCTCGACCATACCGGGGGCAAGGACACAAGCGGCAACTGGTTCAAGAGCGCGGAGATCCTGCGCGGCGCGATCCTGCCTTCTGGCGTCGAATCGTGGCCGCCTTCGCTGTCTGAATGCGTCGGCAAGGGGAGCCTCAAGGACAAGATCCAGGTGAAGCCCGGAACCGATGCCTGGGCGGTCTGGCAGCACTGCGTGGGGATGCTCGGGTTGATCTCCTGGATCGACGGCGACAACGTGATCGTGAGCACGTCCACGAACCTCTACAGCCGCGACGATCCGGCCATCATGGTCTGGGGTCACAACATCAAGTCGATGCGTGAGCGGCGCAACTGCACACTCGCTGGCAAGAAGATCGCCCTGGTTAGCTACGACCCGCTCACGGGGCGGGTGCTCCACGCGTTCGCCCCGGTGACCCCGCAGGACAAGAAGGGTGGCAACAAGCGGGTCAAGAGCGGAGGCGACGCTGGTTCCGCGGATTCGTACCTCACGTTCGAGTTCAACGGCGTTTCGGAGCAAGGCGTCCTGGACCGAATCGCCAAGCGCGTCTATGAGGAGCGATCACGCCAGGAACTCGAGGGCACGATCGTCACCTCGGAGATGTGGACCGACACGATTCAGGGAAGCACCGTCGACCTGCTCAGCCTTGGCGCCGGCCAGGACATCTACATCTCGCTCGATGAGCAGACCATGAACGGGCTCTCCATACTGAGCGACACGGGCAAGCGGGTCGAGTGGCTCATGGCTCGCGGGTACGAGCGGTCCACCGCTGAGATCCTAGCCAAGAACGCATACGCGCTTTCAAGGCTGTCTCCGATCATGCACACCAAGGCGGTTCGGACAAGCATCGACACCGACGAAAACGGCGGCACGTTCGACTGTGAGATCTCCTATGTGAACCGCATCGAGCTCACTGGCGCCGGGGCTGAACCGATCGAGCCCCCTGTCGGCGATACCCCAGCGAAGGCGGTCGCCAAGAAGACCGGCGGAACCGCGCCCGCCACCACGTCCTACCTCAACAGGACCGCTTCAACTGTCGGTGGAGTCAAGATCCGATGATGCCAGACTTCGCAGGATCCCTTGATGCGTCGATTGTCGGCCCCGCTCCACAGGGCCTCGCGATCGAGCTGGGCAGGGTCGGATGGTTCCCGGATACCTCCGACCACGCCGCGGTGTCCGATGACGACATCCACGGCACCACGCTTGTGAAGGTCACGCTCGTGCGCGGAGGCCTTCCGGACGATGTCCCGCCCGAGGGCGAGGCGCGTGGGATGCAGATCCGCGCCAGGGTGCTCGGCCCCCAGTACTACGTGCCACCAGTGGGCACAGAGGTGCTTGTCGCGTTCCCCGGCGGGTTCCAGCAGACCCCCGGGTCCGCCGTGATACTGGGCACCCTCGGTGCCACACCCTCCGAGCAGTACTCCGCCACGAAGGCGAAGCTCGACTACGGGCCTGACTGCGACGTTGTGCTCAAGGGGCGGAGCGTGACGCTGGTCAGCTACAACGACGCGACGCCTACGGGAACGGAACGCATGGTAGCAGTTGGCCCCGACACCGGGATCCAGATCCTCGATGAGGACGGGTTCGGGATGGTGATCAAGGATCAGGCGGTGACTATCTTCGCGCCCAACCCCGCGGACCAGGATGCGAAGTCCATTGTGCGCCTGACCAAGGATCAGCTCACGCTGGCGAACAAGGACGGTGGCAACAACGTCTGCTCGATCACGCTCAAGGACCAAGAGGTGTGCGCGGCAGGGCTTGTGTGCAACACGTGCGCCCCCGGAACCAACCTTGGCTCGGCGGCGACTGCGGCGACGCCTGCCATCACTGGCTTTGGCACGGCTGCAACGTTCGCAGAGTGGGCATTGGCGTTCAACACGTGGGCTACCGCAGTGGCGGCGGCCGTTCCGGTGGGGGGCAGGCCCATCATTGCCCCGCCTCTGCCGGTGATCCCGCTGGTGGCTTCCACGGCGGTCAACATTCAGCCGTGAGGTGAAACGTGGCGTCCCGTTGCAAACTCCCAACGATCGGACTTCCGGCGTTCTCGCTCCCCGCGTTCTCGCTCAAGTTGCCGTCGATTCCGCTACTGATTTTCTCGATTTCGCTTTTCTGTCCTCTGGACTGAAAGACCACCATGGAAGAACGCTATCAGCACAGCGTCAATGGCGCCGCGGCATATTCCGCTGACATCAACCTCTATGCCGACGAGGCCGCGCTCGCAGACGATCGGGTATTCGCGGAGCTGTGCCGCATGCTGCCGTATCAGGGCGCAGCCTCGCGCGCTGTAGCGCCGTACCGAGTCAATGGTACGCGTACGGGCGAAGGGGCAACGTATCCTGGGCAGTGCATCGTGCAGCCGGGGACAGGCGTCGTAACGGTGAAGCCGTTCCGCGCGTTCATCGGCCCGCGATCTGCCGTCGCTCTCGGAACCGAGAAGACCGCATGGAGGGACATCCGCAGCGCGATCTGCGTTGGTGCGGCTGCCTCGCTGGACACGACGGTGCAGATCGACGCCACGGGTGGCGGTATCAAGCGCTTCGATCTGGTCTACGCGAAGGTGTGGATCGACGAGGCCGGCGCGCCGGTCACGCGGAAAGTCAAGTCGCCAACCACGTCACAGGTGACGACGCAGAGCTATGCGACCACGACACAAACCCGGGTGGAGATTCTGGTACAGGCCGGCGCGGACAACAGCCTGACGCCGCCTGCTACACCCGCTGATAGCGCAGGCGTGTACTACTGCATCCCGCTCGCGTACGTGCGCGTACCCGCTGGATTCGTGCCGAATACCACGGTGTTGACGACCGATGACATCTGGGACGTTGCGCCTGTAGTCACTATGCAGACGGGCGGGGCGCTGGTACTCAAGCCGGCAAACCACAACTTTCAGGTGGCGGGATCGGTGCAGGTGAACACGCCGTGGAGCTGGACTACCAGGCCCCCGGCTCATCTTCCCGCCACGATGGCCGGAGGCGAGTCCAGGCTCATCGCGGTGGATCTGACCACGGGATCCGAGTCGCATCTGGTTCTGAACAACCTCGACGATTCCGTGGACTGGACTAAGCGCGTGTTTCGCTGCTGCGTTACTGCAGTGAGCAGTAGCGGGGCTCCTGGCGGATCGTTTCCGTGGCAGTTCACGAGCAAGCCGTGTCCGGGGCAATGGCTGGCGTACCTTCACATGGGGCAGTCGTTTCAGCCAGACATCAGCATCACTGGCCCAGGTACGGCCCCGTGCGTGTTCTCGATAGACAGCACTTCGTGCCCGGAACTCGCGGCTACGTCTGTCGTCACGGTGTACGTCAATCTGACGACCGGAGAACTCAAGATCGACTACATCAACGCGCCCAACGTCAAGTTGTTCATCTGGCTCGACGCGTCCGCCCAGTATGGGGATGCGTGATCAGTATGGCCAACCGTTGCAGCCCGTTTTGCACGTCACGTCACTACACTCGCCCATGTGCCGGACGGTGATGTAGACCAAGCTTCCGGCGACAAGCTCGCCTGATACAAGTATCAGGTATGTGTCTAGCGGGTTGGGTCCAGAAGCAGATGCGAAAGTGCCGCACCCGCCACCAGAGGAGCCCTGGCACCCCGTTGGCGCCGGGTCGCCCTGTAAAACGTATGTGACCTTGGAACCAATCCCCACTGGGCCGACGTAGTCCCCGCAGGACTGATACGGCAATCGCAGCAGCATCGTCCACCATTGCCCCTCCGAGCCGCATGACGAGCAGCCTAGTGACTGCGATGTCAGGTGCGGGATCTGGATCGTGGTGGTTCCGAATGGTAGGTCCACCGGGAGGAGCCCGTTGATGTCGCAGACCGCGGAGCACCTCTGATCCATAGGCCCACATGCGGGGTCACAGTTCCATGAGGTGGCGAGACAGGGGGCGTCTTGGCACCCGGCCTCGGCCTCGACATTAGCCATGGCGTCGCTCTCACCCCACGAACTGTCGGACGCCGCCTCGCTCTCCGCCTCCGTGGCCGCCTCGACGGCGGGCTCTGGCTCCTGGCCCGTGTCGGGCTCCGAAACCGCGTCCAGGCCCGATTCTGTGGCGGCGTCGGGGTGCTCCACGACTCGCGTAGGGGACTCGGAACCGCACCCTAACAGTGACAGTGTAATCGCTAGGTAACAGGTCGCTCGCATCGTCACACCTCCGCTCCGTAGGGTCACACACTGATCCGCGGGGCAGGTCTGAGACGCGAGGATACCACCATCACGACTCCGTGTAACCACTGCCGGAAACCGCGCAATGACAATCGCACTGAACGCCGTCGAAGTCCGATCCTCTAGGCGGCTGCGCCTTGCGTTCTCGATGACGCTCGCGGCGGGGGCGTTTACCGATCCGACCCTCTACTCCGTTGCATCGGTGGACGGCGCCGGCTCGACACCGATCGTCAACGCGGTGTTCTCGATCCCATCTTCGGGGCACATCGCTGAGATCTCCCTGGACGCGGATCTCACGGAAGGCGTCCCATACACGGTCTCCGCGATCGGGGTGCCAGCGACGGGCGGCGGAGGGGTCACACCATCGGGCTCGACGCTGCAGTTCCAGCTAGGGGTGGTCCTCCAATCGCTTCGGCAGAACGATACCGAGGCCGGCGACGTGTGGGCGGAGGTCTACGGCGAGGATCTTCGTTGGGACGGTGAGGACTTTGCGGAAGCAGCGAACGGAGATTTGGATACGATCGGCGGGGCCGCGAACGTACGAGCCTCCGTGATCCGAGACATCGGATCGGACGGTCTGCCATGGGCTCCCGGGTACGGCGGGAAGCTCCGCAGGTTCGTGGACGGGCCATCGGTATCGATCGCGGAGGTCCGTGGGATCTGCATCAAGCGCGCGTTGGCGGATGACCGAGTCGTGTCTGCCGCCGCGTCGGTGCTTCCGCAGGATCTCACCGACACGGGGCGAAGCTCGGTCGAGATGGACGTCACTTTGCTCGGCGGGCCAACCGTCGAGGCTTCGGTTCCGGTGGGGGTTGCCTGATGCCTTCCGAAATGCTGATCGCCACGATCCCTGAGATGCTCGAGGCCGCCCAGGCCGCGGCATGGCTGCGCAAGAGCACCGCGGATGTGCACGACGGCGGAGGCTACGACGTCCACGCTGGCGTTGGTGCCATGCTCTGGATCAGGGAGCAGGTCCGGGACCGCGCAAACTTCTCCCTGGTATGGGACGATACGGCTACCGATTCAGCGCTCGACCTGCGGATCACATCCAAACTGGGCCCCGCTCGTATCGAGGCGACCCGTGGGACAGGAACCGCACTGATTCACCGCTCCACCGCCGGCGCCGCGGGGACGCTTTGGGCCGGAACGCGGATCAAGGTCGCCGGCCTCGGTTCGCTTCCTCGCATGTACCGAGTCTCCGCTGACACTCAGATTCTGGCGACCGATACAGGGAAGATTGTCCCGATCGAAGCGGAGCAGACGGGAAGCACGACCGCGATCGACACCTCGAAGCTCGGAGGATCGGTTGTTTCCTGGGAGGACTCGATCTTCACTATGGGCTGGACGATCACGAACCTCCGATGCGCAGCGGGGACCGATCGCGAAACCGATCCTGCCTACCGAGCGCGCTGGCGGCAAGGGAAGTTGGATCGCAGAGTAGGCTACCCGAAGGCGATCAGTGACGCGCTCGTGAAGGCGGGCGCCACCTACGTTGTTCTGCTCGAGAGCGACTACGTTGTTGGTGGCGACGACTGCGTTGTTGGTGGCGACGACTACGGGATCAACCGGGCCTTCGTTGCGGATGCCACGTACCAAGCAAATCCCGATCTGCTTCGCGCGTGCCGCATCGCGGTTGACTCGGTTCGGGTGCTCGGGTGCGACCTCACGGTCTGGGGGATCGTTCGCACGCCGCAGGCGTTCAGTCTCACGATCAACTGCTGGGACGATCCGGTGAAGCTGGACCAGACCGCGATCCGGACCGCGGCGCTCGACGGGGCACTACACTACTTCAGCTCACGGACCAACGGATTCACGTTCAAGCGCGACGGGCTGTCCGCCTACATCATGCAGCAGACTCAAGACGTGCAGTCGATCGCGTTCGGGGGAAGCGACCCGACCGACACTGTGATCTCCGCGCTCATGGAGTCCACGGCGTTGCCGCTGCTCTACACCACGCGAGACCTGCTCAACATCACGCTCTCTGGCCCGGTGTAAACGATGCCATCTCTACCACTCACGCTGCCGTTCACGCCTGGCGCTGCGGACCCCGCGATTCAGACCGCCGATGATGTCCTGGCGGCGTACCCTCGCGACTACCAGACCGCCTCGCACCCTGTTCTCGACGCGATCAACGAATCGCACGCAGCGGCTCACATCGCGTATCAGACCGCTTCGGACAACGGTGCGGCGCAAGCCGACCTACTCCGAGCAACCGGCATTTTCCTCGACGGGCTCGGATCGGATCACGGCGTGCTCAGAGCGGCGGGTGAGATCGATGACGACTATCGGGCGCGGATCCTTGGCTGGCATGAAGTCGTTACGCCCGACGCGATCATGGCGACCGTCAACGCGGCGCTCGCCCCATACACCACGGTGCAGGCCCAGTATTGCGAGTCGATCCTGGACCGGTGGTTCATCGAGGACGGCACTGCTACCTGGGGCTCGTTCGTAGGCGACCAGTACACGGTCACCGTTGGCCCCCAGTACTTCGATCGACTGTACCCCGACGATGTCGCGATCAACGGCGACTCGAGGCCGCAAAGCGATCCGGGTGAAGCCCTGGTGTTCTCCGATGATCTTGGGCGCTGCTTTTTTCTGCGGCTCCCTGAACTCAACGACGCAAACGGCCCGACCGCGTATGCGACCGATGGCACGGGGGATCCAGATCTGCTCGGGCTAGCGGACTCGTTCGTGGAGGACGGCACTGCGGTCGCTGGCGTCGAGATGACGTTCGCCTCGACCGACTTTCTGATCGCTGACGAGAACTACGCCGCAATCGTCCAGTCCGTGAACCGCATCAAAGGCGCCGGCGTCCGGTGGATCCTTGTGGTGGATTCGCGGCTGGCATAAGGACACGATGGAACAGCAATACGTTCACAACCTCGCCGGCACCAACAACGGTCAGGCGGTGTACTCCGAGGACTACTCTCTCATAGGCGGGGAAGCTGCGCTCGCCGACGATCGCGTGCTCGCGGAGCTGCTGCGCATGCTGCCGTTCGGGGCCACCGCGTCCCGCGGCGTGATGCCGTATCGGGTCAACGCGTACGAGGCGCCAGCTACGCAGGGGCAGGCGATCGTCAAGGCCGGAACCGGCAAGGTAACGGTCTCACCTTTCCGCGCATTCATTGGTTCCAGAACCGCTGCTGCCGCGGGTGGCAAGGCGAACTGGCGCGACATCCGAAGCGCGATCATGGTCGGCGCCACCACGCTCAACTCCGACGTGACGCCAGACGCCACGATCGTGGGCGTACAGCGGATCGACCTCGTCTACGCGGCGGTCTCCGTTGACGTGAACGACTCCGGCGTGAGCCGCAAGATCAAGAGCCCCACAACTGGGGTGATCTCCACCTCGACGGTCGTCGTCACGAAGTCCACGAACATCGCGCTCGGGGTCGTCAAGGGCGCCGACAACGTAGCGACCGTCCCAGCGCTCCCGGCGGACGGCGGAGGGACCTACTACATCGCGCTGGCCTACGTCCACGTCCCCGCATCGTTCGGGGGCGCAACAGTGCTCACGAACGCGGACGTATGGGAGGCCTCGCCGGCGATCACGATGGCGGAGTCCACGGGCGCCGCATCGGTGCGCCCGGCAGACGGCTCGTTCCTGGCTACTGGGGCGGTTGAGACGAACACCCCGTTTGCATTCACGGGGCGCAAGGCGGGGCACCTACCCTCCACGATGGTCGGTGGTGAGGAGATCCTCGTAGCACTCGACCTCGTGGCTCCGAACTTCTCCCACGTCACCGGAGACGTGGTTGACGCTTCGAGGGATTGGACGAAGCGGCTCTGGACCTGGCAGATCGCCGGGATCGGATCAGGCTCGACTCCGTTCTTCCCGTGGGAAGCCGCAGCGGCTGTACCTCTTGCCCCTGGCTCGACGTGTATCGCTGCATCGGGTCTTCTCGCGAGTGGCATGGGGCAGAGCTTCGTGGCAGATCTTGATGCTGGAAAGTTCGGGGTGGCGCACCTGACGCCAACTGAACTCACCGGGATGAACGTAGGATCCACGATCGATCTCTACGTCGATTCAGCGACAGGGGAACTCAAGGTGGACTACGCTGGCGGACCCTCGGCTCGCCTGTTCGTGTGGCTCCGCGCGACGGCTCAATTCGGAAACCCCGGGTGATGAGATGACATCAGCAATCACGACATCGATCGCGGTCGATCCCGCGCTCGTGCAGAATGCCGCGTACCGGTTCAACCCCGCCGACAGGCAGTACATCGACGATCAGATCCGAGGCTGCCAGAAGCAGATCGTTGACTGCGTCGCGTCTGGGGTACAGTGTACTTGGCTCGACATCGACGCTGCTAGCGCAGCGGTCTCTGTGGGGGATCTTGGATGCTCCGCGGCAAGTGCAACGAACTCGAGGACCGTCAAGAAGGTTTCCGCAGGAACGATCGGTGCTGCCAAGAGCATCCACTGCATGTTCCTGACCGCCGGGGCGCCAGGTGCCCGGGTTCTCTGCGCCGTTGGTGGAAGGATCCCCCGATCGATCACTGGGCTTGCGTCGATAGGCGGGGTGGCAGTGGCGAACATCGTAACGGGCCGCGCCGACACGAAGGCATCGCTTGCCGATGACGACTACCCCATAGGATCGGTGGACAGCGGAGGCAATCTTTCCCTTGTCGTGGGGCAGCCGCAGTTCCAGGTGGTATTCAATGGCGGGGGCGGGTTCTCCGTTGGCATCTACGTTGATGTGGCAGGCGACGACGGGACCGGGACACGCGGCAACGCTTCGCTTCCGTACCAGACCATCGGGGCCGCATTGGCAACGATGCACAGCGGTGACGTGATCTTCGCGGGCCCTGGTTCGTTCGCAGGCGCTCTTGTCGGCCCCGAGCTCGCAGCGGTGTCGATCGTCGGCTCCGGAGAGAACGAGACCACGATCACGTCGGCGGACGCTGCAGCGACAATCGTCTTTTCTCCGCTCGTCACAAAGCTCCAGTCGCTCACGATCGCGCGCTGCACCGTGACCAATACTGGCGCGGGGCAAGCCATATTCGTTGGCGGAGATAGGCTCGCCGCACTCGGGGTGTGCGTGACCGGCGCGCTCGTACTCGACCACGTGCGGACCGTGGGCGCGGTGGAGGTCCGATGCGCTGGCAACGTGCGCGGCTCGGACAACCAGATCATCGGGGAGATCATTCTGAACGAGGTCGACAACGCCGACTTCTTCGCGACAACGAACAACGGCGACGTTCATTGTCGCTGGCAGCTCGCTGCAGTCCTGCCCGCTGGCGTAGGCGGCGCGCACCGGCAGCGGTTCATCGGCTGCGCGCTCGGAGATCTGAAGCCCTCTGACGTGACGCACGTCGAGTGCTGGGGCGGCAAATGCGCGTCGGTAACAGCGACGCTCACCGATGACGGAGCAATCGAGGGGACGTTCAAAGGCGACGGGGAACTGGGAGCGGTGTCGATCTCGTCGACATCGGTCGCTGCGGTTTCATCGGCGGTGCTCGACGGCGCGCACATGTCGTCACTGACCACGGCATCGGCCGGTGGAGCGCAGCGTGTAGCAGTGTCGGCGCGCGGCGCCCATGTGGACGGGACTGTCACTGCCGGGGAACTGTGCGACATCGACATCCGCGGTGGAGTATTCAACCTACTTGCCGCTGGAGGTGCTGGGGCATCCAAGGGGACCGTCAACAGGTCGTTGCACATCGAGGAGTTCGCGGCTGCAGTCGGAGATACGCCGGTCGGTTTCACGGTGCCATTCCCCGACAACACGTACTCGGTCGCGTTCTCGATGTCTGGGGCCGGCGGGGATCCGTTCTACAGCGCACTATCGGCAACTGGATTCACGGCGACATGCACCGCTGTGCTTGCGAACTGTAAGGCGATCGTCCACCACGAGTGAGATCAACATGGTTGACCTGCAAGCCGTAGCTCTTGAACACGCTGACCGAATCGCGGCGCTCGAAGCGGAGTGTGATGGGTGCCGCACCAACGTGCTCGCTGGCATACAAGCCGAGATGTCCACGCTCAACAACAGGATCGGGATCGAGCGGATCCCGATTCCGGAGTCGAGGGGCACGGATTGCTTCGTCGGATCTCGGTGCTCAACGATATACTTGAGCCGATCATGCAGGAACGTGAGCAAGTGAAGGTGAGCCGCGCGAAGCGGTCCGAGCGTGTGAGCAGGGCGGTAGCGATCGGCGGCGTGCTCGTGGCGCTCCTGGGTGTCGGAGTGAACTTCGCCCGCGTGCACCCCTCCGAAGCGGCAGAGGCGACGCATACGTTTCAGATCACGGACGCATCCGATTCGAGGTGACCGTGTGGACGGGCTCCGGAGCGATCCGCGCTACGTGCTGCGGATCCTCTGGTGGATCGTACGCATGAAAGTGAAGCGCTGGTTCAGAACTGTGCGTGAGTCGACGCATCGGTGGTGGGATGGGCCGCGACATGGAACGAGAACAGTTGATGCTTGCCACGCTTCCGAACCTCCGGAGACTGGCGGGGAGTCTGGGGCTCGTCACCGCCGAAGTGCCCAAGCGAATCCTGGTTCAGGACATCCTGCGCGCGATCCGCGAGGGGACACGGGAGCACGAGCGGATCATGCGTGAGAAGCGCCGGGCCGATGCCATAGCGGCGTTCACGGTGCGTGACTCACGGTGCGCTGTGCAGGAGGTCCCATGACACGAGACATCGAATGCCCGATCGCCGACATACAGGCGATCCTGGACCAGTACGGCGAGACGACGCAGATGCGTATCGTTGCGTTCCTGTTCGCCCGGCTGATCAGTCCACGCGCCACGCCGAAAGAGGTTCTAACGCAGCTTGGAGAGCAGTGTCCACAGAACGGGGAGAGCGACGATGAACGCGAGGCAGCGGGACCTGTGGTGCACGTTGAACGCCTTCCTGCTCGCTGCCACCCAATCAGACCGGGAGACGGTGGTCGACGCTCTGTTCCAGGAGCATCACCACAGGCCCCCATGGATCCTGCGGGTGCAGCACGTGACGCTGGCGAATCCAAGGAGCGAGCGTAATGGCAAAGCCAAACGTGACAAGCCGCGCGCTCGACGCGTTCCGAAGCGCGCAAAGTGAATACTTCGGCATGGACTCCGAAGTGCGCCGGGCCACGCTCTACAGCCTGATCGCTCTGCTGATCTGGCTCTGCATCATCCTCATTCCATCCGCGGCGGCAACTGTCGCCTGAACCTCACGCCTCGACACGAGGCACGAACCACCCCGCGACGGGGGAGGGACCACTATGACCATCCTCGAAGGACAGGTAACAGACAACAGCCAGGCCGCCCGAAGCGTGGGAGATACCGATGCGATTGCCCTCGACACTCTGAAGCGGGTGCGGGTTGTGACGGATGTCACCGCCCTCCCCTCCGGCGCGGCGACGGAGGCAACCCTTGCCATCGTAGACGGCCGCCTCGACGCAATCGAAGACGCCTACGGCTATCCCGGCCCGACCGGCCCGAGCGGCGCGGTCATGATCGGCGGTAGCGATGGCTGCTCGGGGATGACGGTACCGACCGTCTCGGCGCTACATAGTGTCACAAAAAACCGCGACGGCATCGACGTTGCGTGCGTAGCTCCTCCCGCTTCTGCGTGGACGACGCTGCGGACCTTCGCCGCGACCGCGGCAGACACGGTGGACTGGTCCGTGATGCCGACCGTGACGGGCATCGTGGACCTCTCCGGGCTCGTGTACCCGACTGCGCTTACCGGCAAGACGCTCACGGTCAACGGCCAGACTCACGCCTTCGCCGCTGGGCAGCCAACGGACATGGCCGATTGCCTCGCAGAACTCAACGCGTGGATCACCGACATCACATTCACCGCTCCGGGGCCTGGGTTCGCGCTCGTGCTCGTCAAGAAGACGCCCGGCAATCTCGCGATCAGCGGGAATGCAGCGGCGGTGCTCGGTCTCACAGAAGCGACCACGGGATCGTGGGTCGCGCTGCCCACGTACAACTCGTCGCGCCCGACTGCGCCCGGTGTGGAGGTGTGCTTCCCTCAGACCTTCTCTGTCGGGAATGCGCCAACGGAAGTCATCCTACGCCTATGGCGGCTCAATCCACAGTACGGCGGGACGGCGGAGATCGCTCGCGAGATCCGATTCTCCGCAGCCGACATCGCCACGCAGCCGACGCATCGGATCCCGTTCGACGGGTCGCATGCGTTTCTGAGCGTGGCATTTGTGGGCGGCGCTGGACCGACTATCACGGGCACGGCGAAGATCAGGGTGGTCTACGACGGGGTGCTGTCGGACGGCATCAAGGTCTCTTCCTCCCCCCTGGATTCCGACAAGCGCACACCGGGTGATGCACCTGTTGCACTTCTCGGTGCCGCGCAGAATGTGACGGCTGCATGGGCGGATCTCGGTCCAGAGATCGCGACGATGGGCTATTCGTTCCTGGTGGTGTGGCTCGACCTGACCATCCACGACTCACAGAACGTTCGCATCCGTGCGCTGGCGAAGCACACGTCGGCGCATGCGGATGAGTTCCCGCTCCCGATCAAGGCCGTGGACGTGTCGGGGCCGACGTACTTCACTACGGTGCAGCCCGACTACACGGAGATCGGGCTGGACGCTGACCAGAAGGTTCCGCCGCTCATCTTCCCGCTCTACAACTGCATTCCCTACGTGCAGATCCGCGTGATGGCAGAGGTGGCGGGCGCAACGCCGGGGTGCATCAATACTGCATACGCAACGTACGGATTCGGAGGTGCGTCATGAACCTGACCGGCATGATCAATCGCGCGCTGGACATCGGCATTTCGGCCACGCGCAACTACAAGGTGAACCCGCTGTGGGGGCGCAAGGTGAGCACGCCCGTGTCGCTCATCGCGGCGGCGCAGAACTTCACCAACGCCTGGGTCGCGCTCGGCCCGGAGCTTGCGGTGGACGGCTACACCCGCGTGAGTCTGTGGGCGAACGTGGACATCAACGACACCGTGGACGCGCAAATCCGTTGCGTGGGCAGGCACACTACGGGTGGGTCTGACTTCGAGCTTCCCATCTACAACCCGTCCGTGGCTGGCGCTGCCGGTACCTATGTGGTGCTGGTAGAGGGCGAAGCCATGGAACTCAACGATGATGTCGACCAAAAGCTGTGCTTGACCTGGAACATCGCCAACACGATCCCCTTCGTGCAGTTCCAAATCTACGCAGCCGCTCCCGGCGCAACACCTGGGCAGATTCTCGTAGCAGATACAGCAGTCACCTACGGCTGGGGGAGCTAAGACATGGATGCGCGCAGCCAACACGCCAACGGCATCGTGGCCGTCAATCCCTTCAACGGTGTATGGGACTTCGACGTGCATTACCAGTTAAACAAGGCAGGCACTGCGCAGGAGCTTCCGTCATGAGCCCGCTCTCCGAAGGAACCGTCGCGAACGACCAGTGCTTGCTGCGCCAGTCTTTCCTCACGCGCAGGCACGTTCAGGATGCCGGGGGCGTCTTGGTCGGCTGCACGGTGGGCCAGTACGGGGGTGGGCTCAGGCCCACGGCTGCGTCGAGCCGGATCACGTACGGCGGGACGAGCGCGTTGCTCATCAACGCGAACAAGATGACGATCCGCGCTCGCATCCGTACGGGAGCCGCGAACAACGGTGCGACCACGCACCTGATCGACAAGGCCCTGAGTTCGTACGCGAACAACCAGTTCCATTTTCTGATGTTCACGAACTGGCGTCCGCTGGTCATGATCGCCAACGCCATAGCCGACACCAGCCAGTACATCACGGCGAATGCGTCCCTGAGCCTGTCCACGGAGTACATCCTGCACTTCGTCTACGACGGTACGCTGGCGGCGGGATCAAGGGCAGCGCTCTACTCGAACGGGGCTACGCTCGCTTCGACGATCACCGGGACGATCCCCGCTACGATGCGCGCCAGTCCGTCTCCGATCACGGTCTACAACATGGACGGCGGGAGCATACTCGCGCCCGCGACGGATGCTGTGCTCTACGACTTCGCGATCTGGCAGCGCGCGTTCTCGCCCGCAGAGGTCGCGCTCGACGCCGCGGGATCCACGTTCGCCACGGGAGGTCTGTGATGCAGCCGCTTCTGGACATCCCCATGTACTCGCAGTCATGGCAGGACAACGGCGTTGAGCTTGTAGTCGATGGCTCGATGGAGGCGGCGGGCACCGGAGCGTATGGCTCGGGCGGCGGTTCCGTCCTGTCCAAGGACAATGTGATCTACTACGCCGGAACGCAGTCGCTCAAGATCAACGCGCCGCAATGGGGCTACGCATCGCAGAACATCTTGAATGTTGGCCGCAGGTACCACATGGCCGCTTGTGGGCGTGGTAACGGCGGCGCTGGCTACCTCGTGCTCAAGGACAACGGTGCTGGGCCTGTGTGGGAGCAGACGACCACAGCGGCGTCCTGGCAAGTGAAAGAGAACACCGCTGTCGCCACCGGCAACCTGTTCGTGATGTATCAGTACGGCGCGGGCGTGAACGACGTGTGGGTGGACAACCTGTCCGTGCAGGAGCAGTTCCTGTACACCCGAAACCGTGGCCTGCTCGCGCAGACTCCTCAGACATCCCGCGTGCAGCTCGGAGATGGACGAACGGCGGCTAGCTTCCCCGCGATGCTCCCGCTCACGAAGGCATGCAGGAAGGGGATGGCGTTCAATGGGTCGCAGTACGCAGAGATCCCGACGCCCATACCGAACGGGACGTACACATTGTGCTTCCTGATCACACGGGAGTCTACCGC
>Ga0172375_10006083_pt1 | contig 17062 bp, 17 predicted proteins | sample LakKiv1m_FD_114537 | JGI IMG/M metagenome (GOLD analysis project Ga0172375, IMG submission 114537) | Freshwater microbial communities from Kabuno Bay, South-Kivu, Congo - kab_092012_11.1m | ecosystem: Environmental > Aquatic > Freshwater > Lake | place: Democratic Republic of the Congo...
CGCCTCCGCCATTCCTCCCCGTGGTGCCTGCCCGCATTGCTGCCTGCCCACATCGCTGCGCGAAGTGTTGCGGGCGGGCGCAAAGCGCTGCAGGCGGGAACCACGGGGCTTCCTGGCGAGTGATGTCCACATGATTCCTCATCTTCATTCCGAATCTCGCGCATCAGTGTTCGCCGCGCTTAGCGGCAATACACGGCAGCGATTGTTCGATTATCTGTCGTAGACTTCTCTTCTGTGGCCTACTCGAAGGATAAGCACCTGCGTGCCCAGCAGGGCAAAGATGACTCGGTAGTCACCCACCCGGAACTTCCGCAATCCTGCAAACTGTCCTTTCAGGATAGGATACGAGTCAGCCCGTGCGATAAGATCCTTTTCTATTTTGTCAAGGATTCGACGCGCCTCGGCTTTGCCGAGGGCGGCAAGATCTTTTTGCACGCTTTTCTTGTAGGCAATGTCAAAGGCCAAGGGATTTCCTCATCTCACGACTTGAAACGACGGGGTCTTTTGGATCGCGCAATCGGTCGAGGGCAACCTGGACGTCGGCGAAGTCCTCGATATACGACTCCAATGCCTTTTGAACGTGGAACGATCGAGGGCGTTCGGTCTCGCCCGCGATAAGGTCCAATTCCTTCGCGAGCACGTCCGGCAATCGAATTGATACTGCTATGCTCATGTCTTCTCCTCCTGTATGCTTCTGTAATACATAGTATGCAAAGCAGACACTGCTGTCAAGGTCCACTATCTTCCTGATCGAACCACAGCACGCCGGACACACGTTTCAGGAATGCTGCAGGCTTACTCATCGGAGATTGCCAGGCGGGGCCCCGGCATGATTAACTCCGGCCATGTGTTGGCGGGTATGCCGGACAACGTCGGTGAATCGATGAGCAGCATCAAAGACGCCGTTCTTGCCTATTCAAAGGAAATCGGGTTGGACCTCGTGGGGGTTGCCACGCCCGAGCCTTTCGACCGGTTTCTCCACGAGCTCGATGCCCGGCAGGAGCACTACAAAGGACGTTACGCCTACCGAATCGAGAAGTGGAAGGAACTGGCAAATCCCCGGCAGGCGATGCCGGACGCCAAGGCCGTCCTCGTGCTGGGCTTCTATTACCTGGCCGACGACAAGGACCCGGGCGGCCCGCACGGCCGGATGGGGCGCATTGTCAGCTACGGCCATCTCGGCATCCTGAAGCGGGCCCGGCTGATGCGGTCGTTTCTCGAGAGCCGAGGCTACAAGGCCGTCATGGGCGCCCACCGCAAGGAGGCCGCGGTGCGCGCCGGACTCGGCGCCATCGGCAAAAACAATCTCGTGCTGAACCCGCGCTACGGGAGCTGGGTGGCGTACCAGAGCATCATCACCGACGCCCCGCTCGAAGCCGACCAACCCAGCACCGACGATGTGTGCGGGAAATGCGACAAGTGCCTGAAGGCGTGTCCCACGGCGGCTCTCTACGAACCCCGGCGTTTGGACCCGCGCCTGTGCGTCACCTGCCTTCTGACATCCAAAGACGTGCCCGCGGACCGCTGGCCGGCCATGAGCACGTATATCCTGGGTTGCGACGCCTGCCAGGATGCGTGCCCCCGGAACGAGAACCTGACCCCGAAGAAGGACATGGAATGTCTTTTGCCCGACAGTATGGGAATCTACCCGCCGCTCAAAATGCTGCTCGAACTCGATGAAAGCCGTTTTCAAAAGCAAATCATCGGCGCCATCCAGGACAAGATTTCCAACCGCCGGCTGATGAACCTGCTGATGAAGAGCGCGGCCATTCGGCGGCTGGCCGCCTACCTGATGAAGACGCTGTTCAAGGGCAAGGAGATCCTGCCGGAAACGTTCGTCCACGCCAGCGGGAACCTGGAGGTCTACAAACGGAACGCCCTCATTGCCGCGGGCAACCTCGGCGACAAGTCCATGATCGACGCGGTCAAACCCCTGGTGGCCGATCCTTATCTCGGACCGTATGCGGACTGGGCATTAAAGAGGCTGACATCATGATCGATGACGCGCAGATTCTGAAAACAACCTGCATCATCTTCGCTTTCATCTTTGGCGGAGCCAGTCTTCTGACCTTCGCGTTCCGCAAGACCAACTGGGGCCGCAACATCATCGCCGCGATCCTCATGTGGCTGGTCATCTTCTGTCTGTTCATGTTCACGGCGTATGCCGGCTGGCTGGTCTTCGCCTGGCTGATCGTCCTCCTGGCCTACGGCGCCATCCGCGAGTTCTACACCATCAATGGAATCCTCAGCAAAACGACGCTTGTGATCGCGGCGCTCTCGCTCCTGCTGATGGCGGCCGCGTTGCGATACGACCGGATCGACCTGTTCCACATCGTGCCTCTTGTCTCCGCGCTTCTCTTCCTTCCCGTCCAGATGTGCCGCCAGGCCGCCGCCGGATTCAACCGCACGGTGGCCCTTCAGGTCCTGGGGCTTGTGTACTGGGGCTGGATGCCGATGCACTTCCTGCTGATTCATCAACTGCCCGGCGGCTTCGGCGCCATTGTGCTCCTTTGCACGCTGATCGCCTTGAACGACAACGGCGCCTACTACACCGGCAAGCTGCTGGGGGCGAACAGTCCCAAGTTTCTGCCGGCCATCAGTCCCGGCAAGACCTGGACCGGTTTCATCGGCGGCGGCATCATCACGGTCCTCGTTGCCGGCGCCTTCCAGTACGCCGTGCCAACGCTCCATCTTTGGCAACGCCTGGTGCTGGGTCTGATCGTGGCGGTGATGGGACCCATCGGCGATCTGCTGGAATCCGCCATGAAACGCGATGCCGGGGTCAAGGATTCCGGTTACCTGATTCCCGGCCATGGCGGGGTCATGGATCGCTTCGACTCGTGGTCATTCACCGCGCCGCTCTACTACTACTTCCTGGTTGCGACCGCCTGGCTATGATCATTGACGGGCATTGTCACATCGAAGCCGGCCACGAGCACATCCTGGCCCGGATGGATGCCCTGGGGATCGATCGCACGGTCCTGGTGGGTGTTGGCTGTCGGACCCTGTCCGTGGTTACCATCCGCGATTCGTTCATCTTTCGCAGTCACTTTCTGTTCCGGACACTCGGCACGTGGCGGGCTCGCCGCCTGGTTCGCTCCCGTGCCCTCCGGGAAGCGTTGCTGGACAACCCCATCAACGAGCGGGTCTTGCTGGCCCTTCGCGAGAAGCCGGACCGGTTCTATGGTTTTGCCTTCGTTAACCCGGAATCCGATCGTGCCCTCGACGAGATCCGGCGATGCCTGGCGGCCGGCATGCGCGGGATCAAGCTGGCCCTTCTGCAGTATCCGGCGGATCTATCCGGACCCCGTGTGGCGGCCATTTGTGAGCTCGCCGCCGAACACCGGGTTCCCCTGTTCTTTCACCAGGGCCTCACCCCGGCCTCGTCCGATGCGCGACAGATGACCGCCGCGTTTCCCGCCGTCTCTTTCATCATCGCCCACGCCGGGGTACAGTACTTCGGGGAGAATCTGCTGGAGATTCTCTCCCGCAACAGGCAAACTTCGAATTCAACGTGAATCCCGTGGAACCACAACCGGTTGTTCGTCGAGAGGTGAAAGCGCGGCGGATGGGCTGGGCCATCGCCTTCGCCGCCTGGTTGGCCCGGCGCGGGGTGCGCCCCAACATCATCTCGTGGCTCAGTGTCCTGTGCGCCGCCGCCGCCGGCCTGTGCCTGGTGCGCGTATCCGGCGCCTCGCTGGCGAGCCGCATCGAATTGCTGATCGGCGCCATGGTCCTGGTTCAATGCCGGCTGATCTGCAACCTGCTCGACGGCATGGTGGCCGTGGAAGGCGGACTCAAGACCGCCTCCGGGGAGATCTTCAACGACGTACCGGACCGGTTGTCGGATCCTCTCATCCTCGTATGCGCCGGGTATGCCATACGCGAGGTGCCCTTCGCCGTGGAGCTCGGCTGGCTGGCCGGTCTGCTGGCGGTCATGACGGCGTATGTGCGAACGCTGGGCGGCGCCACCGGCGCGGGCCAGTTCTTTCTGGGACCCATGGCCAAGCAGCATCGCATGGCGGTCATCACGCTCACGATGGTCGCCGGCGCGGCCACGGCAAAATGGAACGGCATCGCCATGTCCTTCATGATCGGCCTCGGCATTATTGTCGCCGGCGCCGCCCTCACCGTGGTGCGGCGGGTTCTTCGTGTCGTCCGAACGCTGGAGGCGAAGTGAGGAGCCTCGACGAACAGGTCGGCCTGCTGTTTGCGTGGGGCGCCCGGTTCATCAGCGGCACCTGCGGCCGATGGGTCGACTGCGAACCCTCCACGCGGCAACGCGTCTACTTCGCCAACCACAGCAGCCATTTCGATATCCTCGTCCTCTGGTCCTCCCTGCCCCGCGATGTGCGCCGCCTGACGCGCCCTTTGGCGGCGCGGGATTACTGGGAGAGCAGCCGGTTCCGCCGGTACCTGGTCCTGCGCGTGTTCAATGCCATCATGATCGATCGCCAGGGACACGGCGGCGGCATGCGCGCGGCCTATGAATCCGTGGAAGCCACATTGAAAGGCATGGGCGATCAGTACTCGATTATCATCTTCCCGGAAGGCACCCGGGGCGACGGCGAGCACATCGGCCCGTTCAAGGGCGGGCTCTACCACATTGCAAGGGACAAACCCGGCGTTGAGCTGGTGCCTGTCTATCTGGAAAATCTCAACCGCATTCTCCCCAAGGGCGGCCTGGTCCCGATCCCCATGGTCAGCAGCATCAGCTTCGGGCGCCCACTGGTGCTGCAAGAGGGAGAAAAGAAACAGGATTTCCTCGACCGCGCGCGCCAGGCGGTCCTGACGCTTCAGGAAGGGTAACGGCCCATGGACAAACTCACGATTCTCTTCTTCGGCTCGGTCCTGGGGCTCCTGGCGCTGGGCACCCTCTGCGCCGCCTTCCTGCGTCGAAAACAAGCCGGGGCGACGGCACAGGCTGTCGGCGCGACACTGAAGGCGCGGGTCATGGCGTGGTGGGCCATGTGCGGCGTTATGGCCGTGGCCATGCTGTCGGGCGGGATCGGATCGGTTATCGTGTTCGGCTTGTCCTCCTTCTTGCTGCTGCGCGAGTTCATCACCATCACCCCGACCCGTAAGGCGGATCACGGGGCGCTCTTCTGGGCGTTCTTCGTGGTTCTACCGCTCCAATACTATTCGCTGTACACGGGATGGTATGGCTTGTTCATCATCCTGATTCCCGTCTATGCCTTCCTCATCATCCCCATTCGCATGGTCGCCGCGGGGGATGCCTCGCGATTCCTGGAACGTACCGCCAAGATCCAGTGGGGCCTGATGTTGTGCATCTATTGCGTCAGTCACGCGCCGGCGTTACTCAAGCTCTCCCTGCCGGGCGGGGTTTCTGAAGGATTTCGCCTCCTGCTGTTCCTGTGCCTCGTGGTCCAGATTCATGATCTCACTCACACCCTGTTGGAAAAAGTCATCCCCGGGCACAAAGTGGCGGCCACGCTGGGCGCCCGCGAAAGCTGGGAAGCGGTTGTCCTGGCCATCGGGTTGTCGGTCGGAACCGGCGCCGCGTTCGCCTGGGCCACTCCCTTCTCGGCAGCCCAGGCGGCCGGCATGGCGCTGGGCGTCTCGATCATGGCGCTGGCCGGCCGGCTGTGCTGGACGGCGATTCAGAATGACCGCGGGCGCCAGGGTGTTGTCGTCGTCCATACCCGCCCGCCCATGATCGAGCGGCTGATTCCCCTGTGCTTTGCCGCGCCTCTCTTCCTTCACCTGACCCGCTACTTCTTCACCACCGGCTCGCTGGCGGGATTCTAGCGTCCTGTTCGACACGAGTCCCCATTTCGCCGCCTCTTCTCGGCATTGACGGATCATCAAACCATTTGCCACTATCCCGTCGCAGGAGAACTCTCTCGTGATCGCGATTATTGACTATAGGGCGGGGAACTTGACCAGCGTGAAGCTGGCATTCGAGACGCTGAAGGTGCTGGCCGAGATCACCAGCGACCCGAAGAAGATTCTCGCCGCCGAGCGCGTGGTATTTCCCGGGGTCGGCGCCGCCGGCGCCGCGATGGGCAACCTGCGGGAACTGCAGCTCGCCGCCACGATCCGCGACGTCGTCGCCCGCGGCACTCCGTTCCTCGGCATCTGTCTCGGCACGCAGATCATCTTCGAGCGCTCGGAGGAAGACGGCGGCACGCAGGGCCTCGGGCTCATCCCCGGCGCCGTCAAACTGTTTCATCCGTCCAACCGCTTCGATAAAGTGCCGCAGATGGGCTGGAACAGCGTCAAGCAGGCGCGGAAACACCCGCTCTTTGCCGGCATTGAAGACAACAGTGAATTCTACTTTGTCCACAGCTACTACCCGGCGCCGACGGACCTCGCTTTCGTGCTGGGCGAAACGGACTATGCCGGTGCGCGGTTTGCCTCCGTCGTCGGCAAGGACAATCTGGTGGCCACCCAATTCCACCCCGAGAAATCGGGGCGTGTGGGATTGAAGCTGTTGGAGAATTTCGTGAAATGGGGAAAGAAATCTTGACCACGGATATCACGGATGACACGGATAGGGAGATTCCTCTCCTCATCCGTGCTATCAGTGTAATCCGTGGTGTTTTCTTCCGCCGCGGCCGATGCCGAACATGCTGACGAAACGAATAATTCCCTGCCTCGACATCCGGAACCGCAAGGTGACGAAGGGCGTGAAGTTTCAGAACAATGTCGATCTGGGCGACCCGGTTGAGATGGCGGCACGCTATTATTCCGACGGATGTGACGAACTTGTCTTCTACGATATCACCGCCTCCGCGGAACGCCGGCCCATCGACATCGAGATGGTCCGGGAAGTGGCGAAAGCCGTCCGGATCCCGTTTGCCGTCGGCGGCGGCATCGCTTCGCTCGACGACATGTCGCGGGTGCTCCTCGCCGGCGCCGAAAAGATCTCCGTGAATTCTCTCGCCGTGCAGAACCCGAAGATCATCGCCGAGGGTTCCAAGGCATTCGGCGCGCAATGCATCGTCCTGGGCATGGATCCTCTCGCCGTGGACGACCGGAAGATGTTTCCCAGCGGGTACGAAATCACGACGCGGGGTTTCCGGCAGCACACGGGCCTCGACGCCCTCGAGTGGGCCAAGCGCGCCGTGGATCTGGGCGCGGGGGAAATTGTGGTCAATTCAGTAGACGCCGACGGTACCCGGCAGGGCTTTGAACTCACGCTCACGCGACTCATTGCGGAGAATGTCGGCGTGCCGGTGGTGGCATCGGGCGGCGCGGGCAACCCGCAGCATCTCGCGGACGTCTTCATCAATGCCCACGCCGACGCGGCCATCATCGCCGGCATGATCCACACCGGCGACTACACCATCCAGCAGATCAAGCAGGAACTGGCGGCGGCAAACATTCCGATCCGGATGGTCTGGTAACCACGGATTGCACTGATGACACGGATCAGAGTACCATTATCCGTGCTATCCGTGTAATCCGTGGTCAATACTCAGTGTTTCGGCACACTCACCCGTTTGCCGCGCCGGTGCGATTCGTAGAGGGCCAGGACCACATCCACCGTGTGGCGCGCGGACGCCGCCGAAACGAACGGTTTCCGTTTCCCGCGGATGGCGGCAACGAAATCCTCAATTTGCGCGGGGTGTCCTGTCCCGTAATAGGATTTGCCCAGCAGCTCCCCCGGCGCGCTGAGCGCGGCGGCCAGTTCGGCCTGGATTGCCGTTTCGCGCGCCTTGTCCAGGCACGCCACTTTGAGCGGCCGGTCGTCGCGGACATCGATCGATCCCTCGGTGCCGTGAATGGAAAGCGTGGTTTCCCAATCCAGGTGGCTGGATGACGTCGCCTCGATCGTACCCAGGCCTCCGCAGCGGAACCGTACCGCCGCCGTGGCGGTATCTTCGGTCTCCATGGCGTCTTGGTGCGTCAGGTTATCGTACACGCCAGACACAGACTCCACGCCGCCCATGATCCACACCAGCAGGTCTATATAATGAATAGCCTGGTTGATCAGGACCGCGCCCCCTTCCTTTGCCCACGTGCCCCGCCATGCATCACCGTTGTAGTATTCGTTGGTTCGTTTGCACCGCACCTGCACGCCGGCTGTCAGAACCTGGCCAAACGCCTTCTTTTCCACGAGCGCTTTCAGGTGACGGTTGATGGCATCAAAGCGATGTTGGAACACACCCTCAAAGACCAGCCCGGGCCGCCGCCGATGTGCCGCCAGCATCGTGGCCATTCCCTTCGCCGTCGCCGCCAGCGCCTTTTCGCACAACACGTGCTTGCCGGCCTTCAGCGCGGCGACCGTAATCGGCGCATGCGATGCGTGGTCTGTGCAGACGGCCACACAGGTCACCGAGGGATCGGCAAGGACGTCCCGGTAATCGGTGGTGAATCTTTCAATAGTATATTTCTCCGCCAGCCGCCGGGCTTTATCCTCCACCAGATCGCAGGCCCAGGCCAACTCCACCCCCTGGATCCTTCGAAAAGCTTCCGCATGGGTTGGCCCAATCACTCCGCACCCGATAATTCCCACTCGAATCGTTTTCATATTGTCCGAAACACTAGTTCCCGCCCCGCCCGGTTACAAGGCCAAAGCCCTGTGGGCCGTTGCCGGGTTGAACCCGCCCCTGCCTCCAGTGCGGACTGGACAAACCGCTCCCGTTGTGGAAGATATCGCACTCTGTTGGCTGGCCACGCCACCGCGAATGGGCCCGCGCAACCTATTGAAAATAAAGGGGACTCCGATGAGCGACATATCACTCGACGATCTGAAACTGACCGGCAATACCATCCGCGGCCTCGCCATGGACGGCGTACAGAAAGCCAAGTCCGGCCACCCGGGAATGCCCATGGGCATGGCCGATGTAGCGGCCGTCCTCTATCTCAAGCATCTCATCCATTGCCCCACCCGGCCTGCCTGGCCCAACCGCGACCGTTTCGTTCTCTCCGGCGGCCACGGCTCGATGCTGATCTACTCCATGCTCCATCTCTCCGGCTACGACCTGCCCCTTTCGGAGCTCCAGAACTTCCGCCAGTGGAACAGTAAGACGCCCGGCCACCCGGAATCCGGCCACACGCCCGGCGTCGAGACCACCACCGGACCGCTCGGCCAGGGCTGCGGCAATGCCGTCGGTATGGCGCTCGCGGAAGCGATGCTCGCCACCCGGTTCAACAACGACGCGTTCCAGCCCGTCGACCACCGTACCTATGTCTTCTGCGGCGACGGCGACCTCATGGAAGGCATCAGCCACGAAGCCTTCTCCCTGGCCGGCCATCTCAAGCTCAACAAGTTGATCGCCTTCTACGATAGCAACCGCATCACCATCGAAGGCTCCACGGATCTCGCCTATACCGACAACGTCAAGAAGCGCTTCCAGGGCTACAACTGGAACGTGCTCGAAATCGACGCGCACGATTACGACCAGATTGACAAGGCGATCCGCCGCGCCCAGCGCGAGAAGGAACGTCCCACGCTCGTCATCTGTCACTCCCACATCGCCCAGGGCAGCCCCAACAAACACGACACGTCCTCCGCCCACGGCGAGCCGCTCGGCGACGACGAAATCAAGGCCACCAAGCGCAATCTGGGCATGCCCGAGAACGAAACCTTTCATGTGCCCCCGCGCGTCCGCGAGTTGTTCGCTGTCCGCCTGAAGAAGATGGAGCGGGTCGCCGCCAAGTGGCAGAAGGCGTTCGCGGCCTTCACCGAAGCCAACCCCGGTCAGGCCCAGGCGTGGAAAATGCACTTCGAGGATGTGATTCCGGAGAACCTGGCGGCCCTGCTTCCCGTCTTCCCGGTGGATAAGCCCGATGCCACGCGCTCGGCCTCCGGAAAGGTCATCCAGGAGCTGGCCAAGGCCCTGCCCCAGCTCGTCGGCGGCTCCGCGGACCTCGCGCCGAGCACGAAGACGCTCATCGAAAAACAGACCTCGATCGGTCCACGCGCCTATTGCGGGCGCAACCTTCGTTTCGGCATTCGTGAGCATGCCATGGCCGCCCTGATGAACGGCATGACGCTGCACGGCGGATTCCGCGTGTTCGGCGCCACCTTCTTTGTCTTCGCGGACTATTGCCGCCCCTCGATCCGTCTTGCCTGCCTGATGAAGCTGCCCGTCATCTACGTCTTCACCCATGACAGTTTCTATGTCGGCGAAGATGGCCCCACGCACGAGCCTGTCGAGCAGCTCGCCAGTCTGCGCTGCATGCCGAACATGACGGTGCTCAGGCCCGGCGACCCGACCGAAACCGGCGCCGCGTGGATCGCCGCCCTGAAGAACAAGTCCGGCCCCACGACTCTCCTCCTCACGCGGCAGAACCTGGCGGTGATCGACCGCGCGAAGTTCCCGCCCGCCTGCAGCGTCGAGAAGGGCGCCTACACGCTCTGGCAGAGTGGCGCTGCCGGTGATCCGGCGCTCTTGCTCCTGGCGTCCGGTTCCGAGGTGGAGCTGGCCATGCTCGCCGCCAAGGAGCTCGCCAAGGACGTCAACGTGCGCGTGGTCAGCATGCCCTCGTGGGAGCTTTTCGAGAAACAACCCGAGGCGTACCGGAACAGCGTCATTCCGCCGTCCTGCCGCAAGCGCCTCGCCATCGAAGCCGGCACCTCCTTCGGCTGGGCGAAATACATCGGTCCCGAAGGCCGCACCGTCTGCCTCGACCGGTTCGGCGCCTCCGCGCCGTACAAGGTCCTCGCAGAAAAGTTCGGGTTCACACCCGCCAATGTGGTGGCCGTAGCGCGTCAATTGATGCAGGCAAAGTAAGGGCAAACGTCGTCATGGCACGATTCATCATCCACGGCGGCAGGCAGATCCGGGGCACCCATATCGCCCCGGGAAACAAGAACGCCGCCCTGCCCATGCTGGCCGCCGCAGTCCTCACCGATCAGCCGGTTCGCCTCCACAACATCCCCCTGATCCAGGATGTCCTCACGATGCTCGAAATCCTGGATGACCTGGGCGTTGACGTGCAGCTCCGCGACCGATCCGTCACGCTCTGCGCCAAAGGGCTGCGCAAGCGGACACTCAAGGCGGAACTGTGCCGCAAGGTTCGCTCGTCGATCCTGTTCGCCGGCCCCATGACCGCTCGCTATGGCCGCGTCACGCTTTTCCCGCCCGGCGGGGATGTCATCGGCCGCCGCCGCGTTGACACTCATTTCGAAGCCCTGCGCGCGCTCGGCGTTGCCGTGCGCGGCAACGGCTCCTACTCGTTCCACGGCACCACGCTCAAGGGCGCCGACATCCTGCTCGACGAAGCCAGTGTCACCGCCACCGAGAACGCCGTCATGGCGGCGGCCCTTGCCCGTGGCACCACCACCCTTTTCAATGCCGCGTGCGAGCCGCACGTGCAGGATCTTTGCGTCATGTTGAACAAGATGGGCGCGCACATTTCGGGCATCGGCACGAACTACCTCACCATCTGCGGCGTTCGCGCCTTGCATGGCGTGTCGCACACCGTCGCCCCCGATTACATCGACATCGCCAGCTTCCTCGCCGCCAGCGCCCTGACCGGAGGCGAACTGCGCATTCCCAATGCCGATCCGGCCCAGCTGGAAGTCATTTCCCGCGGTTTTGCCAAGCTCGGCGTCGAGTGGAAATCGAAAGCGACTCATCTGCGCATGGCCCGCCTTGGAAGACTGCGCGTGCAGAACGATTTCGGCGCCGCTATTCCCAAGATCGAAGACGGCCCGTGGCCCAGTTTTCCCTCGGACCTCATGAGTATCGCCATTGTCCTGGCCACGCAGGCCAACGGGACGATGCTGTTCTTCGAGAAGATGTTCGAAAGCCGCATGTACTTCGTCGATCGGCTCATCGAGATGGGCGCGCGGATTGTCCAGTGCGACCCGCACCGGGTCATCGTTACCGGTCCCGCGCGACTGCACGGCATGCACATGTCCAGCCCGGACATTCGCGCCGGCATTTCGCTCGTCCTCGCCGCACTCTGCGCCCGCGGGCAAAGTGTCATCGAGAACGCCCAGAGTATCGACCGCGGCTATGAGCAGGTGGATGCCGAGTTGTGTCGCCTGGGCGCCGACATTACGCGCGTCCCATAAACAAAACGGCCCCGCCGTGGCGGGGCCGTTCGTCTTCTCTCGTTCTTAGTTATCCTAGTTCCCGTCGGGTGCTGGCGGCGGTACCGTCGGCGGGGTCGCCCCCGCGCCTTCGGTTCCCTGATCGCGGTCCTTCCGTTTTCGTTCTTTGTTCATGTCCTGCCCGCGCGGACCTCGATCCCCCTTCTGGCGCTCTTCCTGCATCTTCTGCACTCGCTGGCGCATCAGTTCCTTGACCTTGTCTATCTGCTCCGCCGTCAACGTGTTACGCAGCAACAGCAGCTGTTTCACGCGCAGTTTTGCCAGGTCCGTCGATGCCTTGCCGGCCTTCTCCACGGCGGCCATCACCGCTTGCTCGTTGACATTGGTCTCGAGCATCAGCCGAGCCTGTTCAAGTCCGGCCTTTTCCTGTTCCACGCGCAGATCCTTTTGCTGCTTCTTCAGATCGTCGACCGCTTTCTTCAACGCCGCTATCTGTTCGTCCGTCAATCCAATCTGCGTGGTTAGCTCGGACTTTTTCAGCAGCCGTTCGATCATGCCTTCATCGCCTATCTCGCCTCCGCGCATGCGTTCGGCCCATCTTCCGCGCATTCCGGTGTCCCCGCCCGGTACCGTTGCTCCGGGTCCCGGCGGTGGCATCGGCGCCGCGCCCGGCGGCGGCATGCCCGCGTTTTCTTCCTGCCCGAACGACACCATGCCGCTCATCAACACCCCGGCCACCAGGGACACCACCCATGATCGACCTGCGCTCTTCATGATTTCACCCTCCGTGTTTCGCTTCATGCTCCTCATAACGGGCGACCGCCCGCCTTTATTGCAGGCGACTTTATACTTCGAATCTCTTCTCGCACGGCACCAGGTAACGCCAACCGGTTCGTGTCACCACGATCGTGTCTTCGATCCGAATGCCCCCGATGCCCGGATAGTACAACCCCGGCTCGATGGTGATAACGTTCCCGCTCTTCAGTCGTCCGGGGCCGGGTCCCACGGTCGGTCCTTCATGGATCGCCAGGCCGACGCCGTGTCCCGTGCTGTGCACAAATCCGGATCCTTTTCCGTCGACCGCCTCGGTCTTGAATCCCCGCCTCTCGAATTCCGCCACCGCCGCATGGTGTACGGAGGCGCCGCGCGCTCCGGCGCGCACGCGGTTCAGCGCCGCCGTCTGCGCCGCCTTCACGGCCTGGTACATGGTCCGCAAGGAGGCTGGCGCTTCACCCTTCGTGATCGTGCGCGTCAGGTCCCCCCAGTACCCATGCGTCAGGTGCCGCGGAAAGATGTCGATCACGATCGTTTCGTGCGCCCGGAGGGGCCCCTCGCCCCGTTCGTGCGGGTCCACCGCCTGCTTACCTCCCGCCACAATCGTTTCGGTCGAAAGGCAGTCGTGCTCGACCAGCACTCGCGTGATGATCCGGCGCACATCGTCGGAGGTCAGTTTCTTTCCCTTCCACATCAGGAACCCGCGCGTGTCGATGTCCGCCCCCTCGATGGTATCGATCGCCGTCCGCATGGCGATCACGGCCGCCTGCTGCGTTTCCTTGATCTTCCGAATCTCGTCGGCCCGTTTGATGGCGCGTTCCGGGAACAAGTCCGTTTCCGCCACTTCCACGCGGATTCCTTTCCGCTCCAGCCGCACGGCGACGCCGTGCGGAAAACTGCCCGGCACTTTCACGCTGCGGATGTGCTCGCGCTTGACCAGTGCCAGTGCCCAGTCACCGAACCGCTGCCGCCGCGCGCCCGACGGATTGAGCCGGCCCGGGGTCAACACGGTGGTTCCCGGCGCCGTGCGCTCGGCCCGCCCCGCCTCCAGTTGCGGCACGACCAAATATTTTCGCGCCCCTCGTTTCATGAACAGCACCGGATCAACCGCCCGAAAGCCGCAGGCGTGTTCGATGTCGGGACAACTCTGCGCGTCGCCCAGTAACAGCACCGCGGCGTTCTCCTGCCGCCGACTCGTCGTTATTCGCCCGGTTTCTTTCTTCATGTCGTGCTCCTTCTGATCGGTAGTTGTATCGAAATCCCCGCGGCAGTTCAATCTTCTCCGCTTCGCGCGTCCTGTTCATAACCTGTGAATATGTTTTTGCTTTTTTCCTTGTTTTCAACACCCGGATATTGTGGACTGCTCACAGTTTGACGGTGCCAAATTCGGAACAGTTATCCCTTCGTTTTGGACGAACGGCTGTTCTGAAAATTTTTTCTAGGAACCTTGTGGGAACTATGATGACGGCCGCCGATCTGTGGAGCAAGGCGTGTAAGCATTTGCAGGAGGTGTTGCGGCCCGACGTGTACTTGCGCTGGATCGCGGTCATCGAGCCTCACAGCCTCACGGACAATACTCTGACCCTCGCGGTCGACAACGATTTCTACCAGACGTGGCTCGAAGACAACTACCTGCCTCTCATCAAGAAGGCGCTCACGGCCGCGTCAGACTCCGGTGCCGAGATCAATGTCGCCATCATGATCGTGCCCAGGGCCGCCGCCAAGCCGGAGCCGGTCGTCCCCCCCAAGAAGACCCTTCGCGAACGCCTGACCCGGCACCTGCGCCCTGAGCCGGTGCTGAATCCCAAGTACACGTTCGAGACGTTTGTTGTCGGGCCGTCGAATAATTTCGCGCATGCCGCGTCCCTGGCCGTGGCGCAGGCGCCGGCGCGGGCCTATAATCCGCTGTTCATTTACGGCGGGGTCGGCCTGGGCAAGACCCACTTGATGCAAGCCATCGGGCATCATGTTCTAACGACCTCCCGGGCAACCGTCTGCTATATTTCGTCCGAAGCGCTCCTGAATGAGTATATCGATTCCCTTCAGAACCGCAGTCTTGTGCAGTTCCGCAAGAAGTACCGTAGTGTCGATCTCCTTCTGATCGACGATATCCATTTCCTCGCCGGCAAGGAACGGATGCAGGAGGAATTCTTCCACACCTTCAATACGCTGTTCGACGCGCACAAGCAGATCGTCATGACCAGCGACCGCCCCGCCAGCGAAATCACGGGGTTGGAAAAGCGCCTGGTTTCGCGCTTCGAATGGGGGCTGGTGACGGAACTGGAGCCGCCGGACCTGGAAACGCGCATCGCTATCTTACGTCACAAGATGGCGCAATCTCAGATTACGTTACCGGACGAATTTGTCCTCTTCATTGCCGAAAACATTCGATCCAACATCCGGCGGCTCGAGGGCGCGCTGGTTCGTACGGTATCCTACGCGTCGTTGACGGGGCAGCAGCTGACCAGCGAGTCCCTGAAGTACCTTCTGCGGGACACACTGGAACAGGAACAGCTCGCGGATCTGACGTTCGATTCCATCCAGCGCGCCGTTGCGGAACACTACGACATCCGTATCGCGGACATGACCAGCAAGCGCCGGCCGCAGTCCATCGCCGTTCCGCGACAAGTCGCCATGTATCTTTGCCGTCGCTTGACCCGCGCATCCCTTCCCGACATTGCCAACGCCTTCAGTAAGACGCACGCCACGGTGCTCCACGCCTACAAGACCATCGACCATCGCATGGGAACAGATACGGATTTGAAGAACGGCGTAGGCCGGATCGCTGAAAAGCTCGGGAAGAATCTTTTCTGACAGGCGCCTGATGATAACCGGGCACAAGTTGTTGCTACCCGTGCATTTGATGATAACCGTGTGTCTGTAATCAGGTCGCAGAAAAGATATTAACAGCAGAAAAGAACAGTTGAGCAAAGTGGGCTGGGCCGGAATGAAGTTATTCCCCTTTGCGAGACCCCATAATACGGATAGTGACGTATAGATAGGTATATCTTAGTATTGGAGAGCACATATGAAACTAACGGTAACGAAAGCCGCTTTGCTGGAAGGACTACAAACTGTCCAGAACGTTGTAGGAATCCGAACCACCCTGCCGATTCTCTTGAACGTTCTCGTGACCGCGGAAAAGAATAAGGTTCTACTCACCACCACCGATCTCGATCTCACGGTTCGCTGTTCACTTGAAGCGCAGGTGGCCAAGGCCGGATCCACAACGATTCCCGTCCGCCGCCTGTTTTCGATCATTCGTGAACTGCCCGAGGGCGACATTGAGATTACCGTGGATGAGAAGGATGTCGCGACGGTTACCAGTGGATCCTCCTTCTTCAAGATCATTGGGCTCAGTGAAGACGAGTTCCCGCCGGCGCCCAAGGCTGATGGCAAGTACGTCTATCATGTGGAACAAGGTGTTTTGAAAGAGATGTTGAAGAAGACATCCTATGCCGCGTCCGCGGATGAAACGCGGTTCGTTCTGAACGGCTGCCTGCTGAGCTTTAAGGAAGGCAAGCTGACCGTTGTCGCCACCGATGGCCGACGCTTGGCACTGGTGGAACAGGAAGTGGAATTCCCCAAGGAAGCGGAAAGCGATTTTATTTTGCCGACCAAGACGGTTAATGAGCTACTGCGGATCCTCAAGGACGAAGGCGAACTCAAAACGTACAAGAAGGACAACCAGATCGTGTTCGAGTTCGGCGATGTTCTGATTGCCTCAAAGCTGGTGGAAGGCACTTACCCCAACTATCGGCAGGTCATCCCTGGCCATTGCGAAGAACGTGTGACCATTGAGCGGGAAGCGCTCTTCTCCGCCTTGCGTCGTGTCGCCCTGCTGACGACCGACAAGTCCAACGCCACGAAGCTGACCTTCGGAAAGAACAAGTTGGTGATCCTCATGACCACGCCGGATGTGGGCGAGGCGCGCGAGACGTTGCCGATCAAGTACACCGGCAAGGAAATCTCCGTCGCCTTCAATCCGGAGTTCATGATGGACCCGCTGCGGGCGCTGGCCAATGACGAGATCTTTATCGAATTGACCGACGATCTGAGCCCCGGAGTGATCAAGTGTGACATGCCTTTCCTGTATGTCATCATGCCAATGCGGATCAGCTAGGGCGGTCCGGCCGGTTGGGCGGCATAGATTCGTGCTTTACCTGAACGGGACTTCCCTTATTATTCCCTCGAATTGACGTATTGCCGGATTGTGTAATGGTAGCACAACAGACTCTGGATCTGTTTGTCTAGGTTCAAATCCTAGTCCGGCAACCAACCGAAATCGGCTCATAATCCGGCCGAACTCTTCAA
>Ga0172375_10006086_pt1 | contig 17057 bp, 18 predicted proteins | sample LakKiv1m_FD_114537 | JGI IMG/M metagenome (GOLD analysis project Ga0172375, IMG submission 114537) | Freshwater microbial communities from Kabuno Bay, South-Kivu, Congo - kab_092012_11.1m | ecosystem: Environmental > Aquatic > Freshwater > Lake | place: Democratic Republic of the Congo...
CCGCAAGATCAAGTACCCGATGCTCGGCGACCCGACCGGCACCATCAGCCGCAACTTCGATGTCATGATCGAGGAAGAAGGCCTGGCGCTGCGCGGCACCTTCGTCATCAACCCCAAGGGCGAAATCAAGGTCATCGAGATTCATGACCTGGGCATCGGCCGCGACGCCGCCGAACTGCTGCGCAAGGTCAAGGCCGCCCAGTACATCGAGGCGCACCCGGGCGAAGTCTGCCCCGCCAAGTGGAAGGAAGGCGATGCCACGCTGAAGCCCTCCCTCGACCTGGTCGGCAAAATCTAAGAAACAGCGTATCCCATCCACCCCGGCCCGGCCGGGATGGATGGCAGCGGAAAGCCAGACCGAAGCCTTTCCACTGCCATCCCCGCACAAGGAAACCATCATGCTCGACGATGCCATCAAGGCCCAACTGGGCGCCTACCTCGAACGCCTGATCGACCCGATCGAACTCGTCGCTTCGCCCGACGCGAGCGATGCCTCGCGCCAGATGAGCGAATTGCTCGCCGAAATCGCCGCGCTGTCGCCCAAGGTCAGCGTGCGCGAGGACGGCAACAACGATCGCCGTCCGTCCTTTTCGGTCGGCAAGCCGGGCGCGGTGCATCGCATCCACTTCGCCGGCCTGCCGATGGGCCACGAGTTCACCTCACTGATCCTCGCGCTGCTGCAGTCGAGTGGCTATCCGCCCAAGGTCGATGCCGCGCTGATCGAGCAGATCAAGGCCATTCCGGGCACTTATAAATTCGAGACCTTCATCTCCCTGTCCTGCCACAACTGCCCGGACGTCGTGCAGGCACTCAACCTCATGGCCGTGCTCAACGCCGGCGTCGAACATACGATGGTCGACGGCGCGCTGTTCCAGAAGGAAGTGGCAGCGCGCCAGATCATGGCCGTGCCGGTCGTCTATCTCAACGGCGAAGTGTTCGGCCAGGGCCGCATGACCATCGAAGAGATCGTCGCCAAGCTCGACACCGGTGCGGCGGCACGCGCTGCCGAGGAAATCAATGCGAAGGAACCGTTCGACGTGCTCGTCGTCGGCGGCGGTCCGGCCGGCGCGGCGGCGGCGATCTACGCCGCGCGCAAGGGCATCCGCACCGGCGTCGTGGCCGAGCGTTTCGGCGGCCAGGTGCTCGACACGCTGGCAATCGAGAACTTCATCTCCGTGAAGCACACCGAAGGCCCGCAACTCGCCATGGCGCTCGAGCAGCACGTCAAGGAATACAACGTCGACATCATGAACCTGCAGCGCGCCGAAGCGCTGGTTCCCAGCGAGAAGATGACCGAGGTCAAGCTCGCCGGCGGCGCCAGCCTCAAGGCAAAAGCCGTGATCCTCGCCACCGGCGCGCGCTGGCGCGAAATGAAGGTACCCGGCGAGCAGGAATACAAGGCCAAGGGCGTCTGCTTCTGCCCGCACTGCGACGGCCCGCTGTTCAAGGGCAAGCGCGTCGCGGTGATCGGCGGCGGCAACTCCGGCGTCGAAGCCGCCATCGACCTGGCCGGCATCGTCGGCCATGTCACGCTGCTCGAGTTCGACAGCAAGCTGCGCGCCGATGCGGTATTGCAGGACAAGCTCGTCAGCCTGCCGAACGTCACCGTCGTCAAGAGCGCGCTGACCACCGAAGTCGTCGGCGACGGCCACAAGGTCACCGGTCTCGTCTATACCGACCGCACGATGAATGAAAGCCATCGCGTCGAGCTCGAGGGCATCTTTGTGCAGATCGGCCTGCTGCCGAACACCGACTGGCTCAAGGGCACGGTCAATCTCAGCAAGTACGGCGAGATCGAAGTCGATGCGCGCGGCCAGACCTCGGTGCCCGGCGTGCTCGCCGCCGGCGACTGCACGACAGTGCCCTACAAGCAGATCATCATCGCCATGGGCGAAGGGGCGAAAGCCTCATTGTCGGCCTTCGACCATCTGATCCGTTCCGCCGGCTGACGACGGAACGGGTGGCGGTGCGGGTCTCAGGGTCTCAGGGCCGCAGGACGGCCCAGCCCTGCTTCTGCTTTTCGATAATCTCGACGACGCCGGCCTTCACGAAGCCGATGCCGGCATGCATGTCGGCGTCGGTCAGCTTGCGGGCTTTCATCGTGTTCCGGCACATCACGACCTGCGTGCCGCCGGCCATGGTGTCGTCGATACGGTTCGCCAGCTGCGAATCGAACTTGAGCAGGCCGGCGCCGTTGCCGAAGACCACGAGTTCGACATCCACCTTGTCCTTGCCATATTCGGCCTGAATGTTCTTGATGACATTCAGGGCCTGATTCCATGTGGACACATTGTCGTCGCTGACCTGAATGACGACGCCTTGCTTCGTATCGGCCTGCGCGCTGCCGGCGAGCCCGAACATCATTACAGCGATGACCAACATTGCCTTGCGAATCATGTCTCTCTCCTTGGGATTGGTTCGTGTTTTGCGTTTGCTGCAAGCGGAAGACGCGTTACCCCGGCGATTTATTCCAGATCGAGCCGTTCCGCTGCCATGCCGTCCCGCCAGCGCCGACTTTTCGCTGCGGGGCGAGCGCTATAATTGCCGCCCATGTCCTCCCAACTCACTGATATCAAGGCGCATCTGGCCGACCTGCTGCGCGTCGCGCTGGAAAGCGTCGCGCCAGGAGCGCAGGCCGATATTCGCCTCGAACGTCCGCGCGATGCTACGCATGGCGATTTTTCCAGCAATCTGGCGCTGCAGATCGCCAAGGCCCTGAAGGAAGCGCCGCGCAAGATCGCCGAACGTCTGGTGCATGAGCTGCCGAGCTCATCGTGGATCCTCAAGGCCGAGGTGGCGGGCGCCGGCTTCATCAACTTCACTGTCGCCGCCGCCGCGAAGACGGCCGTGGTGCATGCCGTGCTGGCGCAGGGCGACGCGTTCGGTCGCGGTGCGCCAAAGCCGGGAAAGATGCAGGTCGAGTTCGTTTCGGCCAATCCGACCGGCCCGCTGCACGTCGGCCATGGCCGTGGCGCGGCTTACGGCGCCAGCCTTGCCAGCCTGCTGGCCTTCGCCGGCCATGAGGTCTGCCGCGAATACTATGTGAACGATGCCGGCCGGCAGATGGATATCCTCGCGGTGTCGACCTGGCTGCGTTACCTTGAAATCTTCGGCGAGACCGTGCCATTCCCGCCCAACGCCTACCAGGGCGACTATGTGCGCGGCATGGCGCAGCAGGTGAAGGAAGCGCATGGCGACCGCTACGTGCATCCGGCTGCCGCCGTGCTGGCTTGCGTGCCGCCCCTGGTTGGAGATCAGCCGGATGTCGAGGCGCACCTCGACGGGCTGATCGCCGCGGCGAAGGGCATGCTCGGCGAGGAATGGTTCTACATCCACCAGCATGTGCTGTCCGAGCAGCTCGCCGACTGCCGCGAGGATCTCGAGGAATACGGCGTGCATTTCGACTGCTGGTTCTCGGAACGCTCGCTCTACGATACCGGCATGGTGGAAAAGGCCGTCGCCGAACTGGACAAGCGCGGCCATCTCTACGAGCAGGACGGCGCCAAGTGGTTCCGCTCGACGCATTTCGGCGACGAGAAGGATCGCGTCATCCAGCGCGAGAACGGGCTCTACACCTACTTCGCCTCCGACATCGCCTATCACGCCAACAAGTTCGCGCGCGGCTTCACGCGCATCGTCGACATCTGGGGCGCCGACCACCACGGCTACATTGCGCGCGTCAAGGGCGCGCTCAAGGCGCTCGACCTGGATGCCGACGCGCTCGATGTGGCGCTGGTGCAGTTCGTCAGCCTGTTCCGCGGTACCGAGAAAGTGTCGATGTCCACGCGTGCCGGCTCCTACGTCACGTTGCGCGAACTGCGCGAGGAAGTCGGCAACGACGCCTGCCGCTTCTTCTACCTGCTGCGCAAGCAGGACCAGTCGCTCGATTTCGACCTCGACCTCGCCAAGTCGCAGTCGAACGACAACCCGGTCTATTACATCCAGTACGCCCATGCGCGGATCGCGAGCGTACTCAACCAGTGGGGTGGCGACGCAGCCGAATTGTTGACAACCGACCTCGCGCCGCTGACCAGCGAGCGGGAGCTCGCGCTGGCGGCGAAGCTGGCCGCTTTTCCCGAGATGATCGAAACGGCCGCGCGCGACCTCGCGCCGCACGCGGCAGCTTTCTGGCTGCGCGAACTCGCGGCCGAATTCCACGCCTGGTATAACGCCGAGCGCCTGCTGGTCGACGATGAGACGCAGAAACTGGCGCGTCTTGCGTTGGCGGTGGCGGTGCGTCAGGTGATCCGCAACGGCTTGCGCATCCTCGGGGTGTCTACTCCGGATGCCATGTAAAAGTCGGCGCTGGCGAGACGGCACCATGAACAATATCCAACGCGGCGGCACCCTGATCGGCCTGATTCTCGGCGTGCTGGCCGGCGTGCTGATTTCCTTCGGCGTGGTCTGGTATCTCAACAAGACGCCGTTGCCCTTCGTCGACAAGGTCGTGAAACCGGAACCGAAGGAAAATGGCAACGGCGCGAAACCGGTGGCCCTGCCGGGCAAGCCGGGCGACAAGCCGATCGGCAGCGAAAAGAAGTTCGACTTCTACGAGATCCTCGAAGGCAAGAAAGCGGCGACTCCCGGAACGGCACCGTCGGCCGCCGCCGTGCCGGCCCCGGCCGCGGCGGACAAGCCGGCCGCTGCCGGCGCGGGCCTGTTCCTGCAGGTCGGCGCCTTCCAGAAGAAGGGTGACGCCGACAACCTGCGGGCAAAGCTCGCGATGCTCGGTTTCGAGGCTGGCGTGGTCGCGGGCGAGGTTCCGGACAAGGGCACGATGCACCGCGTGCGGGTCGGCCCTTTCGCAAATCCCGAGGAAATGAACCGCGCACGGTCACAGTTGTCTCAGCAAGGCGTCCCGGCCACGGTGGTGCGGGGCAAGGACTAGAAAGGGAATAGCATGAAGTTACTGAAAGCAGCTCTGGCGGTCATTGCCATCGGCGTGTTCTCACTGCAGGCAGCGGTAGCCGCCGACCCGGTCGAAGGGCGCAATTACCACCGGCTGCAGATGCCGCAACCGACCGCGGATACCGGCAAGGTCGAGGTGATCGAATTCTTCTGGTACGGCTGCTCGCATTGCGCCAAGCTCGAGCCGCTGCTCAAGCCCTGGGTCAAACAACTGCCGGCCGACGTGACGTTCAGGAAAGTGCCGGCGATCCTCGGCGACAGCTGGGCGCCGGGTGCGCGCCTCTACTACACGCTCGAAGCCATGGGTTTGCTCGACAAGCTCGGCGATGCCGCCTTCGACGCCATGGTCAACCAGCGCATCAATCTCGGCAACGAGAACATCCTGCTCGACTGGGTGGCGAAGAAGGGCGTCGACCGCAAGGCCTTCGCCGATACCTACAAGTCTTTCACGGTCGAGACCAAGGTGCGCAAGGCGGCCGAGATGACGCAGGAGTACGGCTTCAGCGGCGTGCCCGCGATCGTGGTCGGCGGCAAGTACAGTCCCGGCCCGGAACTGCAGTCGCACGAGGACATGCTGCACGTGGCCGACTTCCTGATCGTCAGGAATCGCACCGAGATTAAAAAACAAGCTCCAGCGAAGAAGAAGTAATCCCCTGAAAACGCCGCTGCGCGTCTTCATCACCGGCGCCTCGTCGGGCATCGGCGCGGCGCTGGCGCGGCACTACGCCGCGGCAGGCGCGATTCTCGGCCTTGCCGCACGGCGGCTCGATGTCCTGCAAACCCTGGCTGCCGAACTCGGCACGACCTGCCATCTTTACCCGCTCGATGTCTCGGATGCCGCCGCGCTGCAGGCAGCGGGCGCGGACTTCATCGAGAAAGCCGGCGTGCCCGACATCGTCATCGCCAACGCCGGCGTCTCGGTCGGCACGCTGACCGAGGAGTCCGAGGACCTGCCCGCCTTCCGGCGCGTCTTCGACACCAACGTGCTGGGCATGGTGCACACCTTCCAGCCCTTCGTCGCCGCCATGCGCGCGGCGCAGCGCGGCCGGCTAGTCGGCATCGCGTCGGTCGCCGGCATTCGTGGGCTGCCCGGAGCGGGCGCCTACTCCGCCTCGAAGGCCGCTGCCATCGCGTATCTTGAAAGCCTGCGCGTCGAGTTGCGCGGCAGCGGCGTCAAGGTGGTGACGCTCGCGCCCGGTTACATCGCCACGCCGATGACGGCGAAAAACCCCTATCCGATGCCCTTCCTGATGCCGCTCGACAAGGCGGTCGCCAGCATGGCGCGGCATATCGAACGGGGATCGCGCTTCGCCGTCATGCCCTGGCCAATGGGTATCGTTGCGGCGCTGTTGAAGATACTGCCGCGCCCGCTGTACGACCTGCTGTTCGCCCGTGCCGGACGCAAACCGCGCGGCACGCTGCCCTGATCGTCAACGCATGCCGTCCTGCCAGCGCCGATTTTGACCCATGTCAAGCCGGGACGGACGCCCTGCCCTTATAGTCCGCCCTCCAACTCTTTGAATCGCCATGGCTTCCCCATTTGAACTCGTCTGTCCCGCCGGCGGGCTGCCGGCGCTGAAGATTGCCGTCGATAACGGCGCCGACTGCGTCTATACTGGTTTCCGCGACGCCACCAACGCACGCAACTTCACCGGCCTCAACTTCGACGACAAGAGCCTGAAGGAAGGCATCGCCTACGCCCACCAGCGCGGCGTCAAGGTGCTGGTTGCGCTCAACACCTTCCCGCTCACCGACAACTGGCCAAGCTGGACGGCGGCCGTCGACAAGGCGGCGGCCTTCGGCGTCGACGCGGTGATCCTCGCCGATCCCGGCCTGATGGAATACGCCCATCGCACCCATCCGCAACTCCGACTCCATCTCTCCGTGCAGGGCTCGGCAACCAACTACGAGGCGATCAATTTCTATCACGAGCGCTTCGGCATTCAGCGCGCGGTGCTGCCGCGCGTGCTGTCGCTGGCACAGGTCGAGCACGTCGCCAAGAACACGCCGGTCGAGATCGAGGTGTTCGGCTTCGGCGGCCTGTGCGTGATGGTCGAGGGCCGCTGCGCGCTGTCGGCCTACACCACCGGCACCTCGCCAAACTGCCAGGGCGCCTGCTCGCCGGGCAAGGCGGTGCGCTACGAGGAAACGCCCCGTGGCATGGAAACGCGGCTGGGCGGCGTGCTGATCGACCGCTTCGCGCCGGGCGAGCGCGCCGGCTATCCGACGCTCTGCAAGGGCCGCTTCGAGGTGGACGAGGAAACCTATTACGCGATCGAGGAGCCGGCCAGCCTCAACACCATGGAACTGCTGCCCGACCTCATGAAAGCCGGGGTCAGGGCCCTCAAGATCGAGGGCCGTCAGCGCAGCCCGGCCTACGTCGGGCAGGTGACCAAGGTTTGGCGCGCGGCGATCGACGCCTGCCGGCGCGACCTCGAACACTTCAAGCCGACGCCCGCATGGATGGCCGAATTGAACAAGATCTCCGAGGGACAGTCGGCGACTTTGGGCGCGTACAACAGGCCATGGAAATGAAACTGACTCTCGGCCCCCTGCTCTACTACTGGCCGCGCCAGCGCGTGATGGATTTCTATGCGGCGATGGCCGAACAGCCGGTCGACGTCATCTACCTCGGCGAGGCGGTCTGCTCGCGCCGCCACGAGATGCGCCTCGACGACTACCTCGAAGCCGCGACCGTGCTTGCCGATGCCGGCAAGGAAGTCGCGCTCTCCACGCTGCCGTTGATCGAATCCGAATCCGACCTCAAGGCGGTGCGCCGCATGATGGATGCCGCCAAGGACGATCCGCGCCTGACCGTCGAGGCGAACGAGATGGGCGCGGTGCGCCAGCTCGCCGAGCGCGGCCAGCGTTTCGTCGCCGGGCCGACACTCAATATCTTCAACAGCCACACGCTGAAAATTCTTGCAGAGTGTGGTGCGACACGCTGGGTGATGCCGCCCGAAAGCGGCCGTGCCATGCTGACCGGCTTGCACAAGGAAATGCCGGCCGACATGGAAACCGAGGTGTTCGCGCATGGCCGCATCCCGCTTGCCTATTCGGCGCGCTGCTTCACGGCGCGGCGCTACCGGCTGCAGAAAGACAGCTGCGAGTTCCGCTGCATCGAGTTTGCCGACGGCCTTGAAGTCAAGACGCGCGAGGGCCAGCCCTTCCTTACGCTCAACGGTATCCAGACGCAGTCGGCCAAGCTTTACCACCTCGATCGCGAACTGCCCGAACTCGTCGCGACGGGCGTCGACCTGCTGCGCCTCTCGCCGCAATCGGAAGGCATGACCGAGCTGATCGCCGCCTATCGCGCGCTGCTCGATGGCGAGGCAACGCAGATGCCGTCCGGTGATTACTGCAATGGCTTCTGGTACGATCGTCCGGGTCTGGATTGGGTGACGACATGACGAATTTCAAACTCCCTGATTTCACCTTGCCGGCACCGCTGGCGCGCCTCGGTAACAAGCTGCCGCAACTGCCGCCGACACTGGCGCTGGTAACCGGCCTCAATCTCGCGCTCGGCCGCCTGATTCCGCGCGAGCCGCTCGAGATGCTGGTCGGCAAGCGCTTCACGATCCGCGTGAAAGATGCCGGCATGACCTTGCGCTTCGGCTATAACGGGCGCAGCTTCCATCCGGTGTTCGATGCCGCGCCCGCCGATCTGACCATCTCGGCGAAGGCGCGCGACTTCCTCGTGCTGCTCGCGCGCGAGGAAGATCCGGACACGCTGTTCTTCGACCGCCGCCTGCTGATGGAGGGCGACACCGACCTCGGCCTGCTGGTGAAGAACACGCTCGACGGCGTCGAGCTGCCACGCTTCGATCCGGCGCGCCTCTCCCCCATCGAACTGCTGCACCGCCTGCGCGCCCGCACGGCCACGCCGCACGGCGTCTAAGCTATCCCGCGTGACGGCACGCTCCCGACTGCCGTTCTACGCTGCCAGCGCCTACACGCTGCTGGCGCTGTACGGCAGCCTGTATCCGTTCGCCGACTGGCGCGATAGCGGCGTCGATCCGCTCGCTTTCCTTGCAGCTGACTGGCCGCGCTATTTCACGGCCTTCGATCTGGCCGTGAATACGCTCGCTTATGTGCCGCTCGGCTTCCTTTGGGCGACGGCGCTGGCGGCGCGCCTGCCCTCGATCGTGGCCCTGTTGCTCGCAGCACTGGGGGGTGGCTTGCTTTCGTTCGGCGTCGAGTTCATCCAGAACTTCCTGCCCAGCCGCGTGCCTTCGAATCTCGATCTGGCCTGCAATGCCGCCGGCAGCCTGCTTGGTGCGCTCGCCGGATTTCGCTGGGGCCGCCATCTGCTCGACGGCGGGCGTCTGCATCGCTGGCGCGAGCGGCGTTTCCTCGGCGGCGTGGCCGGCGACCGCGGCCTGCTGCTGCTTGCGCTCTGGCTGCTGACCCAGCTCAACCCCGAGACCTTCCTGTTCGGCAACGGCAACCTGCGCGGCTTGCTTGGCCTGCCCGCGGCATTCGACTTCAAGGCGGGTCATTTCATCGAACTGGAAATGGCGACCGTCACCGCCCAGACGCTGGCGATCATGCTGATCGGCAACCGGCTCGCGCGCAATCATCCGGTACTCTTGCCGCTGACATTGCTGGGCGTCGCGCTGGCGATCAAAAGCGCTGCGTTGATGGTACTGATGCAGCATGCGCCGGGATTCGCTTGGCTGTCCCCCGGCACGCTCGGCGGCCTGGCGCTGGGCTTCGTGCTGGCCCTGATGGCCTTCGAGCGCAGCCCGGTCGAGCGACTGGCGTTCGCGGCGATGGCGCTGATGCTGGCGACCGTGTTTGCCAACCTGATGCCTGACAACCCCTATCTCGAAGACACCCTGCGCGTCTGGCAGCAGGGCCACTTCCTCAACTTCAACGGCCTGACGCGGCTCGTCTCGGCGCTCTGGCCCTTTCTGGCCCTGCCCTGGCTGATGCTTTCGCGGAGAAATGATGAACGAAGCCATTCATGACCTGACCACCTTGCGCGCCGCCCTGCGCGACTTCGCCGCCGCGCGCGACTGGCGGCAATATCACACGCCGAAAAACCTTGCGATGGCGATGATCGTCGAGGCGGCGGAACTGGTCGAACACTTCCAGTGGGCGACGCCGGAGGAGAGCCAGCAACCGCCGCCGGAAAAACTGGCGGCGATTCGCGACGAAGTCGCCGATACGCTGATCTACCTGGTCGAACTGGCCGATGCGCTCGACATCGACCTGATTGCCGCGGCGCGCGACAAGATCGCCAAGAACGCGCTCAAGTATCCGGCGCCGCAGTAAAAGTCGGCGCTGGCAGGACGGCAGAAACCGTCACGCCGCGTTGCTGGGGACGGCATGCATGCGGATGCGCCCGACCAGCCAGAGCGTGAGCAGCGTCGCGCCCATGGCCAGCAGGCCGACATTGCCGTAGCCGACCATCTTTCCCGTCGCATCCTGCGTGATCATCAGGCCGCCGAGGTAAGTGGCGAGGCCGCAGCCGAGGTTTTGCACCGTGCCGTTGAGCGCGAGGAAAGTGCCGCGCAGGCGCGGTGCGACGGCCGAGGTCATGATCGCCATCGCCGGCACCATGCGGCCCGGCACGAAGATGAAGAACACCGTGGCGCAGGCGATCATCAGCCACAGTGGCACCGGCGGCAGGTGGGTCTGCACGAACAGCGGCACCAGCGCGCCGAGGGCGACCCAGCGATAGACGCGCACCTTGCCGTGCCGGTCGGCCAGCCGGCCGATCCAGCGCGCGGTGAAGAAGGTGGCGCAGCCGCCGGCAAGGTACATGTAGGGAATGTCTTCCTGGCGGATGCCGACGTTCGCCGTCACATAGATCGTGATGAAGGGAATCACCGTGAAGCCGCCCAGCATCAGCAGCAGCATGAAGGCGAGCGAACGGAGATGGTTGGCGTTGGCGAGGGTTTCCCTGATGGCGGCGAGCGGATGCGCGCGCTCGGCCTCGCTGGTCACCGCGCCGGGCAGGTGGCCGCGCAGCTCCGGCAAGTGCTTCAGGCCAAGCAGGAACAGTGCGGCCGCCAGTACGGCGATGAGGATGAAGGGCATGCGCCAGCCATAAGCATTGGCGAGGAACAGCGAGAGCGGCACACCGGCCACCGTGGAGACTGAGAAGGCGGCCATGATCGTGCCGCTGGCGCGGCCGCGGCGCTCGAAGGGGATCAGGTCGCCGACCATCGTATGCACCATCGACCCCAGCATGCCGCCGAACACGCCGGCGAGGCTGCGCGCCACCAGCAGGGTCGCATAGCCCGGCGCGAGGCCGCAGGCCAGCGTGGCCAGCGCGAACAGCATGAACATCGTCAGCAGCAGGCGCTTGCGCTCGAAGCGGTCGGCGATGATCGCGATCGGGATGCCGGCGAGCGCCGCGGTGAAGGTGTAGGCGGCGACGAGCAGGCCGAACTGGTGCGCGTCGATCGCCAGCTCGGCCATCAGGATCGGGCCGAGCGGCATCATGATCATGAAGTCGAGAATGTGCGCGAACTGGATGCCGGCGAGCGTCAGCAGCAGCAGCTTTTCCCTGGCGGGATCGAGGGGAATGGCGGTGGGGGACACGGCGGCAGTGTATCGCCCCATGCCGGGTGCCGTCCCGTCAGCGCCGACTTTTGTTACATTGGCGCACCCAACCCAACACGCAGGAGACAACGATGAGCTACTACCAGCACCACCTCTTTTTCTGCACCAACCAGCGCGAGCCGGGCGAGATGTGTTGCAACAACCATGGCGCGCAGGCGATGCGCGATTATTGCAAGGAGCGCGTCAAGGCGGCGGGCGACCGGATCAAGGGCAACGTGCGCGTCAACAGCGCCGGCTGCCTCGACCGCTGCGACAAGGGGCCGGTGATCGTCGTCTATCCCGAGGACGTCTGGTACACCTACGTCGATCAGGAAGACATCGACGAAATCGTCGAATCGCACCTCGTCAACGGCAAGGTCGTCGAGCGCCTGCTCATCGACAATCAATGACGCAGCCATGACACAACGGGAGCGCGTCCTGCTCGACGGGCCGGACGGCAAGATCGAAGTGTTTGTGGAATCGCGCGAGGCGCCGGCCGGCATCGCGCTGGTGGCGCATCCGCATCCGCTCTATGGCGGCACGGCCGACAACAAGGTGGTGACGACACTGGCACGTACCTTCCGCGAACTCGGCTGCGTCACCCTGCGGCCGAATTTCCGCGGCGTTGGCGCGTCGGAAGGCACGCACGACCACGGCATCGCCGAGACCGAGGACCTGCTGGTCGTGCACTCCTATGCGCGCCAGCGCTTCGGGGCGGGCCTGCCCGTGTATCTCGCCGGTTTTTCCTTCGGCGCCTACGTCGTCACGCGCCTTGCGCAGCGGCTCGCCACGGTGGGCGACGCGGCACGACGGCTGGTGCTGGTCGGCACGGCAGCCGGTTTTATCGAAGGCCTGCGCCGCTACGAGACCGGCGCCGTGCCGCCCGACACCATCGTCATCCACGGCGCGCGGGACGAGACCGTGCCGCTCGCCAACGTGCTGGCCTGGGCGGAAGCGCTCGAATTGCCGCTCACCGTGATCCCCGGCGCCGACCATTTCTTCCACCGCCGCCTGCACCTGATTCGCGACATCATCCACCGCCAGTGGCATTGACTACAATGCCGCAATCCCACACCGGCCCGGGTGGTGAAATTGGTAGACACAAGGGACTTAAAAATGACTGCGCTTTACTATTTGTGCATATATAACAAATAGTTAGTATATCATTATCTAAGGCACAGTTTAGGCACGTTTTGCTGTAATATTTGCGCTGTTAAGATCAATAACGCAGTGCGCGGATGACGAAATCGGTAGACGTTGAAGACTTAAAATCTTCTGCCTTTGGGCGTGCGGGTTCGAGTCCCGCTCCGCGCACCACTGAATATGCCGCGCCCTCCAAAGATTATTAAGAAGGTCTTTGAGAACAAGATTTCGCTCTACCTGCGAAAGGGCAATCCTGTTTGGCAGTGCGCCTTCACCATCGAAGGTCATCACATTCGCAAGACGACAAAGTGCGAACACTTTGATGAGGCTAAAGACGCAGCAATAGAGCTTTACCTCACAGCAAGAGTTCGCGCCAAAGAAGGTCTGCCTACCGTCACAAAGACATTCAGTAGCGTTGCAGAGCAAGCCAAGCATTCAATGCAGAAGGCGCTTGAGGCTGGTATTGGCAAGGTCACATACAACAGCTACATCAGTGTCATCGACAACTATCTCATCCCGTTCTTCGGCAAGCGCAATATCGACAAGATTGACTACGCGGCATTGCAGGAATACTCACAATGGCGACGCGATAAGTTTGGCAACAATCCAGCGCACTCAACAATCAACATCCATAACACAGCACTAAATCGTGTCTTCGATGCAGCACTGGAACGTGGCTACATAACAAAGTCACAAATTCCAGAGCTTAAGAACGATGGCGAGAAAGCTGTGCAGCGACCAACATTCTCGCTTGAGGAATACAGAGACCTCATCAAATACATGCGGAAGTGGGTGAGGACTGGCAAGAAAGGTCTCATCACGCAGAAGCGCGAAATCATCAGAGACTATGCGCTGTTCATCAGCAACACAGGGGTAAGACCAGGCACAGAAACAGACGGACTGAAATGGCAACACATTCACTTCGAAACCATCAACGGCGTCGAATACATCCTTATCAACGTCAATGGCAAAACAGGGCCACGTGAGCTAACAGCACGGCACGGCATTACCCGCTACCTGCGGCGACTGCTAGATAGGCAAGAGAAATATAAGGATATGGATTTAAGCGAGGCCATCAACAAACGACTCGATGCCTATGTCTTCGCATTGCCCGATGGTGAGGAAGTAAAGAACTTGATCAGACCGTTTGCAAAGATGCTTGATGCAGCGAAGCTAAGGATAGACCCGCTGACTGGTGAAGATCGAACGCTATACAGCTTGCGTCACTTCTATATCACACGTGCATTGATGCGCGGCACGTCACACGAGTTCATCGCTAAACAATGCGGTACTTCGATTGCGATGATCACCAAGCATTACTCGCACGTCACAGCGCGACTGGTTGCCAAACATCTTGCTGGTAACCTTAACCACAGGGTATAGGGGTCTATTAAATCGACGCTAACAAAAGGCTTGCATTCGATGGTGTAATTTGTCAAAAATAGCTAATAAAAAAGCAGTGCAAGCGTTAGCCTGCACTGCTTTTTGCTTCTGCTTTATGCCGTCTATGCATACTCAAGCTCATCAAGTGTCATTTCAGCAGCATCAGCAGCACTATTTAGCTTTTTCTTATACTTAAAACTGCCGTTGCTAACATCTGCAATAACAGTTTCAAGCTTACTTAGCTGCTTTCCAGTTTCAAGCGTATATTTTGCCAGCTCCTTAACAGCTATATTCTGTAAAGCTACAGTAGTTCTGCTTACAGCCTGCAATAACTCAAGCTCTCCCTTCGCTGACTTTCTTGCTACTACAAACACAAAGTCAGTATCTTCTGCTAACTCTGCCTCTATCCCAGCAAGCTTTACAACCTTTTGCGCTTTCATACTTCTCAAGTCAGCGCATACAGTTTCAACAGCATATTTTAATGCCGCTTCTTTTTGCAGTGTTTCTTCTTTTTTCCTAAATTCTTTCTTGCATTCCTCTACGCCGTTCTTTCCTTCAATAAAGTCTGCAAGTTTGTCTGCTTCAATCTTTGCCTGCAGTGCAGCCATTAGCGTACTCGCATAGTTGTAAGCACGTTTCCTATCGCTATTAAATACGTAGCGCACAAACACTGTAATAGCATTCGTATTTTTCTGCACACGTACCCCGCGCTTTGTTAGTTTCTCACGCATTTCATTTACAACTTCCCTCAAGCATTCTTTGCATACAGCGTCGTTAAACAATTTGTACACTTCGCTCAAAATGCCGTAGAGCTCTTTGTTGCTTCGCGCTAGCGTTTCGTTTTCGTACTTCTCACGTGCTACGCTCAGCTTGTCAGCTTGCCTTAGTACGCTCGTAGTCCAACCTTCTTTAGCACTTTGCTTGTTTATTGTCTTCATTTGCGCAACAGTCTTTCCCTTCTTTGCTTTTGCTGCTGCTTTTTTAGTCCTTTCCTGCTGTGCAAGTTCTTCTGCAGCCCGTTTTTTTGCCATAAACTCAGCACCAAAAACGTTGTCAAGTGTTGCGTAGTTAGCTTTCGTATCAGTCGTTTCCATTTTGTATCTCCTTTAAGATTAAGTTAAGTTGTAGTTGATTAACTACAGGTATTATTCTATTTTCTATGGTATTTAATAGATATCGCTATTAATTCGCTGCGATTTACTTGCTATGAAGAGTCGATTTCTTGCCATCCATCCGCTTATAGGTACAAGAGACAAGCCTTCCCCTATTCATCTACAGCAACGTAGTCCGTATTACTGGTGGTGGGCTTACTTGAAAAGGAACAATGAATATTTAGATTGCTGCGAAAAAAAAGGTGTAGGTTCTCTTGCTACGCTATATGCTGACTTTGGGGATGTTCGCAGTAATGAGTTTGCTGAATGGTGGGGGCGCAGTGAGCAAAGAGGAGCAAGGCTGTTTGCTGAGAAACCAGTCGAATTGAGACTTAAAATGTTAGCCAGCCCCGCAGACTGGATATCTGACTGGCAAAATAATAGCGATGTGATGGTGGTCGCTGTGAATATGACTATTGGGCGTCGCAAGCTACAGAGCTACTTTTCCCATTTGCTTGAAGATGAGCACAAGGGGAGGCGGGGGCGTATTGCCTTTGGCACTGTGCAAAGCACAGCCCTTTACCCTCTGTACAGGAACTTCACTATCAGCAGCCTAAAGCTGGGGATCGATACCTACGATGCTTGGATAAGGAACCAGCAGCTGCCAACGACAGAACGGCTGCCGTTATGGGCTGTAGGGGAATGCATTGGATTAGTGAAGAATGCAATGCCTCAGCGCGGCGATACCAAGTACATTACAGCAGATAAGCATAATGTGATGACTGTTGCTGTAAGTCGTTATGTCAAGCAAGCGAAGGCTATCATTACCAATACATCGTTAGGTTTATTCCCAAAAAGCACTTTGTGAGCGTCTATTATATCGACGCTTACCATTTCACATTAAAACTCCACACTTCTGTGAATACACATACCAGTCTCCCATCCAGCTTCAAACTTTTCGATTCGAACAGAAGCAATATCGAAAATAAGGCTGCTAAAGCTTTACTAAACAGATTTGCCTATAGGTACAGACTAGCAAAGAGCTTTGTTGGAATGAACGCCCCTGCAGTTGGGAAAACTCTAGCTGGCTATGATGCAATCCTTAAGCTGTTCCTTACCTACACAGCTTATGAAGGAATTATTAAGGCGGCGAACAAGCTTAGACTACCTAGCGTAGGCTCAGCAGCTAACAATAAGGTTATTGATCATGCTTTGGTTAAGCGTATCGCAGATAATGATGCATTGAAAAGATACCTTCTTACTACTGCTCAAACAAAAAATATAAGAGCTGTCGTAGAGAATGTGCTTGATGGAGGTAATGGCGATATCGTTTGCTTAATATTCTCTTTGCGAAATGCATTCTCACATGGCGACCTGACACCTACTGCGATTGGGATCAATACGAAAGTCGCTAAGTCTTTACTTTTCGATCTATCAGAGTGCCTATTAGCTTATTGTGATAATGTCTTTACTGCTTGTGTTGATCAAGTAATAGGTAATGCGGCAAGGTCAAAGTAGTTCAACAGCAGCCTTCTTCATATCTGCCGTCACGTCGCAATAGCGCATGGTTGTCTGCGCCTGCCTGTGCCCCGCAAGCTCCATCATCACCCGCAACGGCACTGCTTTAGCTGAAAGCTGGGTAAGGAATGACCTGCGCCCGCTATGGCTGCTGGCACCTTCAATGCCTGCTGCGCGATACAGCATATGGAAGTGGTAGCACGCCGTATTGGCAGTAAATCCCTCGCGCTTTTGCGTAGGGAATAACGGCTTGTCCAGTTCGTCCGTGTAGTTCAGCGCAAGCAGTTCTTTCGTCTTGTAGCGGTGCTGCAAGTAAACGAGGAGTTCCTTACGCAGTTTTTCCGACAGCACGACGACGCGACTGCGCTTTCCCTTCGTCTGCCACGCCGTTAAACGGATTTCCTGCTTAATGCTGCCGTCGAGTGCAAGCACGTCGCCGACACGAACATTGGCTACTTCGCC
>Ga0172375_10006088_pt1 | contig 17054 bp, 10 predicted proteins | sample LakKiv1m_FD_114537 | JGI IMG/M metagenome (GOLD analysis project Ga0172375, IMG submission 114537) | Freshwater microbial communities from Kabuno Bay, South-Kivu, Congo - kab_092012_11.1m | ecosystem: Environmental > Aquatic > Freshwater > Lake | place: Democratic Republic of the Congo...
CCCGACCTCTGGGGAGGTGGCGATCCATCTTCACGGGCTTCGCTGATGCTGCATGGATTGCCGCGTCGCTCCGCTCCTCGCAATGACGGAATTCAATCACCGACTCCCTCTTCCACGTCATCGCGAGTCCCGACCTGTCGGGGCGTAGCGATCCATCTTCACGGGCTTCGCTGATGCTGCATGGATTGCCGCGTCGCTCCGCTCCCCGCAATGACGGAATTCAATCACCGACTCCCTCTTCAACGTCATCGCGAGTCCCTACCTGTCGGGGCGCGGCGATCCATCTTCACGGGCTTCGCTGATGCTGCATGGATTGCCGCGTCGCTCCGCTCCTCGCATTGACGGAATTCAATCACCGACTCCCTCTTCCACGTCATCGCGAGTCCCGACCTCTGGGGGCGTGGCGATCCATCTTCACAGGCTTCGCTGATGCTGCATGGATTGCCGCGTCGCTCCGCTCCTCGCAATGACGGCAGAAAGCGAGGCGTTACCTATCAACGATCTCCCTCTTCCACGTCATCGCGAGTCCCTACCTGTCGGGGCGTGTCGATCCAGACTTTCCGGTCGGAAACAACGCGGCTTGAGACGTTGAAGCTCCCGTCGCCTGTATCGGGTTAAAGCTGTTGGTCACGGTTTTCCACCTCGCTTCCCACCACGTCCACACATATCTGGACTCGTGACTGAAAGCTGAATATCGCAATGACAGGAAATGCACAAGACTGTTTGGTATTGACTTGGCACTACCATACCTCCCGATGAATTCCGTGACTGATCCGTCTGAGCTGTCAGCAACGAGAACTTTTATCTGTTTGAAAAACGAGGTGCGCATGATACCGTCCCGCATTGCAGCGGGACGGTACATGACGAAAAAGAAAGGATCAGCTCAACGCGGCTTCGACGATCTGCTCGGCCTTGGCGTTGGGAAGGTAGAAGTATCGGCCGCCGAGTTTCTGGGCGAGCTTGGGGGCTTCGCCTCTCGACAGGTAGTTCATCTGGGTATCGACCACGATCGAGGCGATACCGTCCGACTGGATGGAAAGGGCCAGCGCTTCGATCTCCTTCTCCAGCTCCTCTTTGGGAGCCTTGGTGACGGTGGGATCGTAAGCTGCACCAAGCGGAATGTTGCCGCGGCCATCGGTGATCATGACGAACATGATCTGGGTGATGCCTTTGGTGCGGGCCTGCTTGGCCGTTTCCCAGCCGGTAAGCAAGGCCGATGCGAGCGGGGTTCCGCCGCCGGTCGGCAGCACGTCAAGCTCGCGCTTGGCGCGATCCACGCTCTGAGACGGTGGCAGGAGCACCTGCGCATGTTTGCCGCGGAACGAGATCAGGCTGACCTGGTCACGATGCACGTAGGCGTTCTGCAAGAGGCTCGACACCGCACCCTTTGCCTGGCGCATGCGGTTCAGCGCCATCGAGCCGGAAGCGTCCACCATGAAGATGAAGAGCGTACCGGACTTGTCGCGGAAACGCTTGATCTTGACGTCGTCCTTGGCGATGATGAGCGCAGCGGTGGACTTGATGCCCTTTTTGAGCTGTTCGGCCTTCCTCGCCGCCTGCCACGGCGCAGCGGAGATGAGCGTCGGAATAAGGGCGACCTTGCCGCTCTTGATCTCGCCGGGCTGCGAACGCACAAAACGGCCTCGCTTGTTGTTCAGCGCCTCGCCACGGCTGCCGGACTTCGCCTTTTTCTTGGAAGCGAGCGAGATGTTGAGGATGTTGTCGGGCAGTTCGGTCTCGACGGCATCCATCATCAGCTCCTCGATCATGTCGGGCTCGTCCTTCTGCTCCTCCTCGGCATCGGCATCGGTGCTGTCTGGAGGTGCGTTTTCATCCTCTGCCTCATCCTGCGGCTGTTCATCCTGCGGTGGCGGCTCTTCCTGGGCCATCTCTTCAGGATTGGGCTCTCGCTCGGGCATACGGGTCGCCCGAGGAACCAGCACCAGCTTCATGGCGAGCTTCATATCCTCGTCATCCACCTCGGTACGCTGGTTGAGCGCGGCGTTGGCGATGGCGGCTCTGATCGCGAAAATGTCCACACGATTGCCCTCGACACCGAGGCTGATGGCGGTCTGGATGAGACCCTTGATCTGCTCGTTGGTCATGGAGACCTTGTGCAACTGCTCCCTTGCAGCCTCGATGAGACCTCGCAACATGCGCAGTTCATCCTGGGTATCCTCCTCGTCGCGCGTGCCCATGACGATATTGACGATCTGCTTGCGGGCGCGATAGTCGTTAACCGGCGTGAACGGTACGATGATACCGATACGGTCGAGCAGACCCATGCGCACCTCGCCGTCACTCGGATCGTAGGTGCCGACCAGCATGAAGTCAGCCGGATGCACCTCGCTGAGACCCTCACGCTCGACGATCACTGCCCGTCGGCTTATGGCGTCCATGATGTGCGACACGGCGGAACTGTCGAGCAGACTGAGCGAATCGACGTACAGTACGCCCTTGTGTGCCTTGGAGAGAACGCCGTGCTGCACGACGCGCAGGCCCGAGGCGAGGGTGGCTTCGAGATCGACGCCACCGATAAGGCGATCTTCGGTCACGTTCAGCGGTAGCTCCACGAAAGGAGTGCCTTCAGGCAGAATATCGGCGAAAGCCCTTGCGAGCGTCGATTTTCCCGAACCTACGGTCGAAGGAATCACGACACCGCCAAGGGAGGGATCGACGGCCAGCAGCATGAGCGCCTGCTTGGCCAGATCCATTCCAACAATGTCGGTAAATGCTATCATGCTGCTGCTTCGGCCTCTCCCAGTACTTTTGCGAGTTCGCGGTCGATCTTTTCACCCGCATCGACGGTTTCGAGCGGATCTTTACGGAGACGGTGGCGGAGGCAGAGACCGGCGATCTCGCGAACGTGCTCCATCGTCACCTGCGTCTTGCCCTCCCAAGCAGCGAAAGCATGGGCGGTACGGGTAATGGTCAGCTCACCGCGGTGGCCGTCGATACCGAGGTTCATGCAGAGGCGGGCGATGTCGGTCAGCACCTTGTCGTCCATCGTAACCTGCGGCAGGAGCTGCTGGGCTGCGACGATCTTTTTCTGGAGCTTCTGCTGGTCGCGGGTGACCTTCTTCATGAAAGCTTCCGGATCCTCGTCGTACTCGCGGCGGAGCTTGACGATCTGCACCCTCTTGGCCACGTCGTTGATGGTGATGATGCGGGCATGGAGACCGAAACGGTCGAGAAGCTGGGGCCGAAGCTCGCCCTCTTCCGGGTTGCCGGAACCTACCAGCACGAAGCGGGCAGGGTGGCGGATGCTGATACCTTCACGTTCTACGACGTTCTTGCCGCTTGCGGCCACGTCGAGCAGCACGTCAACGAGGTGGTCGTCCAGAAGGTTGACCTCGTCGATATAGAGGAAGCCACGGTTGGACTGCGCGAGCAGGCCGGGCTCGAAAGCCTTGACGCCGCTGGTAAGAGCCTTTTCGATGTCGATGGTTCCGCAGACGCGGTCTTCGGTAGCGCCAAGAGGAAGATCGACCACCGGCACGGGAATCATTTCGGTTTTGACATCTTCCGGCTTGATGGCGGATGCAGCCTTGGTTCCGGACTCCATCTCGATGTACTGTTCGACAGTGCGGTTGTAAATGTCACCCTTGACGCGCGGAATGAACGGAAGCACTTCGGCAAGTGCCCTGACCGTCGTGCTCTTTCCTGTACCGCGATGACCCATGACCAGAACGCCGCCAATCCTCGGATCGATGATGTTGAGAATCAGACTGAGCTTCATCTCCTCCTGTCCGACGATGGAAGTGAAGGGGAATGCCAGGGCACTTTTCTTTTTGGCAGCCGGCTTCTTGACTTCAGTCACAGCCTGTTCTTCTGCAGTTGCCTTTGCCTTGGCTTCCTTGGTGGCCGATGCCTTGGCTGAAGTGGTTTTTTTTGCGGCTTTGGCAGTCTGGGTCATAGTCGATTGGTTGGTTATTACCCGACCCGGGCTTGGCCGATCACGGTTTTCCCGGCAGGGGTGTGCTTGATTGAGAAGACACAAAAATTCAATAATGAACTCTGAATTTATGCTTTTACCATAGACATAACAAACGCTTTTCACGAATGTGACCGGGAAAAAAAGTGCCCGAAACCGCCCCTGAGGCGTTGATATTACTGGCACTTCAGAAAGTTTTTTCGGAAATGTGAGATCAGTCGGGTCGGACTGATCCGACTGATCAAAAAAACAGCAGCCTCAAACCACCATCACCCCGGCAGTGCGTTGAACGCAGCCTCTTTGACTGTCTCCGAGAGGGTCGGGTGGGCATGCACCGTAGCAGCAATACCTTCTGCGGTAACACCAAGCCTGCATGCAAGGCCAAGTTCGCCGATCAGTTCGACTGCGTCGTGGCCGATAAGATGAGCGCCGAGCATCCGGCCTGTTGCAGCATCGAAAACCAGCTTGACGAAACCTTCGAGCTGACCAAAGGCATTGGCCTTGCCCGAAGCGGCGAACTGAGAGCGGCCTACCATCACCTCATAACCCATCCTTACAGCCTCCTGTTCGGTAAATCCGACCGATGCCACCGACGGTTGGGCATAAACGCAGCGGGGAATGAGCGCTTCGACAAGAGGTTCTGGTGTCTTTCCGGCAATGTCCCCAACGGCGATCGCCGCTTCAGCCGAAGCCTTGTGAGCCAGCAGCATCCCGCCGCGAACGTCACCAATGGCCCAGATCACCTCTGCCGATGTCCGGCAGAGGTGATCGGTAAGAATGAATCCCCGGTCTGTTTGAACACCGGCAGCTTCGAGGCCAAGTCCGTCGATCGCCCCGGTAACCCCCACAGCCACCAGTATACAGGAGGCTTCAACTGGCTGCGGCTCCTTGCCCTCAATCAGCAACCCGGCGCTCACCCCGGCATCGCCCGTCACGACCTTGTCGAGCTTCGCACCACAATGCACGGTGATGCCCCCTTTTTCGAATGAGCGCTTGAGCGCCTCCGAAATCTCCGCCTCCTCGGCAGGCAGAATACGCGGCATCAGCTCTACGATGGTCACTTTCGCCCCGGCCCTGGCGTAGAACCAGGCCATCTCGACGCCTATCGCCCCTCCACCGACCACAATCATTGAAGCCGGAACCTCCTTCATGATCAGAGCCTCGCGACTGGTAATGATTCTTTTGCCGTCCGGTTCAAGCCCCGGAATCACCCGTGGCCGCGACCCCGTCGCGAGAATGATGTTCCTTGCTTCGAGAGAGCGCACCGAACCGTCCTGCGCGGTAACAGTCACACCCTCGCCTCCGGTCAGCACCGCCTCACCCTGCCATACCTCGACACTGGCCTTCTTCAGCATGTACTCCACCCCTTTCGAGCTTTTCAGAGCCACGTTCCGGCTGCGCTTGACCGCCTGCGCAAGGTCGAACGACACACCGGTGACATTCACACCGAAATTCGATGGATTTTTCGCCAGCTCGTACACCTCTGCACTCCGGAGCAGCGCCTTGGTGGGAATGCAGCCCCAGTTGACGCAGACGCCACCAAGAGCCGCCTTTTCGACAAGGCACACCCTCATGCCATGTCGCGCGGCATGAAGTGCGGCTTCGTAACCACCCGGGCCGGAACCGATGACAGCAAGATCAAACTGTGCTGACGGGGTATCTGACTGTTGCTGCATTGCTGTAAAGGGTTGTGTGACACTCATCGCGCCCTGAATCGGCGGTAATGAACGATCTCGGTTGTAAAGGACAATTCTTTGACTATATATGAACAGGAAAACCTCAAGGCACCTTTGAAAAGATGTTATGAGCAAATCGAGTGCAAGGCGGATGGAGCGCAGAAACCGGAGTCCCGACAGGTCGGGATGAAGATTTCGAGCATCACCCGGTCCCGACTCGTCGGGATAATAATTTTTTCATGGTGCGGCCTCAAGCCGTCACAAAATGCAAAAAGAGCCGTTAAAAACCGAATCTCCGGAGGAGCTTCAACCGGAAGCTGCGCCAAAAACAATGACCATCCAGGTCAGCAAGGTGCAGACACCCATGCGCATCGACCGCTACCTTGCCCAGCAGGTGGAGAACGCCACGCGCAACAAGGTGCAGGAGGCGATCGAAGAAGAGCGCGTGCTGGTCAACGGACGTCCGGTGAAATCGAACTACCGCATCAAATCGTGTGATCTGATCCACATCACCTTCCTGCGCCCCCCCGCCCCGGAACTGGCTCCCGAGGACATCCCGATCAGCATCCTCTACGAAGACGATGACCTGATGGTGATCGACAAGGAGGCCGGCATGGTCGTACATCCGGCCTTCGGCAACTGGACGGGCACGCTGGCCAACGCCATCCTGCACCATCTCGGCAAGGATGCAGACGAGCTCGACAGGAGCGAAATGCGTCCCGGCATCGTGCACCGGCTCGACAAGGACACCTCCGGGCTCATCATCATCGCCAAAAATCCTGTCGCCCTGCACAAACTTGCCACGCAGTTTGCACGGCGACAGGTCGAAAAGGTCTACACGGCGATCGTCTGGGGCGTGCCGAATCCACCGTCTGGCACAATCAGAACCAACATCGGGCGCTCGCACAGGAACCGCAAGGTGATGGCCAACTACCCCTTCGAAGGAGCCGAAGGCAAACACGCCATCACCGACTACCTTGTAGTTGAAAACCTCACATACTTCGCCCTGATGGACATTACGCTGCACACTGGGCGCACGCACCAGATCAGGGTGCACCTCCAGCACCTTGGCTACCCCATCCTCGGCGACGAAACCTACGGCGGCGCCACCCCGCGCACCCTGCCCTTCAGCAAAAGTGAGCAGTTCACACGAAACCTTCTCGACCTGATGCCCCGGCAGGCATTGCATGCCGCAACCCTCCGCTTCCGCCAGCCGACCACCGGCGAACTACTCTCATTCACCGCCCCCCTGTCGGCGGACATGGAGGCGGTGCTGGAGAAAATCAGGAACGTGACGAAATCAACCGAAATGGCATAACCGCAGAACCTCCGGCTGAACCGATAAATGCCGATAGTGGTTCTGTAACTGATTCTTGTATATTTGCCTTATGGATCGATCGCACTGAATCAGAATTCACCATCCGCCTCTCGGCAGTGATTCAGTGTCTGTTGTCTGTTTGAAAAAACATCGATAACTCATCACCCGTAACCATTCGACAAACCATGAAAAAACATGCACTCACAATTGCGGTTCTTGCCGCCGCAACAATGGGAGCAACTGCCTCTCCGGCTCATGCAAGAGTCAATATCGATCTCCATTTCGGTGCTCCTCCACCAGTTTTCGTGGCACCGCCGCCACCGCCACCGCCGCCACCAGGGCCAGGATACCACCGCAGACCATATTATGACCGAAGACCTGATTTCATCTATACCCCAAGACTCGGATTCTCCGTTTCAGTTGGCGGCCCATACGACATGATCTGGTACGGCGACCGTTATTACCTCTATGACAACGACGGCTGGTACTGGTCATCAGCATATAACGGCCCATGGATGTTCATCGACTATGACCGTCTCCCACACAAAATACGCAGGTTCCATTACGACGATATCAGACGCTACAGGGACGATGAATTCCGCCGGCGCCACCATGACCGCCGCGACTGGCGCGACCGCAGGGATCGGGACGATCGCAGAGACCCTGACCGTGGCCCGGACAGAGACCCCGGTCCCGACCGCTGGCGTTGAAACGATTTATCGTCACACATCTGAAATCACCTGATATTTTTCAATCAACCGGAGAGCGACGGCTCTCCGGAACACCATCAACCAATGAAAGTCATAGGCATCAACGGCAGCCCTCGCCCATCAGGAAACACCTCGAAAATGCTGGCAACCGTTTTCGAAATACTTGAACAGGAGGGCATCGAAACAGAACTGATCCAGGTCGGAGGTACCGACATCCGTGGATGCAAGGCCTGTTATGCCTGCGTAAAAACCAAAAACGGTCACTGCTCGACCACCAACGACGGATTTAATGACATTTTCGACAAGATGGTGCAGGCCGAAGGCATGATCCTGGCCTCCCCCACCTACTTCGCCGACATCACCCCGGAACTGAAAGCCCTGATCGACCGTTCGGGTTTCGTATCGAGAGCCAACGGCGGCCTTTTCCGCCACAAGGCCGGTGCCGGGGTGGTATCACTCAGAAGAGGAGGCGGCATCCACGCCTACGACAGCATCAACCACCTGTTCCAGATTTGCCAGATGTTCATCGTCGGATCGACCTACTGGAACCTCGGCTTCGGGGGAAAAGATGGTGATGAAGTCATGAACGATGCCGAAGGTCTCGACAATATGCGCGACCTGGGCCGGTCAATGGCGCTGCTGCTCAGAAAACTCCATAACGATTGAATGAAAAGTCAATTTACCTTATTTACTTACGTCCCCCAATCGATGATCAAGATTATGCTTTCCGGTCGCACTTCGACCACCCTGTGCCTTTCTGCCCTCCTTTTCATTTCGTCCCTGCCCGCCATGGCCGGCAGCAAGGCCAACATGAATGCACCATCAGCCAATGTCGTCGAAACTCTCTGCGGAGAAAAGATCGCCGACCCCTACCGGCCACTTGAAAATCTCAAAGACCCGAAAGTTGCCGCATGGTACCGTGAGGAATCCGACCATGCCCGCGCTGTACTCGACGCCATTCCCGGCAGGACTGAGCTGATCGGCAAAATGAAGGAGTTCGACCAGCGCCGGAAAGAGAAAATCTTCGACCTCTCCATCACCGACAACGACTGCTACTTTTACCTGAAACAGACACCCTCGGACGAAACAGGCAAACTCTATTTCCGCAAAGGCTACAAGGGTAAAGAGCGACTGCTCTTCGACCCGACCACGTACAAGGGAGAGAATGGTGGCACCTATGTCATCAGCGAGGTCGCGCCGAATATCGATGGCTCCAGAGTGGTGATCGGCGTTTCACCGAACGGTTCGGAAAATGCGATCCTTTTGATCATGGATGTTGACAGCGGCCGGATTCACCCCGAACGCATCGACCGTGGCCGGTTCGCCTCCCCTTCGTGGCTTCCGGACGGCAGATCGTTCTTTTACAACCGCCTTAACACCAGCGACCCGCTCGACAAGGATCGGCAGAAAGACACCCGGGTCTGGCTGCATGTGGTCGGCACCGATCCGTCAACCGATCGCGAAATCTTTTCTCGCACCCACAACCCTGAACTGCCAATCAGGCCCGAAGACATTCCGTCGGTCAGTTACGACAGGAAAAGCGGAAAAATCTTCGCCTTCGTCGGCAGCGTCGATCCGAGAGTCACCGCATGGTACGCACCTGCCGAAACCTGCAACGAAACAGTCATTCCCTGGAAAACGCTCTTCCGCCCCGAAGACGAGGTATACGACTTCTCCGCGACAAAGAGCGAGCTTTACATCTTCACACCGAAAAACGCCCCCCGGTTCAAGGTGCTGAAAACATCGCTCGACCATCCCGACCCTGCAAAAGCCGTGACGGTCATTGCCGAGCCCAAAGAGGCCACACTGTCGGGACTTGCACTGACGAGCAAGGGCATCTTCTACAGCGAATCGTTCAACGGCGTCCGGGAGGAGCTGTACCATCTCAACTACGATGGAGGGCAACCCGAAAAGATTGAAACCCCCTTCGAGGCCGGCACTCTCGCCCTCTCCTCCAAAGGATTCGACCAGCCCGAGGTATGGACCATCATGGGCGGATGGAGCCATGACTTCCGGCGCTACCGCTACGATGAAGGAAATAAACAGTTCATCGACGAAACCCTCTCCTCGAAGGCCAGCTATCCCGAGTACGACAACCTCGAAGTCCGGGAGGTGATGGTGCCCTCTCACGACGGCGTCAGGGTGCCGCTGTCGCTCATCTACAACCGGGATATGAGGAAAAACGGCAAAAACCCCGTGCTCATTTACGGTTACGGCGCCTACGGCAACTCGATCACCCCCTTCTTCAGCCCCTCGCTGCTGCTCTGGACACACAAGGGAGGCATCCTCGCCGTGGCCCACGTGCGTGGCGGTGGCGAACTCGGTGACGACTGGCACAAAGCCGGGCAGAAAACCACCAAACCCAACACCTGGAAAGACCTGATCGCCTGCGCAGAATACCTCGTCAGCGAGAGCTACACCTCGCCACAGCACATCGCCATCAACGCGGCCAGTGCGGGCGGCATTCTCGTGGGACGGGCCATGACCGAACGTCCCGACCTTTTCGCCGCCGCCATGCCGCAGGTGGGCGTACTCAACGCGATGAGAGGCGAATTCAGCCCCAACGGCCCGGTCAACGTACCCGAATTCGGCACGATCAGCAAGCCAGACGAGTGCAAGGCGCTCCTCGAAATGGACGCCTACCTGAAAATCCGCGACGGCGTCAGCTACCCGGCGGCGCTCATCACCGCCGGCATGAACGACCCCAGAGTCCCCGCCTGGCAACCCGCCAAATTCGCCGCGAGACTTCAGGAAGCCACCGCCTCCCGGAAACCGGTACTCTTCTTCACCGACTACAAAGCCGGCCACGGCATCGGCGACACCAAGACCAAGCAATTCGAATCTCTCGCCGACATGCTGAGCTTCGGATTGTGGCAGACGGGCGGAGAAAAGTGAAGAATAGGTCGCATAGGTCGTATAAGTCATATAGGTCTTATAGGAAGGAAGACTCCGGAACGAGGGTTCACGCAGGTGCGGGGTGATTTGTAGGGGCGGACCTGCGTGTCCGCCCTCTTCCTCCGGTAGCGCCATGCTCCTGCTTGGCATTCCACTTGAAGGCTTAACTACCCTCCAAACGTATGAAGCCTGCGGCTTCATGTGCCGAGCAGGAGCTCTGCGCTCCCAGGTTTTTTCAGGGTTTCAGGAGGGGACTGGGGCGGAGGACACGAAAACCGACGCTGCTGCTCCTGCCGCCCGGGTTGAAGTTGAGCCGGGAGGAGCAGCGCAGATAATCAGAATTGCCGAGCCACGAGCCCCCGCGCAACGCACGGGCGCCGGGGTTCTTTTTATTGTCGTACAGATTCTCCTGCCACTCCCAGACGTTGCCGGCCATGTCGTAGAGCCCATCAGGCGTCGCCCCCTCCGGATAGCTGCCTGCCGGCGTGGTCGCCCCTTCGTTATTATTGAAATTGGCATGTTTCGGAGTAGGCTCGATCTTGCCCCACGGATAGATACGCCCCTCTTTCCCGGCAGCAGCATACTCCCATTCGGTTTCATCCGGCAAACGATAGAGATCGACACGTCTACCGCCACTCTCCATCAGCGAAAGCCACAGGCAATATGATCGTGCAACATACCAGCATACAGCAACCACTGGTTGCTCATCACCACCAAATTGCCTGTCATCATCATATCCTGATCGGAACACACCAGCAAGTTCAGCATCGCCCTCTGCCTTTTTAACCAGCCAATCCAAACCATCCTTTCGAGCGAAAGCTGCAAGCGCTTCCCTGAATCGCGCGACTGGCAGCACCTCGCGGTCATCGAGCCTGCCGGTTTGCAGATAATCGATAAAGCGGCGGAACTGACGGTTGGTTACCGGATAGCGGGCCAGCCGGAAGTCCGGCAGCGTGACCTTGTTGCCCGTGACAGAGTAAGTAAACGTTCCGCCTTTGATCGGGATGTAGTGCGCATCGAATTCCAGCGGATTGATGAACAGGTCATTTGCCCCCCTCGCCTCGAAGCGGCGTACAGCTTCAATGGCATCATCCTTGCCGATGGTTCTGAGGCATTCGACCAGATAACGCTGCCGGTTTGGCGTGGTTTCAGGATCGAGCAGTTTTTTCATCAGCTCGCCATACTGCTTCTGAGGTGCTTCACGCACCAGCGTCAGGAGCAGCTCCTGCTGTTTCGGCGAGAGGCTTTCCGTTACCGGGGAATCAAACAGCTTGAGCATGAAACGTTCGAACAGCTCCGCATCATCGAGCAGATCGATAAAGAAGCGGAAGACTTCTGACCACCAGTCATCGCCGAAATGGAGTACCAGATCATCGAAAAATCCGGCTGTCCGACGGATCTTCCTGTCGAGCTGTACCGCTGAGAGGTACTCACGGAAGGTCTTGTGACGGAACACATAGTCGGTGTCGCTGTACTGAACCAGCACCCCTGCCCGGTCAACCAGGTTTCTGCAAAAAGCCGGGGCGCCAACCTGCGTACTCAGCTTTTCAAGCACCTCATCCATTCTGCGATGAACCTCATCGCGCTTCGCTTCGTCGCGTTTCACCAGCTCCTGCATCCAGAGTGAAACCGGCGCAAGCACCCGGCGGGCATCCTCTGTGGTGAGCAATGGCACCATATTTCTGCTGCGGTCACGATAGTCGAGCATGTAGTCGAGAGCGGCGTCGTAGAGTTTCCTGCGGCCATTCGGCAAATATTCATGCTCCTTCCAGAGCAGGGCCATGATCTGCAACAACAGGGGCACCCGTGCAAGGGCTCTGAGACTCCGGTTCCGATCCTCCGCAAGGTAATCAGTGATGGCTGCCGCCTTTTTATCGGCTTTTGCCTCCTGTATCGTTCGCCAGCAGGCCTCATCGGCACCTGGCGGTGGCAACTCTCTCTGATATGCCGCACGGAACCATTTCACCAGAAAATCGGCCTGCTGTTCATCATTGAAGTTCATGATGTCCGCACGGATATGCGGCGTTACAATCTCGATGCCGTCACCTTTGCGGTATCCCGTGCTGCGGGAGGTGACCACAAACCGGGCATTGCCATACAGATTCACCATCAGGTCGATCCATCGGCACAGTTCGATGCGGTCACGCACTTCGCTGATCTCATCGAGTCCGTCGAAGAGCACCAGCGATTCGGACGCTTTGAGCCAATCCGCAAAATGCTCAGGCTTCACCTCGGCGAGATAATTACGACTGCACCACTGTGCAAGATTGGCCGCAAGTGAATCATACCCTTGCGCTCCTCGTTTCATCTCTCGTAAAGGCAACCAGAAAACAGGCACGGCTGAGGGGAATCCAAACACCTCATGATCTCCTTCAAGGCACGACAGAGCATAGTATTTGAGCAGGGTGGTCTTACCCGATCCGGGATCGCCGATGACCAGCAGCAGGCGATGGTTTTTAAACACATAAGCCATCACCTGTTCGGGTGTTCGGATATGAGTTCCCATCGGCAATTCGGCACCGGAAAGCTCGCAGTGCAGGCGCTTTTCGCTGTGCAGGTTGTCTGAAAGACGCAGCGAAACGAAAGTTTCGGCAAGGGGAACCGAAAAAGCGGCAATCGCTGATGAACCGGAGAGATTAAGATTTTCAAACTCCCGTTTCAGAAAACCCTGATAACTCTCTAAAACCTCATGAGCTTCAGTTGACAAACCGTTTCGTGCTCTCATGTGAAGCCCAAGCTGTAACGCCACTTTCTGCCTGAATTCGTTCAGGTCTGAATAGTCAGCGCACAGCGCCTTCGACTGCATTCCGGCCTTGAAATCCCTGACCGCGTTGATCTGATCAGTATCAGCCTCATTGGGATGTGGCATTCCTGAGAAAAAACACATCACCTGCTTTTTCTGCGAAAGCATCAGCTCCACCTCTTCAACTGCTCCGCCGCGAGCCACTCCGGTATCGGTGCCGATACGCGAATGAAACATGGCAATCGCGAAATCGCACTGATCGACAATCTGGACGTTGAGAATCTCCTGCGCTCTCTCTCCGGACGCCGCATGAGCATGGGTTTCCCACATCACCGCCTCAAGCACGATCCGGTAAACATCCCTGTTCACAATGTTCCACTTGCCGATCTCTTCAGCCACAATTTTCCGCTCCTCGGCAACATCACCGGGAGAAGCAATGAGAATTTTAATGGGTTCCTGCGCCATAGTTCAGGGGTATGAGTTTGACAGCACGACCAGACAAGAGGATAATTACTGACAAATTATGAATTATGAGTGCTGAATGACGAATGGAAAACCCCGGTTTTCATTATCCATTGTCCATTATCAACTCCTCTTCAACCACAGCTTCCGCTCCTCCTCCGGGAAGCGTTCTATGGCGTAGCGTAGCGCCGTTCTTGGCATGGCGGTGGCGTGCTCTTCGAGGAAGGCTTCGAGCACTTGCTGGTTGCGCTTGCCTACTTCGCGGAGCATCCAGCCGGTGGCTTTGTGAAGCAGCTCTTCGGGGTCGGTGAGCAGGCGCTCGGCCAGGGCGATGGTGTCGGCGAAATCGTCTTTGCGGATGAAGTGTAAGGTCGAGACGATGGCGATGCGGCGCTCCCAGAGATTCGGCGACTTGACGAAGCGGTACAGGAGTGAACGATCGCGGCTCTCAAGGTGACGGCCGACGATGCCGGGTGCGGAGAGATCGACCAGGTCCCAGTTGTTGATGCGGGCAGTGTGCCCACAGTAGAAGTCGTACAACACTTCGCGTGCCGCTTCGTCCGAAGCACGGTAGCGTTCGATAAGCAGGAGCAGCGCCAGCAGACGGTCTTCGTGCCAGGGGGAGTAGAGCAACCCCGAAATTGTTTCGATGCCGACGTGGCGAAACTCGCGGCAGAGCTTGCGAAGCACCGGAACACGGATACCGTGAAACCGGTCACCTTCACCGTACTCGCCAGGGCCGGTCTTGAAAAAGCGCCGGAGAATTTCCGCCGTCGGTTCATCGGCATGCGCTTTAAGGCGAGCAAGAATCGTGTAGATCATGGTGAACGCTTCATTATTTTTTTAAAAAAATGGCTCTTATGGGACGAATGGAATTGAGGAAATCACCTGTAATGTCCCGCAAAGGCAACCGCAGAAAATTGCCCTTACAAGTCACCTTGATCCTGTGCCGTTGTTCATATCCACTATCCGCTATCCACTATCAATTGCTCCCCCTTCACTCCAGTTCGGCAAGCTCGGTCCACCGTTCCATATCCCGGTCGAGCTTCTCCTGAATCATGTGCAGTTCGTCGCCGAGACGCTGGACGGATTCGAAGTCGGAACCGGCTGCCGACAGTTCGTGGTTTATCGCTTCCTGACGCGCTTCGGCTTCGGCGATTTCCTTTTCGAGCTGCTCCAACTCGCGCTTCTCCCTGCTGTTGAGCTTGCGCTGGTTGGGTGAAGGCACGGCAGCTGGTTTCGGTTGCTGGAGTGCTGGCTCTTTTTTCTGCGGCTGGTTCTTTTCGGCTGCCGATGCAGAGGCTTTCATCTCCAGATAAACGCTGTAGTTGCCGGGGTATCGGCGCACGATGCCGCCCTCCTCGAAGGCGAAGATGTGCTCGACGGTACGGTCGAGGAAATATCGGTCGTGACTGACCACAACAAGACAGCCCGGGTAGGTGTCGAGATAATCTTCGAGCACACGCAGGGTCGGAATGTCGAGGTCGTTGGTCGGCTCGTCAAGCAGCAGCACGTTCGGCGCTCCGATGAGCTGGCGCAGAAGGTAAAGCCTCCGCCGTTCACCGCCCGAGAGGTTACCAATGGGGTTGTACTGTGCCGATGGGGCGAAAAGAAAGCGTTCGAGCATCTTTGCTGCGGAAACCAGCGTACCGTCCTTTGTTCTGATCTGCTCGGCCTCTTCCCTGATGTACTCGATCACTCTCATGGAGTCGTCGAGGTGGCGGCTCTCCTGATCGTAGTAGCCGATCCTGACCGTCGGACCGATCTCTATGCGCCCGCTGTCGGGCTTGACACGGCCGGCAATCATTTCAAGCAGGGTGGTCTTGCCCGATCCGTTCGGGCCGATGATGCCGATGCGGTCGCCCTTTTCGAGCATGTAGTCAAAATCCCGAAGCAGCTTCTTCATGCCGTATGATTTCGATACGTCATGGAACTCGACGATCTTGTTACCGAGCCGTTCCGCGCCGATTCCGATTTCCATTTCCTGCTTCTTCTCCTTCGCCGGAGCGTAGACCAGCGCTTCAGCTCGCTGCAAGCGCGCCTTCTGTTTGGTGGTGCGGGCTTTGGCACCGGTGCGCATCCACTCCAGTTCCTGCTTTGCCAGGGCATTGCGCTTGCGCTCGTCCCGAACGGCCTGCTCCTCTTCTGCCGCTTTCTGCACGAGGTAGCTTGCATACCCGCCGGTGTAGGTGAGCGCCGTGCGTCCGTCAAGCTCGATCATGCGGGTGGCCACGCGGTCAAGGAAGTAACGGTCGTGCGTGATGAGAATCACCGCCCCTGCGTAGCGCCGGATGTGGTTTTCGAGCCATTCGACGCTGTCGGCGTCAAGATGGTTGGTCGGTTCATCGAGAATGAGCGCGTCACTCGGAACCACAAGGGCGTGGGCAAGCGCCACACGCTTGCGCTGACCGCCGGAGAGCGTGCCCATCTTCGCCGTCAGGTCGTTCAGACCGAGCTTGCCGAGCACCGACTTGGCGTTCGATTCGAGATCCCACGCGCCGCTGATGTCAAGTTCGTGCGACAAATGCGTCACCTTTTCAATCAGCGCCTCATCGCCATTCGACTCTTCAAGCGCCCTGAGCGCCAGCTCATACTCGCCTATCAGCGCCATCACCTTGTCGCCCGATTTCAGCACCGCTTCGAGCACCGTGTCCTCAGGATCATAAGGTGAATCCTGTGGCAGGTAGGCGATCTTCTTGTCACGAGAGATCATCACCCTTCCGGTATCGGTCGTCTCCGCTCCGGCCAGAATTTTCATCAGCGTGCTCTTCCCGCTGCCGTTCGCTCCGATGATCCCCACCTTGTCACGATCGTCGATGCCGAACGACACCTCCTCAAACAGCCGCTTCAGCCCGTACGTCTTGCCAATCCCCTCTACCGTCAGTAATACCATGCATCCCCTGTTTAGCTCTGAAAAAGGTTCAATATATTCTAATTGCACTCCTTTTCCCTGCCCCTGAGCGCAATCCCTTTTCATATCTCTGAATAGCAGCCTGTCGGACTTTGTCACATTTTCTGTCGTCATCGCGAGTCGCCCGTATCCTGTAGGCTACCGCACACACACCTTGAACAGCGTGTATCTGCTCAGGGATAAAGCGGAAACAACATTGAAAAAGATAGTGGGCCAAAGCCCTGATTTTTCCATTTCTTCAACCCCGCCCCGAAAGCTTTCGGTACGGGGCAATTGCTGAGAAGCAGAAGCAGCTCGCTCATGGAGCCGGCAATCCAATGGTACTCAGGCGGGCTTTAGCCCGTCGGACATTCAGCTCTCTTCCATTCACATTGCCCCGGCTTTCAAGCCGGGGAGAGCCAGTCA
>Ga0172375_10006089_pt1 | contig 17054 bp, 13 predicted proteins | sample LakKiv1m_FD_114537 | JGI IMG/M metagenome (GOLD analysis project Ga0172375, IMG submission 114537) | Freshwater microbial communities from Kabuno Bay, South-Kivu, Congo - kab_092012_11.1m | ecosystem: Environmental > Aquatic > Freshwater > Lake | place: Democratic Republic of the Congo...
GTGGATCTTGTGATCACCGTGGAGGAGGCCGGCCTTCGGCACGGCCGCTGCCAGGACCTTCTCTCCGGCAGGGAATATCATGTACGGGGGACCGCCCTGCGACTGACGCTTCCGCCTTACGGGAGGATTTGGCTTAAAGCTGGGAGTTGAAGTAAAATGAATAATGAATACGAATCTTTTTACGCATCTTCCCTTGACAGCAAAGCGCAAGGACACTACAGTTTTTTGTAGGAAAAAATACTTATCCGGATCATCATAAGCCCGGCAGCGCTGTTGGGTCCAGTGCGGTTTGAGGGCTGTGCGCGACCCGCCGAGCACTCAGTCATGAGGCGAACCGACATGTCCGACCATCTGATGGCGTATATTTTGCTCTCTCTCTCTCTCTCTCTCTCTCTCTCTCTCTTTATACCTTGTCCAGTCTAACGGAACGTCGTTCATCCCTCGGAGGTTCCCGGGTTCGCGCTTTCAGCGGGGTTCAAGATTCATTTTTTTACTTCTCACTTCTCCTGTACGGATGAGGACTGCCGCCATGCCGGAAACAGACAGCGCGCTTACGCCCATACTGGACTGCCTGGCCGCAAGGCGGGGCCTTGATTTATCCGGCTGTCATCAGGACATGATGGAACGGTGCATCGGCAAGCGGCTGGCGGCCACCGGCTGTCACGATTTGGGCGAGTACCTCGCCTGCCTGCGACAGGACGGCCCTGAACTGGACCGCCTGATCGATCTCATCACCGTCAATGTGAGCTGGTTCTTCAGGGACTCCCTGACCTTCGAGCTGATCGCCGACCGGATCCTGCCGGCCATGGTCCGGGAAAAGGCCCGGACAGGCGATCCGTCGCTGCGGGTTTGGTCCGCGGGCTGCGCCAGGGGGGAGGAGCCCTATTCCATGGCGATCCTGATCCATGACCTGCTGGAAAGGGAAGGACGCCGGATAGACCTGCACCTCCTGGCCACCGACATCGACGCCGGGGCGCTGGAGGACGCGAAAGAGGCGCTCTATCCCCCGTCCGCGTTAGAACAGGTGAAACACCGGCTTCTGGTCAAGTATTTCACGCAGGAAGGCGCATCTTTCCGGCTGATCCCCGAGATCCGAGACATGGTCCGTTTCTCCCGTTACGACATGCTCGACCGGAAACACGCCGTTCCCCCCGACAGCGTGTTCGGCGACTTCGACCTCGTGCTCTGTCGCAACCTGTTGATCTACTTCAACCCGGAATATAAGGCGCGAATCCTCGAGAGGCTCCACGCGGCGCTGGCGTGGAACGGCTGTCTCGTCCTGGGGGAAGCGGAAGCGCCGGACATGGCTTTGAAACATCATTTCAACCGGGTGTTCGAGTTTGGCCCGATCTACCGGAAGAGACAGGAGGGGAAGAAAAGGAGATGAAACTCAAGAATATCAAAATCGGAACCCAGTTGCGCCTGGGATTTGCCCTTGTTTTGGCTCTGCTGGTGCTGCTTGGCGTCCTGTCCTATGTACAGACCGAGCGGTTCTGGGAGAATGTGCGGACAATGCACGACCGTTCCCTTGTGTTGCGCCGCGCCCTTGGCGATCTGAACGCTGCTGCTTTGTCCATGCGCATCGAATTCAGGACCTTCGCTCTGGCCGAAAATGAAGCGTCCCGGCAGGCCGCCCTGGCAAACCGGGCTGCGGCCGAGGCCGATGCCCGTCGGCAGCTCGACATCCTCCAGGACCGTTACACTGGGCCGGCCGCGGACATTGACGCCGTCAGACAGGCTTTTGCCCGCTGGGAGGCGTTCCAAGACGACAATGAGAATCTGGTGCGGGCGGGTAAGACAGCCGAGGCCCTGCGCCGCACCCAAGAGTCCGGCGACGTGGGCCGGATGCGGCAGCAACTGATCGAGCAGATCCGCGTGATCAGCGAGTTTTCGCGCCAGCGGGCCGACCGGTTGTTCGACGATGTCCGGAAGACAAGGGAAGCGCAGTTTCGTCAGACCCTGGTCCTGAGCCTCATCGCCCTTTTCCTGACCCTGGCCGCCTCCTGGCTCCTTACCGCCAATATCCGCGAGCCGCTCAAGGAACTGTCCCTGGCCATGGACCGCTTCCGCCGGGGGGAGGCGGGGGCCCGCAGCGGTTATGTGTCCGCCAACGAGTTCGGGGGCATCTCCGAGGCCTTCAACGAGATGGCCGAGACCCTGGAGACCCAGAACCTGATCAACGACCAGGCGGCCCAGTTGGCCGGGATCATGCTGCGCGAGTCCGAGGCCCGCGTCTTTTGCCGCGAGGTGCTTACCGCCCTCATGTCCCACACCGGCTCCCAGATCGGGGCCGTCTATCTGCTCAACGAAGCCAAAACCGATTTCGAGCATTTCGAGTCCATCGGGCTTTCCGCCGACCGGCGGGCTTCCTTTTCGGCCGGGGTGCGCGAAGGCGAATTCGGCCCGGCCCTGGTCGCCGGGCGCATGCAGCGGATCAGCGACATCCCGGCGGAGACCGCCTTTACCCTGGCCGCGGTGAGCGGGGAGATGCGCCCCCGGGAGATCATCACCCTGCCCCTGCAGGTCGGAAAGGAGACCATCGCGGTGATCTCGCTGGCGCGGGTCAGCGCCTACATGGACACGGCCGTGCGGCTTCTGGAGACGGTTTCCGGCACCGCCGCGGCCCGCCTGAACGGGGTCCTGGCCTATCGCCAGATCCGGCAACTGGCCGAAAGGCTGGAAGCCCAGAACCGGGAGCTGGAGGAGCAGAAGCGGGAGCTCTCCGCCCAGAACACCGAGATGGAAACGCTCAACCGGGAGCTGGAAGTGCAGAAGACCCAACTGGAGGAGGTCAGCCGCCTGAAGAGCGCCTTTCTCTCCAACATGAGCCACGAACTGCGCACGCCCCTCAATTCGGTCCTGGCCCTCTCCCAGGCCCTGGCCATGCAGGCCGGGGAAAGGCTCAGCCCGGAAGAACGCGATTATCTCGAGATCATCGAGCGCAACGGCAAGAACCTGCTGGCCCTGATCAACGACCTTCTCGATCTGGCCAAGATCGAGGCCGGAGGGATGACCGTCCATCCCGCGCCCTTTTCCCTGGCCCAGATCCTGGAAAACCTGACGGCAAGCCTTTCGCCGCTGGCCGCGGAAAAGAACATCGCCCTGACCTTAAACCTGCCCGCCGAGCTGCCGGCCCTGGAAAGCGATGAGATTCGGGTGAACCAGGTCCTGCAGAACCTCATGGCCAACGCCGTCAAGTTCACCGACGAAGGCGGCGTGACCGTCTCGGCCGAAAGCGACGGACAGACCATCTCCGTCCGGATAGCGGATACGGGCATCGGCATGGCCCCGGAAGACCTTCCCCATATCTTCGAGGAGTTCCGCCAGGTGAACGGGTCGGCCTCGAGACGGCACGAGGGCACGGGGCTGGGCCTGGCCATTGCCCGCAAGTCGGCCCGTCTCCTGGGCGGCGACATCACGGTGGAAAGCACGCCGGGGCGGGGTTCGGTCTTCGCCCTGACGCTGCCGGTGCATTGGCCGGGCGAGGACTTGGAGGCGGCAGCGGATCAAGGCGGAGCGGAATCGGGCCGGCAACCCTCGCCGGCGCCCCGTCCCGCTTCGGCCCAGGGGGTGAACGGCTCCGCCAGGAAAAAGGCCGGCTCCGAGCAGCCCCGGATTTTGCTGGTGGAAGACAACGAGGCGGCTGTGATCCAGGTGAAATCCATCCTGGAGCCCGCCGGATATCGGGTGGACGTGGCCCGCGGCGGAAAGGCCGCCCGGGACTTCATCGCCCATACCGTCCCGGACGGCATCGTCCTGGACCTGATGATGCCGGAGGTGGATGGTTTCGCCGTTCTGGAGGAGCTGCGCTCCACCCCGTCCACGGCGGCGGTCCCGGTCTTGATCCTCACGGCCAAGGACCTGGACGAAAACGACCTGAAACGCCTCAAGGCCAACCACATCCGGCAGCTCGTGCAGAAGGGGGCTGTGGACAGGGAGGGGCTTCTGGCCAAGGTGCGGGCCATGGTGGGGAAGATTGAAACCTGAAGCCGGAAATCCAAAATTTACATGAAGGAGATTTGTCATGCCCAGGATTCTCGCCATTGACGACAGAAAAGACAACCTGGTGGCCCTCACGGCCCTGCTTAACAACCTGATGCCGGGCTGCGAGGTGATGACGGCCCTTTCCGGGCCGGAAGGCGTGGAAAAGGCCAAGACCGGGCACCCGGACATGATCCTGCTGGATGTGCAGATGCCGGGGATGGACGGGTTCGAGACCTGCCGGCGGCTGATGGCGGACGAGAGCACCCGGAGCATCCCGGTGGTCATGATCACCGCCGTCAGGACCGAATCGAAAAGCCGCGTCAACGGCCTGGAGATCGGGGCCAACGCCTACCTGGCCAAGCCCATCGATCCCGTCGAGCTGGTCTCCCAGGTCAAGGTGGCCCTGCGGATCAAAGCGGCGGAGGACGCCCTGCGGCAACAGCGGGATGCGCTGGAGAGTCTGGTGGAAGAGCGCACCGCGTTGCTGAGGGAAAGCGAAGCACGTTTGCGAGTTTTTGCGGAAGCGTCTCCGGACGCGAACTTCGTCTATGATGCCGACGGGCGGTTTATTGAAGTCAATCCCGTCGCTGTGGAACGCTACGGGTATTCGCGGGACGAATTTCTCAACATGACGGTCCGGGATCTCTGTGCGCCGGACTTGTTCGATCAGGTGGAGAATGCCTTGCGCCGGGCCCTGACGCACGGCCTATGGATCGAGTGGCGCCACCGATGCAAGGACGGCAGAGAGATTCCCGTTGAGATTGCCGCCAGACCTTTCATGCTGCATGGCCGGCAATACGCCTTCTCCAGCGTGCGCGATATCTCCGAGCGCAAGAACGCCGAGGCTGAAAGAGACAAGCTTCAGGCCCAGTTCATCCAGGCCCAGAAGATGGAGTCCGTGGGCCGGCTGGCCGGAGGCGTGGCCCATGACTTCAACAATATGCTGGGAGTGATTCTGGGGTGTACGGAACTGGCCATGGAGAAGCTGGGATCTTCCAACCCGGTCTATACCGATCTCGAAGAAGTGCGAAACGCTGCCCGGCGATCAACCGACATCACCCGGCAATTGCTGGCCTTTGCCCGCAAACAGATCATTAACCCTGTGCTGCTTGACCTCAACAATACCGTGGAAAGCATGCTCAAGATGCTCCGCCGTCTCATCGGCGAGGACATTGAACTGGCGTGGCTGCCGGGCGCCGAGCTGTGGCCGGTAAAAATGGACCCTTCACAAATTGACCAGACCCTGGCCAACCTCTGCGTCAATGCCCGGGACGCCCTCACCAGCGTGGGCCGGATCACCATCGAAACCGCCAATGTGACGCTTGACGAAGCCTATTGCGCCGCAAATCCCGGCTTTGTTCCCGGTCCTTTTGTCCGCCTGTCCGTCAGCGACGACGGCTGCGGCATGGAAACGGAAACCCTGGCGCATCTCTTCGAGCCCTTTTTCACCACCAAGGAGGTGGGCAAGGGAACCGGCCTGGGACTGGCCACCGTCTATGGCATTATCAAGCAGAACGGCGGATTCATCAACGTGTCGAGCGAGCCGGGCCACGGGACGACCTTCAAGATCTACCTGCCGCGCCATGCGGGTGGAAACCAGGCGGTCGAGGCCAGGGAGCAGTTTCCCATCCCTTTGAGCCGGGGAGAGACCTTACTGCTGGTGGAGGATGAACCGTCTCTACTGGGGATGACTCGGCAGATGCTGGAAAAGCTGGGGTATCGGGTGTTGGCCGCGGCCACGACGGACGAAGCGCTGCGCCTTGCCGAAGCGCACAACGGCGGCATCGATCTGCTCATCTCCGATGTAATCATGCCGGTGATGAACGGTCGCAGCCTTGCCGAACGATTACAGGTTTTCTATCCGAACCTCAAGGTCCTGTTCATGTCCGGCTACACGGCCGATGCCATTGTTCACCATGGGGTTCTGGAGGCGGGCGTACACTTCCTGCAAAAGCCTTTTACCCTTCGGGATTTAGGGGTCAAGGTGCGTGAGGCAATAGGGAAATAGAAAGCAGAGGAGAAGCAGTGAAAACCATTGTGACCATAACCTTGAACCCGGCCATCGACAAGAGCTCAAGCGTAGTCCATGTCGTGGCCGAGCACAAACTCTACTGCACACCGCCTCGTTTCGAGCCCGGAGGGGGCGGGGTGAATGTCTCCCGGGCCATCAAGAAACTGGGAGGCAATTCACGACTCCTTTATCCTGCAGGGGGCCTGACCGGGAAGCGGCTTCAAGAGCTTCTGGACGAAGAAGGTTTAAACCATAGGCCGTTTCCCATCGAGGGGGTGAACCGGGAGAGCCTGGTCATTCTGGAGGAATCCACAGGCCGGCAATATCGTTTCGGGATGCCCGGACCAAAGCTCCGGAAAAAGCAATGGGACCAGTTTCTTCAGGAACTGTCAGCCATGGCGCCTCCACCGGATTATGTGGTGGCCAGCGGGTATTTGATCAAGCCCAATGTCCGTGAATTCCGGGAACTGGTCGGCGAGGAGATCAAAGAGGAATCGCAGATCAAGGCCGAGGCTCAAAAGATGGTCAGGAACGGCCGGTGCGAGGTGCTGGTGATCTCGCTGGGCGCGGCAGGCGCCCTGGCGGTTTCCAAGGACTTTGCCGAACACATCGTGCCGCCCACCGTGCCCATCATCAGCAAGGTCGGTGCCGGGGACAGCATGGTGGCCGGTCTCACGTTAAGCCTGGCCCTGGGCAAGCCGATCAGGGAATCCGTCCTTTTCGGCGTGGCGGCCGGCACGGCCGCGGTCATGACACCGGGAACGGAATTGTGCCGGAGAGAGGATACCGAGCGGTTGTATGCAGGCATGATTACAGGGCATTAATTACCCAGACGACGGTGTACAAGGAGATATATGGTTGTTTCAGCCGCAAAGGCAGCACTATCCATACTGCCGATTCTCACCATACTGATCATCATGCTGGTGTTGCGCTGGTCCGCAGCCAAGGCCGGAGTCATCGGCCTTATCGTGACGATCCTTGTGGCGTGGTTGGGTTTTGGCTACGGAAGCGATGTTTACCCTGATATGGGGATTACGGCCGCCCTTGGGGGAGTATTGGCTGAAGCGGTTTTCACGGCAGGCACCATTCTTTGGATTTTGTTTCCCGCCCTGTGCATCCATCATTTTCAGGTTCACACCGGCGCCATCGAAGCCGTGAAGGCAAAAACGGCGTCTTTGTCACATGATCCGCGCCTCATCGCCATGTTGATCTTCTGGTTTTTTGCCCTTTTCGGTGAGGGATTGGCCGGATTTGGCACCCCGCTTGCGCTGACCGCTCCTTTTCTCGTGGCCATCGGTCTGCGCCCGATTGATTCGGTCGCCGTCGCCCTGATGGGGCATTCGGTCGGAGTCTCCTTTGGCGCCGTCGGAACCCCGATTGTACCGCAAATCACTTCAACCGGCTTTGACGGCCTGCAGTTGGCGCGCGCCACAGGCTTCTATCATGCGATCCTGGGCTGGGTCATGCTGTTTATGGCCATGTTTCTGTTGAACAGGGCCATGGAAGGTCGCGGGAATGCAAAGAAACGTCTTTGGGTCTGGACCTTGTTGGCGGCCGTCTTGTTTCTTTTGCCTTTTTTTGTCATTTCGCGCTGGGTTGGACCGGAACTTCCCACACTCGGCGGAGCCCTTTTTGGCGGTGTGGCTTTTGTGATGGTCCTGAAATTCGCCCGCAAAAACGAAGTTTCCACCATCGGCGCCCCTCTCGCAGAGCCTGACGACACCACCGGGGAAGGACTTTTTCGGCCCACGGCCCCATACTGGGCACCCGTCGCGCTTATCCTTCTGACACGCCTTATCCCTTCGGCCCGGGAGATGCTCACATCTTTTACCTGGCAATGGGCTCTGCTCGATACATTCCGCGGGCGGGTGGAACCTTTTTATCATCCTGGAACGATGCTGTTTCTGGGACTTCTGGCTGGCGCCTCGTTGCAGGGCTCAAAATTCTCGGCAATCAAAGCGGCTGCGGCCGAGACCGCTTCAAAGCTTATGCCTGTAATTATTGCCCTTGTCGCCATGCTGAGTCTCTCGCAGATCATGGTACATGCGGGCATGATCGCCGCTCTCTCGGACTGGGCCGCTCAGGCGGCGGGGGGGCTGTGGCCCTTGTTTTGCCCTCTGGTCGGCGTGCTCGGCACATTTGTAACCGGATCTGCCACGGCATCCAACATTCTGTTTACCGACTTTCAACAAACGGTGGCACGGAACCTGGGTCTGCCGGTCCTATCCATGGTCGGCGCCCAGGGATTCGGGGCTGCGGCAGGCAACATCATCTGCCCGCACAATATCATAGCTGGGGGCGCCACAGTGGGATTGGTGGGCCAAGAAGGAAGCATCCTCAGAAAAACCATGGTAGGATGCCTGATCTATTCAATGCTGGGAGGCTTGGTGGCCTGGGGACTTTCAGCTTTTCAATGAGTCATGCTTTTTTCGTAAAGGAGGTTCATGAATGAAGATCGTTGTCTTTGAGGTTGAGGATTGGGAGCGCCGGGCCTTTGAAAGCCTGCAAGGGGAGCACCGGCTTGAATTCGTTGGAAACCCCCTGACCCCGGAAAACGCCGGAACTTACGCCGACGCGGAGGTGGTTTGCCCCTTTATCTACTCCGATCTGTCGGCACACGTTCTTAAACAGTTCGACAGGTTGAAGCTCATCGCGACCCGCTCCACCGGGTTCGATCATATTGACCTGGGTTATTGCGGAGAAAAGGGCATAACAGTATGCAATGTTCCGGTCTATGGCGACAACACCGTGGCAGAACACGTTTTTGCGCTGCTATTGGCCATCAGCCACAAGATGATCGCTGCGGTAGACCGAACCCGCAGGGGGGATTTTTCCCTTAAGGGTCTCCAGGGTTTCGATCTTTTCGGTAAGACCCTCGGCGTGATTGGCACTGGGAGCATCGGGCAATGCGTCATTGAAATCGCCAAAGGGTTTCGCATGGAGGTTTTAGCCTCAGACGTTCGGCCGGATCAAGACCTGGCCGCGCGGTTGGGCTTTCGCTACGTGGAGATGAATGAGTTATTGTCCTCCTCCGACATTATCACCCTTCATGTGCCTTCCAACGAGCATACCAGGAATATGATATCCCACGATGAATTCGCCGGGATGAAAGAAGGCGTTGTCCTGATCAACACCGCCCGGGGTGATGTTGTGGACATCAAGGCCCTGGCCAGAGCCATCGGCGAGGGAAAGGTGGCGGCGGCCGGCCTGGATGTCCTGCCGGAAGAGGAAGGCATCCGGGAAGAGGCTGAGTTGCTGCGCTCGGTATATGACCAGAAACATGATCTGGAGACCATGCTGCTCAATCACATCCTGCTGCGTTTGCGCAATGTGATCATCACCCCGCACAGCGCATTCAACACCCGGGAAGCGGTGGAGCGCATCCTGAGCACCACGGTGGGCAACATCCGGTCCTTCACTCAGGGCAAAGCCGAAAACGTGATTACCGCAAAATGAAGGGAGACCGCATCTTTTGGAATAAGGAGGCTGCCATGAAAAAGACCAAACTGATCGCGATATTGATCCTGGTATGTGCGCTTGTGGTTGTGATCGTACAGAACCGCAGCCCGGTCCAAGCCCATTTCCTGCTTATTACCGTGGAGATGCCCGTCATCCTCTTGCTGCTCCTGACAGCGGGACTAAGTTTTGCCCTTGGGCTGCTCGTTTCGTTTTACAACAGTCCGCGGAGTAGAGAAAAGAAATGAACAGCGAGGAGCAAAGCCCATGAGACTGCCGAAACACAAAACCAAGATCGTCTGCACCATCGGCCCTGCGTCCCGTTCGGAGGCCGTCTTGGAACGTCTGATGTGTGGGGGCATGGTTGTGGCGCGGCTCAACTTCGCCCACGGAACCCTGGACGGCCACAGGGATGACATTCGACGCATCCGTGCAGTGGCGGAAAAACTCCAGCGCCATTGCATGATCCTGGCGGATCTTCCCGGACCCAAGATACGAATTGGTAGACTTCTGGAGGAGCCGCTCCTGCTGGAAACAGGGGATGAGGTCGTTTTGACCGTTAAAGACCTTGCGGGCACAGCCGATCAAATCCCGGTCGAATACAAGCAACTGCCTGAAAGCGTAACCCCTGGAAATCTGATTTTCCTCAATGATGGTTTCATACAACTCCAGGTGGAGAAGGTGTCCGGTGAGGAGGTTTTCTGCCGGACAGTAATCGGCGGTCCGCTCCTTTCCCACAAAGGACTGAGCATCCCCGGGGCAAAGATAGTTGCCGATGCAGTATCCGAAACAGACCTCGATTTTGTCGCATTTGCCTTGCAGCAGGGCGTAGATGCCTTCGGTGTTTCTTTTGCTGAAACAGCGGAAGACATTCTGAAAGTGAAAAGGTTTGTTCAGGCAAAAGGGCAATCCGCCTATGTGGTTGCCAAGATCGAGCGGGCCGAGGCCATCGACAATTTCGATAAGATTCTTTCCGCGGCGGATGCGATCATGATTGCCAGGGGGGACCTGGGGGTTCAGATCCCTTTGCAGGACGTGCCGGCCGCCCAGAAAAAACTGATCCACCTGGCGAATCTTTTGGGCCGGCCTGTGATAACGGCGACCCAGATGCTGGTCTCCATGACGGAGAACATCCGCCCGACCCGCGCCGAGGTGTCCGATGTGGCCAATGCCATTCTGGACGGTACGGACGCGGTAATGCTGTCCGAAGAGACGGCTATCGGGCGGTATCCCGTGGAAACAGTTGAAATGATCGGCAAGATTGCCCTATCCGCCGAGCGGGAGAAAAAAACCATCCGGGCACTGGCCGATTTGCCGGCCTATTTCCGGGCAGCTATGGGATCCGGCAACGCCGCCGTGGAAGATGTGGTTACGCTGCATGCGGTTGAGTCGGCCGGTGCATTGAAGGTGCGCTACATCCTCACCCATACGCAAGGCCGGGCCGCCCCATGCCTGATCTCCAGGTTCAGGTCCGAGTGCTGGATACTGGCTCATGGCGGTGATGAAAAAACGAACAACTTCCTTACCCTTTCTTACGGGGTCCATCCTGTTCACCTGGATGGTGCAACAACCGGCCTTGCCGACAAGGCCGTCCGTTGGCTGGTTACGGCCGGCATGGTTGAAAAGGATGAAAGCCTGATCTGGGTTGAGGGTGAATCGCCTGATGACAGGCTGGAAACCATATCGGTAAAAATCATCAAAGCCTGAATCAAATTCTATGAGGAGGTGAAAGCCATGAAGAAAAAATCAAAACGTATTGAGTTCAGGATCGTTTCACCGCAGGCCGAAAAGGTGTATTTGTGCGGGAGTTTCAACCAATGGTCGGAAAGCTCGGACCCCATGAAAAAGGACGGCGCCGGGACATGGAAAAAGACCAAGGTGCTAACCGAAGGGGTTTACGAGTATAAATTTCTCGTTGACGGTGAATGGACCCTCGACCCCGAGTGCCATGACGCCACTTCCAACAAGTTTGGGACGGAAAACAATGTCATTCGACTATAGGCCGCTTGCCCGGATTTTCTTTACTGATCGGCAAGGCATAGCCTTGGAGGCTGAGTGGGTGCGAGAGGTCATATCCACCACCCAGGCAAATTAAACCATTGTTGCAAGGAGGCACAAGATGATCACCAAGACTTTATTTCCGGGCCGCTATATCCAGGGCATGGATGCCTTGAAGCGTTTAAATAAGGAAATCGAGCGACATGGAGATGTGGGCTTCATGCTCTGCGATCCCTTTGTGTTTGATAACCCGCTGCCCTATTCCGATACCTTCATGGGCGATTCTTCTCGAAACGTGGCGGAGCGTTTTCAGGGGGAATCATCTGACGAGGAAATCGAAAGACTTTCCGATCTGGCCAAGAACAGCCAGACCCAGGTAATCGTGGGAATCGGCGGCGGTAAAACCGTGGATACGGCGAAAGCTGTCGCGCATTCGCTGGAACTACCCGTGATCGTTGTCCCCACTATCGCATCCACCGATGCGCCTTGCAGCGCGCTATCCGTGATCTATACCCCTGCTGGAAAGTTCAAAAGATACTTGATCCTTCCCAGGAATCCCGATGTCGTCCTTGTAGACACCGGCCTTATCGCAAGGGCTCCGGTGAGGTTTCTGGTGTCCGGGATGGGCGATGCGCTGGCGACATGGTTTGAGGCGAGTTCCTGTAAGGCCAAATTCGCTCCCAACATTACCGGCGATGTTGGTTCCATGACCGCTTACGCGCTTGCCCGGCTTTGCTATGACACCCTGCTCGAATATGGAGTTACGGCAAAGATATCCTGCGAGGCCCATGCCGTAACGCCTGCCCTTGAACACATTGTTGAGGCCAATACGCTCCTGAGCGGTCTGGGGTTTGAAAGCGGCGGCCTTGCCGCTGCCCATGCGATTCACAACGGCTTCACGGTACTGGAGAAGGTACACGATCAGCAACACGGTGAAAAGGTTGCCTTTGGTACCCTCGCATCTCTTTTTCTGACGGACAAACCCGCGCAGATTATTGATGAAGTCTATGCTTTTTGTGAATCCGTGGGTCTTCCGTCAACCTTCGATGGAATTGGTTTGGGGGGTATTTCAGATGAGGAGTTGATGAAGGTAGCCGAGGCCACGTGCGCTGAAAACGAAACCATTCACAATGAGCCGATACCGGTTGAACCGATGACGGTCTTTTCGGCCTTAAAGGCGGCCGATGCAGAAGGCAGGCGCCGTAAAATGGCCGTTGTCAAAGACAGATAGTGTTAACCCGTGCACGACTTTTAACCGGTTAAGGAGGACAATATGGAACAGACCGACCACAGACAGCGCTCCGTAGCCTATTTTTCCATGGAGATTGGCATTGATGAAAAAATATGCACGTATAGCGGTGGCCTGGGGGTGCTGGCCGGAGATACGATCCGTTCGGCAGCGGACCTCAGGGTGCCGATGGTTGCGGTTACGCTTCTCTACCGCAAGGGCTATTTCCGGCAGCGACTGGAAGCCGACGGGTGGCAGCGGGAGGAACCAACCTCCTGGGCTTTTGAGGAGCTGCTTCAAGAGGAGTCCCCTCGCGCCCAGGTCACCGTGGAAGGGCGGACCGTTCAACTTCGGGCCTGGCGCTATGATGTCCGGGGAGAGAGCGGCTACATGGTCCCCATCTATTTTCTGGACGCAGACCTTCACGAAAACTCGGAGTGGGACAGGGGCCTGACCCAGTCTTTGTACGGCGGGGATGAACATTACCGGATTTCACAGGAGGTGATTCTGGGGATCGGAGGCGTCAGGATGCTCCGCGCCTTGGGTTATAAGGACATCAGCACCTTCCATCTCAACGAGGGCCATGCCGCCCTTCTGACCCTGGCGCTCCTGGACGAGGCGGTGAAAGAGGCAGGAAGGGAAACGATCATTGCGCAGGACCGGGATGCGGTCCGCAACCGTTGCGTTTTTACCACCCACACCCCCGTCCCTGCCGGTCACGACAAGTTTCCGTTGGAGCTTGCGCGGAAGGTAATCGGTGAGCGGGATGATTTCTTCGGCCTGGAAGGCGTCCTCTACGAAGGGAACACCCTGAACATGACCTACCTGAGCCTCAATCTCAGCCGCTATGTGAACGGCGTGGCCCGAAAACACGGCGAAGTCTCCAGACTCATGTTCGCAGGATATTGCATTGACGCCATCACCAACGGGGTCCATGCAGCTACCTGGGTCTCAGCAACGTTTCGAGAACTTTTCGACCGCACCATTCCTTCGTGGAGGCAGGACAACTTCAGCCTGCGCTCCGCCCTGAGCATACCCAGGAAGGAATTGTGGCACGCCCACATGCAGAGCAAAAAGCAGTTGATGGGATTTGTCAACAACGAGACAGGGGCCGGAATGGATGAAAACATTCTGACCATCGGCTTTGCCAGACGTGCCGCAACTTACAAACGTGGGGATCTCATTTTCACCGACATGGAAAGGCTCAAGCATATATCCAATGAAAAGGGGAAGATACAAATAATTTACGGCGGCAAGGCCCATCCTCGTGACAATGAAGGAAAGGAGCTTATCAAAAGGATCTTCTGGGCCAAAAACGAAGTGCAGCACGACATCAAGGTAGCATATCTGGAAAATTACAATATGACTCTGGGGGCATTGATCACCTCCGGGGTTGATGTCTGGCTCAACACGCCCGAACCGCCCATGGAGGCCTCGGGCACCAGCGGAATGAAGGCGGCCCTGAACGGCATCCCCAATCTGAGCGTCCTTGACGGCTGGTGGATCGAGGGGCACATCGAGGGTCTTACGGGCTGGGCCATCGGGCAACCTGTCCACGGAAAGGGCGATGAACGCGACCACTCCCAGGACGCGCCGTCGCTCTACGAAAAGCTGGAGCATGCCGTTATCCCAAGCTTCTATCATGATCGGGGGAGGTATTTGGACATGATGGCCTATTCCATCGCCATCAACGGCTCCTTCTTCAACACCCAGAGGATGGTGCAGGAGTATGTACTCAATGCCTATTTCAATCGCTGATAAAACACGCATCCAAGGAACATTATATAACGAAGACAAAATACCAGGGAGGCTCGCATGTTCGGGAAACGCATTGATCTGTTTAAACTTTTTGGTTTCGAGGTGAGAATTGACCTAAGTTGGGTAATCCTGGCCATTTTCATTGCATGGTCTCTTTCAGCGGGGCTGTTTCCCTTTCGGTATGAAGGACTGTCCAGCCAGACCTACTGGATCATGGGGATTGTGGGCGCCATCGGGCTTTTTTTCTCCATCGTCGTTCACGAATTGTCCCATTCCCTTGTTGCCGGACATTTCGGGATGCCGATCCATGGGATCACGCTCTTTCTTTTCGGCGGGGTTGCGGAGATGAAAAAGGAACCGCCGAGCCCAAGGGCGGAATTCATGATGGCCATTGCCGGACCTCTTTCTAGCATCTTGCTGGCGGCGGTCTTTTATATGATCGCTCAAATCACCCAAAACGCCGGTTGGTCCGAGGCGGTTTACGGGGTCATCAAGTACCTGGCCTGGATCAACGGTATCCTGGCCGTCTTCAACCTCGTTCCCGCCTTTCCTCTGGATGGGGGCCGTGTTCTGCGCGCTGCGTTATGGGGCTGGAAGAAAGATCTAAAATGGGCCACCCGGATTGCTGCCGGATTCGGCTCCGGATTCGGCCTGTTTCTCATTCTTATGGGAATTCTCCAGTTTTTTGGCGGTAATTTCATCGGCGGAATGTGGTGGTTTTTTATCGGCATGTTTGTCCGAAGCGCCGCCAAGATGTCGTACAGCCAGCTTCTGGTGCGAAAGGCCCTGCAGGGAGAGACGGTCGGACGATTTATGAAGAAAGAGCCGGTGACGGTGCCGCCTTCCACCACCGTGGAAGAACTTGTGGAAGACTTTATTTATCGCCATCAGTTCAAAATGTTTCCCGTCGTTGAAGCAGGGGATCGGCTTCGGGGATGCATTACCATGAAACAGGTGAAAGAGATCCCAAGAGAGGAGTGGCGAAGCAGGACGGCCGGAGAAATCGCCGTCGGCTGCTCGCCGGAAAACAGCATTGATTCAAAAGCCGATGCGATGGAGGCCCTGGCGCAAATGACCCGGACCGGCTCCAGCCGGCTCATGGTCACCGAAGGTAACCGGCTGGCGGGTATTATCAGCCTGAAAGACATGATGAAATTCTTCGAGCTGAAGGTTGAGCTTGAACCATAGCCTGCCTTAGGCCAGGCTTCGACGCTTTTCCGAACAAAAGGAAACGAACATAAAAGCATTGGACAAACAGAAAGATGCCCCGCCCATCCCGGAGGTTGCAATCCTGAGGGGAAATCGTGTCCACCGCATCCTCGTTGGGGTACTGCTTTTGATGATGGTGGCGGAGTGGATTTTTCTTCTGATTGAACAGCGCTGGCTTTCGGCATTTCTGGCCACCCTCATTATTGCGACCTTACTTTCGCCGGTTATTTTTCGCAAGAAAATGGGTGTGGAAATTCCAGCCGAATTTCACATGACGGCCGTTGTCTTCATCTTTGCGTCGTTGTATCTGGGCGAAATTCAAGATTTCTACTACAGGTTTTGGTGGTGGGATATCGCCCTTCACTCATCGGCAGGCTTGTTGATAGGCATCGTAGGGTTTTTGTTGGTCTATCTTTTGAATGAAAGTAAGCGGGTGGAACTGTACATGACACCCGTTTTCCTATCCTTATTTGCGTTTTCATTCGCAGTGACCATCGGCACGATCTGGGAGATTTTTGAATTTACGATGGATCGGTTATTTGGTCTGAACATGCAAAAACCGATGATGGGGGATTCTTCCGGTCTAACAGACACCATGTGGGATATGATTGTAAATGCCACGGGCGCATTTATCATCAGTTTTGTCGGATGGTGGTACTTGAAGCGTAAGCGGGCATTTTTTGTAAAAAACTGGATTCGAAAGTTTATTATGAGCAATCCGGAACTATTTAATAAGAGGTAACTTGCCCGTCGAGCGTTGAGGGGATATGAAGGGATAGGGAGGAAGATCAAATGGAATCTAAACCGGCAAATGGCGACTGGTACGCCCTGGAGGCAAAGGAGGTGCTCAAGCTGCTTGAGACCTCGGAGGAAGGCTTGAGCAGCGAGGAGGCCAAACGCCGCCTTGAAGAGGTCGGGCCTAATTCCCTGGAGGTTGAAGAGGGCGTCGGACCGCTGAGCCTGCTTTTCAGACAGGTGCATAACCCCTTGATATATCTCTTGGCCGGCGCTGCTGTTCTCTCCATGCTGGTGGATCACGAGGTGGATGCGGCCGTTATTGCCGGGGTGATCGTCCTGAATACCCTTCTTGGCTTTATTCAGGAATGGCGGGCAGAGGGGGCGCTCGCCGCGCTTCGAAAGATGGCCTCTCCCCATGCCAGGGTACTGCGGGATGGGAACAAACAGGACATAGACGCAGGCGAGGTGGTGCCGGGAGATATGGTGATCCTCGAGACAGGCGACCGCGTCGCAGCCGGTGCAAGGGTCATATGGAGCGAGGACTTGCAAGTGGACGAATCTGCCTTGACCGGTGAGTCCGTGCCTGTGGGCAAAAATCCGGAAGTGCTTGAAAAGGACACCCCCATGGCCGATCAGAAGAACATGGTGCGCATGTCCACGAGTATCACCGGA
>Ga0172375_10006093_pt1 | contig 17043 bp, 16 predicted proteins | sample LakKiv1m_FD_114537 | JGI IMG/M metagenome (GOLD analysis project Ga0172375, IMG submission 114537) | Freshwater microbial communities from Kabuno Bay, South-Kivu, Congo - kab_092012_11.1m | ecosystem: Environmental > Aquatic > Freshwater > Lake | place: Democratic Republic of the Congo...
AGAAGGAAGAGATGATCGATTATCCCGGTTTGAAAGTGTGCGGAGTGGCGTCTTTCCTCGCCGAGGCGAAGGAATCCGCTGTCCAATTATTCATTTGAGGAGTGTGCCATGTCAGAATTCACGATCGCGAAAACGCTCGATTGCAAAGGTCTCGCCTGCCCCATGCCCATCGTCAAGCTCAGCGTGGAAATCACCAAGATGAAAGTCGGCGATGTCGTCGAAATGCTTTCCACCGATCCCGGTTCCCTCGCCGACGTTCCTTCCTGGGCGAAGTCCACCGGCAACGCCGTACTTGAGACGAAACAGGAACCAGGGCTCATCCGCTTTTATGTGAAGCGCCAGAAATAGGACCGGCCCATGGATCCACAAACGACGTCTCAAACGACGATCGCCGCGGTCAGCGCCGCCAGCAGCCAGGCTGCTGGCGCCGCTGTCCAGGCGGTGAGCGGGGCATCCCAAGCGGTGGTGCATACAGGATTCGCCCTCTTTCTCGACAAGGTCTACTACTTCATCATGGTGCCCTTCGTTTACATCTCCATCATCGCGATGTTCATCGCCATCATCTGGAAGATAGTATCGATCCTCTCCACGCCAGCCCCAGCCTTCACCCTGAAGACCTTTCCCGCGAAAAAGCACCCCATGCTGGCGGCCTTGGGCGACACCTTCGGCATGCCTTCCATCAGAAAGAGGAAGCCCCTGTTCTGGTTCTTCCTCATGTGGTTCCATGTAGGCATTCTCTTCCTGATCCTGGGGCATTTCGACCTTTTTCCGAATATCCACATCATGCCGGAAGCCTCTCGGGATATGGTAGGAGCGGGATTCGTCGGCGTATCGGTGACGGTGCCAGCCTTCTATTTCCTGTTCAGGCGTTTCAAGGGCCAGGAAAAACAAATTTCGGTGCCGGCCGATTACCTTCTCCTTCTCCTTTTGCTTTTTACCTTTCTCCTGGGCGATATGATCAGCTGGGGCAATTCCTGGACAGCGAACGGATTCGTCATGACAAAGGCGGATTTCCGCAATTACTTCGGCATCCTGTCCAGCTACTCCTTTGCCGATCCGCGCACCGTCCTGCATGGTTCTCACTATCATTTCATCGTTCTTCACGTCCTGCTCGCGGAACTTTTCATGATCATCCTGCCCTTCAGCAAGATCGTTCACACATTCTTCAGCCTTCCGCTGAATATCTTGAGGAGGAAATGAATGTTGGATGAACCGACAACGAACTATCTGAAAAAACTCTTCGAGACGAAACTCAATCGATCCATGAAGCTTTATCTCGATACTTGCGCGCGCTGCGGTCTTTGCGTCGAAGCCTGTCATGTCTACGCGTCCATGCCTGAAACCAAGTACACGCCCGTGGGCAGAGCCGAAGTCATACGCAAGCTCTTCAAGCGATATTTCAAGCTTCAGGGGAAAATCGCGCCCTGGCTGGGCGAGACCATTCCATTCGACGATATCGGCATGGACAAGGCCTACGAGGCCGCGTTCTCCTGCACGGGATGCCGCCGTTGCGTCACTTTCTGCCCCTTCGGTATCGATACCCAGCAGGTCATGAATATCGCCAAGCTTCTCCTCATCGGCGTCGAAAAGCAGCCACAGATCCTGGCCATGCTCTCCGACATGTCGGTCGCCAAGGGCGAGACCTATATCGAGACGAGCGATAGCTATATCGAAGCGCTCGGGAATCTCGAGCCCGAAGTCGAGGAACTCGCGCCAACGCCCGAGGGCCGAAAGGCGATTCCCATCAACGTGCAGGACGCCGACATCCTCTACGTCGGACTATCCGGCAAGCATTCCATCGTGCCCGCCGCCGCCATCATGAACGCGGCGAAGGAAAACTGGACCTTGAGCTACTTCGAGGCGGTAAACTTCGCAGCCTGGCTTGGCGATTCGCAAAAGCAGTCGAAGATCGCCCAGCGCATCGTAGACGAAGCCACCAGGCTCAACGTCAAGGAAGTCGTCGTCGTGGAGTGTGGCACCGCCACCCGCATCATGAAATTCATGTCGGGCAAGCATTCCTTCAAAGTGCTTTCGATTGTCGAGCTGATCGCTCGATACATAAAAGACGGGCGGATTTCCGTCGATCCCAATAAATTCCAGGGCAAGCTCACCTACCACGATCCCTGCCAACTCGCCCGCAACGGCGGCGTCATCGAGGAGCCGCGCTACATCATCGGGAAGCTGACGAACAACTTCGTCGAGCTCACGCCGGCGCGTGAGGATAACTGGTGCTGCGGTGGAGGAGGCGGGTTCGTCTCTCTCGGGGAATATGATTTCCGCATGAAATCGGGCAAGGTAAAGGCTGACCAAGTCAAGGCGGCGAAGGCCGACGTGATCTGCACCGCCTGCGAGAATTGCCATACCCAGCTCACCGAGCTCAACGAGCACTATAATTTGGGTATGAAGGTGGAATCGCTGACGAACCTCGTCGCCCATGCCTTGATTTAGAGCCTTCGGGGCACTAGTCTCGAAGGCATGAAGCATCGATTCAGGGCTAAGGCTAAGCCCAGGGTGGACGAGGCAAAAAAGAAGCGACGAGCCTCCAGACTCCCCTTCTCGGGGGTATCGGAGGAGACTGCGGGCCTTCCCCCAGGCTCGGCCCGCTATATCGGCGATACCGAACCCACGCAGGCCACCTATTCTCTCTATTCCTACGACGGAGCCTCTGCCGTTATGCGTATCCCGGAGGACGTCAACGAACTCGCCGCCCTCATCGACCCCGATGTCGTCAACTGGATCAATATCAATGGGTTGTCGGGCGGCGGGGTAGAAAAGCTCTGCTCGGCGCTCGGCATCCATCCCCTCGTGATCGAGGACATCCTCACTGTCGAACATCGCCCCAAGCTCGAGAATTACGACGACTATCTCTTTCTCATCACCAAGATGCTCACCATGCACGAGGACGGATCCATCGAATACGAGCAGGTGAGCTTTATCCTGAAGGGGAAAATACTCATCTCGTTCCAGGAACGCCCGGGCGATTGCTTCCAGGCGGTGCGCGAAAGGATCATGGTGGGCGCGGGCCGTCTGCGCAAGTTCGGCGCCGATTACCTTCTCTACGCTCTCGTGGACAACATCGTCGATTATTATTTCGTCGTGCTGGAGCGCCTGGGCGATAGGCTGGAATCCTTCGACGAAGCCTTGGGCATAGAGGAGGACAGCCTTTTTATCCGCGACCTACAGGCTCTCAAGCGCGAGCTGGCGCGGATGCGCAGGGTGATCTGGCCGGTGCGGGATTCCATCAGCGCCCTCGCGCGCACCGACTCCATCCAGATGCAGGCTTCCCTAGCCCCCTATCTGCGGGATCTCTACGAAAATTCGGTGCAGGCGATAGAGGCGCTGGAGTCCTACCGCGAGCACACATCGTCCATCATCGAGCTCCATCTCACCGAAGTGAACACCAACATGTCGCGGGTGATGAAGGTGCTCACGATACTTTCGGCGATCTTTATCCCCATCACCTTCATCGTGGGGCTCTATGGCATGAATTTCCGCTATATGCCCGAATTGGCTCAGCCCTGGGGATACCCGGCGGCCCTCGGCCTGATGGGGGCGGTGGTGATTGGCGAACTGGTCTATTTCAAGATCAGGAAGTGGATTTAGCTGCTCGATTCTCCTGATCCTGGGCGGGGCTTGCCGACAGCTAGGGGAATGGAGGAGGGGATCTCGGCCTTCACGGAGAGGTCATCCATGCGGTAGATCTGGAGCTGGTTGTTGGAGTACTTCTTTCGGAATACCACTGGCGACACATCGTAGTGCTCCTTGAAGCGGTGGTAGAAGTAGCTTAAGGAATCAAAACCCGAATCCTCACAGATCTCGATGATGGGCAAGGGAGTGGAGACGAGCATTTTGGCCGCATATTCCAGGCGGATGTCGTTCACAAGCTTAGACGGGGTCTTGTGGAGGTACTTGCTGCACGTCCTGGCCAAGTGCTCCGGGCTCTTGCCGGATAGTCGGTAGAGGGCGGGAAGCCCCTTGGTGAAATTCTCCTTCTTGAGCATCTCCAGACTCAGCCAGCGGAGCCACTGGGGAATGTTGCCCGAAACCTTCGCGAGGGGCTTGGGCGGAAAATGCTTGGTCATCATGTTGAACAGGGTTATGTGGTAGGCCGTATCGGACTTTTCCTTCATGATCTTCTTATAGATGATAAGCTGTTCCAACTCGTGGATGAGAGAGCGGAAATCGTCGTAGTCCAGGACAACCGAGGGAGGCTTGGGAGCTTCCAGCAATCGGGATTTTTCAAATCCCTCACCCAGGAAACCAAAGAGGGTGGAGATGATAGCCTCGGGGATGATGATGTTGATAATGCGGAAATTGTCCGAGACATTGTCGTAATAATGGACGTCCGCGGGGCGCACAAAGCAGAGGAAGCCTGCGGAAATGGTCTCGCTGGCTCCGTTCACCCTGTGCTCCGCGTTCCCCTGGTCCACCAGGAAAATCTCGTAGTAGTCGTGGCAGTGGCAGGTCTTCAGCTGCTTCCTGTCCGTGATGTAGGAAGCGTAGTTCCTGTCCGGGGAACCTAGGAATAAGGCGGACTGCAGCTTGATTACGCTCATAATGTCCTCATGTGAGATTAATTGTAGCACAGAATATCAATATATGGCAAAAATAATGTCATTGCAGGACAAGATGGGTTTTCAGGACCATCGTATACTTCGGTTGAAATTTGGGACAGTCCCATGTTTTCAACAGGAGAACCCCGTGAACCGCTGGAAAGTGAAAAATCCGCGCAAGGACTTGAGCTTCGAAATCGCCTTCACAAAAGCCTACAGGGAGGCGAAGCGGAACCACAGCCACCCCGCGCGGATCGAGCTTGAGTGCCTCAAGGCCCAGTACCCAGCCATCCTCATGCCCATAGAGGACGGGGACGTCCTGGCGGGACGGATCCAGTTCGGCCTCATAGGCTATGGCATACAAGGACAGACTGGAGGAACCGGCTACTACATAGACGAGCCACGGGTGACCGAGGCCCTGGAGTTCCAGGCGGGAAACGCCAAGTACCGTGAGGACCTCCACGACCTCCTCACCTTCTGGAAAGCCCGGAACACCTACGAAATAGTGTTCAGGAACACTCCCGAGGACATACGGTCCGTCATCCCCACGGAGCAGTGGAAGACCCAGCCCGTGCCCGCTTCCCCCATAATCCGCATGGCCGGGGCCTACATCGACTTCGACAAGCTGGTCAGGATTGGCATCCCCGGCTTGGAAAAGGAAATCCGGGACGAACTCGAGGCCGCGCCCGGCGAAGGCAAGGACCCCGTTATCTACGAGTGCATGCTGGGAAGCCTTGAGGTCCTCAAGGACTGCTGCAGGCGCTACATCCCCGAGGCGCAGGAAATGGCCAGGACGGCGGTCTCTGAAGGGCGCCGAAAGGAAATGGCTGACCTTGTGGAAGCCCTTGGGAACATCATCGACCACGCGCCCCAGACCATGCTGGAAGGTCTCCAGCTCTGCTGGCTCTATGCCATGATGTGTCCCCTCATAGAGTTCGGCCGGCTGGACGAGTACATAGGCGACCTCTATGTCCGCGATCTGGACGGCGGGAAAATCGACGATGCCCAGGCCCTCACAATGGTCCAGAGCTACTTCCGCCTTATAGACAGCCTGGACTGCGAGACCGACGGGCGGGTCATCGTGGGCGGTTACGGGCGCCGCAACCCAGAAAACGCCGACCGCTTCTGCCTCGTGGCTTGCGAAGCCTGCAGGACAGTGAGGGAAATCCTTCCCCAGTTCACCCTCCGCTTCACCGCTTCTACCCCCAAGGACGTGTGGGAAAGCGCTATGCGCTGCATAGGTGAGGGAAGGACCTTCCCCCTTCTGTACAACGACGAAGTCCTGGTGCCGGGCCTCATGAAAGCCTTCGACGTGGACAGGGACAGGGCCGAGACCTACATGCCCCTGGGCTGCGGGGAAATCGAATTCGACCACTACAGCTTCGGCTCACCCAACGGCTCCATAGGAACCTTGAAGATCCTGGAACTGGCGATCCGCGGCGGCCTCGATCCGGTCTCGGACCGCTATCTATCCTTCAAGACCAAGGGCCTTGGGGACTGCTCCAGCTACGAAGAGTTCGTTGAAGTCTACAAGTCCCACTTGAGGCGCTTCATCGAAGCCCAGGCCAAGTACGAGGTGTACCTCTACGACGCCATCGGCAGGATCCATTCCTTCATGATGGTGACCATGCTCTACGACGGAGCCGTGAAGAAGGGGAAAGGTATCTTCTCAGGGGGCTGCGAATACCTGGCGGGAACTGTGGAACTCTACGGTAACGTGGACGCCGCGAACAGCCTGGCGGTCATCAAGAAGCTGGTCTTCGAAGAGAAGAGGCTTACGGCGGGCCAGCTGGTCTCCGCCCTGGACAACAACTTCGTCGGCTATGAAAAAGAGAGGAAGATGATGATGGACGTGGCCAAGTATGGCAATGACGAGGCCTACGTGGACGACATCATGGCGGACCTGCACAATTACCTCTGCGAAACCATCAAGGAGCAGGGACCCAAAGTGGGCTTGAAGAGCTACCTCTGCGTGAACATCAACAATGCCCAGAACACCACCCTAGGCCGATGGGTGGGGGCCACCCCGGACGGAAGGAAGGCCGGGACCCCCATGTCCAACGCCAACAACCCCGCCTCCGGCACGGACAGGCGGGGGCTCACCGCCATGCTCAACTCCATAGTCAAGCTTTCCCACGACAACCATGCGGGCATGGTGCAGAACATACGCTTCACCAAGGACACCTGGGACAACCCTAAGACCAGGCTTTTGATAGAGGATTACTTCAGGCGGGGCGGGGCCCACGCCATGATCACCGTGGTGGGAAAGCAGGACCTGGCCAACGCCATAGAGCGGCCTGAGGACTACAGAGACCTCATCGTGAGGATAGGGGGCTTAAGCGCCCGGTACGTCCTTCTCAAGAAGGACGTGCAGCAGGAGATCTACAACCGTGTCAGCTACTGAGGCGAAGGCTTGGATCTTCGACATCCAAAGCTTTTCGCTCAAGGATGGCCCGGGGATACGCACCGCTATATTCTTCAAGGGCTGTCCTTTGCGCTGCCAGTGGTGCCACAATCCCGAGTCCCACGTTTCTAGGCCCCAGCTCATGTACCGCGCGAACCTTTGCGTGGGCTGCATGCGCTGCGTGGAGGCCTGCAGGCACGGGGCCCAGCGGAAAGTCTTGGCGGGTTCGGCCTACGTCCATGTCCTGGACCGGGAAAAGTGCGTGGACTGCGGGGAATGCGTTGAATCCTGCTGCTACGGAGCCCTGGAGATGGCGGGCCGGGAATACACGCCTTCGGCCCTCATGGACGAAATCAGGAAGGACCTCCGGTATTTCAACCTGGGGGGAAAGGGCGGCGAAGGAAGGGGCGGCCTGACCTTCTCAGGCGGGGAGCCCATGCTCTATCCGGATTTCATCGCCCAGTTTTGCGCCCTCGCCCCGGAGATCCACGCCGCAGTGGAGACCTCGGGCCAGGCGGACAGGGAGGCCTTTGAAAAGGTACTGGACTCCATCGACCTCTTTCTTTTCGATTTCAAACTGGGCGACAGCGCGGAGCATGAGGCCTGGTGCGGGGCGGGGAACTCCCTTATCGTGTCGAACCTGGACTTCCTCCACGAAATGGGCAAGGAAATTGTCCTGAGGCTGCCCCTCATCCCCGGCGTGAACGACACGGAAAGCCACGCCCAGGCGGTGGCGGAAATCCTAAAGCGCCATTCCGGAATCAAGAGGGCGGAGATCCTGCCCTACCATACCTACGGCCTTGGAAAGCTGGACGAGCTTGGAAGACCCGCGGACCCGGCCCTTCCCGGCAGGGCCATGGATCCTGAGCAGGTTGAGGCCTGGGCGGAGCGGCTCAAGGCGCTCGCAGGACCGGCCATCCGGATCGTCAGATTGTGATTATTTCACCTAAATAGCGATATTTAAGGTGTTATAAAAAGGAGAGCGATATGAAGAGGACAACGAAAGCGGTGTTGTGCTTCCTGGCGATGGCGGTGTTCGCCGCCAGCTTTGGCTACGCCCAGCCAAAGACAAACCTATTGGTATCCGTTTGGGCGGGTCCCCACGCAGACCTGCAGAAGCGGGTGGTGGCAGACTATAAAAAGGACCAAGTTATCATCGACGATGTGGACTACGGCAACCTAAAACCCAAGCAGCTCACGTCTTTCCAGGCCGCCATGGGCAGCGGCAACTACGACGTGGTGTGGGTGAACAGCCAGTGGATGAAGGAGTATACCGACGCCGGGTATCTGCTCCCCCTGGATGACCTCATCAAGTCCGCGGGCATCGACATGGGCATCTACGCCAAGGGCCTTTTGGACGGCTGCGTCTTCAATGGCAAGACCTACGGATTCCCGACCTTCGCCCAGACCTTGATCATCGCCTATGACAGCGAAGTCTTCAAGAAAGAAGGCCTCAAGGTTCCGACCAACGCCGAGGAACTGGTGAGCGTGGCCAAGTACTTCAAGCAGAAGGGAAGCGGCATTGCCCTCCCGGCCAAGCAGGGAACGGCGGCGGTGACCCTCTTCTCCCAGCTCCTCTTCTCCGACGACGGCTACTACTTCGACAAGAACGGCAAGCTTGACATGACCAGCAAGGAAGCGGTCTACGCCGCCTCGATCTACGACCAGCTGGTTCAGAACGCCATCCCCGGCGTCCTTGCTTGGCACCATGACGAGACCGCCGAGGCGGTGCGGATGAAGAACGCTCCCATCGGCATCATCATGAGCGGCCTTGCGAACCAGAACGCCGACCCCGACCGCTCCCTGATCACCAAGTCGGTGAAGTACGCCCCCCTGGCTGGAAAGAACGGCAAGGCCGCGGCAACCAACTCCTTCTGGGTCTGGGCGGTGGCAAAGAATTCCAAGAACACCAAGGCGGCCTTCGACTTCGCATCCTGGATGGCTGGCCCTGTGGCGGAGAAAAAGCAGACCCTGGCGGACCAGCAGGTCAGCGCCCTCAATGCCCTGACCCAGGATCCCGAGATCCTGGCAAAGGCTCCCTTCCTCCCGGTGGTCATGGAACAGCTGGCCAACGGCAAGATCGATCCTCCTCTGGCCAATTTCGGCAAGCTCAAGGCAGCCCTGGTGGTGTCCCTCTCCGAGATCGCCACCACGGATGCCAAGCCCGCGGACGTCCTCGCCAAGCTCCAGCAGTCCATGGCTGGCGTCGATTTCAGCAAGTAGTATACTGACGGGAAGGCTGTGAAAAAGAACAAGACTTTCGAATTGTCCATGGAGCGGGGGGATCTCCTCCCCCTGCTTCTCATGCTGCCCACCTTGCTCGTGGTCTTTTTGGTGATGGTGGTGCCCCTGCTCTATGGATTCACCTTGAGCCTCTTCGACGTGGGGTTCGGAAAGAAGATTTCCGCCCAGGCCTTCCTAGGCTTTTCCAACTACATCAAGTTCTTCAGCGACCCTACGGCGCTGAAGGCGGTGTTCAACACGGTTTCCTTTTCCCTGGGCGCCATCCTGGGCGACCTGGTCCTCGGGACCCTCTGTGCGGTCTTTCTGCTCAAGGTCCCGAGTTTCCTTTCCTCCACGCTCAGGCCCATCGTCACCATCCCCCTACTGGTTTCGCCGGTGGTGGTGGGGCTGACCTGGCGGTACATCTACGATCCCAAGGGCATACTCTATTGGCTCCTGGGTCTTGTGGGATTGGGCATAGAGGATTTCCCCGGGGTCACCTCGGCGTCCACGGCTCTTTTGTCCACGGTCATAACCCATTGGTGGCAGGTCACTCCCTTCGTGATCATCGTGGTCACCGCGGGGCTCCTGGCCATACCGGAGGAGCTGTACGAGGCGGCGAGGATCGACGGAGCCGGTGCCTTTTCGACCTTTTTCAAGATCACCCTGCCCCAGCTCACGAAGGTCTACACGGTGATCCTCCTCATAAGCGGCGTGGACACCATCAAGGTCTTCGACATCATCTACGCCCTGACGGGGGGAGGGCCGAACAACTCCTCGATCTCCTTGAGCATCTACGCATACAGCCAGGCCTTCGAGCAGTCGGACCTGAGCTATTCCATGGCCATTTCCTTCACCACCATGGCCATCACCTTCCTTATCTTCGGCATTCCCTTCATCCGGCACAACCTGGCCAAGGAAGGAAGGGGCTAGGCGGAATGGAAATGAACTACAAAGCTAAGAGAACCTTAAGCCGGCTGGCCATAGCCCTGTTTTTGGCCCTCTTCGTCCTGTGGACCCTGATTCCTGTCTACATAGTGATCAGCAATTCCTTCCGCAGAACCATAGAAATCAAGCAGATGCCCCCTAAGCTGATCTTCACGCCCACCCTGGGGCACTACGAGAAGATCCTGACCTTGGACCGTTTCGGCGTCTACTTCCTCAACTCCATGGTGATCTCGGTATCCGTGACCTCCCTGACCATACTCCTGGGGTCCATGGCGGCCTACGGCCTTAAGCTTTTCCGCTCCCGCATAGGAAAGCGGATTTCCTCCGTCCTCCTCCTGGGCAAGATGGTGCCCTCCATCACCATCCTGATCCCTCTTTTCGTCCTCATGAATAGGGCCCGCCTGACCGGGACCTACATGGCGCCCATCCTGGCCTTGAGCTGCCTCTCCTTGCCCTTTGTGACTTGGCTCATGACGGGGTTCATCGCCGACATCCCCCAGGAGCTCATCGAGTCGGCCAGCCTCGAGGGCTGCGCGAGGATGAAGATATTCAGGATTATAATCCTGCCCCTGCTCAAGCCCGCCATAGCCTCGGCGGCGATCCTGGTGATGCAGGCTTCCTGGAACGAGCTCCTCTTCTCCCTCCAGCTCACGAACCTGAGCACCTATCCGCTGACCGTGGGGGTGGTACGCTACGTTGGGGCGGTCTCCGTGGACTGGGGAAAGTGCAGCGCGGCGGCGACGATAACCATGGTGCCCATTATCCTTGTGGGCTTTTTCATGCAAAAGTACCTAGTGAGCGGCATGACTGCCGGCGCCGTGAAAGGCTGAGGAGTTCCCATGTTCTACGGCGCCCAATACTTCAGGCCGCCTTTTCCCAGGCGCGAGCGCTGGGAAAGCGATATGGCCAACATGCGCGAGCTCGGCTTCAACCACATCAAGCTTTGGTCCGTGTGGAACTGCGTCGAGCCGGAGCGGGGAAAGTTCGACTTCGCCGACTTGGACACCTTGGTCGACCTGGCGGAAAAATACGGCCTTCAAACGGTAATCAACTTTATTCCCGAGGGGGCTCCGTATTGGAGCTTCGACGGGGATGAGGGGAATCTCTACAGGACGGCGGACGGGCAGGCGGTGACATACGGGGGGCCAGCGAACATTCCCAGCGCGGGCTGGCCGGGAAGATGCATGGACGATCCGGAGTTCTCCGCCCTGGCCATGGGTTTCATCGAGACTGCGGCGCGGCATTTCGCGCATCGGAAGGGGATCGTGGCCTTCGATGTGTGGAACGAGCCCCACCTTGAGCCGATGTACGATTTTAGGTCGAACATGCTGTGCTATTGCAGGCATTCAAAAAAGGAATTCGTCCGGTGGCTCAAGGCGAAGTATAGATCGCTCAATGCGTTGGGCGACGCATGGTATAGGCACTACTCGGATTGGTCCGAGGTCGAGCCCCCTGTGCGGTTCGGGACCTGGGTGGACATGCTGGACTGGCGCAAGTTCTGGCTGGACAACATGGCGAGGTGGCTGGGGCAGAGGGTGGAAGCCTGCAGACGGGGAGCGCCCAACGTTAAGGTCCAGACCCACGTGGCCTACAGCGGCATCCTGGGCAACAAGATCTCCGGGGGACTTGCGAACGAGCTTGGCGACGAGTTCGCCTTGGCGCGGAAAGTGGATTACTTCGGACTGTCGAGCTTCCCGAAGTGGCTCATGGGGGAGCAGCACTATTATAGGCATTTCCTCCACAACGAGATGGTGGCGGAGGCATCGGGGGATGTTCCCTTCTACCAGGTGGAGCTCCAGGGCGGGGCGGGAAAGCCTGGCCTTTTGGGGGGCGAGCTGCCAAGCGCCGCGGACGTCAAGGTGTGGAACTATAACACCGTGGCGGCGGGCGGCAAGGGCTCGATGTACTGGCAGTACGCGCCTGAGCCTTCGGGAATCGAGTCCCCGGGCTTCGGGCTCACGGGTTTTAAGGGTGAGAACACTCCCCGGAGTCTGAGCGCGGGACGATGCGCGACGGAGCTCCGCCTTCCTATCTTGGACTGCGCGCGGAGGGCTAAGGCGCTCAACGCGGTGTACGTTTCCAGGAAGTCCGATCTTTTGTGCTTTGCCAGCGAGCGGCGCGAGGAGATGTACGCGGGCAGCCTTTCCGGGGTTTTCAAGGCTGCCTACGACAGGTGCATTCCTATCCGTTTCTTCCACGAGGACAATCTGGATTCCCTGGGCTCAAGCGGTATAGGGGTTTTATATCTTCCAATGCCCTTGGTGCTTGGGGAAGCGGAAGTCGCGGCATTCGAGGATTTCGTGGCAGGCGGCGGAACGCTTGTGAGCGAAGCTTGCCCTGGGTTCTATAACGAGGCGGGGTTGCTTGAGCAGTCGGGCGCCGCGCTGGAGAGGCTTTTCGGCCTAGGGCACGTGGAGGTCCAGGGCATCAAGGATTGGGGAGAGGTAAGGGTGGATTTGGAACCCGGCACTGCCTTTGAGCCCAGCGCGGCGGATGGCAGAACTTTCACGGGGAGATTCTACAGGCAGATTGTATCTCCTAACGCAGAGGCTCTCATTCTCGCGCGTTTCGCCGACGGGGAAACCGCGGCCATTGAGCAAAGAATGGGCAAGGGGCGATCGATCTGGATAGGAACCTATCCTTCCTATCATTACGAGCAGAGCGGCGATCGGGCCACAGGGGATTTTCTCGCGGGTTTATTGGACAGAAGGGGCTATCCAGAGGTGCAAGAGCTGCGGATTTCCTCGGAAGAAGCGGGGGTTTTTTGCGCCGCAGGTCCTTCCCTGGCGCCGGTTTTCCGTCTCCTAGAGACTGACGGCGAGTACATCCTGGCCTGCGTGAACCACGGTGCAAACCCTGCGGACTTTTCGGTCCGCCTCGTGGGCGCGAGCTATCCTGTCTTGATCCATCTTGAGGCCATGGACGGCAAGGTCGTGCGGGCACCAAAAGTCAATTGATGGGATCCTCACCTACGGCGGCCCCAGTAGTTGAATAGTTGATCCCAGCTTCCTATGATCCTGTCGAATTGAAAAATAAGACAATATGATGTGACCTCCCGGATATAAAACGTGGGTTAACCGTGGTAAAACGGGTACCACATATATCTTATCAGGAGGTCAGCATGGAAACCGTATACTACGTGGGGATGGATGTCCATAAGGACAGTATTCGCATACATCTTGTTCTTACTTGTTATCATGTCAAGATTAACGAGATTTCAGATCCCAGACTTTTACCTTTATTCCACGGGCTCTAAGGATGGGGGCCTGGATTTTCTGTAGTTCCACTACGATGCGAACTTTTTCTTCGAAGGGAAGCTTGGCGAGTTGTGCCCGCCTTGCCTCTTTTGAACGAAAGGCCTGATCGGCGATTTTCTTCAGCTGGTCCATTTTGTCCATATACCCTTCAATCCGTAGCGATGTAATATATCATCGAGCAGCGTCATGTCAGGCTTCGCCTGGGAAAGCAGCATCGCCACTCGGCCTCTGTCCTTCGGACGCCCTGTCTGCAGTGCTATCGCGATCACATGCTCAAGGCTGAAGATCCTTGTCGTTATATCTTCGTAGTGTATCTCTACAGCCTTTTCAAGGGCTTCTTCAACCAAAGCGTTGTATGCTGCAAGAAATAGGACAGGTACGCCGCCAATTTCTACATGTTCTCCCGATACTGAAAATCCTTTTTTAGCTAAGGCTTCATATAGTGGAGACAGACTGATCAATCCCGATGGGTTGGCAGAAAATGCGATGAAAATATCTATATCAAAAGTCGAAACTGGCTCGGTATAGAACACTGCAGCCATTGCTCCGCCTATGGCATAACGGCCGATTATCCCATCGCGCTCGAGACGGTTCACGACCTCAAGGGCTAGCTTCATATCAGGTAGCATACCCCATATACGCCCATGAAACAGCTCTCTGATTCAAAGCATCGCTGTCCTGTCGATCCTGGGATCCTGTCGTCATGTCTGGTTTTTGAAGTTTGTCCGGCTTTAAAGCTGTCAGAATTGTCTGCAAGCCTCGCTGAGCGCGAGAATCAAGGGACCTGTGCCCTTGTAGTCGTCAGAGACGACAGGCTCGCTCATGTAGTAGGTGTAGGAGCCGTCGCGGTAAGGGTTACCGCCGAGGCCCGCAACCTTGCAGATGCCCCCTACGTGAATCCGGCCATCGACATCGCGGGAGAGGAAACGATCGCGGATCCCTGCCAGGGTCCTCTCGGCGGGCTCGGCAAAAACAGCCGGCTGCAGCATTCCCGTGCGCATACCCTTGAAAAGCGAATAGGCGAACATCGCCGAGGCCGATTCCTCCAGATAGTTGCCTGGCTCGCCGGCCATGTCGAGGATCTGGTACCAGAGCCCTGAGCCATCCTGAACCTCCACCACCGACCTCATGAGATCCTTGAACATCGCGATGACGGCCAGCCTGTCCCGATGGCTTTCGGGCAACCAGTCCAGGATGTCGATGAGGGCCATCGAAAGCCAGCCCACCGCTCTTCCCCAAATATGGGGCGAAAGCCCCGTGCCCGGATTGGCCCAGCCCATAAGGCGCGATTCATCCATGGCGTGGAAGTACAGTCCCGTAGCCCTATCGCGCATGGCATCCCTCGCGTGGAAGAACTGGGCGCATATATCCTGAAAGAGCGCAGGGGCGGAGAACTCGGCGGCGTAACGAGCGCAGAAAGGACCGAACATGTAGAGACCGTCCAGCCATATCTGGTTCGGGTATATCTTCTTGTGCCAGTAAGAGCCCGAAGGCGTGCGGGGATGGCGCGCCAGCTGGTCCATGAGCTTTCCGGCGGCTATCCTGAAGCGCTCATCCCCTGTATCTTTATACATCGCGAGAACGAACTTGCCCGCGTTGATCTGGTCCAGATTGAACTCGTCCACCCTGTAGCCGATTATTGACCCATCGGGCGACACGAGGGCTTCGGCTATACTTTGCAGGGCGGAGTCATGTGCGCAGCCCAAGTGCCGCTTTGATGCTCCCCTCACCGCATATAGAATGAGGCCATTCTCGTAGTTCCAGCGCGCCGTGTCGGGCCTGCAGGCTTGGAGGGCTGCATCGGCAAGGTCGGCGAGCAGCCTGCCTGATTCGGTGTGTCGTGTTTTGTCCATGGTGGTTCCGCAAAGGAGGCGCGGCCGGAATACTTCCGGCCGCGCCCATCGTTCAAGCCTTAATTAGCCCTATTTCAAGTACCCGTTGTCATCCATCTGCGCCCTGGCTGCCTTTTCCCAGGCGGCCGCGCCCAGCTTGTCCATCTGGGCCACGAAGGCGTCGAAGTTTTCCTTCGTCAGCGCCGTCTTGCCCAGGACGAATTCCTGTACGCCCTGGTTGATAAATCGCTTCAGGTCGGCGTTGTTCGGGGAGGGGGCGATGGTGCCGGCGCCGGTGACGTTGATCCAGGGATAGGACTGGAAGGTTTTCAGGTAGGGCATGGGTCCTATCGTGCGTCCATTGGCCGTTTTGTAGTAAGGATAGCGTGCGCCGAGCTCGAGGGCCGAGTTATAGAACACCATGTTGCGGAGCTGGGTCACCGTCTGTCCCTTGGGTGAGGAGAACTTGGTGTCGGCGGGCACATTCTTGTCGGTGATATCGCCGTTGGCGTCCACCGAGTAGTTCACGCCCTCGACGCCCCATCCGATGAGCCTATAGCCTTCGTCGGAGGCCATCCAGTCCAGGAACTTTGCGATCGCTTCCTTCTTTCCGGCCTTGATAGCCTTGGGGGAGACAGCGTAGATCCTGAAGTTGGCGTCGTAGATGCCGGTGGCGGAGAGGCCTTTCGGGCCCTTGGGAGGGGGAAGGGCTGCCCATTCGCCATTGGGGAAATTCTTGTCAAAGGGAGCGTAGTTGGCCATGGCGGCGAGGGCTGCCATCTGCTCGCGCATAACGCCGAACTTGCCCTGCTTCCAGGCGGCGCGGAAATCATCCTTCTTGAGGGAAGGCCAGTCGGGGTCGATAACCTTGTTCTCCACCAGCTTGTTGACGAACTTCAGGGCCTCGTAGAACTCGGGTTTCTTTACGTTGAGGCCGAAATTCTTCTCCGTCATGTTCCAGGTGCCCGCCACGCCGAAGGCCCCCATGATGGGTTCGAAGCGTCGGCCGAGATACTGCTCCTGGTCGTAAAGCTCGACGAAGGCGCCGTAACCATAGGTGTCATTCTTACCGTTGCCATCCGGGTCCTTGAAGGTAAAGGCATAGCAGACATCGTAGAGCTCGTCGAGCGTTGTCGGCATCTTCATGCCTAGCTTGTCGAGCCAGTCTTTCCTGATGACGAGGCCCTCGTTTCTCTGGAGGGAGCCGGGGAAGGCGAAGCCGTAGCTCTTGCCCCGAATCGTCGAGAAGGCGATAGAATCTTCGTTGAAATGATTCTCGGCTCTGTTCGGCATGAGGGTATACATGTCGTCCACGGGAGCCACGAGACCCTGCTTGATCAGGGTCTGCCAAGGATCGCGGCGCACCATGAAGAGGTCGGGCAGCTGATTGGCAGCGGCTGCGGCTAGGACTTTTACGTCCTGGTCGTTCTCGTTCGAAGGTTCGGCCGTTACCTTCAGCTCGATGCCCAGCTTGTCGCGGAGAATTTTGTAGACCACCCAGTCATCGGGAGGCGGGCCAGCCTCGGTTATAGCGGCTCCATACCATAGCTCGATAGTCACCGGTTTTTTCGCGGCTTGGGAGAAAACCGAGCCGATGCACGCCACGGCGAGTATGAGCGTCATCGTGATCTTGATTGTTCGTTTCATGGGAACCTCCTTGGCACTATTTGAAAAGGGGCGTGATGCCCCAAAGTTCACCCTTTCACGCTTCCGAGCATCGTTCCCTTCACGAAGTATTTCTGGATGAAGGGGTAGGCGACGAGCATGGGAATCGCCGCGAGGAAGACGCTCGCCGCTTTGATCGCCGCGATCGGCGCTTCGCCGAA
>Ga0172375_10006094_pt1 | contig 17042 bp, 15 predicted proteins | sample LakKiv1m_FD_114537 | JGI IMG/M metagenome (GOLD analysis project Ga0172375, IMG submission 114537) | Freshwater microbial communities from Kabuno Bay, South-Kivu, Congo - kab_092012_11.1m | ecosystem: Environmental > Aquatic > Freshwater > Lake | place: Democratic Republic of the Congo...
AAAAAGGGGGAGCGGGAGAAATATATCCAGGAGATCTGCGAGCTATTGAGGGAGAAATTGGCGGAGAACCACCTGGAGGGCGAGGTCAGCGGGCGCCTGAAACACTACTACAGCATCTACCGCAAGCTCCAGGCCCAACAGATCACCCTGGATGAACTCTACGACCTCCTGGCCTTCCGCATCATCCTGAATACGGTGTCGGAATGCTATGAGGCCTTAGGCGTGATCCACGCCCTCTTCCGGCCGGTGCCGGGCCGCCTCAAGGACTACATCGGCATGCCCAAGGCCAACATGTACCAGTCCATCCACACCACGGTCATCGGCCGCTACGGGGAGCGCATGGAGGTGCAGATCCGCACCCGGGAGATGCACCGCATCTCCGAAGAGGGCATTGCCGCGCACTGGAGTTACAAGGAAAAAAGGCGCTTCAAGGAAAAGGACGGCGAGCGCTTCGCCTGGCTCAAACAGATCGTCGACCTGCAGAAAGACCTGAAAACCCCCCAGGAGCTGTTGGAGGGAGTGCGCCTGGAACTTTACCCCGAGGAGGTCTACGTCTTTACTCCCACCGGGGATGTCAAGGAACTGCCCCAGGGGGCCACCCCGGTGGACTTCGCCTACGCCATCCACACGGAGGTGGGCCACCGCTGCACCGGCGCCAAGGTCAACGGCCGCATGGTGCCCCTGCGCCACGAGCTGGCCAACGGCGATATCGTGGAAATCATCACCTCCCCCCACCATCACCCCAGCCGGGACTGGCTGCAGTTTGTCCGCACCCCCAAGGCCCGCAATAAAATCCGCCAGGAACTCAAGGCTGCGGAACGGGAACAGAGCATTGCCCTGGGTAAGGAGCTGCTGGAACGGGAATTGCGCAAGACCGGGATCAGCCTGGCGAAACTCCTGAAAGAGGGAGAGGAACTGAAAAAGGTGACCCAGGAGTTCTCCTTTGTACGCCATGAAGACCTCCTGGCCGCCATCGGCCACGGCAAGGTGACCCCCGGACAGGTGATCGGGCGCCTGACCCGGGCCGCCGCGCCCCCCCCCGAAGAAGAGGTGGTTGCGGTTGAGCCGGAGCCCAAGAAGGCGAAAGACGTGGGGGGCATCAGGATCAAAGACCTGGATGACCTGCTCATCCGCCTGGCCAACTGCTGCAGCCCCATCCCCGGGGACGCCATTATCGGCTATATCACCCGGGGCAAGGGGGTGACCATCCACCGGGCCGACTGCTCTTATCTGGCCCACACCGAATCCTTCCGCCACATTCCCGCGCAATGGGACGGCGCGCCGCAAAAACTCTATCCGGTAAATATCAGATTGGTCACGGTGGATAAACCTGGCCTGCTGGCCGACATCACCAGCGCCATGAAAATTGCCGAAGTCAACGTCACCCGGGCCTCGGTGGAAACTACCGCGGAAAGTAACAAGGGCATCGCCAACTTCACCATCCAGGTGGCGGACCAACAACACCTGGAACGGGTTTTCGCGGCCCTGAAACGGTTGAAAGAAGTGATCTCGGTGAAACGGATGAGTGGGTAGGAGGAGCAGTCAGCTTTCAGCGATCAGCTTACAGCTTTAAAAGATGAAAGATTTTCGGAAACAGAAGGTTTGGCAGAAGAGCCATCGATTAACCTTGGATTTATACAAGGCCACGATGGGTTTTCCTAAAGAAGAACTCTATAGTTTGACAACCCAGATACGCCGGGCGGGGTCTTCCATTCCTGCCAATATTGCCGAAGGATGCGGCCGGGATGGAGATGCGGAATTAGCCAGGTTTCTTCAGATTGCCAAAGGTTCAGCGAGTGAACTAGAATATCACCTGCTGCTTTCGCACGATCTTGGCTTTTTAAATGACGTAGATTACGAAAGCTCAGCAAAAAGACAATTGAATTGAAGCAAATGCTCACGTCGTTCATTAAAAAGCTGAAAGCTGACCGCTGATAGCTGACAGCTTCTTTAAGCAGGCTTTACCACCAACCCGGAACGTAAGCACCGGGTGCAAACCCGCAGATAACGCACGGTCCCCTGCTGCACGGTGCGAACCCGGCGCAGATTGGGTTTCCAGCGGCGCTTGGTGTGGTTGTTGGCGTGGCTGACGTTGTTACCCACCACGGGGCCTTTGCCGCAAAGATCACAGGTATAAGACATGATTGCATCCTTTCTCAGATATATTAATTTGCCAGAAATGCTGGCAAAAAACAAGGGGCCAAGAGGGAAATTTGTGTCCGGGGCCTGGCTACGGCCGGCTTTCCTGGCCCTTCTTTTATTTTTCAGCATCCTGGGCGGAGCCGCGGCCCGGGAATTATCCCCCCAGGAAGAGGCGGCCCTGTTTTCCCTGGCCGACTTGGGGCCGGTGGATATGTCCCTGAAAAAGGTGGAAGTGGAAATTTTCGTCTCTCCCGACCGGGATCTGGATGCCTGCCGCCGCATGCTGCCCGGAGTGTGGACCAGGGTGCAGGAATTTTACGGCCGCCTAGGGGTTAATCTCGTCTGGAATGAGGGCCGGGCCGAACCTGGGCCCCTGGCTCCGGCCGCGCGGCTGCGAGTGGAGCTGCTGACCCACAAGGAGTGGCTGGCCCGGAGCTTTAAGGCCTTTGACGTCCAGCCCCCCTTTCGGCTGCGTTTCCTCCAGGTCTGCCGAAATAAGTGCGCGTTTGCCCACCTGCCCTTGTCGGTGGTCCACGTCTCTTTTAAAAGCTTTCAGAAGATGGAACTCAGCAACAAGCCCGGGGATGAAGCATTAAACCACCAGTGGCTGGCCAATTTGCTAGTCCATGAGTTGGGCCATCTGCTTGGTCTCTATCATGCTGATGAGTTTGTCAACGATCCCATTCCCGAGTATCTGCCTGACGGCAAGACCCCGGACTTCATGAGCCAGCAGATTGTCTCCCGGACAGACCCCGGCTGGGTTGATTTCCAGCAGCGCCTGATCCACAGCTACCTGGGCCGGGGCAAAGTCTACCAGCAGTATGCCCAGGTGAACTTCGACCCCCTGAATTATCTGAAGCTTATTAAACGCTACAACGGCTACCAGGAACCCGACGCCGCGCCCAAATCCGGGACGAAAAAGAAGCAGGGTAAGAAAGGGGCGACCAAAACCTTTGATGATGACGATGAGGACGAGGACGATTAGGGTCCGCTTTACATCAGTCTCTTAAAATCGAACTGCGGGTCGGCCAGAGCGGTTTTTAGCGCGGCAATATCCTGGTTTGCCTGGATGGCGTGTTCGATCTCCTTGCTGCCCCGGATATCTCCCAACAAAATGGCGCCCGCCAGCACATTTTCTTTGAGGACCAATTTGCGGTAAATATTCTTGGCTTCATCTTTGAGGACCACGGCCTCCAGATTCCCTTCCACGTCAATTTCCCCGGCGGCAAACAGGTCGATACCCACCACCTTGAGAGTATTGGACACTACGGTCCCGATATATTGGACCTCCTGCCCGGCCATGGCCGCGCCCGCCACCCTACCCTGCCCCATGGCCGCCGGCCAGATGCCGTAAAACCTCCCCCGATGTTCCACTAGGTCTCCTGCGGCGTAGATATCGTCGAGGTCGGTTTTCATCTGATCATCCACTTTGACCCCTTTATCCATGGGCAGTCCCAGGGACTTTGCCAGGGTCATTTCCGGCCGGACGCCGGCAGAGATGAGGACCAGATCTGCGGCCAGGCTCCCGCCCCCTTCCAGTTCCACGTGTAGTCCACCGGCATTGCGCCTGATCTCACTGGTTTTGGCCCCCAGGTGGAAGCTGAAGCCCATGGCCTCCATCTGCCGCTGGAGCATGGCGGCCCCGGGCACGTCCATCTGCCGGGGCAGCAGCCTGGGGAAAAACTCCACCACCGTGATTTTTAGGCCGGCTTTGCGCAAGCCGTTGCCGGCTTCCAGCCCCAGGAGTCCGCCGCCGATGAGTACCGCCTGCCTGGATCTTTTGGCAAATTCCTTGATCTTTTCGGCATCCTCCAGGGTGCGCAGCGTGAATACGCCCTCCGTATCCGCGCCTTTTATCGGCGGGACAAAGGAATTCCCGCCGGTGGCCAGCAGGAGCTTGTCGTAGGGGTAACGCTCCCCCTTCTCGGTGACCACCGATTTCTGGGCCAAGGCTATGCCGGCAATATCCGTGTCCAGGTGGAGATCGATGCGGTTTTGTTCATACCAATCAAGGTCGTGGATGATCAACCGTTTGCTGTCCTTTTCCCCGGCAAGGAATTCCGGGAGCGCCGGGACATAATAAAACGGGTATTTTTCTTTGGAAAAAATGCTGATCTTGCCGTCTTTATCGTGTTTGCGGATGGCTTCGGCCGCGGCATTGCCGGCCACCCCGTTGCCGATGATGATGTATGTGGTCATGGCCAGTTCCTCTGGTCTCGTGGATTTATGGGGAGTTCGTGAGCATGGTCAGGAAGCCTGCATTCTTAAGTTAGGTATTCTAAGATTTTGCTCAAGGGTAAAATCGGATTATCCTTCACAGGTAAACTAGTTGGAGAGGTTACCCTCACACCGGCAGGATTATCTCCTGCATGTGCGGGTCTTTAAGCAGATGGGGGCCCGTCCCGGAGAGGGTGATGCGGCCTTTTTCCAGGATGAAGGCTTTCTGGGCCACGTTCAACACCCGCTGCATGAGCTGCCCGGAAATCAGCAAGGTGACGCCGGCCTGCCGCAGATCCCTGAAGGAGTTGCAAAACCTTTGCACCAGCTTGGGGCTCAACCCCATGAAGGGTTCGTCCAGCATGAGAAGACGGGGCGCGGACATGAGCCCCCGGGCCAGGGTCACCATGCGCTGCTGGCCGCCGCTCAGGATGCCCGCCGGGGAGGCCAGCCGCTCTTTCAGTTCCGGAAAGATTTGGTAAACCAGGTCCAGGCCGGCCGGAAACTGCCGGCGCACCAGATAAGCCCCCACTTCCAGATTTTCCAAAACGGTCATGCCGGGGAAGACGCGCATCCCCTCCGGGACATAAACCGCGCCCCGGCGCACCATCTCCCAGGCAGGCAAGGCCTCCACCCGCTCCCCCGCCAAGGTGATGCGGCCTTGCACGGGCCGCAGCAGGCCGCCCAGGGCCTTCAAGAGGGTGGTTTTGCCCGCGTCCTCGATGCCGACGAGGGCCACGATCTGGTGGGGCAGGCAAGAAAAGCTCAAATCCGTCAGCACCTGCTTCCCGTGCCGCGAGACCGAGAGGTGTTGCACGTCGAGGAGCGGCGGGGACGCAGCGTCAGCCTGCATCAGGTCCCTCCGTTGGGGTCCGGCCCGTACCGGGTCCCCAGGTAGGCCGACACCACTTCCGGGTCATGGATCAATGATGCCGGCGGACCCTGCGCGAAGATTTCCCCGTGATCCAGGGCCAGAAGCCGGTCTGCGAGCGCTTCTATGAGGTTGAAGAGGTGGTCGGTGAGAAGAAGTGTGAGTCCCTGGTCCCGCAATTTGGCAAGCCCGGCCGCCAGACGTTGTATCGCGCTGAGGCTGAAGCCCGCGGCAATCTCGTCCAGGAGCAGCAGCCGCGGCCGGGTGGCCAGAGCCCGGGCCAATTCCACCAGGCGTTGCTGGGGCAAGGGCAGATCCCCAGAGCGCGTGAGCCGCTTATCCGTCAGCCCCACCAGGGAGAGCCAATGATCGGCTTCTTCCTGAGCCTGGGGCAGCGGCGGGTGCGGCGTCCCCGTCAGCCAGGCCCCCATGATGACGTTCTCCCGCGCCGTCATTTCCGGGAAAATTTGGGGGGCCTGGAAGGTCCTGGCCAGACCGGCCCGGCTCAGGCGGGCCGGCGGCCAGGCGGTGGTTTCCCGGCCCCAGAAGACCACGCGGCCGGAGTCCGGCTGCTGCCAGCCGCTGATGATGTTGAAAAGCGTAGTTTTACCTGCGCCGTTGGGGCCGATGAGGCCCAGGATCTCGCCTGGCGCCAGGGCAAAAGAGACGTCCCGGAGAACGGTCCGGTCCCCAAAAGTTTTTTTAATCTGCCGAACTTCTAAACAGACCTGGGGGGAGATGGCATCCATGCGGCGATTCCCTTGGGAAAATAAAAAATGGTCAGAATGATGACCAGTCCATAAACGGCGGAATGACCCATGGGCAACAAGGGCTGGAGGAAAAGCTGTTCCAAAGGATAGAGGATGAACGCTCCCAGGACCGGCCCCCAAACCCTGGCAGAGCCGCCGAACATACTGAAAACCAGGGGCAGGACCGACAGGTGCAGGTTAAAGACCAGGGCCGGCTCCACCAGGCCCATGATATGGGCATAAAGGCCGCCGGCGATGCCCGCCAGGTAGGAGCTGAGCAGCAGGGCTTTGGCCCTCTCCCGGTTGGTGGCAATGCCCAGCGCGGCCGCGGCGGTTTCGTTTTCCCGGACGGCCCGTAAGGTCCACCCCCACCGGGAACGGATGCTCTGCCGGTGAATCAACGCGGCCAGCAGCATAATGGCCAACAACACGTAGTATTGGGCCTTGATATTTAAGCCGAAATCCACCTGGAGGCCCCCCAGGGCCAGGTCGGGCAACCGGTCCAGACCCACTATCCCCATGGAGCCGTAAGTGAGGCGGTCCCAGTTGTCCATGATGGTTTTGGGAATTTCCACCGCGGCCAGGGATGCCAAACCCAGGTAAACGCCCCGGAGCCGCTGGAAACAGCCATTCCAGAAAACTGCAAAAGCCACCGCAGCCATGGCCCCCAAAGGAATGGTGTAAAGAGGGGACCAGTGCCAATGGTGGTTCAGCAAGGCCGAAGCATACGCCCCCAGGCCGAAAAACGCGGCATGTCCCAAAGAAATGGCCCCGGAGAGGGCGTAAATGTTCCAGGCCAGGGCCAGGGTGCCATAAAGGCAGGTAATGCCCAGCACCTGGTAAAACTGCGGCGAGTCCCGAAAAACGAGGGGCCAGACGGCCAGGAGCAAGATCCCGGCCGCGGCCGGAAGTAAAGAAGGGCTAATTTTCATCTTTCTTCAGAGAAATTCCTTCCGGCCGGAAATAGAGCAGCAGAATGAGCAGCGCGGCACTGACCAGTTCCCGCCACTTGCTGCCCAGGGTAAAGACCGTCAACGACTGCGTCAGGCCCAGGAGCCAGCCTCCCAAAAGGATGGTGCGGATGCGGCCCAGTCCGGCAAAGATGGTGACGACGATGGCGATCATGGTCGCCTCGGTGCCGGCCGCAGGATAGAGGTACATATTCTGCGCAAAGAGCGGGCCGGCCAGGCCGATGAGCAGGCCCCCCAGGCCGAACGCCATCAGGGCCATCCGGTGGACATTGATCCCCGCCATTTGGGCCGCTTCCCGGTCCTGGATGGTGGCCCGCAGGGCTTTGCCCAAATAAGTGCGCTGCAGCACCAGATGTAACACCCCGGTGACCAGCAGCGCCAGGATGATGAGCAGCCCTTGCAGCAGGGGAAAGCTAAAGCCTACCCCAGGGATAGTTACCGCCGGCCAATCCAGCTTCATCAGGCGGTAATCCGCGGAAAACCAGGCCAGCAATAGCGCTTGCAGCACCAAAGCCAGACCCAGGGTCACCATCAAGGTGTTTAGACCGTAAGGCTCCGGCAGCCGCCGCAGCAGGTAATGCAAAGGAATAGTCAAACACGGCATCATCAGGGAGCAGACGGGCAAGATCCACCAGAAGGGAACCTGGAACAAATGCCACAACATGAAGGCCAGATAACCGGAAAGCAAGATCATCTCCCCGTGGGCCAGATTGAAAACCCGGCCGATGCCGAGGATCAGGGAGAAACCCAGGGCGATGAGGGCATAAAATGAACCCAGGGAAAAACCGGTAAAGATGATGGTGGACCAGACCCACATGATTAAAGGTTCCTGGAAAATGAGACTAACATCTTCAGTGGGAAAGGTCGAGGGAGGGGAAATCCGGGGATGAAGGATGAAGGTCGAATGTGGTCCATTAACAGAATGCTGAAAATTAGGTATTTTCAACTACCTTTCAGGCCATATAGTCCTCAAATCTCCCCGCGTCAACGCGATGCCAGGCCGCAATCCACTTTGCCCGTGGCCCGTTCGGGGGGATATACCACCACCAGCCGCTGCTTTTGAATCTGCACCATTACCTGCTGATAATGCCGGGGATCGCCATGTTCATCAAAGGCCAGCCTCTCCATGGGCAACTGGAGGTCAAGCCGGGACAGGGCCTGGCTGACGGCCTCCCCGCGGGGCTGGCCCCCCTCTTGGAGAACGTTCCCGATGGCGGCCAACAGGGCCCGGGCGGACGTGTACCCGTGCATGGTCGTGGTGTTGGGCTCTTTGCCGAATCTTTTCCGAAACCCTGCCACCAAGGCCTGCGATGCCTTTTCGGTCCCGGGCTGAGTTATTCCGGGAGCCCAGGCACAGGCGCCGAAAAGTCCCTCAGCTGCCTGCCCCACCTCGTCGATAAAACTCTGGTACGCCACCCCCCAAGGGGCAATAAAGGCTTTCAGGCCCAGGGGCCGCTCCCGCAACTGCCGCACCAGGATGAGGTTATCGGCGTAAAAACCGCCGCTGACCAACGCCTCCACCTTAGCCGGCGGCAACTTGAGAAGGAACACGGAAAAATCCGGCCAGCCGGGGCGAAACTTTTCCTGCAAGACGATATCGCTGCCCATGGGGCGCAGATTGGCCTGGACGCTGGCGGCAAATTCGTTGGCTCCCGGGGAAGCGGCATACAGCATGGCCACCCGCCGGGCCTTCAGGGTGTGTGCGAGAAACAGGCATACAGGCTGAACAATGCCTTCCAGCCGGGAGACCCGAAAGAAATAGGGATTTTTCTTCCCCGCAACCGCCTGCTGGAGGCTGGCCGAAGCCACGTAAGGCACCTGGTGCCTGGCGGCCTGCTGGCTGACGGGCCCCACCAGGGAATCCACGTACCCGCCCACCAAACCTGTCACTTTGCCCCGGAAGATCAAGTCCTGGGCCTGGTTGACGGCCACGTCCGGTTTGCTCTGATCATCCCGGCTGAGAAGTTCCACGGGGTGTCCCGCCACCCCGCCCCGGGCATTGGCCTCCTCCACCGCATAGAGGATACCCTGGTGGATTTCCAGGCCGGGTTTAGCCAGATGGCCGGAAAGGGGATTAATTTCCCCCAGCCGGATTTCCTGGGCCGCATTGAGGGGTAGCGCAATCCAGAAGAACAGAACGGCCTGGAGGGCGATTAGCCGGACGCCGAAGGCCGGCAGGGATTTTTGCAGTCTCATGTATTGCTGTCCATTGCTCACCCAGGTTCCGGGTGAGTAGATAGCCACTAAGTCGGCTCCATCAAGCTGTTAAAAATAGCTGGTGAGCATGATTGGATGACGGTTTTGTCCCCCCCTTTGAAAAAGGGGGGTTAGGGGGGATTTGCTAAGCGCCTGAAATCCCCCTAAATCCCCCTTTTTCAAAGGGGGACTTAAGATAACTTCGTTTTTCTCTGAGATCCTGATTTACAAATGAAAATAATCTTTCAACAATCTGCTAGGTCTCTACCACCACTTCCACCAGTTCCGAGGCTTGCAGCGGCTCGGGGTGGGTGCAATACGGCGCCAGCAGGTCAAAGAATTCCCCGGACCGGAAAGCAATTTCCGGCGCGATCACGCCCTTGGCCGCGACTCTTCCCTGGAGAAGAAGCCTGGCCCCCAGGGCCAGGGGAATGCCGGTGGCCCGGGCCATTCCCGGGGGGATGGAGCGGATGGAGGTGGCCACCCTGGCGGGTCGGCCGTTTTTTCTGCCTTTGGCCAGGGCGAAAAATATGGGCATGCGGGGGCCGTCAAAAAGGCGGGCAAAATTTTCCATCAGTTTATCGATGAATGAATCGCCCGCGGCATCCTCTACGAGCTTTTTCCCGGCTTCCTCCAGGGTCATGGCCCCCTGGTCGATCTGCTCGGCCAACTCCTTGAATTCTTTGATCCAAAAACCGGGCATGACCATGACGCAGAAGGAGCGCTGGAGATCGGGAAAGGAATAATGAAACGACACGGGCTCCGGATGGCCCACCGTATAAACGGTTCTTGTGCCCCTGCCGGGATAGTCGAGGGATACTTCCACCAGGGGCTTTTTTTCGGTCAGGCGGCCATGGTCGCATTCCAGGATGGTTCCGGAACACTGCTGCATCCAATGCACGACCGCGGCGGAATAGGCGACTTTATCATCTCCCCCGGCGTCTTCTTCGATATTCCAGGCGGCAATCAATTCCTCCGTTTCCTCCAGCTCTTCCCTGGCGTGCGCGGCCAACATGCTGGTGATCCCGGGACTGGCGCCCAGACCGACGATGGCGGTAATCTTCGCTTCTTGGGCGCGGCCGTGAAGTTCATGCATCGCCTGGGTAGGCTCCGGATCATCGCAGATATCGAGATAATCCACCCCGGCGGCGATGGCCGCCTCCAACACCGGCACGCCGAACCGGAAAAACGGGCCGACGCAGTTCATGACCAGATCCGCCTGGCGCATTAACGCGGTGAGCTCGGCGTGGTTAGTCACATCCAGGCGGGCGGCCTTGGCCTTGCCGCCGCAGGCCGACGCCACCGCCTGGGCCGCAGCCGCATCCAGGTCGGCAATCAGTAAACTCCCCGTCTCCGGGAAAGAGGCTACGGTTTGGGCGGCTACCTTGCCCATGGCCCCCGCGCCCAGCAACAGAATCCTGCTGGCGGTCATGTTTCCTCTCCCTTCAGTAATTGACTGCCTCCCGGCCCGGGCCACTATAACATAAATGTTGCTGAAAAAGTAACTTCTCGGGAATTTTGCAAGTTCGCCTCACTTGCCAGGGCGGACACTGGCATTAATATAATTGATATCCACTTTGTCCAGGAGGTTCAAGATGTTCCTCTATCTGGTCCAGCATGCCGAGGCCAAAAGAGAAGAAGATGATCCCCAGAGGGATCTGACGGACAAGGGACGCATGGACATGGAAAGCGTGGCCCATCATCTGAAAAGACTGAATGTGCAGGTGCAGCAGATATTTCATAGCGGCAAGACCCGGGCCCAGAGCACCGCGGTGATCCTGGCCCGGCATTTACAGCCGGCCGCGGGTGTCTCGGAAGCCCCCGGGCTGGCGCCCCTGGATGCCCCTGAGACCTGGGCGGGCCGGATCGCGCAAATGGATGCGGATATCCTCCTGGTGGGACACCTCCCCCATCTGGGCAGGTTGGCGGCCATCCTCCTTAGCGGCGATAAAGAGAGAACCGTCATTAATTTCCAAATGGGGGGCGCGGTGCGCCTGGTGCGGATAAATGCCGGAGAATGGGCGGTGGATTGGATGCTCGTGCCGGCTATTATTCTTTAGCCGGCTAATTCATCAGGAGGAGCGGCAGGGTCCCGACCGTGGCCTGGGCAGACCTGCTCCTGCCCATATGTTGCAGACCCTGATGAAACATGGGCCAAAACGATTTCGCCAATCCCCGGGAACCAGCAATGGCATAGAGTTTGCCATCATGGGATCCCACATAGACGGTGCCGTTGGGGCCCAGAGCCGGGGAAGACCTCACCGGACCTCCGGTGGTAAAAGCCCATTTCTGGGTGCCGTCCGGATTAACCGCGTAGAGCAAGCCATCGTTGGAACCGGCATAGATGATGCCGTCGGCGCCAAGAGCCGGGGAGGAGAAATAACTGTTCCAGGTGGTAAAGGCCCACTTTTGCGTGCCGTCCGGGTTGACCGCATAGAGGGAGCCGTCATCCGACCCCACATAGATGGTGCCGTCCGGGCCAAGGGCTGGGGAAGATTCCACCGGCGCGTAGGTGGTAAAGGCCCACTTTTGCGTGCCGTTATTCGGATTCAGGGCATAGAGTTTATTATCATAGGAACCCACATAGACGGTGCCGTCTTTGCCGATGGCCGGGGAAGAGGCCACCGGACCTCCCGTGGTAAAGGCCCACTTGAAGGTGCCGTCCGCCTTGACGGCATAGAGATTCTTATTAAAGGACCCCAGATAGATGGTCCCGTCGGCGCCGATGGCCGGAGAAGAAAACCACACCCAGCCGCCCAGGTCAAAGGCCCACTTCTGAGTGCCGTCCGCTTTGATCGCGTAAAGATGATTGTCCCAGGAACCCACATAGAGAGTGCCGTCGGCGCCAAGGGCCGGGGAAGAGACTAGAGCCCCTCCCGTGGTAAAGGTCCACTTTTGGACGCCGTTGGGATTGACTGCGTAGAGCATGCCGTCATCCGCACCCACATAGATGGTGCCGTCAGGACCAACCGTGGGGGAAGATTCCACCGCCCCTTTGGTGGTAAAGGCCCACTTCTGGCTGCCGTTCGGATTGAGGGCATAAATCTTGGAATCATTAGAGCCCACATAGATGGTGCCGTCAGTGGCCAGGGCCGGGGAAGATACCACCAGGCCCGCGGTGGTAAAAGCCCAACTCGCAATCACGCTGGCAAATCTGCCGCTATGGCTCCCATCATGACGGAACATGGGCCAGTTGTATTTCGCCGCTTCCGGAGAATCGCCGTAAACGGCATAAAGATTTTGATCCCCTGACCCCACGTAGATGACCCCGCCGTAGCCGACAACCGGGGAAGAAATCACCGGACCGCCGGTGGCAAAGGCCCATTTCTGGGTGCCGTCCGGGTTAAGCGCGTAGAGCTTGCCGTCCCCTGAACCCACATAGATGACGCCGTCAATGGCCAGAGCCGGGGAAGAGGCCACCCCGGTGCCCGTGGTAAAGACCCACTTTTGGGTGCCGTCCGGATTGAGAGTGTAGAGTTTCCCATCATTCGATCCCACATAGATGCTGCCATTGACATCAATGGCCGGGGATGAGATCACTATACCTCCCGTGCTAAACGCCCATTTTTGGGTGCCGTCCGGGTTCACAGCATAAATCTTGCCGTCGAAAGAACCCACATAGACGGTGCCGTTAAGGCCGACAGCCGGGGAAGAGTCCACCGGACCGCCGGTGGCAAAGGCCCATTTCTGGGTGCCATCCGCATTAACGGCATAGAGCCTGCCATCAACGGCACCGGCATAGATAGTGCCGTCGGCCCCGAGAGCCGGAGAGGCAAAAAGACTGTTGCCGGACCCGGGGCTAAAGGTCCACTTTAGGGTGCCATTCGGGTTGAGAGCGTAGAGCTTGCCGTCATCCGCACTCACATAAATAGTGCCGCCGGCGTCCAGGGCCGGGGAGGATTGCACCGGGGCTCCCGCAGTAAAGGCCCACTTTAGGGTGCCGTCCGGGTTCAGGGCATAAAGCTTTTTATCAATGGACCCCACATAGATAGTGCCGTCGGGACCAACGGCCGGAGAAGATTCGATGGTGCCGCCAGTGGTAAAGGTCCACTTTTGGCTGCCGTCCGGATTGACCGCGTAGAGTTTTTTATCATAGGACCCCAAATAGATGGTCCCGTCGACGCCGATGGCCGGGGAGGAAAAACCCACATAGCCCCCCGTGGGAAAAGCCCACTTCTGGGTGCCGGGCACTCCTGATTGAGCCAGTCCTCCGGTGCACAGCAGAAAGCAGATAAAAGAGGCACCAAGAAAAGCTTTCTTCATAGACCCGGCTCCCTCTCCTTAAACCACCCGGCCACCAGTTCCTGCAAACTCAGGGATAGCCAGGGCGGCGCAGGCGCACTGGCCACCAGGGCTTTGAGGCCCGCGGCCAGTTCCGGTTCCTCCTCCAGGGCCTGGGCCAGGACTTCTCCCCTGACCTGCCGCAAGCAGTCCAAAACTTCCTTAACGGTTATCTGCTCCAGGGGCAGACTGGGGACAAACCGGGGGGAATTCTCCGGCAGGGCTGGGGCCACCTGCACTATCAACCGGCACTCCAAGAGCAGGTCGGCTACCCGGGCTGCCAGATTGTTGCCGCTGGGAAGCACCCGGGACAACTCTTCCAGGGACAGGGGGTTATGGCGCCGGGTGTAGCGGGCGCCGATGGCCGCCAGGGCTGCCAGGGCCAGGTATTCGTCCACCGGCTCCGGAGGCAGCGGCGAGCGCCGCCATTCCCGGCAGAGACGCTCCAGGTTCTGGTGGGCGTAGGCCACCTCGGTGCCGAAGAGCACGATGAGCCAGGACCAAAACATCCAGATCACCAAAAACAACAGGTGGTAAAGGGCTCCATAGATGGCGTTGTAATAGGTGGCCGCGCCTTGGAACCAGGCAAAGATCCATTGCGCCACCTGCCAGATGCTGCCCCCGACAACACCTCCCAGAATCGCGGACCATAAGCGCACGCGGGTGTTGGGCATGACCACGTAAATAAAAGTAAAGGCCAGCCACAGGACACCCAAAGATACCAGGCTGCTAGTAGCGGAATAGAAAGCCGCGGGCAGGATGCCGAACAGCAGGTTGCGGATCTCCGGGTGTCCCACCAACGCCGTGGAAAAGGAGATGGCCCCGGCCATGAGGATGGGGAAGATCATGAAGATGCTCAGGTAATCGCTGAGCTTGCGGCGCAGCGGCCGGGTCTGGGAGACTTTCCAGGTCTCGTTGAAGGCCCGCTCCACGTTAGTCATCACCACCACCAGGGCCAGTAGCAGGACCACCACCCCGAAGACCCCCAGGGAGGTAACCCGCGTGTCTTCAATGTATTGGAAAATCTGCGCCGCGAATTCCTGGGAGCCGGGTGCCAGGCGTTGCAGGAGATGGTCGGCAATGGTCCGCTGGATTCCCAACCCCTTGAGGAGGGCAAACAGCAGGGCCAGCAGAGGAATGAGGGCCAGGATGGTGGAATAGGCCAAAGCCGAAGCCCTGACCAGGGAGCGATTCCGTACCAGGCCGCGGCCGGCCAGAATCAGGACGCGCAGGGCCCGGAGCAGATAGAGGCCGGCAGGGCTCCACCCCTCATCCTGCCAGAGGCCGCGCTGAAAAAATTCGGTTATCCGAAACCACAATTCCATAATTTTTTGGTGATCGCCTCCACGCTCCCTAAGGCAGCCGTTATCGCCACAATTCCTGGGCCCGGAAATCGTCCTCTGTCACCTCTATCACCTTGCCCCTGCCAGTGCTCCTGCCAAAGTCCTCAAAGAGAGACACCAAGAGAAAATTGATGGTGGCCCGCAGATTGGGGGAGTAGCCTTTGGACCGGGCCTCCCCCTGCCAGACCTGTTGAAATTCGCCTTTATCCCGGTAGCGGGGCCCCTCAATCACGTTGACGATCAGCCAGCGGTCATAAAGCTGTTGCACCCCGGGGGCGTAATACTCGGGGATGGGTGCGAAGGCGTAAGGTCGATAATATCCCCCATAATACGGGTATGGCCGGGGGCTGTAAACGGGCATGGGCACAGTGACGGACCCCCCCGGCCCCTGGCCGTAGGAAAAGGCCAGGTAGTAATCCGCCTGCTCAAATGCAGTAATGACATATCCTTTAATGCCCAGAAGCTTTTCAATCTTGGCCTTAAATTCTTTTTCCAACTCCGGGTCTTTCGCTTCCTTATTGGTAATGACGCAAAAGGCCGCAGGGGGAGGCGGCAGGACCACCGCGCCCGGGGGATTGTAGCCCGTCACCTGGACTTGATACCGCATGGGTTCAGCACAGCCGGAAAGGAAAATCCCTAAAATAATAAGGGCCAGGACCCGAATCACTTTTCTCTCATCCATGCCTTGGTGACTCCCTGGAAAGCCCCCTCCGGTTCAAAGAGGGCATTCCTGGCGCAGGACTTCTTTTAATCTTCCCTTGATCTCTTTTAATGGCGGCAGGGCCGGCAGGGGCGGCAGGTCTTCGGCTTCCAGTTTCTGGCGTTTGAAGCGCATGCGGGTGGAGAGCTCCTCCCGTTCCACACCTAACAACCCGCCGGAGATGACTTCCTGGTGCCCTTCCAAGGCCTCGATCTGCGCGGCAATGAGCCCGAAGTCGTAAGAAAGGTTGAACTTGTCGATGTCTTCGTTGAGCAGCCGCAGGTGGGTGATGATCTTGTCGTATTGCTCCCGGAGTTTTTCTAAATCCCGCTGCAATTCTTCATAGACATCGAACACCAGGTTGCAGTAGCGCCGGACCGCGGTCAGAGCCCAGCGGCGGTAAGGCTGCAGCATAGCCTCGCAAACCTCTGGCGCCAGTTCCTGGTATTGCCGGTAAAAGGGCCGGTCTTGGAGGCCCAGGAGTTCCGAGACCGCGGCGCAGGCCGACTCTGAACCCAGGGCGTGGTAGAAAGTGAAGAAGCGGCGGCTCACCAGGTCCACGTCCCGGCGGTAGGCCTCCACCTCCTCCTTGAGAAGGGTGGTCTCCTCCTCCAGATAAACCCGGTCCGCGAAATAGTTGTCGACTATTTCCTTCTTGATGTGGAACTTCAGGGCTTGCAGGGCCCTATCTACTCCGTCATCCATGTCAGTCCCGGGGAAAAGCTTTTAACCCTAGGGCGGGCCGTGCCCGCCGCTTGATGGCGGCCACGGGCCGCCCCAGTCAATTTTTTTCCGATTCCGTGTTGGTATTGCCCGCGGGAATTTCCGCCAGGGGTATCTCCACTTCCCCGCCGCCATCCATCTCCAGGGTGGCGACCTGGCGGATCAGGTTGTAACGGATGATCTTCCCCTCCCCTCCCGGCACGCTGATGCGCTTGCCCAGCCGGGGCAAATGTTTTCTGATCTCCTGATAGGTGGAGTATTCATAGGTGAGGCAGCACATGAGACGGCCGCAGATGCCGGAAATTTTGCTGGGGTTGAGGCTGAGTTGCTGTTCCTTAGCCATGCGCACGGACACCGGCTCGAATTCGTGGAGAAAGGAGGAACAGCACAGGGCCCGGCCGCAAATACCCAAGCCCCCCACCATCTTGGCCCGGTGGCGCACGCCGATCTGCCGCAGTTCGATGCGGGTGCGGAACTCCTGCACCAGGTCCTTGACCAGGTCCCGGAAATCCACCCGGCCGGGTGCGGTAAAGAAGAAAACGATTTTGCTGGCGTCAAAGAGGCATTCCACCCGCACCAGGTAGATGGGCAACTGGCGGGCCTCAATGCGGCCCAGACAAAACTTGTAGGCCCGCTCCTCCACCTGGCGGTTTCTCTCGGCCTGCTCCAGGTCTTCCGGGGTGGCAGGACGCACCAGGGGTTTGACTTTGGCGGGAATCAGGCCGGGTTCCACGAACGAGAAGATGTTCACGAGATCCTCGGCGCGGTTCTCGATCGGCGTCCCCGACATCGCCCAGCTTTTGTCGCGCTTCAGGTTGCGCGCCGCCCGGTTGGCCTTGCTCTCATGCG
>Ga0172375_10006095_pt1 | contig 17042 bp, 19 predicted proteins | sample LakKiv1m_FD_114537 | JGI IMG/M metagenome (GOLD analysis project Ga0172375, IMG submission 114537) | Freshwater microbial communities from Kabuno Bay, South-Kivu, Congo - kab_092012_11.1m | ecosystem: Environmental > Aquatic > Freshwater > Lake | place: Democratic Republic of the Congo...
ACGTGATAAGAACCCGGTAAGAAGATCCCCCGGGATCGCTCCTCTCATCCGGTCACGCAGGCCGGGGTACAGGGGGGTGAATGATTCTGAAAATGGGGGGGTGAATCAATCTGAAAACCGGCACGGAAGCGATCACCAGTCGTCCACTGCTGCTGGCGGCTATCGGCCGAACGACGATACACAGTGGGCAAACCCGCTTGTATCTGACGCCGATGCACGCCGCCGGACGGGCCATCGCCGCCATGATCAGCACGATCCGTGCGGGTTTGCAGCATGTGAAGCATATTGCGGAGCAGTTGCCCTCCCGAGATCGATGGGAACTTCTTGTTCGCTACATCGTCGACCGGATTATCGCTTCGACCCAGGCCGTCAGACGAAATCAGACGGCATTACCCGCTCCGGCGACGGGGTAACTGCCGTTTTTAGGATAACTCATCCCCATTTGCCGATAACTGCATCACCAATGGATTCGGAGGCTGGGGCTCGGTGGTTACTCCTAAAAAATCAACCGTAAGAGGAAAAGCCGGAGAAAGCACCCGGAAGATGCAGGCAAGCCGGATCGCAGTTGCGTTGGCCATTCTGCTGCTGATCTGGCTGGCTCTCTTCGTTTACAGCCGGAACGTCAAAACGATCATGTCGTTCGGGCTGGCAGGCTCCTTGGTCGTCGGTGGTCTCTTCCTGTTCGTCGTCAAACTGCTCGAGAAGAAAGGAAGCGTAACCCTTAAACATGCCAAGCAAGCCGAGCGCGGCGCCATTGCGGAGGAAAAAACAGGAGCGATCATAGAAGGACTTCCTGAAGGAAATTTCATTATCCATGACTTCGACACCGGCCGCGGAAATATCGATCACATCCTGGTCGGCCCCAAGGGGATCTTCACTCTGGAAGTGAAGAGCCATCGCGGGACCGTGACCTTCGACAATGGAAGTCTGCTGCGTGATGGAAAAGCATTCGAGAAGGATTTTCTCAAGCAAGCGTGGGCGGAATGTTTCGCCGTACGGGAAATACTCGCGAAGTGGGATATCAAGAAGCCGAAGGCGGAACCATTGATCGTCTTCAGCAACGCTTTCGTCAAGGTTAGAGACAAGGCAAACGGCGTTGCAGTGATCAACCTGAAGTTCTTGCTGTCATACCTGGAACGGTTCCAAGACCGGTTGACCACAGCAGAGGCCGGTATGATCTTCAACCGGTTGAATGCTGCGAGTAAGAAATCGACATGACCGGCGTCTATCTGTGTTGGTGCCGTTATTAACCTTGCGTCACCGGGAGAAACAGATTCTGTATCTTCCCCTTCAGGTAATGACCTGCGGGGACTCCTACATGCCGTCGCATCTCCTCTAACCTCTCCTCCCACCCCTGACGATCTACAGGACATGTTCTTCTTGCGTCCCCTTTGTCCCCACAAAAGTAGATGAAGAGCAATTTGGCATTCACGCCATGGGAAGTAAGGAAGTGCAGCGCAGCGACCCGGTTGCAGTACTGGTAGTAGGGGCTGGTCCAGTCAGCCTCCGCCGGAACTCCCAACGCGATCTTTGTCGCGTCTAACGCCGCATTGATTTTTCGCAGGCTCTCCTGGTTCCGTGCCTGGCACGTGGACATCAATTCCTACAGGTTCGCCTTGGCCTCAACAAGGATCCACTCGTCCTTTCCCTCTGAACGCACCCTAGCAACCGCGTCCCAATTGTGGATCCCGGCCCCTTGAGGCCAGTAATTTCGCCAAGAATCCTGAAGGGCGGTATCCTCGTTGAGAAAGTCCAACCCCTTCCATTCCGCATCGTGCCAAGGATTGGTCGGATCGAATCCAAAGTCGAGCCACTCGAGGTCGCCGCAACCGGTAGTCTCTCGGACAACCCTGTCGAGAAGATCCCGGTGGCGTCCGAGGTATCGCAGAAGGTGCCACTCGCTGCCGTAGCCGTGTCCAATCCTTCCCATCCTTTACTCCCTTCAGGAATATTCCGATTTTCTCCTCCGCCAACGGCGGGTAAGGACCCGGTATACCAGCCGGTTGTGGTCCTCGTAAACCCGCACTCCTCCCGACAGATCGTATCTCTCCGCAATGAACTTAGCCACCGCCGCGCTGCGGGATATCCCCGCGTGGCAGTGGACATAAACCTTCTCCACCTTGTTTTCAACTTTCTCCAGCCAGGCGAGGATCTCCTCCGCGTGGAGATTGTCGAAATGGACGACGTTGAAGAACGGCGCTTCGACATCATCGAACACTAACCTCAATACCCGTGTCCATCCCTTACGGAGTCTTGCCTTGGGATGGCCTGAACCGGTGATGGAGATGATCGCCTCCCGTGTCATCGGCTTGAAATACTCCGCCCGGGCCTGCGACATGAAATCCACCTCGCCGATCATGGCTATGCTCCTTTCCGAGCCAATGACATGCAGTGAACGTCACCACCGGCCTTTAGTCGTTACCTGTCGCCAATGTAAGCGCAGTGCACCAGGTCCAACGGATCCAGGTCGGCGTGGGAGAGTTCCTCTGCTACCTTCCGCAATCGAGTTTCGCTCCATCTGCAGATTTCTCCGGCATGCCAGAGACCGCGGCCGAAGAAATCCACGTACCCGCAGGCGACGGCCAGGGCGAGCTCGGTCCTGCCGATCTTTCCCCAAGGGCCTTCAACCGCGTGGAACCCTCCAAGGAATGGCGTTGCCCCCGACCACGCATGGCCGTTCTCGTTGAACAGCCTGCAGAGCCCTTTGAGAAATTTGTCGGCCCGGACGAAACCGAGCGGCAGGGGCACCAGGTGGGCCACATAGTCGTCGTCGTGAACTCCGACCTTGGATACGATTACCCATCCCTCCCCGAATTCCCATGCCCTGTAGTGGTATGCGTCGGGTGCACAAGCGACAGAACAGTCCGGCTCGATCCTGAACTGAAACATCTCGCGGCCCACCTTCGGAAAAGGAAGCGAGGAAACGATCCCTGCCGCTTCCTTCGCTACCCTCCTCCACTGCAGATACAACCGAAGAGGCTCCGGTTGTCCGTAATACATATCGCCGACCTCCCGGCACCATTCCTCGCCGGCGTCTTCGGGCACGGGCGCGATATCCTCCTTTTCCTCCTCTATGATCTCCTCCCGAAACCCAGCGAGGACACCGGGGGCGTTCCCGAAAAGGATTTCCAGAAGGCACAGGTTCTCGTCCTTGGGCATGTCCCATCGCGTCACGTAGAACAGATTGGAGTCGCAGAGGATAGCTTCCTTCTCCGTCCCGATGTACGCGAGGGAGGCCAAGAATTTCCGATAGGCATCCAGCACGGGGGATGCCACTCCTCGGAGGTCTTCCGGCGGAGGAAAACCCAGGGCAGCCGCCGGTGACGGGATATCCGGGCCGGGTCGGACGATCTCGTCCGGTTTTGCGATCTTCGACGGGGAAAGACAGGGGATCGCTGCGATCTCTTCCGCCGTCGCAGGCCGGGTCTCCAGCACCAGAGGGGATTTTCCCTCCCCGTTTGCATAGGCGAGCGCCGCCTCCAGATCAGGGAACCCGTCCTTTCCGTAAGGTCCGACCGGTCGCTGCCGCGAGACATCCTTGAATGGATCGGCGCTCCTGCAGGAAACGTCGTACTCGATCTTTCCGTTGGCGAAACGGCGGAAGCAGACGGACACGAGATACTTTCCTCCTGTTCCGTCGACCCTGCACAAGATGTTCGTCTCCCAGTTATCGGACCACAGTCGGGCCGTAATCAACTCCGGCGCGTTGGCGAAGCTCCGGAGAAACACTTTCTTTCCGATGTCGTCCCTGGCTATCAATTTGTGCATCGTCCTTCCTCCTTTCAGTTGATGCGCCGTTGCGTAGTCGAATCGCCGTCTGCCGCTTCGTTCCTCGCCCCGCCCGACCACAGGATCGGGCCGGGAAGGATCAGGGTCCGGTAGACCTGCGCGGAGGGATTGCGGACGGCGCCGGTCAGTTCCGCGACGGTTGGACCGTCCTTGCCGAAAGGCTTCCTTGGATCCTCTCCAAGCGCCAGGTCCACCAGGGCAAGTTCCTTCCCGTCGAGACCCGCTTCGGCGATCCTGCCGAAACGCACCCCGACCGCCTCCTTCTCCCTTCCGGTGAGCCTCAGGGCGGTCAGGCCCGCGTAGATCGCATAGCCACGCTCGGGGTCGGGAGGGATAGACCCGTTCACGTACCGCGCGAGGAAAAGGTCTACCGCCCGGTCGATGATTCTCGGATAAAGGTTATTAGAGATTCCGCGCCAAAGTTCCGCATACGTCCAGAGGGTCGCGATCCGGCGGGTAAGGATGATCCCATTTTCGGGGAAAAGCTCATCGGCCCGGCGGAACGCCTTCGCGGCGATCTCCGTGCCGTGACCCGCCTTGACGTAGGCGCATCCGTCCAGCGTGTGCCGGTCGGGGGCGGACCCCTCCGTCCCGGCGGCCCATTCAATCAACCCCCGGGACTGCGCTTCTGTCGGAACCCTGTCCGATCCGGCCTCCGACGCGTCACCGCAGTCGATCAGCACTCCGAGCGTGAGGGTTCTCGGCTGAATATCGGGGACGTACTCTCGCCGAACGAGTCTCTCGACGTTCCCCGTTCCGCAGACGGCGAACGGAAGGTGAAGGCTTCCCACCGCGTTGACCTCGCGGAGGATTTCCGAGTCCCCGTCGATCTCGACCCAGAGAAGGGCGATGTCCTTCCTGGGCTCGACGGGGATGGCCGGATCGGGTGTTACCGTTCCTCCGGACGCTTGTCGCTTGTACTGTTGTTCCGATGCGGTCGCCATGACTCCCACCTCCCGATGCGATTTGCATCCGGTACGGGAAAGGACCCGATTTTGCGCGAGGGGAGAGAAGGAGGGCGCGGGACGCCCTCCTTGGGGGAGATCCAAGCCTCCAGAGATTTGCGGCCCGGCGGATGCCGGACATTTCGACCCGGGAGACTTGGTTCGAGGGATTCTCCCCCCTCGCGCATCCGAGCTTTCGCTCGTACCACCTTGGCTCTCCCGAGCCAGGTTGGCGGGCCCTTTCGGGCCTCTCTGGATGCTTGATATCCTTTTACACGGAAAGTGCATTCATGTCAATCGATTCCAATTCCATCTTGGATTTAGCACCCTGGTTCCTGATAATCCAAGCTATATCCTTCATATCGGAGGGACGCCGTGGGCCAGCGCACTGAAGCATACGATCGCGAAAAACTCTACGAGGAGGTCTGGAGAGAACCGGCGCTGGTTGTCGCCAAGCGTTACGGAGTCTCCAGCGTCGCCCTTGCGAAGGCCTGCCGTAAGCTTTCCGTTCCCCTCCCGCCGAGAGGCTACTGGGCGAGAATACGGGCCCGCCGGAATCCGCCCCCGCATCCGCCACTGCCGCCCTACGACAGCTCGTCAGGGGGCCAATCTTTCGGCCACATCCCCGATAAATCTTCTAGCACTTCGGGAAAGAAGAGAGTCCAAGAGAAGGACGACCGCAGCCGCGCGAATCCGGTGGCTGAGGCCACTGACCCACCTAATGGACCTGCAAGGAAAGCCGTCGACGAACCAAAGCGCATACGGGGGAAGAGGATACCGGAAGAAATCCCCGAATACCTGTATTGCACCATCGACGGCTGGCAGCGAACCTTCCGGTTCGGCGTCTATCGTCTCCCCGTCTTGAAAGGATTACTGGAGAAGGATGGCGGCTACGACGACTGGGACCACCTGCAAATTTTCGGAACAGTTCGGTATCACCAGCCAAATCGTAAGGTCCGAAAGCGGACGGGGCAACGCGTCGAACTATGGCTATCCCCGGAGCACACCCCAAGGACGGAATGGCGTGACGATCCTGAGGCAATCGGAGGCGTCTGGACTGAGAAAGGCAAGCTGTTCGGGGCATGCCGTATCGCTTCGGACGCCTTCTATTCCCTCTTTCCATGTCTGGCGACAGATCGTTTCAAGCAATTGGAAATTAAAATCCTCGACATGCATCATCGTAGCGGGAAACTGGACAGCATCGAATTTGCCCCGAAAGAGCCGCCAATGGAGGATCTTCTGGCGTGAATTAGCCGCCAACAAGGATGGAATAATGATCGACACGTTAATGTGGTGCGGGTCAACGAATACTTCGTGGACACGAATAACGGGAGTCAAGTCTTCGCCATCCGGAAGGCGATGGGTCCCAAGGACATCAAGACGACGATGATCTACGTGGACGTGGCGAAACCCCATATCAGGGAGCAGGTGGAGAAACTCGACAGGATTCAGGTGTTGCCCACGCCGAGAAGGTATGCTGCTCTTACTGCCTCCAGATCTGCAGAACGCTGGGATGGGCCGGAACGAGCGATGTTTACCGGGGCAACCGGTACTCAATTACCAAGCTTGCCCCCGCACCGCTTGGAGGAGCGTCGATAACTCTATCGCCATCATTCATCGCCGATCTCATCACGTGACAGCAGACTGGCATTCGATGACTAGGCCCCGGATATCCCCCGAGCTCGCGATGCAAATCGCCAGAACGGATTCGAATCGATCTTTGGGCTTCGCCTTGAGCGTTACGAAACTTCTCGTTGATGGAATTTCGAAAATCTTCCGCCGTGGGCATCGCTGCATCCTTCGCACTCGGTCGCCTGGTCGCAACCCCCGAGGAAGGCCTCTGGCTGTTCCACGGGGGATCGGTAGAACCCAGCAATTCTCTCTCGACGCTCTTCCGGCGAGCGGTCTGCAGAAACCAGACTTTGATCCTCCCGCCGGCCTTGATTGTCTTCAGGACGAGAGTGTTGATCTTACAATTCGTCGACTGCCCATCCTGGTGGCAATTTCTCGCCGTTATCTCCCCGTACCCGGCAGGCCCAAACCGGTCCGAGAGTGACTGGAATTCGCCGACGTACTTCAACTCATTGCCGGCCGTTATCGCGTAGACGCCTGCCGTTGCCGGTGCTTCCGGCAAATCAAATTTGCAGAACGGTCCTGCGGCATGACGATTCCCTCGGATACCCTTAGGAAGAACAAAAGAATACTCCTTGATATTTCCGGCCTCATCGCGATCGGGCGATATCGTTCCGACGAAGACAAAGTTGCGGCCACCGAAATCACGTATCATTCAACGGCTCCCGTGGCGGGCCCACCAATAGAATGCGGCCATCTCAATGTCGGCAGGAGTCCAGTTCTTCAAAATCCCCGTGGCTGCGCACATGAACTGAACCCCGGCCGCGTTCAACTCTGCTGCGACTTGACGGAGAAGTGGTAGATAGGTCCCTATGTACTCATTCAAGTTGGTCGAAAAGACACCCGGGGCAAAGGCCGCAAGACGAGAATTCTTGTGGTCTGCATTCGTCCACTCGCGCCTGAATTCGGTGCTCCTCCTAAGAAATGACCCGTCAGCGGATCTGACAGGGAGCGAATTGAAGAAGTAGGAAGCATGTCGATCGACCGCGGCCCCGGCCATCGGCCGGCAAAATCGGAAGATCTTCGTGGCAATAACAAGGCTTATCCCCGGTACGCCCGAAAGTTTACTCAATCCATCGGTTATGTTCCCTTCGTCCAATAGAATCCTAACGGATTCGCACATCGCAACTCTGCTTCGCTCGTTTGCATCCACAACAATCCGGTGGCGTCGGTTCCCGCCCCACTTTGATACGCGGATAACAATCTGATGAGCAACCTGCACCGTTAAGGGGTTGGTCCTTTCGGCAATCGTGGACTCGACATCGATGATTTCCTGCTGACTTTGGGCAGCTGTGTTGCGGAAAGGCCAAGCGTAATTCCCACGAGAAGTTCGAAGATGATCTACCAGTCCTTCAGACAACGTCAGTCCGCCGTTTCCAGACCGCACAAGGAAAACACTTCGAGGGAGATCATCCGTGAATTGCGGTGGCGCCACTGTTTCGCCCCTATATGCTTCCGGAGATGGTCATCACTGTGTCAGTCGTTCCCGCGCCTCGACCGCCGCTGCGAGGCGCTCGGAAATATCCGGGATCTCCCGCTCCACCGCCTCACGATAATTCGCGAGCAGCACTTCAAGATGGACGAAAGATCGGGGGTCAATAGGGAACGCGGTCGCCGCCTGGAGAAAGGAGGCTGCAGCCTCAGGATACGTCCCTTGTCCCTGCAGCGCCACACCGAGATTCTTGTAAGCGTTGAATCGCCGAGGCTCGATCTCTATCGCGGCACGACAGAATCCTTCAGCCTCCGCATGTCTTCCCAACTGGTTCAAGCAGTAACCGAGGTTGTTGTGCAGGAAGTAGCGGGTTTCACTTTCCTTCGGTCCGCACTCGATTCCTTTCTGGTAGAGTTCTGCGGCCGATTCGTAGTCATCCGATTTTTCGAATTCGATGCCAAGAACAAGAAAGCACTCCCCACGCTGTTCCATATCGGACGACAGCCCAATCGATGACATGCCGGATGTCCTCTTAACATACATGCCTAATGGTTGGAGTGCATCAGAAATACTGAGTAACTGTATGAAATATATAATATATTGCTTCTATTGTCAAGGAATAATTCTCGGATATCGCCGCATTACAGATCCTCTTGGGGGGGTTCTTCCGGTTGAAATCCGATCCATTTGATATCTCCACGCCAATACCGCAGGTCCCTCACTAAAAGCGTGATCTCCTTGAAGTGATTCGTCGCCAGGCAGGGAATCAGTGAATAGTAGACGTCTAAAGCCAAGTGGACAGAGGTGCGAAGTATCCTTCGGTCGAACATGATCAGGCCGATGTCTTTTGCATCCTTGCTAAATTTGCCGCGGAACTCGTGGTCTGGACTCAGGCAGAATTCGATTTCCTCGAACTTGCGGCTGCTTTTGGCGCGGGTCGTCGTGTGATGCCTAACTTTCGTCGCGATCGTGATGTGGTCCCATTCCTTGTGGCCGCTGTCGTCGTACTGCCTCTCCGGGACGATCGCTCCGAATTCATACTCCCTTCGCCATTCCCCTACCGTGCAGTAGAAACGGTCGTAATGGTGGATAGGCCGACGACGCCTCTTCGTCTTCGCCATGGTGCCCCCTTTGGCAGCAGCGATCGTCTGTCCGTCCCTTCCGGTATAACCGCAACTGTCCGCAAGGAGCTATATTAGATTTCATCGGCAGCTGGCCGCTTCCGTAGTCGAACGACTGCTACCTTGCCCAGATGAAAGAAAGGCCACGGTCATGAACCAAATTAGAAATTACGGGGACATTAGACAAACCATGTTCTGCGCATATTGTGGCGGCCCCACCGAGACACGAGATCACGTCCCTTCAAGGGTTTTTCTGGATAAGCCGTATCCGAACCACCTGCCGGTCGTTCCAGCCTGCAAGGCATGCAACCAGGGTTTCTCGAAGGACGAGGAATATGTGGCCTGTCTTGTCGAATGTGTATTGTCCGGATCGGGGGATCCCAATCGAGTCGAGCGCAAGAAGATAAAGCGAATTCTTCAAGGAAAACCGGCATTGGCTGCGAAGTTACGCAACGCCCGCCAAGAAACATCCGCAGGCACGACCTTCATGGTCGAGATGGAAAGGGTCCAGAACGTGGTCCTGAAACTAGCAAGGGGGCATGTGGCTTTTGAATTAAATGAACCACAACTCGACGATCCCTTAAATCTCTCTTTCCTGCCATTCCCGTCTATGGCTCCAGGTGTCCAAGAGAAGTTCGAAGCGTCATTTGGCCAACCGGGCTCACTCGCTGCTTGGCCTGAGGTAGGAAGCCGAGCCATGCAACGATTGGTAAACATCGAAATGGGAGCATCCGTGTGGATCACCGCTCAACCGGGAAGATATCGTTACCTCACCGCCCTTGATGGGGAAGTCGCCGTTAGATTTGTCATCGGCGAGTATCTCGCATGCGAGGTTAAGTGGAGCCCGGAGTAATTGGCGTTGAATGATGATACTCTGGCGGCCAATCTCAGAGGTCACAAACGAGCCGCATTCATTCCAGACTTCCATAAAACTTCCATATGGGGCTTTTTCGGACGATAAAGGGGACCTCCAAATAAAAGGAGGAACATGGATCACCGGATAACATGAAAGCCGTATTACAGGTCACGCAACAGTTTGCTCTTTACGGACAACAAGCGTGAAACATATGCGTTGATTTCACCAATAAGATCGATCTGACGTCCGATTCTGTGGAGGAGATCAAGAAACATTTGATACTGGGTGGAACCGAAGGCGGCTCTTGTGTAACGATGGGAATTGAATTTCAGCCACGTTTCGACCACTGGGTAGCCGGAGATCCTGAAGTTCAGAATTTCTTTCCGGATCGGCGTCAATGTGATCGACGTCCCGTCACCCGACAACGTTAGCTTGCCCCCTTTCGTGTCAACCTGGTACTTCCTTAAAGGGAAGGGCTTCTCGAAGAGCGTGTTGAATTTCCCGAAATCCTCCGGAATCTCCAATTCCATCGTGGAGTTTTCCAGATCAGCGAGCATTTTCCCCATGCTTGCGATGGACTCGAAGAGTTTCAGATCTGAGGAAATCGGTATGCAGGGCCAGGTCTTGCGGCCATGCCCTTTGAACAACGCACCTGTAAATTTGTTCAGGTAAGCGTCGGAACAGAGGATTGCATAGACGTAAAATAGGATTGCATCCCCGGCATTGTCCTTGGTCGTCTTTAGTCCTTCGGACACTTCTCTCAGCAGGACCGGGTTGACGTTCGGAAGAACTGAAAGATCCCGGTCCTCCCCTCTCCCCAGATACTCGGGAAATTTATTGCAGAAGACGTGCGCGTTTCCCCTCCGGCAGAGGTCGTTGTCGGGAAGGTTCCAGCAGAACGATGCGAAGCGGTGCAAGCTCGTCGCTTGATCCTTGGGAGCAGGGGTTACGGCAATCCCGAAAGTTTTTCTGCTGCTAAAGGCTGCGACGACTTCCGGTCTGTAACGGGTTCCTCCTCCGGCGAGGGAGGCCATCCAGCGCAATAGCGGTTCCGAGAGCAATACATACGTCTCCAAGAAAGGTCGGAAAGAATATTTCTTTATGGGGAGAGACTCCTTGGTGCCGCTTCCGGTGAACAGGCCACCTATTTCCCGACGAAGAGTCTCGCTGATCTTTGCTTTCCTGGGTGGCTTGTCCTGCCCGGAAAACCACTCGACAAGTAGGTCGTCGACATCCTTCCCAAGGTTTGCAATATCACGTGTACGCCGGTGAAGTAGTTCCTTGCTTGCGTGTACGAACAAGGCAGAAGGGGCAAGTTTCACTCCGGAGCAGTGCCTTTCGAATATGTATTTCTCCCCCTCCTCTGGTTCGTTACCCTTCGGACAAAGTGGCCAGAACAGTACGTAAATGGATTCGTCGTATTCGGTCGCCGGCGGTCTGAAAAGACAATCATCTCCGAGCGCTCGAACCGGCGAATACACGCTCGCGTATTCTTCATCACTCCGTCCACGAGACAATACGGCAAGTTTATCTGCCTTGTTAAGTTTCATGATGGACCCGTAAAACACCCGGTTACCTTCGTCCCTGTTCCCATAAAGTCCCACGATTGCAGTCAGCAATGTCCTGCCCTGTACCGTGCAGAAGAGGCCGTCGGTCCTCACTCCGGTATGGATGTCGTCGTCGATATCCAGCACCCATATCTTGTCGAAGCGGGAGGCGATCCACTTCCTCGCATATTCATACGACGCGGCGTCCGCGAAGGAGTAAGGCAGGATCACCGATAGTATGCCGGGATCTCCAGATTCCAATATCTTCTGGCACGACCATCTTAAAAACTGCATGAAGAGGTTTTTTGTCTGCTTTTGGACGTTCTCACGACCATGCCGGAGTTCCTTCGGTGGTCGGAAATCTTCCAGCATCTCATTGACGATTGAGAAATCCACGCCGACGTTCTGCTGGGGACGATCGGAAGAGGGAGGATTCCCGATGACAAGCGTGATGGGGGTCCTCGAAAGACGCTTGGCCGCCTCCTGTTCGTCCTCGACGAGATTATCTGGTTCTTCCGTCTTGATCTCTTTCTCAAGTTCGTCGCTCAACGTGTTGGTAAGGACGATCTCAACATTCCTTAGCGAGCCGTGGGACGACTCGAGCATGGCGAGGCGATAATGTGCCAAGGCATACGGGGCAGGTAATATTTCGAAACCGGCCACGGAAGGACGGTCTGCCAAACCGTCGGCCTGGAGGATGATCTGCTCCAGGTATGTGCCGGTCCCGCAACAAGGGTCGATCAAACGGTTGCCTTCATCGTAGAGCGATAGATCCGGCAGCTCCATATTGACCACAGCCTTGACAAATCCAACCGAGTATTTCGCAAGTTCCTTGGGTGTAAAGAAAGCACCGAAGTCGAACTTCGTCTCGGGATCGAACCGATCAAGAAAGCTCTCGAAGAGCTTGTGGAAATCCAGATCTCCGGATGGTGTCGGTATCAGTTCGGCATGGGCAAGCATCAGCAGACTGTCTTGGTAGACCATGCCTATAGGGCCTAAGGAGAACAACTCTTTGTTCAAGAGTTCGACTAAGGCGCAGAACGGTTTCAGGCGCTCCACTCGTTTTTTCTTCAGGACTTCCTCCCAGAAGCCCTTGATCCTCTGACGCCTCAGGGGTGGAGGATCCTGAGAGACACACGTGGCCAACCTGGCGTAAAGCAGGCCGAACACGAGAACCTGTGAAACAAAATCCGCGAACGCTTTTCGTGTCTCCAGTCTTTTGTCGTGGTGCGTTTCGAATAGCGCTTTCAGTTCGTTTAGAGCGTCAATGGTCGATTTTTCCTTCTCGTCGAATGCTGCGTTCGGATCAAGGTCGACGAGATTTTCCGCACTCTGCGAGAGGATCTTCGCCTTGAGCGCCAGTCTGGATATAAGTTGCTCTTCGGTACATCGCCAAGGACCGACACCCTTGAAGAATTTCCGGAACTGTTCTTCCGTCTCTGATAGGAGTCCCGATTCAAAACGGTCGGAACGCGGACGGCTGAAAGGTTTCCGATACAAGGTGGTTCTGAATTCCTTATGTCCCGATCCTTCTGGAAAGAAGAAGGCGAAATCGATCCCATCCGTAACGACCAGGTTGTGCCCTAGGTCGAGGTATTTCCGGATCTGGCGGCTGTCCTTGCCGAGCGTGAGCGTCTTCTTGGGGTTGAGCCCCTTTGCCTCCACGTAACCGTACAACCCCATCGAGGAGGCATTGTAGAACATCCAATCAGGTCGGCCCGCTCCTTCTTGTTTCTTCGGTTCGATGATCGTTGTGATGTTACCGCTCCTGTCAACATAGAGGGACATCTCGCGGAAGAACCGATCCAGTTCCGGTCTGAATGAGAGTTCAGGGGTATGCTGCCCCGCAGCCTTCGCAGAGGAAATGCTTTTATCAAGTTCGGCGATGTATTTTTTTACGATGGATTCGAAGCTCATCTGGCTCTTCTCTCCACCTTTGCCTTATGGCATCTGATGATCTGAAGACCAATCGCTTTCGCAAGGAGACTTGGGACTGCGTTTCCGATTTGTCGCGCCACGTCGACCTTGTTACCGGAAAAGATGAAATCCGCGGGGAACGTCTGAAGCAGTGCACCCTCCCGCAAGGTGATGCTTCTTAACTGTTCCGGGTGTCCGAAGAGCCCCCTCGTGAAACTGTCGAACCTCGCTGTGATCGTCGGGGACACCTCATTCCAGGACATCCGGCCGTAAACGTTCCGGTGCCCGATTTCGGATGCGTCCCTACGGTGGCAATCGGCCAACAATTCGTCAGGAAGGCTCGTTCTACCTTGCCCTGGCTTCAGCGACTTGATCCTTTTTAAGTTTGTCGCGGAGAGCCTATCCTTTCTATGGTGGGGAATATCGGGGTGGTCGGTCCCGTCCACCGGGGGAGGAGGAAGGTGGCCGATTGCCTGCCTGACCGTCACCTTGCGTCCTTCGGGCGTGGTGGAAACCGGAAACTTAAAAACAGGCGGGGTTCCGTTATTACGTTCGCCGACAACGACAACGCGCCTCCGTCGTTGCGGAACACCGTAATCTTGGGCGTCTAAAATCGCGACGTGCGTCCAGTAACCTATGGACGCAACCTTATTCAGCGCATCTCGGAACACCTGCTTCCCGCGTTTGCCGGTAATCCCAGCCACGTTTTCCATGAAGAAATATTTGGGTTGAAGTTCGTCGACAAGACCAACGAACTTGTAGACGAGGTTGTTTCGTGGGTCCTCGTCGAAGCCAATTCTCTGGATGGAGAACCCCTGACAAGGAGGACCTCCCGCGAACAGAAAAAGATCACCCTTGGAGATACCTGCTATTTCAAGCAACCTACCGTCTGTCATCTCCTCGATGCTTGCCATGATAGCGGGGTGTTTCAGATATTTGTCGTTCATCTTCTGAGTCTCTATGCATCTTGGATCGTTATCGAAACTTAGCAGAATTTCGAAACCCGCTTCCTGCAAACCAAGAGCAAGCCCTCCCGCACCAGAGAAACTGTCGATGCAAGTGTACTTCATGCGGCGTGTCTCCTCGTCTTTATCCCCGCAATCACGCTCGAATAAGAACTGCTGACGGGTTTCGTTATCGCAGGAATGCTTGCATGCTTCTCCCGCTCGTCGGGGGGAGGCGAAAGAAGTTCAACCACCACGTTAGCCGCGACGCCACAGGCCAATCCAGGAGGCACGGCCTCCCCAATCTGCTTGAAGACCGCATCGAAGGTGCCTGTGAACTCGAATCCGGCAGGGAAGCTTTGGAGGAGTGCAGCCTCCCTCATAGTGAGTCCGCGGTCCTGTTCCGGATGAACGTACCTTCCGCTGGCAGGATTGCGGGCGTAATGGGTGATCGTGATCGCCGGCGAATCCCAGAAGAGACGCCCGTACACGTCGTAATACCCACGGACACGGTCCAAGCATTTTGGTCCCACGCCCGGCGGGCGACTTCCTCCGTTCTTGGGTACAGCCCGAATGACGTCGATGGTTTCGGGACGATGTCCGGCTGATCGGTGCATCTTGTCCAAGGGGTGTTCCTTGCCCGGCTCCACCATGGGAAGGTGTCCGATCGCCTGCCGGACCGTCCGATAATCCTTCGGACCGAAAATCGGTTCAGGAAGCAGGAAATCATGACGCATGGCAATCACGACGGCCCGGAATCTTTCTTGGGGGACGCCGAACGAGGCGGCGTTGTAGATCGCCTGCCGGACTACGTAGCCAGCATTCCGTAGGATGTCACGGGCTGATTCGAAATTGTTCCAATACTTCACTGAAAGCAGTTCCGGCACGTTCTCCATAACCACGCACACGGGCTTCAGGATCGTAGCGACCTTTGCGAAGTCGGAGACCAGCGTGTTCCGGCCGTCCTCTTGGTCCCATACTTTTTTTCGGTGTGAGGAAAAGCCTTGGCAAGGTGCGCAACCTATCACGACGAGTGGGGTATCAGAATCGTACCCATTCGTACCAGAAAGGAACCGCCGAAGCGCCCTTTTGTCCGACGCTAATTCCCTTATGTCGGTTTCCGCGACGGGTACACCGAAGTTCTGACTGTAGGTCCTCGCAGCGTCAGGATTGATATCGCAGCCGCCGATTATCCTAAAAAATGGAGCGATGCCTGAAAGGGCAGAGAAGCCCAATGACATGCCGCCGCTACCACAAAAGAAATCGAGGAGTTGGTAGGGTCTTTCGGTAATAGTCTTTTTCGTTTTAACAGGGCTCCAGCAGGTCAGCCTATCGATGACGGCTTTAGTGATACTTGTTTTATGACTTCTCAGCCCCGAATGCACACCTATGTTCTTTATACTTTCCAAATGCATGGTTTTCAGAAACTTCTCGACCTTCATGCGTAGACTCCTCCCACTCCAAGGGCGATTATGCCGTCACCCGTAAAAAACAGTCCAACGTTTCTATGAATGCATCCGTCTTCTTGATTTGGCATTCCCAGACAATGAGGACCTTCCATCCAATCTTTTTGAGCCGTGCCTTTGCTTTCCGGTCCCGCAGCATATTCCGTTCGATCTTCCTACTCCAGAACTCTGCATTATCGGCGGGCTTCTTCGAGCGTTTGCATCTACTGTGCCCGTGCCAGAAACACCCATTTACAAAGATCGCCTTTCGCTGTGACGGGAACACTATGTCGGGCCGTCCGGGAAGATTTCCGACGTGCAACCGATACCGGTACCCCATCCCGTGGACAAGCCGCCTCACGATCATTTCCGGTCCTGTGTCCTTTCCCCGGACCTTCGACATGATCTCGCTTCGCTTCTCTTTCGAATAAACGTCCACCTCTACCCCTACCCGGCCACAAACGATTCACGCTTTTCTCCGTTGCGAAAGTCCAGTGTTTGTTGGAGGGCCGCACTCCTTTGCCTGAGCGAATAGACATCGTACTTATCAATTCCTAAGCCCCTGAGCCATTTGTTGAGCTTGTCGAGGGACGCCCACTCCCTTGCCCCGCCTCGAGCAGACTCGAGAATCCCAACCTGACCGTTCCCCATGACAATTCGCACGACCCATATCGAAGAGGCAGGCCCTCGCCGTTTGGCCGGCTTGCCTTTACTCGGCACGGCTTCATCGAGATGAACGGCGATAATTTGTTTCTGGTCCAACATAATCCGAAAAACACTTTCAGTCATGTCGCACCTACGAGATTATATATGTCGTATAAGATAAAGTATGCGCCGTTTTGAGGCAAGGGAAACTTCACTTGAAAAACCATGAATGCCAATGGGCTATAACATGCTAATAATAAAGCGTATAATTTCCCACAAATGTTTTATTGGATTCCTGGCTTCCCGGAAACGTCCTGAGTATCAAAACTGTCCCAATTACCGCCGTGACGATCAAGAGAGGGAACACGAGGGCTTAGAATCGCCGGATGGCATGATCCCATTGGTCAGAGGACAAGCCTCCACTTCGCAACGCGTCTGGCATGCGGAGGCTTGCCCTCACGGCTTTCCACATTGCAGGGGCACTTTGCAGTTTTTCCTTGATGAGTCGGATGACCTTCATCTTGATGTCCTCCTCCTCCGGCGGCCTGCCGATGATCTTCCCGCGGGAGGAGACCGCGAGGAACGTCCAGCTTCCATGCGGAATCACGGCTGTCCCGTTGTTATTTGAATAGATTCAACTGGTTACCGGGTTCAGGCAGCAAACCTGAACGCTCGTAATTCGTAAGTATCTGTAACAACGGCTCTTTCTCGAAAACGGAGATGCTCAGAATTTGCAGAATTGTGTAGAGGCTCTGCTTCAGATGCAACCG
>Ga0172375_10006096_pt1 | contig 17035 bp, 20 predicted proteins | sample LakKiv1m_FD_114537 | JGI IMG/M metagenome (GOLD analysis project Ga0172375, IMG submission 114537) | Freshwater microbial communities from Kabuno Bay, South-Kivu, Congo - kab_092012_11.1m | ecosystem: Environmental > Aquatic > Freshwater > Lake | place: Democratic Republic of the Congo...
GATTTGCCCGATGATATTAAAAACAATATAAGCCGTCCCTCGGAATCCGCTTTCCAGTATCCTGTGCGCCAGACTCTTTTTGATATGGAGCGGCTTCATATAGAGAGTGTCCTTAAGTCAACAAACGGGAATAAAAGTAAAGCTGCGCGCATACTTGGAATTGATTATTCCACTCTTCTCAGAAAGCTGAAATCTCTGGATATTTCGATATAGCGGATTGCGATAGTTATTGCAACTTGCCATAGCGTTTTGCCTTATTAGCCCTAACTTCAGGTTAGGCATCGGGTTTAAACCATAGTTTTCCTGATAAAAACAGCCTCTGAAATATGCAACATTTAAACAGCACGTGCTTTTTTTTATTTGGTATGCTTATTGCTCTTTTAATTCTAAAATCCATCAAGCTTTCTGTCAGGGAGGTGATAAAGAAAAAAAATAATGAACTTTTTTTGGTTGTTATAGTTGAAAAAACAAAAAGGGGGAAGTAATGAAGATTTTACAGGAAAAAGGTTTTAAGATTTTTGCTGTTGTTTTATCGTGCATGCTTATTGTTGTCGCCGCCTATTTCTTTTTTAGTCCGGCAGAAGAATTATCCGCTCAGGACGCGAAGCCTATTTATAAGGGCAAGGTTTATTCGGCCACGAGGGGCGGCCATATGGTTTTCACCACAATTACGATTGACCCCAACAGGGAGATGATTTCCGGCACTATCGCGGGCAGACTGCCGCTTCCGAACAATAACGGCGCAGACGCTATAGAGATGAGCAAAGACCAAAAAACAATCTATTATCCGACCTGGAACAGCACACTTTACACTATTGATATAAGCGCAAAAGAGCCTAAGATAATCGCGGAAAAGAAGTTCTTTGAGAAAGAAACAAAGATGTGCGGCAGCCATATAGGCCCGGACGGCAAACTTTATCTAAGCTCAATGTCTTTCGGAGATATACATAAGTTTGATGTTTCGGATCCGAAAGACCCGAAGCTTATGGACAGGGTCTATAAGACAACCTACCTGTGCGGCGTTCAGGTTCTAAATGACGGGAAATATATTTTTACGACAGATATGAAAGACCACAAGATATACGTTTACGACGCAAAGACGCATGAAAAGATAAAGGAGATTACCCCGGGCGGCAAAGAATTTTTGCATAGGGCAAGATTGAGCCCTGACGGAAAGCTTCTTTATCAGGCGTCAACAGGCTCTACTACTCCTGATGCAAACGGCAGGTTTTATATTGTAGATACAAAGAAGATGAAAGTAAAAGATACAGTTGTTTTCGGCGTCAATTATGATGCGCATGATGTGGCGACAACTCCGGACGGCAAATATGCAATAGCGGCGGTAAGAAGGGTTCCCGCAAAAGAATACAAGGATTCGGAGTACATAGTAGTAAATCTGCAGAACAAGAGGGTAATAGGAAGTATTTCTATGTGCAAATCGTGCCATAACGCAATGGGCGTGGACCCGGAAGTAAAATCCGGCAGGGAAGTATTTATCTGCGGAATTCAGATTGCATGGGAAAAGTAAGATAATAACTTCCTCCCTATGCATAAGCCCGCCCGAAAGGGCGGGCTTTATTTTGATTGAATGATATAAGATAGGCAAAGGTGAATGAATGAGAATACCGTATCTTGCGGTGAAAAATATAACGAGGAAGCCTTTCAGGAGCCTGGCTCTCATCCTCTCGGTTGCGCTCGTATCAGGCTTGCTTTTTGCGGGAGCTATAAGCCTGAAGGGTGTTCTGACAAGTATTAGTTTAGGCGCAAAAAGGCTCGGCGCTGACCTTATGGTTGTGCCTGAAGGGTCTGAAGATAAAGTGCGCACTACTCTTATTGCGGGAAAGCCCGCTCCTATTTATATGCCGGCGGATATTTTAGATAAGGTCAAAAAGGTAAAAGGAGTCAAACAGGCGTCTCCGCAATTGTTTATTAAGGCCGCCATATATCCCTGCTGCACGGATGTGGATGCAATACTTATCGCCTTTGACCCTTTAACGGATTTCACTGTGAGTCCGTGGCTCAAGGACGCTTTAGACAGGCCTCTTAGGAAGGACGAAGTTATTATCGGCAGGTCCATCCCTGTTGAAAAAGGCGCGGAAATGACATTTTACGGAAAGGCCTTGACTGTTGCCGGTTATCTGTCCGATACAGGCTTTGAATACATTGACCACGGGGTCTTTATGACCTTTGAGACCGCAAGGGAAATGATAAGACAATCAAAAGAAAAAGCCAAAGAGCCGCTTAAGATAACCGAAGACTCAATCTCAGCAGTATTGGTTCAACTGGACCCGTCCGTATCTCCTGAAAGAGGAGCGGTTTTTGTGGAATATGAAGTAAAAGGAGTTAAGGCTATTGCGGCGCAGGATGTAGTAGGCGCTGTCAAGGCTCAACTTCTTGTTCTTTTGAAGATACTCCTCAGCGTGGGGTTTGCGCTTTGGGCTGTAACGCTTGTTCTTATAACCGTCGTGTTTTCAATGATTCTTAATGAGCGCCAAAGAGAAATAGGCATCATTCGTTCCTTGGGAGCGAAGAAGCAAGCGGTCTTTTCTTTGATAACCCTTGAGGCATTAATCATTTCAGCGATAGGAGGCGGCCTCGGCATAGGAGCAGGAGGAATTGTTATGTATTTATTGAAAAAACCTGTTATGACTGCCTTTAAACTTCCATACCTATGGCCTGACAATGCATTTATTATTTCAGCAGGAGCAGGGACATTACTGGTAGCTGTAATGACAGGGATAGCCGCTGTTTTTTATCCTGCCTTCAGGTGCAGCCGCATGGAGCCTTATGAGGCGATAAGAAAGGGAGAATAGGGATGATAAAAGCGAGAAAGGTCTCAAAGACATATAAAATGAATGGTCAGGATATAAAGGCCGTGGATAACGTAAGCTTTGAGTGCGCGAAGGGCGAATACATATCAATAGTGGGACATTCCGGAAGCGGGAAGTCCACATTGCTGAGTCTTATCGGGGGGCTTACAAAACCTGATTCCGGAGATATTGTTATAGATAGCAAAAACTTGTTTTCAATGGATGACAATGCGCTTTCTGAATTCAGGAATAAAAAACTTAATTTTATCTTTCAGTTTTCAAGCCTGTTCCCTACACTGACAGCAATCGAAAATGTAATGTTACCAACTGCTTTTAGCTCTAAGAGGAATAATAAAGATGCAATGAAACAGGAAGCTGTCAGACTCCTCGATATGCTCGGGCTTAAAGATAAGCTGTCTTTCTATCCCTCCCAGCTTTCAGGAGGACAGCAAAGAAGGGTTGCCATCGCAAGAGCGTTTATAAATAACCCCGAGATAATTCTTGCCGACGAGCCGACAGGCGACCTTGACGAAGAGACAGAATCAGAGGTGATGAAAATCTTTAAGAGAATGAATGAGGAAAGGGGAATCACCTTTCTTGTAGTAACCCATAGTTCAGCAATTGCCATACAAGGGAAAAGAACAATGAAAATGCAAGGAGGAAAACTGGAAGAATTGTGAGCTAAAACGTCCTGATGAGGCCCGTCAAAACAAGGAAGCTTCTCCTCCTTATTTCCCCATTATCTGCACATAGCGCGCAATGCCATTTCTCGTGATCAGGCCTATGATCTTATTCTGTTTCATCACAACGAGCCTTCCCTTATCTTCTTTTATCATTAGTTCAAGGGCTTTCATGACATCGCTTTCAGGAGGGACTTCCCATCTTTGCTCGTGAGGAACCGTGATTTCAGACACATGCCTGTTGGGCCAGGCTTCCCTCGGGATCTCCTTAATCTCATTGAGAGTTACAACGCCAATAAGTTTTCCGTCATCCGTAACAGGGAATCCGCCGTATCCGTATTTAAGAAAAAATTTATCAACGGCCTCGCTGAGAGTTATTGCCGGGTTGATCGTCACAATATCCTTTGCCATCACATCCTTCACCTTCACGCCTGATAGTATCTGCTGGAGGCCTGCCTGTTGAGAGCTCGCCTGTGCCGCTGTATAGAGAAACCATCCAATGAGCATCAGCCAGAGGCCGCCCGGCATGCCGGTAAATATCGAGAATATCCCAAAAAAGATAAAGAAGATTGCAATCTTCCGGCCGATGCTTGACGCCTTTTGGGTGGCGTAAAAATAATCCTTTTTTCTGCTCCATATTGCTGCCCTCAAAACTCTTCCTCCGTCCATCGGAAAACCGGGGATGAGATTAAACGCTCCAAGTATGAGATTAATCTGAGCAAGATAAGAAAAAAGCGCCTTTGTCCCGCTGGCAGTATACATGGCAAACATGAAGAAGACGGCAGATAATAAGAAACTCGAAACAGGCCCTGCTATGGCAATCCTGAACTCTGCCTTAGGATGCGGGGGTTCCCCTTTCATTTGAGCGACACCGCCGAATATAAACAGCGTAATGCTCTCTATGGATATCTTGTATTTCTTTGCCACAAAAGAGTGGGCCAGTTCGTGGAAACCGACAGAGGCAAAAAGCAGCAGCGCTGCGAGAGCGCCTTTAACCCAGTAAGAAATCGCCGGAAGCTCCGGAGCCGCCTTTGGGAAATAATAGGTAGACAACGACCATGTTATCAGCCCGAACACGATGAGCCATGAGAAATGCACCCGTATCGGTATCCCCATTATTTTCCCAATCTTCCATGCGCCCTGAAATAACGCTCCGTTCATCGCATACCTCCGAAATGAACATTAAAGTCAATTTATTTAAATAGATACGCTGCCTTTAAGCTCGCAAATCCTTTGCCGGGTTATAAGTGGTTAATGTCATCTTTCTTTTCCTCTCCCTTTGCCTTCTTTTCAACATAATCTTTTACAATATCCCTTCCTCCAAGCCCGAAAGCTATAGCGAGCGCAAGGATTATGCCGCCGAATATTATTGTGAAAGCAATAACAACGGTCTCTTTGCCTATCCCGAGCTGTTCGAGCGCCATCGTTACAGCGATGATAAAAATAGTTAATTTAACAAGTTTCCCTATAAGGTTCGATATTTTTATGCCTGCATTAACTGCGGCAATAAGCGCGGCGCGGCCCATGAAATTACTGATAATATAGCCGAAGAAAAGGATAAGAGCAGCCGCAAATATATTCGGCAGGTAGAATAAAAATCTATCGAGCAGCCCATCCACAACACGAATATTAAGGGCATACAGGGATACAACAGTGAAAATAAAGATTATAACCCACCCTATCATCCTTGAAAGCAGAACGGACGCAGTCTCTTTAATTCCACTTTTGCCGAGCTGCCCCATTATGCCGAACCGTTCGGAAAACTTATCGAACTTGACAGCCCTGAGAAATTTTAGGAATGCAATTCTAAGGACCACTGCGAGGACGACACCCCAGATCAGGATGAAAATAGATGTCAGGAAACCCGGCAAAAACTCCAGCAGTTTCTCGTAATATCTTTCAAATGGCTCTGTTATTACTCTCTGAAACATATTCATAAAACCTCCTTTCTTACGTCCATTTTTCTAAGAGAACAGGCTTTTGCGCCTCAAAAGTTTTGCACAATTGCTCGATCTTTTCTTCCACCTCGTGAGCATCGCTGTCCCATGTCTCTATCACAAAGGAGGCTGTTTTCCCTATGTATAGGGGAGTAAGCGATTTCAGGAGATGTTCTTTGTTTATTGCCTTTTTGTGCAGCGCGAGGGCAAACCCGTAAATAATTTCGACCCATATCTCATCAGGGATATTGAACCTTTCTTTCGGAAAGCCTTCCGCCCGATGCAGAAAATCTATTATCTCGCCTGAGAGGAAGGTCTTCCAGATTTCCATCAGATCTTTAACCCCGAGCCTGAATTTATCTATCATCTTATCGAGATTAATGGAGATCGGTTCAAGCCCGACAGTGTACCAAAAACCAAAGGTCGGCACCGGTTCAGAATCTTTTACAGTCTTCCACCTGTCCGCATATGCCTCCATCAAGTCAAAGGTTGCTCCTATGACCTGATACAACATTTCACTCAAATCAGCGCCGGGGTCTTTAGGATCATGAATCTTTGCGCCGAGAAACGACTGGCATACTTTGAAATTATTGGCAATAGCCGTTGTTGTCATCCATATATCCACGCCATATTTTGCCACATCCGTCTCCCATACATCTTTCGTTAAAAAAAATTTTGCCAGACTGCCCGAAAAACCAAAATCTCCTCCGATAGGCTGCCTTATGCGCTTTCCGTATAAGGCCCTTGTTATGGGATAGATTATGCTGTTGGTTATCGTCCCGTCATACTTATGTCTTTGGTAAAGGGGCGAGACATAGTCGAATTTTCCCCTGACCACAGGCTTAAGGAGGAGTTCGATCCATTCCGGCGTAATGCTTCTCAGGTCTGAGTCTACAACCGCGCATGCCTTCGCATTAAGGGCATTTGCTATATCCAGCATAGTCTTAAAGGCGCTACCCTTTCCGGGAATTCCAAGATAAGGAGATGCTATCTTAAAAAAGGACCTATTCCTATGCCGGAGAAGGATAGATTCAAAATTCTCAATAGTCGTATTTTGAACTACATCGGTTGTGCCATCCGTCGAACCGCCATCGGAATTAACAATAACGGATTTTTTATAGGGAAAATATTTTGCAAGCCCTGCCTGAACTGCCTTTACTACATGGCCTATTGTGCGGGCATTATTATAGCTTGGAATTCCAACAAGAATATCGGCCTCTTTGATCTCGGATAGTCTTTCCTGAATCTCTTTTCTGAAGACCGCATTCCCCACGATTACTTGTTATCCTCTTCCACCGCCTCTTTTATCTGATTAAGGATATCAGGGATTGCGGACGTGACCCTGTCCCAGCTTGTAATAAGCGGCACGCCGAGTGGATCCTCCATTATTGTTTCTGCGGCTTTCCTGATGCCGTCTGTAAAAGTGTCTACGGCAAGGCTCTCCTCATGCCTGTCAAAGACAAGGCCGTTTATTGCCGCATCGTCCTCATATCTTTTGAGCATGTCCTGAGCGGTTCTCACATAGGTTGCTACAAGCGTTTTAAAAAGCCCTTCTGAAAAAACTATGCCTTCTGACGCAAGTGTCCTGAATACAGATTTGCATATATCAACACACATTTTATGAAGGCCTTTTGCCGCATCCTCCGGAGAAAGTTCCTGATGTTTATGCTCATAATTCTCTGCTATATCCACCTGACAAACTCTTCTCAGGGACGTATTCCTGTAAACCTCGGCAAGAACGCCTACCTCAAGCCCCCAATCCCCGGGAATCCTGTTTATTCTCGCCATATTAATATCCATAGAAAATTCGCCTGCAAGGGGATATCTGAAACTGTCGAAGAAAACAAGTATGGGTAAAAATCCGAGAATCCCCTGAAGGGATCTGATCAGCGGCGTAACAAGAAGCCTTGTAACCCTCCCATGAAGCCTGTCGGTAACTCTCGCATAAAAACCTTTGCAAAAATCATAATCGAGATTTGGATTTGTAACAGGATAACAAAGCCTCGCAAGCATATCCCTGCTGTAAGTGAGAATGTCGCAATCATGGAGCGCAATTGCGTGGATGCCTTGCAAAGAAAGTATATAGCCATACGCCATCCATACAGACCGCCCCTTTCCGGGCTCTCCAATCGGCAGCTCGGCATTTTCGATTGTTTTATAAATTTTCTCCAGGCGCGGCCCTGAATTCCATATAATTTTCAGTTTTTGAGGAAGGACCGAGAAAAATTCTTTTGCATGTTTAAATTCCTCTTCCGAAGCCGGGCCGAGAGCGACTACAATTTCCTTAACGTATTTGACTTCTTTTAACTCCCTCAGAATACCTTTTAAGGCCTCTCCCTCCAGCTCGCTATAAAGTGACGGCAATACCAATACGATCGGACTTTCCTCTGCGTACCATGTAAGCTGAGCCTCGAGTTTTTCAAGATCCACCTTCCCCAGCCTGTGAAAGGTTGCCACTACTCCTTCCTGATAGAAATCTGCCATGCCGAACCTCCCTGAATCTCTTCTAAAAATGAAATACAAAGCGATACTGCCTGTTAAAAGTATAAAGGCTACCATATTGATGGTCAAGAAAAATCGTCTTTTCTTTAGTATAATTCAATTATGAGCAGCGCCAGTCAAATAGCTACTGAAATATTCTACTCCTCATTAAAAGCCGTTGACCCTTACAATTCAATAGTCCTTTATAGCGAAAAAATCCGCTCCGCTTATCAGACAGGGGATTTTAACAGGCTCGTTGTTATTGGTTTCGGCAAGGCTGCATGCCCCATGGCAAAGGCTCTCGAAGATTCAATGCCGGATTTAATTGCCACGGGGATTGCGATTACAAAATATGGACACTGCGCAAGTAAAAAATCGAAGATTAAAATATTTGAAGCGGGACATCCTCTCCCTGATGAGAATGGGCTGAGAGGAACAGGGGAGATAATAAAGATCCTTGAAGATACGGATGAAAATACCCTGTTGGCATGTTTGGTCTCCGGCGGAGGCTCGGCGCTTCTTGTTTCCCCGCATGAGGGAATCTCACTTGGTGAAAAACAAAAAATTACAGAACTGCTCTTAAAATCAGGGGCCACTATCTATGAGATGAACATGGTGAGAAAGCATATTTCAAGGGTAAAAGGCGGGCGGCTCGCAGAACTCGCATATCCGGCAAGGGTAATATCTTTAATACTTTCTGATGTGATTGGCGACAGGCTTGATGTTATTGCCTCAGGCCCGACATCCCCTGATCCATCGACATTTCATAACGCTTTGCATGTATTGGAAAAATACAGGCTTATGGATAAAACTCCAGAAAGCATATTACATCTTCTGCAGAAAGGGGCAAACAACCTTATTCCCGAGACACCGAAAGAGGGAGGTAGAGTTTTCAAGGATGTGGAAAATATTATAGTCAGCAGCAATATGATAGCCCTCGAAGCGGCAAAACAGAGAGCAGAAACATTAGGGTTCCATGCGGAAATAATATCCTACGAACTGATCGGTGAAGCAAAGAACGCAGGGAAATGGCTGGCAAAGAGAGCGAAGGAGGCAAAGGAGCCGAGGCAACAGGGGCCAAGATATTTGATAAGCGGCGGAGAAACGACTGTTACGGTAGCGGGCAATGGCGTTGGTGGCAGAAATATGGAACTTGCGCTATCATTTGCTGTAGAGATAGAGGGCCTTGATGGAATAACTCTTCTTTCGGCAGGCACGGACGGGACAGACGGCCCTACGAATGCAGCAGGAGCAATTGTGAATGGAGAGACCATCGGGGAGGCAAAGGCAATGGGCCTTAATGCCGAAGAATATTTAAACAATAACAATTCGTATAATTTTTTCAAGGCAATTGACACCCTGTTCATTACAGGGCCTACGGGGACAAATGTAATGGACATACAGATAATGGTGATTGAATGAAAAAACTTATAATCTTCACTGATCTTGACGGAACACTTTTAGATGCAAACACCTATTCTTTTGGAAAAGCCCTGCCTGCGCTTGAGCTGATTAAGAAAAGGGAAATCCCGCTCGTCATATGTTCGAGCAAGACAAGGAAGGAGATCGAATACTACAGAAGGAAACTCGGCAACCACCACCCTTTCATATCAGAAAACGGCGGAGGGATATTCATTCCAAAGAACTATTTTAAGTTAGAAGTTAAAAGTGAAAAGTTGAAAGTTATTGAGGAAAACACCTATCAAATCATCAGGCTTGGGGCAAAATATTCCGATTTGAGAAAAGCGGTGCAAGAGCTACAGCAAGAGGATTTTGATATCAAGGGCTTCGGCGATATGACAGTTGATGAGCTTCGCGCTGCCGCAAATATGACTGAAGAAGAAGCTGTAATGGCAAAGGAGAGGAATTTTGACGAACCCTTCCTATTCAAAGGGCCTGATTTTAAACTGCCCGGCCTCCTTAAATCAATAAATGAAAAGGGGTTTAAATTCACTCAGGGACGGTTCTATCACATCCTTGGAAGCAGCAATAAAGGCATTGCGGTTTCCATTCTGACTGATCTATATAAAGACAAATACGGGCATGTCAGGACTGTCGCCATCGGAGACAGCCCTAACGACATTCCAATGCTTGAAAGAGTAGATAGCCCGGTTATTGTTCAAAAACCCGACGGAACTTATAACTTAGAAATAAAAGTGCCTGATATTATTAAAGCAAAAGGCATTGGCCCTGAAGGATGGAATAAGGCAATGCTGGATCTCTTAACTTCTAAGAATTAACGATTACTGACAAATCTATAGTTTAATTCAAAATGATTTGCATACAGTTCTAAACATGAAAAGGCCGGCGCTCAATGAATTTTTTTGATCTTCATCATTCTCCCCGCAATGATGGCGACAAGCGCGGATAAAAAACTCAGCATTGCGCCCATCTTTGCCGCGCCTTGCAAAGTGGGTTCGATGAATGCCTCGCCTGCCACAAAAAGAGCAACAGTAAAACCGATCCCGCTGATAATACCAACCACAAATAGTTCTTTTTTCCTTACTTTGTGCGGCAGGGGAAACCCGAGTTTTTCCGCAATGATCCCGAGGGAAAAGACACCTATTGTCTTTCCCATAAGCAGCGCGCTTACGACCAGCCACGTCGGGGTGCCGATGCGGGAGAACTGGACGCCTGCGTTGGCGAGCCCGAACATGAGCAAGCCGAAGTCCACAATAATCTTCCACTCATGCTCAAACCGGGCGATGGTGGAACGGTCTGCAATGTCTTCCTCGAACAAATGCTCTCTCTCCTTCTTCCTGTGAGGAAGAAAAGGGATGACAAAGGCAAGCGCCAAGGCCGGATGAAGATGCGCATTAAACAGTCCTGCCCATGATAGTCCGCCTCCCAACAGCACGTAAGGCCAGTATGAACCGGCGCGCAGTTTGCGCAGCCCGTAACTGACGAGCACGCCGCCGAGTGTCAGCACAAGCCATAGAGGCTCGACAGGCAGGGTCGGATTAGGATAAAAGATAGCAATGATGGCAAGGCCTATCCCGTCATCAGCCACGGCAAGGAGTAGCAGAAAGGATATTGCCGGATGATTGCTCCCGAAAATCATACGCGCCACAAGCCACGCAAAGGCGATGTCGGTTGCCGTTGGTATTCCCCATCCCCTGAGCAATTCCTTCGAGCCGATAAAATAATTGAGCAGGATGTAAACGAGAGCTGGGCCAAGAACGCCTCCAAGGGTCGCCATGAGAGGATTCACTGCCTTTTTCACAGGGTTGAGGTCGCCTCCGGGTAGAAAACTCTGCGTGATTTCCACTGCTGCGATACCGAAGAAAAAGACCATGAAAATATCGTTCGCCAGGAAATGAAAGCTAAGGGGGCCAAGAAACGGGTCATGGAGAAAATGATGGTAATGTTCAGGGGCATAGTTAGCCCATATGAGAGATACTGCCACGCCCGCTATAAGGGGTACGGAAAATTCACGAAGAAGGTTTATTCGTCTTCTCATTGCAGATTATTTACTCTCCAAGATTCAAGAATGAAGTATTCAGCCACCAATCCGGTTCGCCGGAAATAATGTGACTACGTATAATATCACCATGCGCAGAAAATAAAAAGCCCCTCAAATCCGAGGGGCTTCAAAAATGTAGCTTACAGTGAATTAGTTATTTCCTGCCCGATTCACCTATTCACTGATTCACCTATTTACCGTTTATATTTAAATCTTAACAACAAGCACGGGACAAGGGGAATGCCCTATGGTTTCCTCTGTAACGCTTCCCATTAGCAATCTTTTTAAGCCTGTCCTTCCGTGACTCCCCATGATGATTACATCTGCCTTTTCTTTTTTGGCAAGGTCTGTTATCACCTCATAAGATTCGCCTTCGCCTGTAACAGTCGATGTTTTAATATTAAATATCTCTGCTTTCTTCTTAATGTCCGCAACAAATTCTTTTGCCTTTTTAGTCATATCGTCAACAACCTGCGGAGCCTCGGCATAGAATTCTGAAGGCACATCAACAACAGAGACGGCAAGCAGTTCGCCCCCGTATGACTTCGCGAAGTCTATCGCCTTTTCAGAGGCAGCCTTGCTGTATTTTGAGCCGTCAGTAGCAACCAGTATCTTCCGCCATCCTGCTTGCGTGTTTTTCGGAACAACAAGGATATCTTTATGACCATAGCCGATGACCCTTGCCGTAACGCTTCCCACAAGCGCTCTTTCAATGCGGCGCAGCCCTCTTCTTCCCATGATAATGAGGTCGCAGTTTTCCGCATCTGCAAGGTCAATAATCCTTTCGTGCACCTCGCCTTCCTCGCACACGGTTTTTATTAACGCGCCTTCCGTCTTTGCGATTTTTTCCGCGTTAGAAAGGGCATCTTCACATGGTTTTCTTATTGATGCCAGGACATCGCCTACAGCGACCATATCCAGATCTCCTGTGTAAGGCGGCACCACAGACACAACAGTTATCCAGCTTCCTTCATTTACCGCAAGCTTAAATGATTCTTTTAACGCATGAATGCTTGATTCCGAACCGTCAATTGGCACAAGAAGTTTTTTGTATCTTCCCATGTTAAACCTTTCCGTGTTCTAACACGTCTTTTGCGTGCTCCGCTCTCTCGGCCTTGCGTCCCTGCCACATGGCTCTCAGCACTATAAAGGCTCCTAAAAGCAGCGCTGTTATCATTATAGCAAAGCTCGTGGTCTTGAGTATCTTCACGGTTTCCTCGCCTAATGTCTGTATTAATCCAAGCTGTGAAAGATAAACCGGCACCATCAATCCGCGGCTGAAAAGAACAATGACCATTATCACGCCCATGACAACCTTAATCATAAAGGGCTTTACGTAGGTTGTCCCTATCGCGCCGAGCTGTATGCCGAATAAAGAGCCTGCAAGTATTATCATGGCAAGGCGGATATCGACAAGCCCGCTCATGGCGTATTTGAATGAACCGCCAAGCCCCATTACAAACGCTATGACAAGCTCTGTTGCGGATGCCATAAGGCTCGGAGCTCCAAGCACATATATCATCGAAGGGACTCCGATAAAGCCTCCGACCGCGATTGTTGCGGCAAGCATGCCTGTTGCAAAACCAAGCGGAATTGTAAATAAAACAGATACCCTTGCATTCAGCGCTTTGAAATAAACCATTGTGCCCGGGATATTTATTGACTGAACCCATTTTGCAAGCTTGGTAGCTTTTTCTTCTTCATGGGTGTTGCCTGCCTTATACGTCTTCCACGCGTCGCGAAGGATAAATCCGCCGACAACAGCGAGAATAACTACGAATGCCACGCTTACGTAAAGATTTGAGCCCGCATCCCCGAAACTTTTCTTAATGCTCTCCTGTATATGCGCTCCGTATAATACTCCTGCCTCAGCAGAAATTCCGAGCACTACTCCGAGCTTAACATCTACCTGCCCGTATTTCGCCCGTTTTATAGCTCCTATCATAGCTTTTGGAAATTTGTGGCACATGTTGCTTGCAACAGCGACAAGGCCCGGCACCCCGAGGCTCATCATTGCGGGCGTGAGCACAAATGCGCCGCCCGAACCGATGAAGCCGCTTACAAGACCTCCGACAAACCCGACAAGAAACAGATAAATTATAGTGATAGCGTCAAGGTTAATGAAGTTGGATGCTGCCTGAACCACATCATGCATTTTATTTTACCTCCCTTTTCTTTTTAGCAGCCTCAATTCCAAGCACGGTCCAGAAATTTCCGGTGAATGAACCGTGGACAAACGAGAAAATAAATGCCGTTAATATCGGCAATATCGCATATATGCCGCCTCTGCCAACGAAATCGTTGATAATGTCCTGCTTTAAAAGCAGAAGCGCATACAGGCCTATTGAGACAATGCCCGCGAAAAGCAATTTTCCATAAGGCTTTTTCTTTTTGTTTACCGTTGCCATCTCTCCTCCTTCAATATTTAAGTTATTTGTTGCCCGCGGCATTTACTGCCAGATCAGATGTATAGCCTCTGCCGGACTTCTTTGCTGTTTTTACCTCGGGCTTTATATCTTCTTCTTTGAGAAGCTCTCTTGCCGTGTCGTGCTCTCCTGCCTCTGCGAATGCTGCCGCAGTCATCAATGTTTCAAATCTTTTTGAGAGTTTCTTTAATCCCTTCATTTTTATCCCTCCTTTTTCTGTTACGCGCCGGCCTTCGCGGCCATTATCGTAACGATTGGTTTTGTTATGTTCTTAAGCATCTTTTTTATATCAAGAACTTTCCTGTCGGTTGAAAGGTTAGGGCTCAGGAGAACCATGTTGATGTTCGGCCTGCTTTTAAGAAAATCTTTTATCGCATTTATCGGCTCTTCCGAAGCTGTCTGATAACCAAGCTCAACAGAAATTTCCCTACATTTTTCAGCCAGTTCTTTTATCTTTTTTTCCGCAATATCTTTCCCTTGGGTGCTCATAAGCTCTCTTACCGTTTCATGGTCGCCTGCCTCGGCAAATGCCACAGCAGTCATCACATCTTCGTATTTGTCCATTACTCCTTTGCCGTAAATCATCAGCATCTCAATCCCCGCATTCAATACCTTTGCAAGCTCAAGCACATACGAGAAGCCCTCATCGCAGTTTTCTCCGCCCTTTGTAACGAATAAAACTTTCTCTTTCATTTTTTCTTTACCTCTTTTGCCAATTCACCCATTCACCTATTTACCGATATACATTCCAAAAGCCGTGCCAAAATGTAACAGATTGAAATTAAAGGAAAATTTAATTCTGGATTGCTAAATTATTGTTTCATATTGGAACCAAGGTGAACGATTTAAGGCAAGCTTAATTTAATTGATTGCTGGATGAATCGGGATAACGCCTATTGAAATTGCATCTCAGATTACGCCTTGAGAATTTTTAGGAGTTTTGCGGTTGTTTGCACTTCAACTCCAGAATCTTTAAAGTCACTGTCATTGCTCCAGACCGGAACATTCAATTTCATTGCGAGTGCAAGAAGTTCCACATCATCTTCATCTCTTTCCGCTATTTTTTTTTGCTGCTCTTTGAATAAAATCTTCATAAAAATGATTCGGATAAATTTTCAAAGGTAGTAGTTTTAATTGCGATTCAAGGATCTCCTTGCTGAGGTTATATTGCTCTGAAATAGCGCCGAGATATTCCCTTACTTCATCAATATTGAACTGCGTCGTTAGTACCTCAATTTCTTCCAAGAGGAATACGCGAAGTGCTGCCTTGCCCGCGACTGCAGACAGGATTACATTAGCGTCTGCGGCGAGTCTTTTTAAATGCATCGAAGCCTGCAAGAAGTTTTTCCTCGCTTATTCCCTTTTGTGCCAGTGAACGGCTTATAGATTCGCCGAGACGGATAAGCAGTTCTTTTCTGAGTTCTATAGGAAAGCTTTCGGGATGTTCTATGGGCAGGTAAAGGCCTGTTACCTTCCCATGCCTCGTGACAAGGATAGGTTCTTCATTTTTAAAATAACTCGTTGCCTTATTCCTGAATTCTCTGACTGTTGCTACTCTCATTATCTCCTCCTGAAATGATTGTAGCAGCTTGGCTAAAATGTGTCAACAATTGTGGCTACAAATTCTACTTCTTCAATATCCTCCAGAGGCTTGTTCTTGAGATACCGAGTATTTCTGCTGCCTTTGATTTGTTGCCGCCTTCCAATTCGAGAACCTTCTCCGCATACTCCCTGTTTAACTCGTCAATGGTCTTTACCCTGTTAGGGTCTATTGCCTCTACCTGAAAAAGCTTTATGCTCTGCGGAAGGCTTTCTGCCTTTATATGCGAAGCATTTTCAAGAATAACCGCCCTTTCAACTATATTCTCCAATTCCCTGACATTCCCGGGAAAACCGTATGATAGGAACATATCCATTGCCTCTTTTGCGAATCCGTCTATTTTTTTGTTTTCCTTCTTTGAATACTTTTCAAGAAAAAGTTTCGCAAGCGGAGCGATGTCTTCTTTGCGCTCCCTTAGCGGAGATATGTGGATGTCCATCACATTCAGCCTGAAATAGAGGTCTTCCCTGAACCTGCCGTCAGAGATAAGCTGTTTTATATTCTGGTTTGTCGCAGCTATAAACCTCACGTCAACCTTTATCGTCCTTACGCCTCCGACCCTTATAAACTCTTTGTCCTCTATTACCTTCAAAAGTTTTGCCTGAAGGTTCGGCGACATCTCGGCAATCTCATCCAGAAAGAGCGTGCCGTTATTTGCAACCTCGACCAATCCCTGCTTTGCAGCCACCGCTCCCGTGAAGGCCCCTTTTTCATGGCCGAAGAGTTCACTCGCGAGAAGCTCTTCCGTAAATGTCGCGCAGTTTAGCGAAAGGAACGGCTTGTCTTTCCTAAGGCCGGTATTATGAATGAGCTTTGTTACGAGGCCCTTTCCGACTCCGCTTTCTCCTGTGATTAAAACATTGCAGTCGGAATTTCTTATTCCGGATATGATGTCAACTATCCTTTTCATAGCCTTGCTCTTTGCTATGAAGGGCTGTTCCTTGCCGAGCCCGAGGGATATCTTAAGGGCTGTGTTTTCTTCCTCTAATCGTTTTTTTTCAAGAATCTTTTTTATCTTGAGATTGAGCTCATCGAGATTGAAAGGCTTTGTAATGTAATCAGCAGCCCCTCTTTTCATCGCCTCAACCGCAGAGTCTATGCTCCCGAAGCCCGTAACGATGATAACTTCGGTTTCGGGATATTTTTCTTTTACCTCTGAAAGAAGGGTGAGCCCGTCCAGGCCCGGCATTTTTATGTCGGCAATTAAAATATCAAACTCCTGCTTCTCCGTCTCTTTGAGCGCATTCAGCCCGTTCTTCACGCCGGTAACTTTATAGCCCTCTGCCTCAAGCGCGTATCTGAGGTGCTTAAGGGTTATCGCTTCGTCTTCTGCGATTAATATATTAAGCGGCATATGTCTCCTTAGGCTACGTCTTTAAAATAAAACATTATGTCATGCCGAGTGTCTATGTCGGGCATCCAGTGCATTTGTTCTGGATTCCCGCCTCCGCGGGAATGACGGCAAAAACGTGCACAATCTTCGAGATCTCCCTATTACGGCAATATAATCCTAAAGGCCGTGCCTTTTCCTGCTTCGCTTTTCACTTCAATCTTCCCTTTGTGCTTTTCTATTATACTGTAAACTATCGCAAGGCCCAACCCTGTGCCCTTTTCCTTTGTGGTAAAGAAAGGGTCAAA
>Ga0172375_10006097_pt1 | contig 17034 bp, 14 predicted proteins | sample LakKiv1m_FD_114537 | JGI IMG/M metagenome (GOLD analysis project Ga0172375, IMG submission 114537) | Freshwater microbial communities from Kabuno Bay, South-Kivu, Congo - kab_092012_11.1m | ecosystem: Environmental > Aquatic > Freshwater > Lake | place: Democratic Republic of the Congo...
AAACGTAAAAGGCAATGACCCTATATTTACAGAAAAAGTTGCTAATTTTACAATTCAAAACCTTGATAAGATAAATAGCGAGTTAAATCTCACGCCTGCTAAACCAATGGTAAAAGTATTGGACCCTGCCGTATACGGGCAGAGAGAATCCAAAAAGATTTTAATAAAGGGTTTTATCGCCGGTCTTTTGATGTTTTTACTTGTAAGCCTTTACGCTTTTTTTACAGATTATCTTAAAAAATTGCAGGTTGGATCTAAATAACTAGTTTCCAATTAAGCAGAAAGGATAGAGCATGTTAAATGGAAAAACAGTACTAATTACCGGAGGAACAGGTTCGCTAGGTAAAAAATTACTTCAGATTATCGTTGATAATTATAAGCCAGCAAAACTTATAATTTTTAGCAGAGATGAATTAAAACAATTTGAGATGTCTCAGAAATGGAGCGTAGCAAAATATCCATGCATAAGATATTTTTTAGGGGACGTAAGAGACAGGGATAGGTTAAACCTTGCTTTTCGAGGAGTGGATTATGTAATACATGCGGCTGCTCTTAAACAAGTGCCCGCAGCTGAATATAATCCCTGCGAATATGTAAAAACTAATGTTTTAGGGGCTATTAATATTATTGATGCCGCGCTTTATAATAAAGTAAAAAAAGTAATCGCTCTTTCTACTGATAAGGCCTGTAATCCTATAAATTTATATGGAGCTACGAAATTGTGTTCTGACAAGCTATTTGTTGCTGCTAGTGTATACGCAGGCCAGGATGATGTGAAATTTTCTGTGGTTAGATATGGCAATGTCTTAGCTAGCAGGGGTTCTGTTATCCCGTTTTTTAAAGAGAGGTCCAAAACAGGAGTTCTACCGATTACTGACCTTCGTATGACCCGTTTCTGGATAACCCTTGATCAGGCAGCTCATTTTGTCCTTGCATGCTTGGGTCGCACTAAAGGCGGAGAAATTTTTGTGCCAAGAATACCTTCAATGAAGATTACGGACCTCGCTAAGGCAGTCGCGCCTGATTGCCGTCATGAGAAAGTCGGTATCCGTCCAGGTGAAAAATTACATGAAACGTTAATCAGCGAGGATGAATCGCGTAATACAGTAGAATTTAAGGAATGTTATATTGCGCAATCGGATGCTGTTAATAGAAAAGCATTGTTAGATTCTGATAACGGCAAAGGTAAATTATGCCCGGAAGGATTTAGATACACATCCGATACAAACAGGGACTGGTTAACAGTAGACCAGTTAAGAGAATTAGTAGAAAAAACAGCCGGTGATTATTCTATTGAAAAATCACGCTGGTCTATGGAAGATGTCCCGCAATAAAAATGGAAGATAGTAGAATATTAATTACCGGTGTTAGCGGCTTATTGGGTAATAATCTGGCCTATTATTTTAAAGATATGCGCACTATCTTAGGCTTATATAACTTACACCCTGTAAGCATTGATTCAGTTCAAACCTGCAAATGTGATATTACTTCCTCCGCGGCCCCATTTAAAAAGATAGTCAAAGAATTTAAACCTAATATCATTGTTCATTGCGCATCTCTTACAAATGTAGACTTTTGCGAAACCAACAAAGAATTAGCTTATAAAATAAATGTCTATGGCACAAAAATTATTGTAGATGCCATAAAGAAAACAGACATAAAGCTAATATACATATCAAGCGATTCTGTTTATGACGGCGTTAAGGGGAGTTTTTCAGAAGACGACCCTGTGAAGCCGCTTAATTATTACGGTGTTATGAAATATGAAGGAGAACAAGAAATACTAAAACATTCAAATCATCTTATTTTTAGAACAAATCTTTTTGGATGGAATATCCTTGAAGATAAACATAGCTTAGCTGAATGGATATTAAATGAACTTTGGCATGGCCGGGAAATAAAGGGATTTAAGGATGTATTTTTTTCATCAATTTACACGCTTGAATTAGCCAGAATATTAGAAATGGCGATTAAAAAAGACTTGAAAGGCATTTATAATTGCGGGAGCAGAACATCTTTGTCAAAATATGAATTTGCATTGCAGATTGCTGAGAAATTCGGGTTGGATAAAAAATTCATAACTCCTATTTCTATAGATGAATTTGACTTCCGCGCCAAAAGAGGCAAAAATTTCAGTCTTAATGTAACAAGACTTGAAAATGCTTTAAGTTGCAAGATTTCCACTTTGCCTAAATCTATTGATCTATTTTATCAGGATTACTTAAACAATCTTCCAAAATTAATTAAAAAAGAAGAAAAGTATATACCATACGGAAAACACTATATTGACGAAGAAGATATTGAAGAAGTTGTCAAAGTTTTAAGGTCAGACCGGATTACTCAAGGAGATAAGATTAAAGAGTTTGAAGATGCCCTCTGTGAATATACAGGGGCCAAGTATGCTGTAGCAGTCTCATCAGGTACAGCAGCGCTTCATATCGCTTGTCTAGTCGCTGGTTTAAAAAAGGGAGATGAGTTTATAACATCGTCCAATACCTTTGTTGCATCAGCAAACTGCGGGATATATTGCGGCGCAAGGCCTATATTTGCTGACATAGAAGAAGCTACATATAATATTGATCCCGAAGAGATAAGAGAAAAAATTTCTCCTAAAACTAGAGTTATCATCCCTGTTCATTTTGCAGGACAGATTTGCGATATGGCAAAGATAAAAAATATTATCGAAACAAAGCAAGCCAAATACAAAGAAAAGATATTTATCATTGAGGACGCAAGCCATGCTTTGGGCTCACTATATAAACGCGCCAAAGCCGGTTCCTGCGTTTATTCGGATATGACGGTGATGAGCTTTCATCCGGTAAAGCACATAACGACTGCTGAAGGGGGAGTTGTTTTTACCAATGATGCAAAGCTTTACAAAAAATTAAAGCTTTTTCGTTCACATGGCATAACCAGCAATGAGGAGGATCTAGTTTTTAAAGAACAAGCCTATAGCCCAAGCGGCCTAAACCCTTGGTATTATGAACAGCAGGTCCTTGGTTTTAACTATAGAATTACAGATATCCAGTGCGCATTAGGAATATCTCAATTAAAAAAAATAGATTATTTTTTAAAGAGAAGACGAAGGATATTTGAGATCTACAATAGTGCTTTTGCTAATAATAAGTTCATAACCATTCCTACGGAATCTCCAGACTGCTTGACTAACTGGCATCTTTATGTCCTGCAGATAGATTTTGAAGCGATTGGAAAAGACAGAGCCAATATTATGAAAAGATTGAAAAACAGAGGGGTAGGCACCCAGGTTCATTATATACCGGTACATACTCAGCCTTTTTACAGAAAAAACTTTTGCACAAACTGGGGAGATTGCCCTCGGGCAGAGGAGTATTACCAAAAGTGTCTTTCTATTCCTATTTTTTCGGCGATGACAGATAAAGATATTAACAAAGTCATTTCTGCTGTTCTCCAACTTTCATAGGATATTTTATGAATAATATGAAATCGCAGGCATTACAAAAGAAGGCCAAACAGTTTATTCCAGGCATTTCTCAATTGCTGAGTAAGCGTCCGGATATGTTTTCGCTTGGCGTGTGGCCGGGCTATTACAGCAAGGCCAAAGGAGCGAATATTTGGGATCTTGATGGAAACAAGTATGTTGATATGAGTATAGGCGGTATCGGGGCGAATGTCCTTGGCTACGCTGATCCGGATGTTAATGCCGCGGTTATGGAAGCGGTTAGAGGTGGCTCAAGTTCCTCATTGAACTGTCCAGAAGAGGTTATCCTAGCAGAAGAGTTATGTCGCTTGCATCCATGGGCGCAGATGGTCCGATTCGCGCGCAGTGGGGGCGAGTCTATGGCAGTCGCAGTTCGGATAGCACGGGCGCATACTGGACGTGATCTTGTGGTGATTTGCGGTTACCACGGTTGGCAAGATTGGTATTTGGCTGCTAATGTCGGCACTGAAAATGCATTGGGAGGGCATCTTATCCCCGGATTAATTCCTGCAGGCGTGCCAAAAGCGCTTAAAGGTACGGCGCTGACATTTAAATATAATGACATCGATAGTCTTAAAGCAGTGGTTGCGGCGCATAAAGGCGAAATTGCCGCGATTATTATGGAACCAGTGCGCAGCGCTCAACCGGTGCCGGGTTTTTTAGAGGGCGTTAGGCAGTTGGCGGACGAGGAAAGGGCTGTATTTATTTTCGATGAGATATCAGCGGGATTTCGTATGAACTGTGGCGGTGCGCATTTGACTTATGGGATCAAGTCGGACATTGCGGTTTTTTCAAAGGCTTTGGGCAACGGTTATCCTATTGCAGCGATCATTGGACGCGCATCTATTATGGAGTCAGCGCAAAAAAGCTTTATCAGTAGTACTATGTGGACGGAACGCATCGGTCCGGTTGCAGCATTGGCAACAATTAAGAAATTCAAAGCTGTTAAGGTACATGAGCATTTGATGGAAATAGGGCGCGCGGTTCAGGAGGGTTGGGAGGCAATTAGTAAGCGCCACGGTTTGCCGGTTAAGGTTTCAGGGATATATCCGCTCAGTCATTTTATTTTTGACGATCAGGAACAACCGGTTATGAAAGCGTTCTTTGTGCAGGAGATGCTGGAAAAAGGCTTTTTGGCATCAAATCAGTTTTATTCGATGTTTGCGCATACTAAAAAACATGTTGCAGCATATTTAATAGCTGCGGATAAAGTATTTAGGCGCATCAAGCAGTTAAAAGATGCCGGCGAATTGCGGGCCGCGCTGAAAGGCGAGCCATCAGCTTCGGGCTTTAAACGGATTACTTAAATGACAGATAGATTAGTTCTTGGCACTATTCAATTGGGCATGCCATATGGTATTAACAATAAGACTGGCAAACCGAATTTTAATAGTGCATGTGATATTATTAAGACAGCTTTTAATCAAGGCATTACGCGTTTTGATACTGCTCAGGCTTATGGGGATAGCGAAGAGGTTTTGGGTAAAATTTTTGATAAGCTCAAGTTAGGCGGCCAGGCTAAGGTTTATAGTAAATTGCATCCAAGACTTGATTTGCGCAACGAAGATGCTGTTCAACAATCGGTTGAAGATTCTTTATACAAGCTTAAGATAGACCAACTTGAAGGCCTTTTATTACATCACGAAGATGGAATGCAATTTTGGGATGAAGGGTTGGGTGGTGTGTTGCAGGGATTGGTTGCTAAGGGCAAAGTGAAATGGATTGGTGCATCGTTTTATACACCACAAAAAGCCCTTGATGCTTTGGATATTGATGGAATCGACATAATCCAGGTGCCGGCGAATATTCTTGATAGACGGTTTGAAAATATCGGGGTTTTTAGTAAGGCTCAAGAACGCGGCAAAGAAGTTTTTGTGCGAAGCGTTTTTCTTCAAGGTCTTTTATTAATGCCTCTGGATTGTGTTCCACCAGCAATAGAGGATGCGTTGCCGTATCTGGAACGGTTAGAGAAGTTGGCATACGATATGAAATTGAGCCGTCAAGAGTTGGTTTTAAGGTATGCGGCGCAGCAATGGCCCGGTTCGTTCGTTCTGTTTGGCGCGGAGACTAGCAAGCAGGTTGTTGATAATGTGCGGTCTTTTTCTGCAAATATTTTCGTGAAAGTCGATGAGAATATTTTTGAAAATGTTCCGGAAAACGTTTTAAATCCGGTTCTGTGGACTAAACTATGAAGAAAGCTTCCGTTATTATTCAAGCCAGGATGGGGGCATCTCGTTTGCCGAACAAAGTACTTATGCCTTTGGCCGGCAAACCGGTGCTTGAACATGTGATATGTCGATGCCAGCACGCACAATTGGTCGATAGAGTTATTGTAGCGACTACCGTGGACTCAAAAGATTTGGCCATTGTGAACTTCGTGAGCGGTCTGGGTGTCAGCGTTTTCTGCGGTTCGGTTAATGACGTTCTTGACCGTTATTATCAGGCGGCAAAGTTTTTTGAGCTTCAACATATTGTTCGCATTACAGCGGATTGTCCATTGATCGATTCGGATATTATCGATTCCGTGGTAGGTAAATATTTTGATTTGGGTGCGGATTATGCGGCGAATACTTTGAAGGAAACTTATCCTGACGGAGAAGATGTTGAGGTTTTTAGTTTTGATATTCTGAGTCGAGCATGGAATAATGCAAAGATGTTTTCTGAACGTGAGCATGTAACGCCATATATCCGAAAGAGTGGCGTTTTCAAGAAGATAAATGTGGCGAATAAAATTAATTTGAGCCGACAGCGTTGGACATTGGATGAGCCTAGGGATTTTCAGAAACTATCCGCTATTTTTGACGCCTTATATCAAAAAGACGTGTTCTTTCATATAAAGGATGTCTTGCAATTTCTGGCCGGACATCCACAGATCGACAAGATGAACGCTGGTATTATGCGTAACGAAGGCTATCAGAAATCATTGGCAAATGACAGGAAGGTTTGTTAGGTATGCTTAAAATCGGTCTTAAGCTTTGGTCAAATAATGAAAAGTATGTGCCGCATGCTAAAAGACTGTATAGAAAAAAAATATACGATTATATCGAACTATACATTGTTCCAAATACATACGAAAAACATATCAAGATGTGGCGTAATCTAGAAATACCTTTTATTATTCATTGTACTCATTTTATGCATGGCTTTAATTTAGCTTTGAATAAGAAATTTCAGGAGAATTTGAAAATTTTTGCTGAGGTAAAAGCTTTTTGTGATGAGTTAAAAAGTAGATATATAATAATTCATCCGGGTATAGAAGGATTTCTGGAAAATAGCATAGAACAAATAAAACATATAGAGGATAGAAGATTGCTAGTAGAAAATAAACCTTATGTCTCAATGTATGGAGATCATTGTAGGGGTAGTCTATACGAAGAATTAGAAACAATAATAAATTCATGCAAAATCGGTTTTTGTTTAGATATTCCTCATGCTTTTAATGCCGCCTTTCACATTAAGAGAGACGAATACGAATATGCTAGCAGGATGTTAGCCTTGTCTCCTGAGGTTATACATATATCAGATGGAAAGATTGCAGAAATGCATGATAAACATTTAAATATAGGAGATGGCGACTTTGATTTTAGAAGAATAAAAAAAATTATATCTGTTTCGAATGCGCAATACTTAACTTTGGAAACATGTAAAAATGATAATGAGCTGAATAGTTTTGTAGTAGATGAAGAAAAAATAAAGGATATAATGGGTAATGAGTAGGGAAATAGTATAAAATCTTAAACCTCTGTGCAAATGAAAATAAGACCTGTTACTGAAAACGATTGTCATGACCTGTGGATTTGGAGGAATCATCCTGAAGTAAGAAAACGGTGTTTTGAAAATAAAGAGATTAAATTCGATAGGCACAAAAGATGGTTTGCAGAAAAGATTAAAGATAAAAATGTAAAAATTTATATTGCAGAAAATGAAAATAAAGAAAAATTAGGGCAGGTAAGGTTTGAGACAAAAGATAAGAAAGCATATATAAATGTTAACTTAAATCCACTTTTTATAGGAAAGGGGCAGGGAAAGAAAGTTATAAAAATAGCTACAGAACTTTTTTTAAAAGAAAATAAAAATGTTGAAGAGGTGTTAGCAGAGGTCATTAAAGAAAATTTTAGTTCCCAGAAAGCGTTTGAAAAAGGAGACTATATAATTACTATGGGAGGCAGAAAGAAGAATCACGAAATAGTGATTATGACTTACAAAAGAATTACAAATTAAAGACATGTTTTAGAGGGCTTTCATGAGCGAGTCTTGAAAGATAAAGAGTTTAGAGTAAGTGTGGGTACACACAAGGGGTAGCATCAGAAGGCTTTGGATATTGTTTATAAGAAATATGCAAATTAAAAATAATTACTTTTGTTAACTTAAGATGTTTAAAAAATTAAAAAAGACTATTATAATAGCTGAAATTTCTGCTAACCATGGTCAGAATTTTAACAGAGCAGTCTCTCTGATAAAAAAAGCAAAGGAATGCGGTGCGGATGCAGTTAAATTTCAATGCTATACCCCTGATACTCTAACTATAAATTGCGATAATAAATATTTTAGAATTAAATATCCCAAATGGGGTGGTCAGACTTTATATCAGTTATATCAAAAGGCATATACTCCCTGGGATTGGTTTAAAAAATTAAAAAAAATAGCTGATGATTTAGGAATTATTTTCTTTGCCACTGCTTTCGATAAATCATCGGTAGATTTTTTAGAAGAGTTAAACGTTCCTTTTCATAAGATTTCCTCTTTTGAATTAGTGGATTTGCCATTAATTGAATATGTGGCAAGGACCAAAAAGCCGCTTATTTTTTCAACAGGCATGGCTACGGTTTTCGAAATAAAAGAGGCGGTAAATACAGCCAAAAAAATAGGATCAAAAGATATAATTTTATTAAAATGTGTTTCAAGTTATCCTGCAAAACCGGAAGAGATGAACCTTAGGACTATTCCTGATTTAAAAAAGCGGTTTAAAACACTGATCGGACTTTCTGACCATACATTAGGAATAGGCGTATCTATTGCTGCTGTTTCTTTGGGTGCACAAATAATTGAAAAGCATTTTACTCTATCAAGAAGAAATGAGACTCCGGATAGCTTTTTTTCTATAGAACCGCAGGAATTAAAAGACTTGGTAGAGAATGTAAGAATCGTTGAAAGGTCTTTAGGCAAGGTGCATTATGGTTTAACTAAGGATGAGAAGAAAAGCAGGGTTTTCAGGCGTTCATTGTTTACACTGCAAGATATTAGCAAAGGAGAATTTTTTAGTGAGGACAATATGGGGTCTATCAGGCCTGCCAATGGACTTGAGCCTAAGCATATAAGTAAAATTTTAGGCAGAAAAGCAAAAAAATGTATAAAAAAAGGCATGCCATTAAATTGGAGAATAATCAAATGAATAAGATTAAAAAAAATAAGAAAAAATACAGAATAGCATTTTTGGAGGACAAAAAAGTTATACTTCGACCACTTCTGAAAGAAGATATTAATGAACGATATCTATCTTGGTTAAACGATAAAAAAGTTACCAAATATATGGAAACAGGAGTTTTTCCTATTACCTTAGCAGAGCTTCATAGTTTTTATGATAAAGTTGCTAAATCACGAACTGATGTGATGTTTGCTATTGTTGCTAAGCACAATAAATTACACATAGGTAATATAAAACTTGGTTGTATTAACTGGGTTCATAGATTTGCTGATTTAGGTATTATGATAGGAGATAAAAGATATTGGAGTAAAGGTTTTGGGCAGGAGGCGTGTAGGTTATTGTTAGAATATGCGTTTAATAGATTAAATCTAAATAAAGTTTTCTTAGGCGTTTATGCTACTCATAACTTTGCTTTAAGAGCATATAAGAAGATAGGTTTCAAAGTAGAAGGCAGAATGCGTAAAATGTTTAACATAGATAATAGGTATGTTGATAAGATAATCATGGGGGTTCTCAGGGAAGATTTTTTAAGAAATTATAAAAAACAAATACGATAGATATTTGTTTTTTTATAAAGAACAGCATAAAAGACAATGAATATTGTTTTTGAGTCACCTAAAATATGGCATAAATATCTGATTAAAGTTTATCTAAGGTTTGGATTTACGGTTTGGGTAATCGAGCCTTTTCATACATATCATCATGAAAAAGGTATTCGATTTTTTCCGTGCTCATTACCTGAATACATAGAAAAACTGATTAAGAACGGGAAAGTTAATCTATTAAAAGCAACGGAGTTAGATGCAAGAAAAATTTATTCTATGGCGGCTAATAGAGCGGTGGAAGTCATTGAAAGGGCTTATTCTGAGTATAAGAAGGAACATTTTCATTTAATTAAATATATAAAAGATACGCTAAATTCTTTCACGGCGGAAAATATCTTTAAGAAACAATTATGTGATAAATTGGCAGTTTTTTATTCGGTAAATATAATGCTGGATAAAATTGAACAAGTATTCCCTCATAATAATATTAAAATTTATCTTGAAACAGATGTTATTACCTATAGCTATTTTAAAAAATTGCTTATTCTGAGTAATTGTCAAATTTATTACCATAAGAGGACTATTTTTGCTACAAGTACATGCATATCAAGTTTGTGTGGGCGTATAAAAGATAATTTTGTAATTATAATTAGATTACTTGCTAAAATAATATTAAGTACTTTATCTACGTATAAGAAAGACAGATTTTCTTCACAGCAAAAGAAAAATTATAAATATGGAGTTGCTATTATTAGCCCTACTCGCCAACTGGTAGGCAATAAAAGAGGACCCGATTTTATTGTAGACAATAAAAATATTCATGATAGAGATATAATTTATTTTTCACTGTGTACTCTTAATGAGGAGCAAAAAAATAGATTGCGTAAATTAAAAAGTGATATTTTTTATTTTTTTAATAGATACAACATTTCTTCGCATATTTTAGAATGGATGTGGTTTTTTTGGATATTTCTTAAATATGAATGTTTTAAAAAAGCTTCTTTTGTTAACGAAGCATATGCAGGTTTGGTTGAATATTTTAGATGGAAAAATATCATGACTAAGCTAAGCATTAGACATTTTGTGACTCATTGTGATTTTGGAGCTCAACATATAGCGCGAAATATTGCCCTTAAGCAATCTGAGGTTCAGACTTGGTATTTTACAGATTCTATGAATTGTATGGTAAATTTTGCGCAGAGTGAGGGTAATAGTGATAAGCGCCACCCATTTTGGGCATATCTCTATTATGACCATTTTGTTACTTGGTCGAGATTGCTTTCGAGTTATTTCGATTCGCACCCCGAAACCTTCAGCAATCACCATATAGTAGGATGCTTGTGGGCAGACAATATAAATGGTTTAGCAGAGCCAAAGAAGAGGGATAATAATAAATTTATTATAGCCGCATACGATTCAACATTTTCACGAAATGGCATAACTGCTTATGATGAAGGCGTTGCTTTTGCTCAACATCTTTTGAAATTGGCTGATGAATATCCTGATATAGAAATTATCCTGAAAGAAAAGAAAAACAGATCCATCCATTTTAAGCTCGATCCAATTCTTGGACCAATGTTGCTTGTCCTGTATGATGAAATGGCGACTCGATCCAATGTTAAAATATACGAAGATTGTGAAGATGCTTCGGATATTATGTCCATTGCTGATCTGGTTGTGTCTTTTCCATTTACATCTACTACATTTGAATCATTAAGCGCTAATAAACCAGCAATTTGGCATGATCCATTAGGTTATTATAGAGAAACTATCTATGGAAGAATAGGCGAAATTACTACCCACAGTTACGATGAATTAAAAACAAAAGTTTTTGAAATAAAATCTATGAAACCAGGCATGTATCGTAGTCCGATGCCGATAGATTCGCCTCTTATGGATCCGTATCGAGACGGAAAGGCTATCGAGAGATTTCGAGAGCTCCTTATATCAAAATAATGATTAACAAGGAACAGCAGATAAAAAATAGCTTTATTTATTTGGTACCCACAATAGTTGGTAATTTATTACCTATAGTAACTTTGCCAATATTTACCAGAATATTGACAAAAGAAGACTACGGCATTCTCGCTTTAGCAAGTTTATATGCAATTTTTGCATCTGGACTTGCTAACTTTGGGTTAATCGTTGGTTATGAGCGGAATTTTTTTCAATATAATGATAAGAAAAAAACAGCAGAGCTATTGTATTCTACATTAACGTTTGTAGGGGTGTCTTTTTTAATATTTGCCATTTTAACTTATTTTTTTAAGGGCCATTTTTCTAAATGGATAATTGGTTCAATGGATTATGCTAATATTCTATTTTGGGCATATTGCGCTACAGCTATTGCAAGTTTTAAGAATTATTATCTTACTTATTTTAAGAATACAGAAAACGCAAAAGCTTTTGTTTGGTATACAATCGATGAGACGGTTTTGGGAGTCATATTCTCTTTATTTATGGTAGCTTATCTGCGTATAGGAGTTATAGGATTGATTTGGGGGCAATTATTTGCCAGCTTGATAATTCTTTCTATTTTGAGTATTAAATTTTTAAGGGTGCTGCCTATTTCTTTTAATTGGAAAACATTAGGGGCTTCATTAAGAATTAGCTACCCTTTAACTCCAAGGATATTTTTGGGGGTGGCAAATACACAGTTCGATAAGTATATTATAAGATTATTGAATTCTGTTGGAGGGGTAGGAATATATAGCATAGGACAAAGGATTGCCGGTCTCGTTTTTAGTTATATGACATCTATCCAGCATGTTTTTAATCCTCAGATTTATAAAAGAATGTTTAATTTAAAGGAAAAGGGAAAGGAATCGGTTGGAAAATACTTGACGCCGTTTGCATATATTTCTATCGTGATAGCTTTATTTGTATCTCTTTTTTCAGAGGAGGTCATTTTCATTTTAACACCAAAATCTTATCATGGAGCAGTTCCGCTAATAACTATTCTTTCTATGTATTATGGATTTTTGTTCTTTGGTAAGATTAACGGGACCCAGCTTATTTTTATGAAAAAGACCCATATTACTTCTATATTAACTATAGTGACCATTGGCCTTAATATCGGCTTAACCATCCCGTTTGTCATCAAATTTGGGGTTATCGGGGCTGCATGGGCGATGCTCTTAGCTGGTTTAATTTCCGGTTTGATTTCTTTTATAGTTGCGCAGCATTATTATAGAATTGAATGGGAATATAAAAAAGTAGTTCCTATTTTTTTGATATTTTTTGTATCCTCAATTTTAATAGTTAGTCTAAAGAATTTTTTTACGTATTATCCAATGTGGTTATTACTTAAATTAGTTTTTTTGGCGTCTTATTTGTATTTGGGAGTTAAGATAAAAGTGATTACTTGGGAAAATTATAAATCTGTCAAAGATATAATATTATTTAAAAAAATCGCCCTTTTTCAGGCGAGTTAATATTTTCTTAAATGCCAAAGATTATAATATCTTTTAATAATAAGAAATTGAAAAAATACCTATTATCTTATCCTGCAGAAAGTTTTAAGTATATATATGCAGATGATAATAAAGACGAGCATTTTATTAAATTTTTGCATGAGAGAGGAGATATTGAAATTGAAGAAATAAACTATGATAATCAATTCAGGGAATGTTTTTGTAAAGAATATATAGATTTGATAGGCAAATTAGGCGCAAGATATGATTCCATTTATTGGTGGGTGACTTTTGTATCATCTAAGAATAGATTTGCATCAAGGCTGGTAAATAACTTATCGTTTCTTTATTCCATAGCGGATAGTATTAAAAGATATAAAGATTGTAATATATTAATTATTACTTCAGATAATTCAGTGCTCTTTGCGCTAAAAAAGTATTTAAAAGAACGCAATATAAAGTTTATTAGCTTTGAAAATGGCATTTTCCAATTAATATGCCATGCCACAGATATTTTAAAATCTTTTTTGTCCGCAACGATTTTTATTTTTAGGATATGGAAAAGGATATATATATCTAGAATCTATTTGAGAAAAACATTAAAAGAAAGTATAAAAAATAAGTCTTATTATGTTATTAAGACTTTTATTTACGATACATCTTTTGATGCAAGCGGGAATTATCATGATTCATTTTTTGGAATATTGCCAGAGTATGTAAAAGAAAAAAAAGAAACTTTAATTCTTGGCGATATACTTGGCAATTATAGAAAATGTATAGCTAATATTCAAAATAATCATACTTTTTTAATAGTTCCTCTTGAATACTTAATCTCTTATATTGATCCAATAAAAGCTGTTTTAAGGACTTTTATAAATAAGATAACTATTAAAAAAGAAGTAAAATTTTTAGATTTCGAAGTTTCTGGTATTATAAATGCAGAGATTAGCGGAGACTATAAAAAAGGCAGTCCTTTTCTGCAGTACTTACAGTATAGCTGCATAAAAAATCTGCTGAAATTAGTAAAGCTGGAGACCTTTGTACTTACACATGAAAATAATCCTTGGGAAAGGATGTGCATACTTGCCTTGAGACAGTATTTTCCTGCTACTATAATAGTAGGGTATCAGCATACAGTTGTTCCACAAGCATCTGCAAATATGTTTATAAGTGAATTTGAAAAAGATGTTGTTCCTTTACCTGACAAAATATTGACAGTTGGTAATATTCCCAAGAGAATTATGGAACGATATGGATTTTATCGCAAAGGCCAAATCGAAGAGTCGTGCGCCCTTAGATTTGAATATCTTTTTAAGATCCCTAATGCCAAGAGAAGCAAAACTGGACAGATACTTGTTGTTTTAGAAGGGATATTCGAGGTTTATAAATTAGTAAATTATGTATTAGAAGAGTTAAAAGATGCTAAAGATTTGAAAATAAAAATTAGAACACATCCTGTCCTTCCTTTAGATAGTTTTAGGCATAAAATTGTATACAAAACAGAAGATTTACCCAATGTTTCATTTTCAAATAATACAACTGTTAAATCTGATGTAGAGGCATCGGATATTGTAATATATTGGGGAAGTACTGTAGCGCTTGAAGCGCTTATGATGGGAAAGCCTGTTATACACTTTGATATGCAGACAATCTTGAGTTACGATCCTCTTTTTGAAAACAAACATATGAAATGGAAAGTCGTTTCTAAAGATAAGTTGATTAATACTGTACAAGAGATATATAATATGGAAGATGCTGTATTCTATAAAGAACAAGAGTTAGCTAAAAAATATTTGGATAGTTACTTCTATAGCATTAATGAAGAAGCGCTTAGTAAGTTTATAAATTAAAAAATATTATGAAAAAAGTATATAAAGCAGGAATAGTTGGGTATGGATACATGGGGCAAATCCGTGAAAGGGTCATTAAGGATAATCCTGATATGGAATTGGTGGGGATATGCGATGCCAAGCAGTCTTTGCAAGAATCCGAGAAAAAGTGTTCCATATATAAAGATTATGCCGCTTTGATCAAAGATGATGTAGATATTATCTTTGTATGCACCCCCAATTGCTATACTCCAGATATTATAATACATAGTTTAGAAAAAGGTAAACATGTATTTGCTGAAAAGCCTCCAGGGAGGATCGCTGCTGATATAAAAAGGATAAGAGAAGCAGAATTAAAGAGGCAGGACAGGAAACTTATGTTCGGATTTAATCACCGTTATCATCCTGGTATTTCGGAAGCCAAGATGCTGGTTGAAAGAGGGGATTTGGGGAAGATCTTGTGTATAAGAGGAATATATGGAAAATCCGGAGGGGAGAAATTTGAGCAGTCATGGCGAAATAGTCTAAAAATAGGCGGCGGGGGGATATTGCTTGATCAGGGAATCCATATGCTGGATTTGATGAGGTATTTCTGCGGGGAGTTTAATGAGGTTAAAGGTTTTGTTTCTAATTTATTCTGGAAATTTGAGGTAGAGGACAATGCTTTTGCTATTATGAAAAACAGAGATAATCAGATTGCCATGCTGCATTCATCTTCTACTTTATGGAAACATACTTTTCGCTTGGAAATTTTTCTTGAGAAAGGTTATTTAATAATTTCAGGACTTCTATCAAAAACAGGGAGTTACGGTAGAGAGATGCTGACTATTGGCAAGCGGCAGTTCGAGAGCGAGTCTTTTGCTCTGGGTAATCCTAGAGAGGAAATAGTATATTTTGACCAGGATCGCTCATGGGATTTAGAAGTTGAATATTTTCTGGATTGCGTTAAGGAAAACAAACCAATTACAAACAGCTCTTCTTATGATGCTTTAAAGGTCATGGAATTAGTGGAAGAGATATATAAAGATAGTAATATTTGTTATGGAGATAAGTTACAAGAGGAGATCGTGCGATGAAAAAGGTTGTTTTTTATGATGATATAAGAGAAACGGATTTTAAGCCAAATAAGCTGCTGGATGCTTATTTAGATATTACCGAGAAAGAGGTAAAAAAATATTTCACAAAGTCTGAGGTATTAAAAGGGCGTGATTGCCCCGCATGCCATGCAGTGGCAGAAAAAAATAAAAAGGCTTTTTCTAAATTTGGATTAGATTATTATGAATGTGCAAAATGCGGTTCATTGTATATTTCACCTTGTCCTACAGATAAGGCGATAGATAATTATTATCGAAATTCAGAAGCCAGCAGTTATTGGAAAAACATACTTTCGAGGAATACAGAAGATAAAAGAAAAGAGAAGATAGCAGAGCCGCGTATTCAATGGATTGTTGGCGCTGTTAATGAATACTTAAAGAATATAGATAGTTACGTGGATTTTAACACAAATAATCCCTACTTTATAGATAGAATATTGAAAGATTTAGAAAGGGTTAGGGAGAAGATAATAGTAAATCCGCGTTTTGACGGCATAAGTAATTATAATAATCGCGTTAAGATAATAGAAGACAAGAGCGGTAATCATGATATGGATATAAAATCGGACAGCGTAGATGTCATATCTTTGTTTGAGGTGATTGACAGGATATCAGATATGGATAAGCTATTGCATTCAATCAATAGCATGCTTAAACCAGGCGGTTTGTGTTTTGTTACTACGCTTTCAATCAGCGGTTTTGATCTGCAAGTATTGCGCAAAGAATCTAAAAGTATCTTTCCGCCTGACAGGATAAATGTACTTTCCCTGGAGGGGATAGAGATATTGTTTAAGAAATATGGATTTGATTGTATTGAATTGAGCACTCCGGGTCTGTTGGATGTAGAGATAGTTGCTTCCGCGCTCAGAGATAATCCCTCTTTGGATTTGCCCGGTTTTATTAAATATTTTATAACAAAAAGAGGAGCGGAAACACATGAGGCATTTCAAGAATTTTTACAGATGAACCGATTAAGCTCTTACGTAAGGGCTATTTTTAGGAAATTATAAGGAGAAATCGCATGTCGTATGTTAATCAATATTTGGATGAGATGATTAAAATTGTCAAAGAGATTGATGCCGCGAAAATCGATAAAATAATAGATATGCTTGTAGAATTAAGAAATAATAAGGGAAGGTTGTTTATCTTGGGTGTAGGCGGTAGCGGTGGAAATGCTTCACACGCAGTTAATGATTTTAGAAAAATATGCGGCATAGAGGCGTATTATCCTTTGGATAATCTGTCTGAACTAACCGCTCGCACTAATG
>Ga0172375_10006098_pt1 | contig 17034 bp, 8 predicted proteins | sample LakKiv1m_FD_114537 | JGI IMG/M metagenome (GOLD analysis project Ga0172375, IMG submission 114537) | Freshwater microbial communities from Kabuno Bay, South-Kivu, Congo - kab_092012_11.1m | ecosystem: Environmental > Aquatic > Freshwater > Lake | place: Democratic Republic of the Congo...
AAGAGAACACCTTGTTTCGCTTCTCCTTACTCATCATCCCGGATGGATTGAACGTCACCGCTGCCACGTCTTCCTTGCCGGGGAACTTGAAACCCACCAGCGTCCCGCCCTGATCGTTCAGCATCACCGTCTGCTGGAAACGATTCTCCAACTCGGATCGCAGTTGATTGAATGCCGGGCTGTTCCGCACCGTCTCAAATAATTCCTTCGCCATCCGCACGGATCGAATGTTGATCGTCGCCTGACGCAGCGTGGAGACGGCCCGCTTGCGGGCGAGGTCCGCCGCCGTCATGCCGTCGTTCTCCACCGATTCCAAGGCGTCATGGAGATTGGCCAACTCCACGTCCGACGCCCCGCGTGTCACCGCGTCTTCCAGTTCCTTGAGCCGGTTCATCGGCATCGCTTCCATGCCCTGACGCCGGGCGTCCACCAGCGCAATCACCGCGTTCTGATACGGCTCGGAATTCTCCACCGCTTTGCGCAACAGGTTGAATGCCTCGGTGGAAATGCCGGGCGGCGTGATTCCAGCAGGAAGAGGATTCGCCGCCGGATCTTTAATCCAGTCCATCAACCGCCCGGCATCGGAATACTGCCCGGCCTTGTCCAGTTCGGTGGCCAGCATCCGGGCAAAGTGATCCACCGCCGACCAGTAACCGGCCAGTGCCTCCTGCTCCGCCCGGCTCAACGTGCCCGCAAGATCCTGTCCGCCCTTCAACACCGCCATCGCGTGAGCAAGGGTGTTCTCCGCCGCCGCCTTGTCACGGTTCGCATTGGCGTAGGCTTCGTTGTTCTCGTCGGCCAGCTTCTTGAACTCGGCCTCCTTCTCCGCAAGTTCGGCGACAAGGTTTGCGTGCGCCCGGTCGAATCGTTCCAGCCGGTCATTGATCGAACGCAACACCGCCCGGCGTTCGTTCTCGTCGGTGATGTTCGCCGCGTCCCGCATCTGGACGTTCAGCGCATTGAGTTCCGCCAAGGCGTCCAGCGGATTCGTGAACTCAGACTTCACATCCGAACGGTTCAACGCCCGCTTCGCCGCCTGATTATCGAGGTTCTCGATGTCGAGTTTCTGCAACGAATCCGCGATGTTTGAGGCTCCCGGATTCTTGGCGCGAAGCTTGGCGAGTTCCTTCTCGGTTTCCGCCCGGCGCTCCGTCAACACCTTCAACCCGTCCGCGTGCTCCTTGCTGGCCGGGTCGTAGAACGAAAGCAGTTCGTCGAGATGCGCGATCTTCTTCACCCGCGAGACAATCGCCCGCGCAATGCGGAACGCCCTCACCCGGCTCCAGTCGGAGTCTGCCGCCGCACGGTCGAACGTCTTGCCGCCTGCCGTGATCAGCCGCTCCACTTCATCCACAAAGTTCTTCGAGGAAACATCCGGCACGATGTCGGGAACTGTGCCGGAACGCAGGGCCGCTTCTCTGGCCTCGTAGATCGCGTTGCTGCGCAGTCCGCGCAAACGGTTCTCGGCCTCCTTGGTGTTCTTGTTCAGGTTGACGTAATCCGCGAACACCTGACGCATCGCACGGAACTTTGCCACTACGCCGCTGCCTTCTTGGGCGATGACCTCCGAATCGGCGGTGATCTGATTCTCCACCGGATTGAGCATCGCCTTGTTCAGCGCGTCCTCTGCCGCCTTCTCATCCCATCCAGTCGGTTGCTGAGACTTGATGTAGGTCAGCGCCTTGCTGACCGCATCGGCCACATGCGCCCCGGCTTTGACCGACAGGATCGCAATGTCAATTGCGCTGTTCCACACGGCGGGGATGATGCCAAAGGCGTGCATCTGCCCGCGCATGTCCACCTTGGCGGACTCCAGTGCGGACACAATGGCGTCCACTTTACCCGGCGCAGCCTCCTCCACCGCTTTCAGGATGGAGACACCTTCAGGCGTGTCCCACACGGAAGTACTCGGAGCCTTATTCAACAGCCGTTCCTTTGCCGCCTCGGCGCTGGGTGCCTGCGGAATGCGGTTGTAAAAGGTCAGCGATGAATTCGGCGGAATGGTTTCTTCCGCCTCCGTGTAGAGCGCGTTGAGAATATCACCAAGCTCATCGCGTTTGGTCCTCAAAGATTCCAAGTCGGAGCCGACCTGACGCTGCTTCTCGATCTCCCGGACCTCCTTGACCTTCCGGTAGAGCAACGACTTCACCCGCTCAATCGTCATCCACCCCGGACGCTGGCCTTCGGGCGGGAGGATGGAATTCGTGACAGGCTTTGCTTCTTCGACGGCTTGCTGAACTTGCTGTCGATTTGCGCCTGCGCTTCCCTCCTCGCCTGCTCGAACCTTGGATCGCTGGCGGTTAGTCTGCTCATTCTTCTCAGCAATTCGCTGTCTGGATTTGATGTTTTCATGTGCGTAAATCAGTTGGCGCTTGATGGCCTCGATGAGCGCAATGTCGATTGATTCCTTGGTAATCTTGTGCCCTTCCCGCGCTCGCGCAACTTCCGATTTCAAATAGTCCTGCTGCGATTCGAGAAGAAAATCAACCAAGGCAGGGTTGTTCTCCTTGTCTCCCAAGATCAACGAAGCGGCGCGGGTGAGTTCATGGCTGGTAAACGGACGCGGAGCGAACTGCTTGACCGTTGGATTTCCTGACGTGATGAGATCCCGATTGCGCTGCTGCCATGCGGTGCGCTGCTCTGCGAGAAAATCGGACACCGCGCCCTCAAACAACGCCTGCACTTCCGCTTCCGTGTTATTGGCTGCGCCAGTAGCACGGAGGTCCACGGTGCCTTCCGTCTGCGCGAAATCATCCTGTGCCTGCAACCAGTCCACTCCGACTTGAACATTCCTGCGCAACGCTGCCATTCTCTCATCCAGAGCAAAGCGAATCGTCGGCCACTCGGACGCGGAGAACTCCGACTCGTAGTGTTTCTGCGGGGCCAGTGATTTGATGGACGCGAGAACTTTCCAGCCATCCTCCTTGGCGTCCTTGAAGCTGACCGTCTTTCCGTCAATTCGGACACGCGGAACGCGGGCTTCCTCAGTTGCGTACGGGGTTTTGACGCGGCTTCTTGCCTTCTTCGATTTCTTGTCCTGTCGTTTGGCCTGACTTTTCCACGCCGACGTGAGAATAATCCGGTCGCCATTCTGCATGAAGACCAAGCGCGTCGAGGAAGCGGTTTTTCCGGCGTCCGCCGTGGTGCCACGGAACAAGGTTTCCTCGGCCTGCGCCGGATCAAGGATCACAGAAGGCAGGCTGCCTCTGGCCACTCGTCCCTTCTTCTTGATGGAGTCGGTCTGCTGACGAGTTCCGGTGATGTAGGCGACATTGCCTTCGCCGTCATCCTCGCCGAATACCATGTTGACGATGCCATCCAGCTTGATCTTGAGTGCTGATGCAGGGCTGTATTCAGGAGCGGTAGAACTCTCCGTCGCCGCCGGCACGGAAGGCGACGGCGACGGAGCGGATTCAGTTGTCGCTGGCGGAACTACTTGCCCTTCTTGCCCTTGCACTTTTTCGCCATTGTTCTCACCACCCTTCTGGGTTTCATCGGGTTGAAGCGCCGCGAGTTCTTCCCGCAGCAAAGCCTGTTCGTCCAAAGTTGGAACGGTCGCAACCTCCCGCGCCGGATTGGCAGCGGGAGTCTTTGTTAAAGAGTCAGCCCCGGTATCCTTGACAACCGGACTCTCTCCGGCTGGCGTGATGCGTTCCACGCGGGGAGCGATGGCCGGCTCTGCGGCGCTCGCCACCGGGGCTGTGCCAGCGGACGTTGCCTGTGCTCCTGTGGAGCCAGCGGCAGTCTCGGCTGGAAATTGTTGCGCGGGCTTCGCTACTGGTGGAACCACTCCAACTGCTGGAGCAGCTTCTCCGCCCGCAACAGGGAGAGGCGTCGGCGTGACACTGGGCGAAGCTTCCCGTGTCGTTTCAGGAACACCTGCCATCCCCGGCGCGTTTTCTTGAGCACGGCTTTCATAAAGTTCATCCTCCAGCGTTCGGATTACCTTCGAGTAGTCGTTGCGAATCTTGTTCGACTTGTTCGTCTCATCGCGCTGCTGGCGCTGCTGCTTGATATTCTTGTACGCGGAAACTCGGGACGCGGTGTTCAACGCTCCCGCCGCCCCGCCAATGACTCCGAACGCGGCGGTTTGAATTCCCTGCTGCTTCCAGTATTCCGGGTCGGAATAATTCGGAAGGTCTTCTCCGTAGGTCGGCCCGGCCAGATCGTTGACCAATTCCTCGAACTCCTCCCCAATGACCCCGTTCCATCCACCCTTCTTCAGCGTTTTGTCCAGCGCGGAGAGCTTTCCGCCTTTCTTCAGCCAGCGGTTGATCGTCGCCGCCTTCAGCCAGCCCATCGGCTTTTCCAGCAGCCAGCCAACGCGCTCGGTGCCAAGCTCGGCCATGCTGCCCACGAAGGCGTTCTTGAACGACGGCGCAAAGTCATCTTCCTTGGCGATGATGCCCGCAATCTTGCCGTCATCGCCCGGCGTCAACTCGTAGTTCTTGGAGAGTTGATTCGCGTACATCTCCGAAACCATCTGCGGATTCAGCGCCGTCTGCGCCGTAACACCCGCCATCGCGCCCGCGGTCTTGGCCGCATACCTGCCCAATGCCTGACGCAAGAAGGCTTCCGTGGTTCCTTTCGCCAGCGTGAATCCGCCTGCGGTCCCGGCGAATTCCACCATGAACTTCGGAGCCTGCCCGGCGATGTCGGCGATTTTACGCACCACCCCTTTGCTCTTCTCGATCTCCGGTTCAGCGGCGAGGCGTGCGGCCAGTGCAATGTCCTGCTCCGGTTTCTGAGCGATGATGTCCTGCTCCGAATACGGCTGCTCACCAGCGTTCGCCTTTGTCATGCGCTTGACCGCTTCATCCGTGGCCAACAACCGTCCGATGCGCGGGGCCGCTCCGATGAATGGAAGCAAGCGTGAGACGGCGTATTCCGAATCCACGTCTCCCGCCTTGACCGCCTTGTCGTATTCCTCTCGAAAGATGCGGGATCGTTCCTTTGACGCACCAGCGGGCGAGAACGCTTCGGACCATGCGGACGGAACGCCGCGAGATGGAACGATGTCTTCTTTGGAAGAAGACGTAGCAACTGCGGACAACGGATCTGTGGAAGTCGAAGACTTTAACTCCGTTGGTTTCGGATTGTGCTTTTCGTAGAGCCGCTTGGCAGCAACGGAGATTTCTTGTCGCGACATGGAATCAGGAAAATCCACGTCGCCCAAGCCGGGGATTTCTACGGTCGTGGGCATGGGTTATTTATTCCGCTTCACCAGTTGCGGGATTGAAAACGAATCTGCGATTCACCCCGCCAGTTGACGCGGGTTGTGAGGATGGTGCGGAGTTCTGCTTCATCCACGCCGGAGCCGGGACGCTGACTTGACGCTTTCCATCCGGCCCGATTTCCAGATACACCCCGCTGCGTTGCGGCACGGCCATCGCCTTGCGGATGTTGGCCGCTTCGGCGTTCAATTCCTGCAACCGCTGGTTCAGGGCCGATTTCAAATTGATCGCTGCCTTGTCGTAATCAACACCTCCACCGGAACTCCAAATCCTGCCTTCCTTCTTCGGCATCGGATTGTCCCCTTGAAGCTCCTTCCAGTTTTCCTCAAAAAACTTGGACCGCGCCTCATCGTTCTCCCAATCTCCCTTCCCAGTGGGGCCAAGGCGGTTTTTCAGCGCAGTCATCGCGTCCAGCAGATCCAGCTTCTTCTTGGCCTCCGTGGACAGCGCCGTTGGCACGGTGTATTTCTTCTCGATGGCCTGCGAGTTCAAATTCGCCACGGTATCCACCTGCCACGGGTCCAGCCCTTCCGTCAGCTTGGGAAGTTCATCGGGATTGACCGGCTGAATTTGAACCCCGCGATACAGGTCCGCGTACTTCTTGTCCTTCATCTGCTCGGCCAGCCTGGCGGCGCGTTCCTCTCTGGAATTTTGCAGGGCTTCGGTGCGGTATTGTTGATCCTCGCGGTGTTGCCGGAGTGATTCAAGCATGTTGGCCAGCGCGTATTGATCGTCGCTGCGCCGCACCACGTCGGCTTGATCCAGCCCGCGCAAGGTCAACGCCGCGTTGAACCTGTTGCGCTGGTTGTCAATCTCCTGCGCCTGCGCCGCCCGCTCGGCCTGCATCATGCGATACCAGTTGTCGGCAGTCCCCTGCGACTGCGCGACTTCAAACGGAATCATGTTCAGAATGGGCATAGGTCACTCTGATTGGTTGAACCATCCGCTGTCGTCAAAGTATCCATTCACTATCGGAATAGGATTTCCGCCAAAAGTCAATTGATCCACCGCTATTGGATCTAGAGCATTGTAAGGGGGAGGCGCCCACTGTGGAACTCCTTGGCGGTCATCTTCCCAGTAGTTGCGTGGGTAGGTGTTGCCGATGGTGTCGGTGTATTTGGCGGTTGTGCCATACCACTTCGTCCAATCTCCGGCCTGCGTTGGCGGGGTGGTCCTGAATCCGTTCGCCTTGAGAGCCTGATAGTCATTCCAAGCCTGCCGTGCTTCTGGAGTCCGGTTGTATTCCGCCGGAATGAAACTCTGCGGTGACTGCGCTTCCATCTGCGGCGGTTGCTGGAATTGCGGCGGTTGCTGGAATGATTGCATCCAGTCCGGCGGCGCGTAGTTAGAATACGGAACGTCCGGGTAGCCCGGCATCGGCAGGTTGCGGAAGTTCGATCTCGGCGTCCACCACTGCGGATTGTATTTCCCGTCGGACTCCAAGAGATATGCGGATGTCGCATCGTCCAGTCCTGCCAGCGCCCCGGCGTTGCGAAGCTCGTCCTGTGTCATCGCCGAACGCGCCTGAATCGGCGTCAGGTAATCCGAAGCCACGGCATTACGCAGGTTTCGGCGTGCGCCCAGCAGCCGGTTCTTTGCGTCCTGTTCCGCCAGCACGTCGCCACGGGCGGCGTTGAACACCGTCGCGTTGATGTCCCGGCCCATGCCCGCAAGGTATTGTTCGTCGGTTCTGGCTGTGTCGCCCAAGCGAAGGTTGAGGTTGGCGATGTCGCCAATCTCACCGCGCTCCATGCCGCCGAGTTGCTGCGTGTTCGCCGACTGCCCGGCGCGGATTCGGTCGAGGATGTCCTTCCGGGCGGCGGCGATATTCTCAGCCAGCCCGGTTTCGGCGCGGTTGCGAATCGCCCCGGAACGATCCCGCAGCAGCGAGTTCCCGGCCCCGCCCGAAGCCAACGCCTGTGACTTCGCCTCCGCCATCGCGTCACCAATGGCAAGGTCGGTGCCCGCACGGGAAGACTTTTGGTAATCGTTCAACCACGCATTTCGATCCGCCTTTTCCTGATCAAGCTCCGACTGCAACTGCGTCCCGAAGCGTTGCCGCTGCGAGGCGAGGTCCGATCCCAGCTTCGTGACTTGCGCCCCCTGCCCGGCGCGGATGGAGTCCAGCATCGCCCGCGTGGACGCCGCAAGGTCGCCTGCCTTGGTGGAGAATTCGTCCCGCGCCGTGGTGAGATCCTTCCCGAGTTTGCCCTTGAACACGTCCTCGATGGCCCCGGTTTCCTGCCCGAGATCCCCGGCGTTCGCCTGAGTGGCCTGTCCCTGTGCCGTGGTGAACGTGCCAAGATCCTTCCGGTTCGCCGCCGAGTTCGCATCGACGCTGTTCTTGTACTTCTCGAAGAAGCCCTCGAAACCCGGCTTGACCAGCTTGTTCAGCTTGGTTTCCGGCTTCTTGGCGGTTGCCGTCGCGGTGGAATTGTTGAACGGATTCCAGCCTGTGTTTCCCTGTGGCTGTTGGTAATCGAAATGTGTGAAGGCGTTCGGCTGGTAGTTGCCCCAGTCTTCCTTCTGCCGCCAGTCCGACCAGTTGCCCCAGTCCTCGCGTTGATTCGGTCGTGTCGCCATAAACGAGTTGTCTTTCTTTCGCTCCGTTTTGGCAAGCCGAATGTGGGCACTTCCAGGCCACTACTTCATTCCGCGCAATGCCTTCTGTTTCTCGTAATCCTTCAGCTTCTTCTCCCAGTCAGCCAGCGACGGGAAGCGTTTCTTCACATCGTCCGGCAGCGCCGGGAATTCCGGCAGCGGTTCCACGGTGCGGCCTGTTCCGCCGCCGCTCACCGTCTTCAAAAGTTGTGCGCTGTCAGCCATGTCACAATGCCTTCACCTTGAGCCGGAAGTTGGAGAACGCCCCGCCCCCGCCGGTGCCGGGAACGATGACTCCGCCCTGCTCCGCCCCGATGGAGATGTCCACGTAGAGATACCGGCCCTTCTTGTGGAATGGCCCTTCGATGGTGAACGCCGGGGAGAGGTTCGAGTTTCGGTATTCCGCCGTGGATAACTTCAACGGGCACTTGAAATCCTGCATCACCGCGTTGCCCCAAATCGTCTGGCAGGAAAGGTTGTGCGGCGACGTGTCCAACGCCTGATAACTCGTCCCGATCTTCAAACCAATCCTTGCCGGCGCGGCCAGCGAGTTCGTTTCCGTCTCGGATTCAAGCTCCATGTAGGAGGCGAGCTTCATCTGCGTCGGATCATCAAAGACGATCATCGGCCCTGTGATCATCCGGGTGACGTAGCCTTGCGTCACGTAGATGCCTTCCGCCGAGATGTAGCCGGCATCCGTGAGCACCCCCAGTGCATTCCCGTTCGCGCACCATTCTCGGGCGTAGCCGGTGTTGAGTTGCTTCAGGCACCCGTCCTCCTTGTGCGCCCCGATGAACAGCAGCGTCTCGTTGCACTCCTGACAGAAGTCCTCCGCCCGTGTCATGCCAATCGTTTCAAGGTAGTGGCACAGCGAAAGCTCATCCGCATACGGCGCGTCCCAGTTCTCGGTTTCAATCCCGTCCTCCGTCTTGGTCTGCGTGGTGTAGATGCAGGTCAGGTTCGACGGCGCGGGCGTGTCAATCGGCAAGCCTTCCTTGAGGAACAGGTCGCCGCCCTGTGCCGACAGTTGGTCCGTGGTGCAGATCCCGATGTTGCGCAGAAAATCCCGGAAGGTCAGCCGTTGGTCCGACGTGAACGATCCGTAGGCGGTGAACTCCGCATCGACGTAGGTTCCCCATTCCTCCTCCGGCGTGAAAACAAAGCTCATCGGTCCAAGGGTGGACTCTTCCGTCTTGGCCCATGAAACATGAATCTCCCCGTTGGTCGCGTCGTAGGCCATGCAATGCGCGTCGCACACCCGCTGGTCAATGGTCCTTGGAATCAGGTCGCTCGCATCCGCCAGCCAGTCGAGTCGCTGCGGCGTCAGGTTGAAGGCGTCCATCCGGTAGAGGTAGCCTTCCCGTGACAGGAAGTAATGCGCGTCGCCCGTGGAGGCAATCGCCTCCGGGTAGGCGAGGCATTTGTCGCCCCGGTCGTTTTCGTAGATCGGCTCGAAGGCGAACGCGGAATTGTCCGGCGGCGCTCCGCCCGTGGCAGTGACGCGCCAGATTCCCCGCGTGGTATAGACCAGCGCGTTGTTGCCCAGCGGCAGCATCCGCAGAATCTTGTGTCCGTAGGACAGGTCCGCATCGCCCGCAACCGTGCCCTGCTTGGTGGAGAGAAACGAAATCTCCTCCGGGCTGGCGGCGGTGTCCTGGCGCACCAGATCCGACCAGACGATCTTGTTCTCCAGCCTGCCATAGTCGAGTTCCACGTTTCCAAGGAAGATGACGTTCTTCCACACGCACAACATCGCCGCCTTGGAAAGCTTGATGGACTCCAGCGTCGGCAGCGGATGAATCGCCGACATCGCGCACCCGGAAAGGTTGTCCTTGCCAATCTCGTAATACATCGGGAGATCGTAGTCGTTCGTGAAACACACGAAGTTCTTCGCCTGCCCGGATTGCCAACGCTTTGCCGTCGAGGAATCGTTGCCCGAGAAACCGTCCCCAAGGATGCGCCAGTTGCCGGTTGCCTCGTTCAGTTCGTAAATCCGGCTCCGCGTGGCCGCAACCAGCCGCCGCGATCCGTTGGTCGAAACCACGTCCTTGATCAGTGTGATGACTTCCCTGCCGTTGCTGCGGTTCTTCTGCTCACCCGCGCACAGGTCCGAGGGCCATGCGATCACCTTGTCCGCGTCCGTGGCCGGAGGCTCCTGTGAATCGTAGTAGCTCTGAATCGGCAGCAGTTGATCGTGGAGATCCTGATTATTGTAGTTCGCGTCGTAGAGAAGGCGCGTCCAGCCCCGGCGGCGTTGCAGGCGTCCTGTCTTTCCCATCTCGCAGTTCAACAACCAGCGCAACGACTGGCTGCTCATGTCCGCCGGTTCACTGCGCACGTCGAGCTTCGCCTTGGACAGACGAAACTGATAGGTGCGGAATGTGGGTGAGGCGGACATGGTTAATACTCAATCTGCATGGCTACTCCAAAGAGTGCGCTTTTAGATAGGCAAGGCGCATTAACGCTGTGAATGTACCCGTATGCAGTTACAATCATGACGGTTGATTCTCTCCCATCTGGCAGTGGTTTTTTGTAAAAACTAATGTTTGAGTTCGATGGAGTGAAATCATGAATTGCGGCTGGTATTCTGCCTTTGGTCAGGTCTTGCGGGTTCAGGTGCTGCGCCCCACCGACTGGTGAATAGCCAGCCGGCCGAATAGCACTGTTTGGATCGGTTGGTTCTTTGCCGACCATAAAAGACACTGCCGAGTAGTCTTTGGCAGGATTTCCAGAATCCCCGATTTTGATTGTTCCTGCAATAACCTCAAATGTCGCTGCCGCACCGGCTCCGACTTGATGAGCCGAATAAATCGGAATGGCCGGCCCAATCATGTTGAAGCTGCCGCTCAGGCTGCCCGCGCTGCTCGTGTATTCCGTGCAGGCCGGATCTTGCTGCAACGTCACCGTGTAATAGTAACTTGTTCCGCAGACCGCTTCGGTGAAGTTGTCGTTGAATTGAAGCATCCGACGACCGCCCGAGTCCACGCCATCCGCCGATCCATCCCCGATGTTCCCGCTGCCAATCTGTGCGCCGATGTCTCCCGCCGACGTGGAGCGATACACCTTGAACGCGCTTCCATCCGGCAGGCCGATGCCCGGCGCGTAGGCCGTGAGCGTCATGCGGTTCGATCCGGTTGGCCCCGCCGAGATGCCAAACGCGAGGCTGGTCAGGGAGATGCACTCGCCCGGAGTTACACTGGCCGACTCCGCCTCGAACGTCTCGCCGCAGCCCGCCTTGGACACCACCACCTTGTAGTAATACGTGGTGTCGTTGATCACCGAGGCGCTGTCCTCGTATGTGAACGCGCTGGCGATGGTGGTTCCGGTAGTGATGACCGGATCGGAAAAGACGCCTGCCGTCTCCGAGCGGTAGATGCTGTAATCCCATGTCCCGCTGCCGGCGTAGATGCCCGCCGCGTTGATTGCCAGCGTCACCTTGGCGTTGCCGGGCGTCGCCGTCAGGGTGATGCTCAGGTCCGGGCACGCCTCGGTGCTGCCGCCCACGCACGGCAACTGGCACAGGTAGGCGAGATAGTCCGTGCTTTCCTCCCACGCCACACGGTCGGTTACGGCCTGCATCCAGTTGATCATGCCCGGCTGGGTCTTGAGGCAGAGCGTATCGTTGGCATTCGGGATCAAGGCCCGCAGTTCGGTGTTTGATAACGGTGTCATGGTAGGAACATGGTTGGCCAGAGCGCCGCAGTTGCCCGCTTCATAGACGCGATGGCAGATGTAGGTTTTGTAGTCCGAGGTAAGGACCACGTTTTTGGCGATGTCCTCCTCGTATTTGTAGGCGTCGTAGATCGCGTACTTCACCGCCATCTGCCAGAAGCGTTTCATCACCTCGCAGATCGTCGCGTTCGCGTCGGGCACCAGCGCGGCAAACTCGGCGGCGGTCACGGGCGGCGGAGTGATCTGGCTAGGCATGTTTACAAGAATCGGTTGGTGTTGATGGCCCAAAGGTATCCAAACCCTTCGGACACCCGCTGCTTGATGGTGGAGAAACCTTGCGACCGAAGATACATTTCCAAGTCTTCCACGGTAGCGGAGCTTTGCACGGCATGAGGGTGATACTCCAAAGCGATCTGATCAATCAAGCCCAGCATTTTGGAATCCATCAGGATTCGGTATTCGCTGCCCTCGCAGTCCACCTTCAGAAAGGCGATTCGCGAGTTGACCGAATGCCTATCAATGATCTTGTCCAGCGTGAAGACAGGAAGGTGAACATCATCTTCATTGGCGCTGACCAGTGAACAACCTCCAGTGTTGGAATCGTTTTCCACGAACGTCGGCATGGTGAACTTGGCTGATTCATCCGGCCACACAGCGGCAATGAACGCATCGCTGTTGGTGAATCCGGCGAGGTTGTCGGAAAGCTTTGCAAAGTTCTGCCGCTGTCCTTCAAAGGAAATCACCCGCCGCGCCCCGCGCATCAGCGCCGCATACGAAAAGCAGCCAATGTGTGCCCCCACGTCAATGACCACATCGTCAGGAAGGAACGTCACCGGCATCCGGTAGCAGTTGCTCGCCACTACCTCTTCCCACACGTAGCTGTCCCATTTGAATTCGGAACGGAAGAATCCATCCGGCGGGATCAGCTTCTTGTCTGGAAGCTTCGTCTTGTCGTATGTGGTGTTGAAATAGGAACGCCGATCCTTGTGGTGGATGATGGTTGCGCCGGGTCGTGGACATTCATCCACCTTCGTAAACCGGATGATTTCATGCCCATCCTGCATCACCCACTTGTTCTCAGGCTTGTTGCGCAGCACGCGGGCCTGCAAGTCTGGCCACGCCTGATAATTCACCTCGCGATTTTCCCATTCGAGTTCCGGGATTCGGATTGACCCTTCGTGCATCATGTTCGCCCGGCGCAACAGGATGACCTCCGCGCTTTCAGGTCGGTAAACCGTGTCGCGGATGCAGTCCAAGAACGACTCCAACACCCATTCATCTGCGTCCAGAAACACCAGCCATGAATCCGCCGGGAAGAATTCCTGCGCGAAGTTACGGTGATCCATCAGGGAATTCAGCACGTTCAACTCCACCACGGCAAGGTTTCGATACGCCGCTTGCAGCGCGTGCAGCATCAGCAGGTAGTCCAGCGTGCTCCGGTAGGAGAGGACCAGCACCTTGTCTCCCGTCCGGGTCTGCTCGCAAATCCTTCCAATCAACCTTGGTGCCTGCGGCTCGTTGCACGCATTGATGACGATGTTCAGCGGTCGTTTCACAGCGCACCCACTTCCCGCAGCACACCGGCCAGACTGCGATTTGAGTTTTCCCAACTGAACTGTTTCACTGCGTCCGCAGCAGCGGCTCCGAACGCGAAGGCTTCTTCGCGCACAGTGTAAGCCCGTCGCATTGCGGCGATGAAGCTTTCCTCCACCGGTTCCGCCCATACCCCGCAACCGGCGTAGAGATGTTTCGACGGTTCCAACCGGTAGTCCACCGGGTAGCCGGTGCCCGGCTTGAAGAACTCGGCCACGCCTCCAAAGTTTACCGAGATCAACGGCCTGCCGATGGCCATTGCCTGCATCTGCATCAGCCCCCAGCCCTCTCCACGGGCGGCGGAGGTGAAGCAGTTCAGCGACGCGAACCAGTCGGCAAGCTGCGGCTCGCTGAGATGCGCCGCCGTGTAGTCGATGCGCGGATCATCCCGCTTGGTGATCGGGCAGTCGGGATAGCACTTGATGCGCAGGCGTACATCCGGCTCGCTGGGAAACGCCTTCTGGAAAAGGTTAATAACTTCGTTCAGTCCTTTGCGCACACCGCCATGAGCCAGCCTGCCAGCCGCACCGAACACGTACAGCTCGCGTTCCCCGGTCACAGCATACGGAGGATTGAGCGGACGGAAGGTAAAAACGTCAGTGTTGATCCCAAGTGGAACGACGCGGATGGGGACATTCACCCCGGAGGCGGAAAAGGTTGTCGCGTTCCAGACGCACGGAACAATGACCACCTCCGACCGGTTGAGCACCGGGACGCCCGTGGCTGGAAGCCGCGATGATTCCCACATGGTAAAGTAGGCGGTCTTTTTTCCGGGAGTCGGCACAAAGTTCGGAGGATACAACAGCAGTTCCCAATCCTCCGGCTGGACTCCGTTGACGAACTTCATGCGGATGTCCATTGGGATGCCGGCTCCAAACGATTCCTCGGCGCGAATTGGACGGATTGAAGTGAACACCCCCATCCGGTCGAGATCCCGCGCAATCTGCATGGCGTGCAGTCCGTATCCGGTATAGGCATTAACCGGTGCCAGAACGGTCAGCCGTTTACGTTGTGTTTCGCTGCTCATGATGTGTTTGTGTTTTACGATGTCCGCTTGATCTGTATCGCTCCAAGAAGGCTTAAGTCGGATGCGTTGGCCAAGGCGTGCAGGTAAATGCCCTCTCCGCTCAAAACGAGGATGTTGGTGTAAAGCGCATAGTGAACTCCTCCGGTCAAAATCGGATCTTTCCAGTCGTACGTGTCAACCAGCGTTTCCACGGTGTAATCTCCGCTTTCCGTCTGCGCCCAAAACTTGCCGTTTTCCCCGGAAGCCCCGCCACGTCCAAAGACGGCCAGCGTATAGGTTCCCTCCGGCAACCCGGTGATCTTGTAACGGTAGTTCGTCCCGTCTTCGGTCAGGCGTCCAAACCAGCGCATCACGGGATCAGCGTGGTTGATCCGCTCAAACACTATCGGCGTGTTGGTGATGTTGCGTAACGTAATTCCGCACAGGTTCCCGTCCGCCTTGTAGAGTGGACAATGAATGCCGGATTGCGATGGATCGAATGCCTCATTGCCGCTCTGGTTCCAGAAATCATCCGGTGAATTTCCGAAGGCGGCATAGCCTTGTTTCCGATCTGCGTCCACCTGTGACTGTGATACGCCTTCAATGGGCGCGTTCGGCCACAGCCGTATGTTCAGGATGTCCCCAATTTCAAACGGAGACTGGCAGACCATCGCCGCCGCCGCCGCATCGTAGGCCAGTTGATACGCCTTCGTATCCGCATCCGCCTGTGAAATCTCGGAGGTTGCCGTTGCGGATTTCGTCACGTCGCTGCCAGACAATCCCTCCGCGCATGATACCGTGGCGCTGCGTGTCGAGGTGTAGATTGTTGGATAGACCACCGGCCCACCTTCCATGTCTAGCAGCGGGGATTCATCCGGGATTTGCGCTGGAGTGGTGTCCGTGGCGCAGCCACATCCCGTCGCGCAGTCGTAACCGTTGAACACCCACGTTCCCGCAGGAGATTCAACGCAACTCACCATCGGATTGTCGCAGTTGACATTGACCGTGCCGTCCTCGGTGAACGACGAGTCCCCACACACCCTCGGGAAATACGTCAGGTTCTCGTTGTCGAACGAATCCTCGAACACAACTGTTCCATCCGAGTCCTTCACAAGACTCACCGAATCGAGCAGGCATCCGAACACGGATGTTCCACCGTCTCCGATGGAGCGTTGCTGCACGCGGATGGCGTGGATGGTCCCAAGCTGTCCAGAAAACTGCAAGGTGAATTCCTCAAATCCGTCATAGGACGAGACAAGGTGTTCCTGGTTGGTGATCTCGCTGCCATCTACCAGCATGGTCACGCGGACCACATCGTCATCACGTAGCTCGCGCTGGTTTCCAGCCAGCTTGTAGCGCAGCGTGTAGGTTTCGCCCTCGGTCAGTGACAGCGCAACGGACTCGATCAGTCCGAGATCGTCCGCGCCGCCCGTGCTACCGCACAAATCCACGTACATCCCGTTGCCGGGGATGAAATCAAACATCGTTGCCGCCGATCCCTGCCCGATGAGATCCACCGTGCCGGACACCACGCTCCACTTGGCGAATGCGGTGTAGTTCAACTCCGGCAGCGTCCCGGAGAACGCCTCGCTCGGCGTGCATTTCCCGGAGCAGAACATCGCCTTCAGCCCGTTTAGAATATCAGCGATGAGGGCTTCGTTTCGCTTGGTCGCGTTGAGGAAGAACCCGCCCGAGGCGATGTGTTCCAACTGCTGAAACCACGTCGAGTACGCCCGCAGCCCGACCACGATGAGGATCGCCCCGGACTCCTTGATCTCGTTCGCCAGCGCCACGGGGTTGACGCCCGACTTGTTCTCGCCGTCCGTGAACAGCACGTAGATGCGGTTTGCGTCATCAATCAGGTTCGCGTCAAAGGCGTCCTTCGCGGCCTGCAATCCGGCGGCGATGTTCGTATTCGTGCTCGCCGTGGTCCGCAGCGCGTTGATGGCCTGCTTGGTCGAGGCCCGCGAGAAGTTGAAGTTGATCGCCTGCGCCGCGTTGGAATCGAAACTCCACACCCCGTAACGATCCTTCTCGGTAACGCAATCAATGAACTGGCTGGCAACCGTCTTGGCGAAGGCCAGCCGCGTTCCGCCCGTCTCCGAGAACGCCGCCGACATGGATTTGCTCACGTCCATGATCAGCGCGAAAAAGTTCGTCCGCGCCGCGCACGTCGCCACCACCTCCAACTGCGCCATCGCCGTGAAGGTGCCGTAGGTCGCAACCACCGTCGTAATCCCGGCGGTAACTCCCGTGGCGTTCCCGGAGACTCCGCCGATCACCGCGATGCCGGTGTTGCCCACGGAGAACGTCGCTGTCACTTCGGTTTCCTGCCCGTCCCTCCAGAGGTAGGCGCGGAACTGAACGGACTTGTGCGCCTCCACCGTGGCGACGCCCGGCTTCAGGATCAACCGCGCCGTGGTCAGGCAAAGCTCGGGATGCGCGGCGGCAAAGGCCGGGTCGGAACACGCCGGATCGTTCGGACAATCCCCCGGATGCGACACTCGGTAATCCGCATCGGAACAGTCCAGCGCCGGCCCGGTGTCGCCCGGCGTCTGCGTGCAATCGCTGCCATCCACCATTTCCGGTAGGGCGCACGGCTTTTGGTTGAGTTCGCCGAATTTCATTTGGTCAACTCCAGCGTGTCAATCAGCGCCCCGTCCTTGTTGATGAACTCCAGCTTGAGCGACGCGCAGTTGACGGTGACGCGCTGCGCCCCGTGCATTGTCGCGTAACGCACCAGCGAGTATTCCGAGTAGGGTTCGGTCGGAGCGTGGATCGATGCCCCGCCCAGTCCGTTGACGATGTAGGGCACGCCCTCCACCGAAAGCCGTTCGTAGGCGTGCAGGTGCCCCGAGATCACCACGTCCATCCCCGCTGTTTTGAAATCCCAGCGAAGCTGCGGATAGCCGTTGACGTTGTTGTCCG
>Ga0172375_10006101_pt1 | contig 17031 bp, 18 predicted proteins | sample LakKiv1m_FD_114537 | JGI IMG/M metagenome (GOLD analysis project Ga0172375, IMG submission 114537) | Freshwater microbial communities from Kabuno Bay, South-Kivu, Congo - kab_092012_11.1m | ecosystem: Environmental > Aquatic > Freshwater > Lake | place: Democratic Republic of the Congo...
ATCCACTTTACAAAAAAGTTGCCGATCTTGCTGCCTTGATATTCGTAGGTCATCTTGGTAATGTCAACTCCGAAGATATCCTTATTTTTGATCATGAAGGCTTCTGCGACTGGTTTGATCGCTTCAGGGGTGGTGTAGGTCGGAGTGTCATCATACTCTGGCATGTTTTCAAACCAGCGTGTGCCGTCCACTTTTGTTCCCCAGCGACGCTCTGCTTCACCAGTCTCGACGATATAGTTGGTTTTTGGATCAACGGTAAAGCTAAATCGTGCAGCTTCATAGGTTTCGCTGGCGGGACTGTTATAGTCGGTCCCGCTATCATCTGGCTTGTTGTTAAATCTGCTGCAAACGAATTCGACTGGGATATCGGTCATACCTATGAATTGCCTGATATTGGCTACTGCTTTTTCTCTTTCAGCTGCTGGTCGGGCGGTTAGAATACAAAATTCCTGTCTAGCCTCCGCATACTCCTGTGAATCCTTATTGGGATTTTCGCTCATGGTAGCCAGAAGCTCAGCGACCTTTTTATCTTTGGCGCTGGTTTGCAGCGTCTGAACAACTTTTGATTGACTAACTAAGCGAGGGGTAAGAACAACTGCAAGAATAGCAATTACGGCTAGTAACAATAAAGCGGGGAACAATCGGTTTTTCTTTTGATTTGTCATTCTCATTTTTTACCTCCTATTGCGCTAACTACTAAAAGGTTTCAGGATGTTAGCTTCCTTGGACAACAAATGTCAAGTTTTGGTTGGTTACCAGGCTAATTTTAGCACAAACATTCCATATATGGAATGGTAAAGGTTTCCAAATATAGCAACAATTTGAGCATGAGAGGATATGCTCAAAACAACCCATTCCAGCGTGAAAGAGAGGTATTGGGTAAAACCATCAAAAAGATTCGTGAGCGAAAGAATATGACCCAGGAGGATCTCGCTGATAAAGCAGCCTCTAATGTCTCATACCTGGCAAAGATTGAGAATGGGTATGTTAATACCTCGGTAAGATATCTCATTAAAATTGCCAGAGGACTGGGTGTAAAGGTAAAGGATCTGTTTGAGTTTTAGAGCGATAGTAAATCAATCGTGCGACATTCTTGTTATTTTTGTGTGCTCTTGACATCAACCCTAAGATTTCCTATATTTATAATTAACAAAGTCTTGTAAAGACTAACCTAAACGATAGACCACGATTTGATGCGATTGCACGGATAGCAGCACTTCTACGATTGAACGACACTGACCCTGATTGATATTCCAGAAATGAATGTAAGGATGTAACCACAAACTTTTGCGGTTACGGCGTGTTCCTGCTTGTAAGGACTCAAGACCATTGAGTCCTTTTTTGTTGGCTCAAGGAATATCAATATGGAAAAACACAATAAGAATCAACTTTGGCGGTGTGGCAGTTTTTATGCAGTTTGCTTCTTAATTTTGCATGGATTCGACCTGGTAGGTGTCGAACCGTCTTCTAATCCCAAACGATCCATTTTTGTCCTAAAAGACTCTCCAGAAAGGCAAGAACTACTTGAAGCGTTCAATTATGCCCAAGAAAACTCACCGAGTTGCCTTGTTGATTTTAGGAAAGCGGTGACGGTGATTAAGGACTTAAAGCAGAAGTTATACCAAGAAAAATAAGTATGCGACCAACAAGGATTATGAACAGGTTAAACGGATACGACCCGCATTTCAGGGGAAGGTTTTTACTTCTCCGTAGAAAGCTGTTATCTGACAGTGAATTTATTCTGTGGGATTTGGGTTTTTCAGCATTAGCCGAATGGGATAGGAAAAACCACGATCCCAAAGACTATGGCAGTTTCAATTATCAGAAAACAGAGATTGGTTATTTGTTAGGTTGGCATAAATCAAAAGTTAGCCGTAAGGCTGAGAAACTGTTTTCTTTGGGCTTGTGGGTGAAAAAGGATAATCGGGTATTTATTAACGGATTTGATATTAGGGATAACTTTGCACAGATTTCCAAAGACAAGAAAGTTATCGATCTACAGGAGTATTTTGCAATTTTGCAACCAGCTGTTGCAGAACCACAACCATCAGTTGCAGACTTGCAACAGCAAACATCTAAAGGAAATGGGACTGTTTCTCCTCAAAGTGTTGCAATTTTGCAACCATCCCGACCTAAAGCGCCTTTAGTTTCCTTTAAGAGTGAATTTAAGGTTATTCGAACTGATGAAGAATATCTCAAGATGTGGGAAGAAAATCCGAATGGCTTAAGTGTTGAGGACATGAGATGGATTGATACAAACATTCACGAAAATCAAAATCTATGAAAAACGAACGATTGAAATTAGCAACAACAAAAATGCCAGGAGAAACAATGCAGCAATACACAGCTTGGCAGTTGTATTGCCTGACAGGGAGTTTTGACAGGCTCTTAACCGCTTGGGAAGGACTGAACCAGGGTTACACCAAAATTACCCCAGAATTGGAGGGTCTCAAAGCTAGACTGGGCAACATCGTAACAAGGAAAACCATTGCTTTGTGGTCAAAGAAATTCCAGTGGGTTAGAAGAGCTGACCTAAAAATTGCCGAGGATGTTGATCAAATCCGCACTGAAGCGAAGCGGTTTGAGAAAGAGCGTAAATACAAGATTATAAAAGCCTTCAGGAAGGCACTAGATACCAAGCTCAAGAAGCTCGACTCGGGCGAAGAAGTTACCGTTGCCGAGCTAAAACAACTCTGGGAAATGACTAGGACGGAAATGGGGCTGGTAACAGACAGATCATCGGTCAGTGTAACTGGAGAGCAAAGACTGCTTACTCCAGAAGAAGAAGCGGAAGGCAAGGCACTAGACGCCCTAATTAAGAATTTTCATGGACGCAAAAGAAAGGAGGCTGACAGCAATGGTAACTGACGAGGCAAAAAGCATTCTCTATTGGATCAGCAAAAACCATATTAAAAGCGAGACAGGTCAGAATATCGAGTTTCATGACCATCGCTTTATGATGGACATTTATGCGGATAGAGCGCCTATTCAAGTCATCCGTAAGGCTTCGCAGGTAGGCGCAAGCACGATGGAGATATTGAGAGTTCTCCATGATGCTATTTTTCTGGGCATTAACCAGATTTACACGCTACCTACGGCCGATGATGTTTATAAATTCGTGCCGAGTAAAGTCAACCAGATTATAAGAATCAATCCCTGTATCAAAGAACATATTAACGATTCAAAAAACATTGATTCTATTGAGCAAAAGCAAATTGATAAATCTTTTGTTTATTTCAAAGGCACTTTTACGGAGAGGGAAGCCATCATGTTGACTTCTGACCGAAACATCCATGACGAGTTGGACAAGTCGAAATCAGAAGTTATCAGAGACTATGCCTCTCGTATGGGTTATTCAAAGGTAAGAAGTCAACACTTCTTCTCGACCCCGACAGTTCCTGACATAGGAATTGAAAAACTGTTTGAACAATCTGATCAAAAACACTGGCGATTTAATTGTCCTCATTGCAATTACAGACAGCACATGGAGTGGGACAAAAATGTTGATATTGAACAAAGAATTTACACTTGTCAAAAATGCCACCAAGAGTTAACTCCAAGACAGATAAGTGAGTTGGGCGGCTGGGAAGCAAAGTATCCAGCGAGGGAGATAAGCGGTTATTGGATTAGCCAAATGCACTGCCCCTGGAGAACTGCAAATGACTTAGTCAAAGAGAGGGAAAAAGCAGATGATGAAACCTATTTTTACAATTTCATTTTAGGGTTACCGTTTGTGTCAGCTGAACACAGAATTTCAGCCAGCCTTTTTGTTCGCAATGCGACCGAAGCACAAGCGGAAGGCAGTAGCGAATTGAATGTCATGGGTGTTGATACGGGTTTAGGAAGCGGTAAAGGCAACCATGTCATCATCGGGAATAAAGTTGGTATTTTCTGGATTGGCGTAATGGTTGATAGACCAGACGGAACTCGCTGGGAGCAACTAGCAAACTTCATCAATTTTTACGATATCCGAGTCGTGGTAATCGACGGACAACCCTATACCCAAGAAGCCTTGAATTTAGCCAGGCAATTTCCATACAGGGTGTTTCTTCACTGGTTTAAGGATGACCCCAAGATGCTAGGAATCGTGCGGTTTTTTGACGAGACAGAAAGAAAAGATGCCGAGTTTGAGGATGAGATTAAAGTATTGTCCTCAAGAACAGGAATTATCGACAACACCATAGAGGCACTGACGGCGGGAAAAATCAGGTTTGCCATGTCACCTCAGAATCCAGCCCTCCAACAGCTTATCAACCACGCCCAAACTCTGTATGCCCGCACTGTTACCGATAAATTCGGTCAAGCCAAGCGAGAGTGGGCAAATACAGGCGCTGATGATTTTTGGCTTGCTCTTGTTTATTGGCACATTGCCTTAAAGAAACGCCTGAAGTTTGAGCCAAACATATAAATCTATGAAAAAAGTAATGCCACCAATACTAGACTTTCGATACGCCAACTCACCAGAAAGTGACGCGCATTTGAAAGTCGCCTATGATCGGATTTTTACCATGGCTAAGCAAAACATACTTCAAGCAAAGGAGGTGAACATGGCGAAAAAGTATTTCATTTACACCGAGGCGAGAGCATATAAAGACTGGAAGATAAAAGAGCAACTTGTCGATGATCAAGTCGCAACCTTATCAGAATTTGCCCAGAAGCATAATTTCAGAGTAATGAGGGTGTTTAAGGACTTTGAAATGGATAGAAAACATGTTTGGGACACTGATCTAGGAGTCATGATGAACGCAATTTTTGATAAACAAGTTGACGGGATTATCTGTGACTCGTATTTCTGTTTTGAAGTTCCAGAGCTTTATTGGCGTGCAGAAACAATCCTGAAGTGGTTTATCTGGGATTTAAGACTAGAGGTAATTACTCCTAATTGCACTTATAAAGACGGATTACCTGACGGAAAGCTATATGTTGAGAACAAGCAGGAAGGAGCAAAGTATTGAAAAAACGAGATCACACTTGACTTACACAGATCATAAAAGTAGTGTGTGAGTATATCAAACAATATCAAAAGACCTATGGAAAACCAAGAATACTTAACTATAAATGAAGCAGCCGAGAAGCTCAAATTAGCCAAGGTTACTATCTATCGCATGGCAAGAAGGGGGCAATTGCCAGCTGTAAAGCTAGGAAAAGCATGGCGAATCAGTAGCCAGAAGCTAGCAGAATTGTTTGAGCAAGTAATTAAGCCCAAAAGTTAAAAATAAAAATGGAAGATTTACTGCCTAATACCAATCACATCAGTAATGGTGAGACAGCGCAGCCGCTACAAGCGGCGCTTTACGCTAGGGTTTCAACCGAACGGCAGGAGAAGGAAGAAACCATAGAATCCCAAGTGGCGGAGGTAAAACAAAAAATTGAAGAAGATGGAAACATACTTCCTCCCAAGAATTTGTTCGTTGATGACGGCTGGACTGGGATGATGTTAGCTCGACCAGCTCTGGATGCTATGCGAGATGCCATTAAGGAGAATCAGATACAGGTGGTGTATGTTTACGATCTAGGACGGCTATCAAGAGATTTTACCAATCAACTGATACTTCTAAGAGAATTTGAAATAGCAAGAATTAAGTTTATTTCACTGCGTGATATTAACCCAACCACACCAGCTGAGGAAATGATGCAAAAGATAATGGGAATCTTCCACGATTATGATAGACGGAATACCGCCGAGAAATTCAGGAGAGGGAAACTTTTCAAAGCACGATCGGGGATTTTAATTAACGGTAGCGCTTTATATGGCTATAACTACATTAAAAAGACAGAAACTGAACCTGCTCACTACGAAGTAAATGAAGAAGAAGCCAGAGCGGTAAGGCTTGTATGGCATTGGCACGCAGTCGAAGGGGTTTCTATGCACAGCATAATCAAAAAGCTGTATGACCTAGGAGTCCGTCCTAGGAAAAGAAAAAGCCCCTTCTGGTCTAGGGGTCCGATAACTAGAATGCTTAAGTGTGAAACTTATGCCTCAGGGCAAGTATATTACAACAAATCTGAAGCGGTTGAAGCGAAGAAACCACTCAAGAACGATAGGTATAAAAGAGTCAGTAAAACCAGCAGGAGAATAAGAACCAAAGAAGATTGGATTCCCTTCAAAGTGCCGATCATTATCGATGACCCAAGTTTATATGAGAAAAACAAGAGGATCTTGGAGTTAAATAAGAAATATGCCCGCAAGAACAAGAAATACAATTACCTTCTGTCAGAGATTATCTGGTGTGGGTGTGGCAACCGAAGGGCTGGAGATGGCTGTCTCAAGACTGGACATTTTTATTACCGCTGTATCGAGCGCATTCATAAATTCCCACGCAAAGACCGTCGTTGCCACCTTAAAGGCGCTAACGCCGTGATTCTGGATCAGATGCTCTGGGATGAGCTAATACAACATCTGCAAAGTAAAGACTTAATTAGAAAGCATGCCGAGGCTTGGCTTAAGAATCAGGCGGTCACTGCTGTCGACACTCAACACAGAACCAATCTGGAAACCCAGATCGAGAAAATTACTGAGGAGGAAAAAAGATATTCCAAGGCGTATGGAAGCGGGGCGCTGGAATTTGAGCAGTATATGGAACTGGTTAAGGACGCCAAGAAGCGCAAAAAAGGCTTTCAGAAGGAAATTGAGGAACAAGAAGCACTAACTTCAAAAGAATCAATAGACATCGGGGTGGACGAATTATGCGCTGAGACGGAAAAAGTCCTATGCACCATGAATTTCTCCAACAAAAAGCAGGTCGTTCGAGATATAATAGAGAAAGTAATTATAAAAGAAAGGAGAACGGTAGAAGTATGGTGTCACATTTCATTACCACAACTTGTAACTGCTTCCACCGTAAATGTGGGGTATGAACCTATCGGTCGGAATTGTGGGTTTACCTAATGTTGGCAAATCCACTCTATTTAATGCTTTATTAAAACGGCAGGTCGCGGAGGCGGCGAACTACCCGTTTTGTACCATTGAGCCCAACGTGGGGGTGGTTGAAGTACCGGACCCGCGTCTAAAAATGCTATACGGACTGGTCAAAAAGCCCGAAACTAAAATTATTCCGGCAGTGGTCAAATTTGTGGATATCGCGGGTTTAGTTCGCGGTGCGGCCAGCGGAGAGGGTTTAGGCAATCAGTTCTTAAGCCATATTCGGGATTGTAACATGATCCTAGAGGTTGTTCGGGATTTTAGTGACGAGAACGTCATTCGGGCTGGTTCTGTAAATCCGGAGGAGGACGTGGCCACGATTAAAACCGAGTTGATTTTAAAAGACATTGAGACTCTTGCGAAAGTGTCACTGAAGAAAGTGGGCAAGGTTGACAAAGACGAAGCGGTGCGGATTGCCACGGCCGATAAATTACTCACCGCTTTGAATGGAGGAGAGATGGCACGGAATGTCACGCTGACCGAAGAAGAGTCCGTCGCGGTGGCCCAGTGGCAACTTTTAACGATGAAGCCGATTGTGTATGTGATTAACGTTGATGAAAGCGTCGTAGGGGAGCCCCTTGTGGGCTCCCGCGATTCCGACGTCAGTGCGGGAGGGCACAAGGCCCTCCCTTACGAATCGGTTGTTGTCTCTGCAAAAGTCGAATCGGAGTTATCCTCTTTGGACGAAGCGGATCAACAGGCGTATCTATCGCAACTGGGTTTAAAAGAGTCCGGCTTGGACCGGGTGATCCGCGTTTGTTACGATACCTTAGGTCTGCAAACTTATCTGACGGCTGGTCCTAAGGAAGTCCGGGCTTGGACGATTGCCAAGGGCGCCACGGCGCCCGAAGCGGCGGGAGCGATCCATACTGATTTCCAAAGAGGCTTTATTGCGGCCGAGGTTTGTCACTTCCAGGATTACGTCGATTTGGGAGGCTGGTCTAAGGCAAAAACTGCCGGCAGGGTCCGCTTGGAGGGTGGGCAGTACGTTATGCAAGAGGGGGATATTGTGGAATTTAGGTTTAGTGTTTAATTTTACATCTTGCTAAACACTGATAATTATAGTAAATTACCTCTCGTTTATGAATTACGAGTTGATGTTAGCTCTTAAAAGTGAGGAAGTGGTGGCGGCCATTAAAGAGGTGGTCGAAAAGGCCAAGATTAAAGTAACGGCTGAAGACCCGTGGGGCAAGCGGCGTTTGGCTTACCGCATCGGCCAAAACACCGAAGCCTACTACACCGTTTGGATTCTTTCCGGCGGTCCTAAAATGGTAGCGGAACTTTCTAAAAAGTTTAAACTGAATAAAGAGATTTTAAGGTTTTTATTTACCAGGGCAGCGTCTTAATTGACTTCTTAATTGACTAAAGGCTTAGATAGAGATAGTAAAGTATCACGACTTTGCTCTTTATTCTTCGTCTTTAAACAAAACACATGTCGTCCCGAAGCTTAAATGTCGCCATGATTATTGGCAACTTAACCCGTGATCCCGAAATGCGCTATACTCCTTCTGGTAAAGCCGTAACCACTTTTAGCGTCGCCACTAATAGGAATTGGAGTGTTGATGGTCAGCCTCATGAGGAAGTAGAGTTTCACAACGTGGTTGCTTGGGACAAACTAGGCGAAATTTGTAATCAATACTTGCGTAAGGGCTCTAAGGTATACGTTTCCGGCCGGCTTCAAACCCGGACCTGGGATGATCAGCAAGGTCTTAAGCACTATCGGACCGAAATTGTGGCTGACGAAATGATTATTCTTTCGAGTAAGTTTGAGGGTGAGACGCCTGCGGGTCAAAGTGGACCCTTAAAGCCCGAAGCCTCCACCGCCGGCGGAAGTGCCGCCGATGTCGTGGGTCAGGCCAGGGCTTCCGAGTCCGCCAAGCCCGATGGTAGCGAAGATGTGGTGATTGATGACAAGACCGGTATGCCATTCTAGAAGGCACTAATTACGCGAATTTTTTACCACTTTCTTCAGGTTTAATTATTTTTAAACCAGAGGAGTGGCCAAGGTCATCGTCTTACACGAATTTACACGAATAAACTATTTCTAAAATTCGGGTAGTTTGTGAAAATTCGTGTTAATTCGTAATTATCATTTATGATTCGTACATATAAAAGACAACGAATTGCTGACTACTGCGGTTTCTGTAAAGAGGGGATCACCCCCGATTATAAAGATGTAGTTCACTTACGTCGCTATTTAACGGAGCGGTATTTGGTGTTACCCAGACGGTATAGTGGTGTTTGCGCTAAGCATCAGCGTAAGCTTACCCAAGCTGTCAAGAATGCTCGTCAAATGGCGCTGATCCCGTATACGGATGTCCATGCACTCTAAGTAAGATGTTGGGTGTTAGAAATTGGATGTTGGAAAAGGAAGTTAGAGATTGGAGATTAGATATCTAACATCCAATCTCTAACTTCTTTATCCAGCTTCTAACTTCCAACATCGCTAACTTCTGCCAAGTGAAATTTCAAACCCTTAAACTCTTAATTTTTTCTCTCTCTTTTGCTCTCATTGGCGGTACGGCCGGGTATAAACTTGGCCGGTCGGGGTTTCTGGTTGAACTTAGTAAAACGGCTAGTCCTATTAAGTTAGTTAATCAGACTCTCGGCACTCAAACCATTGACTTTACTACTTTTTGGCAGGCTTGGGATTTACTAAATAAAGATTACTATAAACGGCCGATTCCCGTCCAGAAAATGCTGTACGGAGCTATCAGTGGCCTGTACCAATCGGTAGGGGATCCTTATACAGTCTTTCTTGATCCCGACCAAAACAAAGTTATGAACTCCACTTTAGAAGGGCAGTATGAAGGTGTGGGGGTGGAACTGGGTATGAAAGAGAATCAATTGCTGGTGGTAGCGCCTTTGGATGGGAGTCCAGCGCAGGCCTCCGGCATAAAATCAGGCGATAAAATCTTGGAAATTAATGGCCAAACAACTTCCGGAGTGACCATCACCGACGCCGTCACCAAGATTCGGGGCCAATCTGGTAGTGTAGTTGACTTTAAACTGCAGCGGGATGACCAAGCACCCTTCGATCTGAAGGTTACCCGCGGGCAAATCACCGTTAAAAGCGTTAAGTGGGAGCAAAAAAGCAGCGACACCGCTTATATTCGCATTTCCCGTTTTGGTGAATCCACTCCCAAGGAATGGGACGAGGCCGCCGCCCAAATTGATTATCAATTACCGCGCCTAGCAAATGTTATCTTGGACCTTCGTGGTAATCCTGGCGGTTACACCAACGCCGCGGTCTACGTTGCCGGGGAGTTTCTAAAAGACGGGGTGGTTTTTTATGAAGAGAATAATGCCGAGATAAGAACGCCATTTAATATTGAGCCCGATCGAAATGGCAAGTGGCTAGGGAAGAAAGTGATTATTCTAATTGATAGCGGCAGCGCTTCCTCGTCAGAAATCCTAGCCGGAGCTTTGCTGGACCGGGCTAGTGCGGTCACGGTCGGCGTTAAGAGTTTTGGTAAGGGTGTAGTCCAAACAGTAGCTGACTTGCCGGAAGGGGCGGCAGTTCACATTACCGTCGCCAAGTGGCTAACTCCTAGTGGTACTTGGGTGCAAGACAGTGGTATTACGCCTAAATACGAGGTGGCGATTTCAGAACAAGACGTTGCTTCCGGCCGCGATCCACAACTGGATAAAGCGTTGGAGCTTACTAAGTAATCACCTATAGTCCTTGACAAATCCCTTAACTTGTAGTATAATATTATCGTACAGTAAACAAGTCTTTGACGAGAGGTTAGAGTTGCGCTAGCGTTAAAGGTGTAGCCGACTCCTTGAGCCTGCTCGCAAGTTGGTGACAACTTGGAGGACCCTACCGCCTGACGAGCCTCTATTGGTTCATACTTAGGGTAGAGAGACTTACCTACCAAGGCTTACTACCTCTTGTTAGCAGGTTTAAGGAGTCGCTGTTTGTTTCTGGAGTTCTGTGGAGAGAGTACTTGCGCTTTGGGGAGGTAGGACCCAGGGCTCTAAACTCTCCGCAGAATTTTGGAAACAATTCCCTTTACCTGCCATTTTTAAATATTTCCACTCGCGCTCATTCGTATAATTTGATAAACTATATTCATGCCTACAAAACCATCTTTTTCCCAATTTCTTAAACGTTTTCTAACCACTATTTTTGTTATATTTCTGCTTATTTTTGGGGGGTTAATTGGCGTGGCTTATAAAAATCCTGGGAGCGCCAAAAATTTAATTGGTTCGTTTTTATCCCGAGGTTTAGGTCTGACTTCTTCTCAGACAGTTACCAACACTACCCAGACTGTAGTGGAGGAAGAATCGGCGGTTATTTCGGCGGTTAACAAAGTCTCACCATCGGTAGTTTCGGTAGTGGCCAGTCAGAGCGGGGTGGACCCCTTTTCGGGCCAGACCCAGACTCAGGAGCAGGGGATTGGCACCGGGTTTATAGTCGAAGCGGGCGGTGTAATTTTGACCAACAAACACGTGGTTTCTACTACGGGCCTACAATATACAGTGGTTCTAAAAGATAAAACCAGTTACCCGGTTAAAAATGTTTATCTTGACCCCAGTAACGACCTGGCTCTTATTAAGATCGAGGCTAGTAATTTGCCAGCGGTGGAATTTGGGGATTCTTCTAAGATTAGGGTGGGTCAAACAGTAATCGCCATTGGAAATGCCCTAGGTCGCTTTGATAATACGGTAACCCGTGGGGTGGTTTCGGCAATGGGGCGGGGAATCACTGCCTCCTCCGGAAATCCGTTTGATCCTCAAACAGAAAGTTTAGAAGATGTAATTCAAACCGATGCCTCCTTAAATCCCGGCAACAGCGGTGGTCCCTTGGTGAACCTCTCGGGGCAAGTTATTGGTATGAATTCAGCGGTTACTAGTGGTGCTCAGGGAATTGGGTTTGCGATTCCTATTAATTCTATTAAGCCGGTAATCGACAGTTTTCAGAAAAATGGCCGGATTGTTCGGCCATATTTAGGCGTGGTTTACCAAATGGTTACTTCCGATATGACCGTTTTTACGAGGCTTCCCGAGGGAGCCTTGGTTCAAAGGGTGGTGGCGACAACGCCCGCGGAGAAGGCAGGACTTAAAAATGGTGACGTGATCTTAAAAATTAACGAGGATGCCCTAAGTGAACTAACTCCTCTATCTCAAGTAATTCTTAAGCATCAGGTGGGCGACACGGTAACGTTAACTGTTGATCGCGGTGGTGCCACGCAAACGGTGTCGGTGGTACTGGGGGAAGCTCCGAGCCAGTAGCTGTTTATTAGAAGTTAGCGAACTTGGAAGTTGGAGATTAGTAAAGAGAAGTTAGATATTAAATATCCAATTTCTAACCTCAAAATCAAACTTCTAACGTCCATCCTGCCAACTTCTTTTCCCAATTGATTAGCCTTATTATAATCATACTTTTCTCCAGCTTTCTCTTCTGGCGCAACATGCGCCGTTTAGGGTTTAAAGAGCAGTTAGTTTTTGATTTGATTTCACTACTGATGGTCACTGGTTTATTTTTTGGAAAATTATTTTCACCAGTTTATGTAAACGCTTTAATTCGCGGAGACTTTCTACCAAGTTTTATCGGCGAGCCGCCGTTTTTACCGGCAGTGTTGTTTTTTGGAATTTTAACTTTTTATTACTTTGGTAACAAACGAAATATTAGTATTTTCGAAGTTGGTGATCAGCTGGTAACCCCAATACTAGTTGGTCATTTTCTGGTGGATTTGCTTCCTATAATCCAGAGTCTTTTTTACCGCGGAGGCGTTTTTTTACTTCCGCTCCGAGTGGGCGTTTTAGCGGTAGACGCGTTACTTCTAATTATAATCAACGCTTTATTTCTAAATCGCGGCCTCTTTAGGGGATTGCGCCTGTCTTTAATGCTTACCTTATTTATAATAGTGACGCTTTCGGAGGCGGTCGTGTCCGCCTACGCCTTGACATTTTGGGTTTTGTCTTTAATACTACTCATGCTAGGCGGGTTCCGTCGTCTTAAGCAAAAATATATGACTTCACCTTCTAATTTTCTCGCTAATTTAAAGGATCGTTTATTTAAGAAGAAGCAGCGGCTTTCGGAGCGGCAACTTCATTTACCGCAAGAAGATCCCTTTTTGTCGCCCCATCGCGAGGATTATAATAGTGACGATGATGACGTTGATGAGCAAGCGGGTCACGCGCGGATGATTGCTGAGTCAGATTTTATTGACGAAGAAACCAAACAGACCGAAAAGGCCCTGGGGAAGCTTGAGAAAGGTACCTATGGTATTTGCGAGAAATGTGGTTTACCGATTGATCCGGCTCGTTTACAGGCGGATCCAAGTGCTACTTTGTGTATTGATTGTGCTAAGAAGTTGGAGCCCGCGAACTGACGCGAATCTTACTAATTAATTTATAATGTTCGTGATTTGAAATATATTATGCTTACTGTATTAATTATCGAAGACGAGACCGATATTCGCCAAGTGTACTCAGAGGTATTAAAAGATGCTTCTTTTAACGTTATCGAGGCTTCAGATGGCGAAAGTGGGTTAGCGAAAGCCAAGTCGACGTCGTGGGACTTATTGCTTTTGGATATTATGCTTCCTAAGGTTGATGGCTTAGAAGTGCTTAAAAGTATTCGGTCGGACCAGAAGTTAGCCGGGAGGCCCGTAATCCTACTCACGAATTTAGGGCGGGAATCGATCATTAAAGAGGGTTTTGAGCTGGGGGCCAACGGCTACTTAATTAAATCCGAAATGACCCCCGATCAAGTGGTAAAAGAAGTTACCGGTTTTCTGAATAAGTGATTATTTACCAAGATTCCCATCTTCTCGCTGTTAATAAGCCCTTTAATCTGACTGTCAACCGGAGTGAAACTACTCGTAATGAGGACACCATCTTCGATATTATTGACCGGTTGGGAGTACTTACCGCCTCTCCCGAAAGTTTAGAATTTACTGATCGTCACGGCGTCGTCCATCGTCTCGATAAAGACACCTCCGGTATTTTACTGATTGCCCGCGACCCTGACGCTTTTGCGGTTTTACAGACCCAATTTAAAAGTCGGGAAGTTCAAAAGGAGTACTTGGCCCTAGTCCACGGCCAGTTTGACGAGTCGGAGAGACACTTTACTATTGACGCCCCGATTGGCCGTAATCCCCGGAATCGATTTAAAAACGCGGTGGTAGAAACGGGGAGACCGGCGCAAACTTCCTTCAATTTCGTAGGGAGGGGCACAAAGCCCCTCCCTACGACGTTATTAAAAGCCTTTCCGCATACCGGTCGCACGCATCAGATCCGAGTCCACTTGGCGGCTATAAACCACCCGGTTTGTGGCGATGACACTTATTCGCCTCGCAATTTATACAGAGAGTATGTTAACTTCTTGGAATCCAAAAATATTCCGGTGCGCATGTTTCTGCACGCCGCTCGGATCACTTTTACTCATCCTGTCACTGGCAAACAAATGACCCTGGAAGCGCCGCTGCCTGCGGAATTACAGCAGGTATTATCAGTCATTGGAATCAAATTAGTAGAGACGTAGCTTGCTGCGTCTCTACGGTCTTGAACAATTAAAACTTGGCTGCTAGCATAGTGGTGTTTAAATACCTGTGTCCACAGAACCTTCCGTATCGGAATTTAATTTTTCATCTGAACGGGAACACGCCGTAGATGTGATGAAAGCAGCTCTGCGTATGATAATTATGGTGACGACTCTTAAACGGCTTCACAGAATTGCTGGTTGTAATCCGGATTTGACGCAGGTAGATCAGGACGGTAAAATTGTTGGCTTTGGTGAGGCTAAGTTTGGCAAAATAGGTAAAAAAGGTCGTGAGCAGCTATATAGTTTTTATAACAATGCCGTTAGAGTAGCTGGTTATCTGCGGTCTCATTATGCTGATTTGGCAGCTATGAGTTTAAATGTTTGTGATATCGTATTGATTGTTCCAGCAAATAAGGATGCTAAGACAATTATTCTCCCTTTAGTCACGAAGAAGTAATTGCTGTGGGTAATGCGCTAGTAAAGGCAGTCGAGGAGGAAGAAGGTGTCTCATAATTTGGGGACAATTAGACGCTATAGCGGAATTTTGTCACAGGCTTGTTAACAAGGAAAAAAGTAACCAATTTGTAGACTAGTAACGTATTTAGTGTAGGGGCAGGGCTTGCTCTGCCCTGAGTGGTAGTAATAACCATTAAGAAAATGGTTTTTTTGTTAGCGGGTTGGTATCGTGCTCGAAGTTTATGTCTGGCGGTATCGGGGCGTTGTAATCAATCGGGTAACCCGGGGCATCCTTTTTCTGGAAAAATTTTATTATCTCTAAATCCGGTAAGTTTTCCGTAAGTAGCCCCTCAATAACCTCTCGAGCCTTCGCAACTTCACTGGGCTTTTCAAACCAGCGGAGGCTGCCCGGCTTGTATTTCTGGGAGTTTAGTACTTGACTGGAGAGTTCCGGATCGACGGCATTAGCTCTTCTAACAACATCCATTGTTCTGGCAGAGGCCCAAAAGTCAGCCCCGACGTCTACTAACCAAGCTCTAGCGATGGCCCTACCTAAAATTTCCCCGCGGCGCTCATCTTCCCTATAATCATGGTAAAATCCCTGGTCAAAAAGGTGTTTATATATTCCCATGGCCACGTTAGTATGAGCTTTGTTACGAGCTAATTCGGCGTCCCTTTTTTGGTAAGTGTCAAATTCGCCAGCATTATTAATTCTAACGGAGTTTTCGGCTTTAATAATATATTCTCCAAATAAGTTTTTAATCTCCGCGGTGGGCGGGGAGTATTTAAGGTGGAGTACCCGGCTAGCAAAGTCGAAGAAGTAATCTTTAAATTCATCGCGACCTTCCCAACTTCTTTCGACATCTTCATCCGTTAGTGGTTCCAGCTCCGTTTGGTCAAGTTTCAACCGACCAGCCTCTAGTTTTGATTTTCTAATTTTTAGTTCCTGGCAGTATTCGGGAACAGATCTTAAAGCTTCTACAAAAGAAACAATATCGGTAGTTTGAGGCATCTTTTCGACGGCCCGTTCCTCTGTAGGCCTAGTCTCCTCGGATGATTCAACGGAGTGAGTAGATACGGTCACCTTGTAAATATATCACAGGTTGCAGAAAAGGGGAGAGAGTTGTAACTTTAGAAGAGGAGGCGGGTGTCATTCGCTTTGCTTTTATGTCCTCAAACCTTGCTTTAGAACTCTTATTCACAATGCTCGCGGCCGTAACCGGCGGAGCCGTCGCTAAGAAGTTGCGGCTGCCGGTAATCGTTGGTTACTTAGTAGCTGGGGTGGTAATCGGGACGGCCTTTAAAATTCGTTTCGGTTTGGGATCCTTAACGCCGGCGCTGGCGGAACTGGGTGTGGCAATGCTACTTTTTTCGATCGGTCTGGAGTTTCCCCTAAAGAAGTTTTCTAAGGTTGGCCGGCCTGGAATTTTAGGGGCGGTTTTTCAAATTTTGGCGACCATTATTGTTAGTCTAGTTATTTTTACGGTCTTCTTTAATTTCTCGCCATTTAAAGCCATGTTTTTTGGATCACTGATTTCTTTATCGTCCACAGCGGTAGTGTCAAAAATCCTGGCGGACCGGGGAGACTTGGAGTCAACTTATGGTGAACTTATGATTACCTGGTTATTGGTTCAGGATTTAGCCGTTATACCCCTAATGGTTATTTTCTCTTCCAGCTCCGGGCAGGGGAGCGTGTTCCTGGCAATATTACTGGCGCTTCTTAAGGCCGCGGTCTTTTTATTAGTAGTGTTGCTGGTAGGTAAGCGCCTAGTACCGGCCTTGTTTTCAAAATTGGCATTTCTGGGTAGTCGAGAGCTGCTCACGGTAGCTTCTTTTACCAGTTGCGTTTTATTGGCTTTTGCCACTTATAGCTTTGGACTGTCTTTCGCCGTGGGTGCTTTTTTGGGAGGATTGCTCCTTACCTCGGCCGACCTCTCGCACGAAATTCACGGGATTGTTCGTCCGCTGCGGGATCTTTTCGCGGCCGTTTTTTTTGTGTCGCTGGGTTTTTTGGTTGATATTTCGTCTTTGGGTAGTAACTTAACCTTAATCATTACTTTACTGGTGCTAGTACTGGTGATTAAATTCGCGATCACTTTTGGGATTGCTAGGTTTTTAGGTTATCCTGACCGTTTAGCTTTTACGGCAACGCTTGGTC
>Ga0172375_10006103_pt1 | contig 17029 bp, 16 predicted proteins | sample LakKiv1m_FD_114537 | JGI IMG/M metagenome (GOLD analysis project Ga0172375, IMG submission 114537) | Freshwater microbial communities from Kabuno Bay, South-Kivu, Congo - kab_092012_11.1m | ecosystem: Environmental > Aquatic > Freshwater > Lake | place: Democratic Republic of the Congo...
GAGCGCATGGCGAAATGGAACGAGGCGCTGCGCATCGAAGCCCTGCTCGGCGCCGACGCGCGTTTCGCCGGGCGCGGCGCACTGTCGTTGAAAAGATGCTGAGGTTTTGTTGGAGCGGCGCCCTCGCCGCGACTAGCGCCTAGACCAATCACCGGTCGGCCCGGGGGCGGACCTCCCGCAAGGCGGCTATAATGCGCCCGCTGTGAAGAAAAACAATTTCCTACCCCTGCTGCGGCCATGAGCAGGGCCGCGCCCGCGCAGCCGCATTCTCTGCGCGGCATCCTGATGATCATGACGGCGGTGGCCATGTTCACCGTCATGGATTCGATCGCGAAGTACCTTTCGCGCTTCTATCCCGTGCCCGGCATCGTCTGGGCGCGCTACGCCTTCCATCTGCTGTTCGTGGTCATGATCCTGGGCCCGCGCATGAAACTCGGCCTCGCGCGCACCAGGCGCCTCGGACTGCAGCTCGCGCGCGGCATCGTGCTCGCGGCGTCGAGCATGCTGTTCTTCAGCGCGCTGAAGTTCATGCCGATGGCGGAGGCCTCTTCGATCTCATTCGTCGCGCCCATGCTGGTCACCCTGCTGGGCGTGTTCCTGCTGAAAGAGAAGGTCGAACCGGCGCGATGGGTGGCGGTGGTGGCGGGCTTCGTCGGCGTGCTCATCATCATCCGCCCGGGAAGCGACATATTCACCTGGGTCGCCGCGCTGCCGCTCGCGACTGCGGCCTGCTTTGCCAGCTACCAGATCCTGACGCGCAAGCTCGCCGGCGTGGACAGTCCCTACACTTCGCTCTTTTACTCGGGACTGATCGGCACGGTGACGCTGGCGGTGGTGCTGCCGTTCCAGTGGACCACGCCGACAACGATTGCGCACGCGCTGCTGTTGTCGGCCATGGGCTTCATCGGAGGATTGAGCCATTTGATCCTGATCCGCGCCTACGACCAGGCATCCGTCTCGACCCTGGCGCCGTTCAGCTACACCCAGCTGGTCTGGGTCCTCGTTTCGGGCTATGTCGTGTTCGGCGACTTTCCCGATCACTGGTCCCTGATCGGCATCGCCGTGATCATGGCGAGCGGCATTTACATCGCCACGCATCAGCAACTGTCGGAGCGGCAGCGGCGCGCGGAATTGCAGGAAAGCGCCCCCGGCGCATGATTTGCCTCGCGGAGGTCGCAGAGCCCGCTCGCGCCGACCAGGCTCAGTCGGGGTAACGGCTCAGGAAGTCCCTATAGGCCGCCGCGATGCCTACTTCGAAGCGCGTGTGCGCCCGCCATCCCAGGGCATTGATTTTGCCCGAGTCGAGAAATTTGCGCGGCGCGCCGTCGGGCTTGGACGTGTCAAAGCGCAGTCTGCCGCGAAAACCGACCGCGCGCGCCACCGTCCGCGCGAGTTCCGCTATGGTCAGATCCTCGCCATAACCGATGTTCACCAGCGGCGGATGGCTGTCGCCGATGAGTCCCCCGAATTTTTCCTGCGGAAGTTCGAGCAGATAGACGCAGGCTTCGGCCATATCCTCGCTGTACAGGAACTCGCGCATGGGCGAACCAGTGCCCCAGATGACCACTTCGTCGACGCCCGCCTTCATCGCCTCGTGCATTTTCCGGATCAGCGCGGGCAGCACGTGGGAGTTGTTCAAATCGTAACTGTCCCCGGGCCCGTAGAGGTTGGTCGGCATGGCCGCAAGAAAGCGGGTTCCGTATTGCCGGTTGTAAGCCCAGCACATTTCGATGCCGGCGATCTTGGCAATGGCATAGGGGCGGTTGGTCGGCTCCAGCGGCCCAGTGAGCAGGTATTCCTCCTTGATCGGCTGCGGGCAGTCGCGCGGATAGATGCAGGAAGACCCGAGGAACAGCAGCCGCTTTACGCCCGCCCGCCAGGATTCGTGCAGCACATTGGTCTGCACCGCAAGATTGCTGTGGACGAATTCGGCCGGATAGCTGCTGTTGGCGACGATGCCACCGACCTTGGCGGCGGCGATAAGCGCATATTCGGGCCGTTCGCGGGCGAAGAAATCGCGCACCGCGGCCTGATCGCCGAGTTCCAGCTCGGCGTGCGTGCGCAACAGCAGGTTGCCGTAGCCTTTCAGCCGGAGCTGCCTGACGATCGCCGAACCGGCCAGGCCGCGATGGCCGGCGACGTAGATTCTCGCCTGCTGGTCCATTACTCGTGGCGGTCGAAGGTCTTGTGGCCGTGGCGCTTGACCAGCTCGTCGCGTTCGGCCAAGCGCAGGTCCTCGCGCACCATCTCCGCCACCAGTTCGCCGAACTTGACTTTGGGCGTCCACCCCAATTTTGCCTTCGCCTTAGCCGGGTCGCCGAGCAAGGAATCCACCTCGGTCGGGCGGAAATAGCGCGGATCCACGGCGACGATGCAGCGGCCGTTGTGGTCATAGCCCTTTTCGTCCCTGCCTTTTCCTTTCCAGCTGAGTTGCAGCCCCAGCTCGACCGCGGCGGCGGCCACGAATTCGCGCACGCTGTGCTGCTCGCCGGTGGCGATGACGAAATCTTCGGGCTGCGGCTGCTGCAGCATCAGCCACATCGCTTCGACGAAATCGCGCGCATGCCCCCAGTCGCGCAGGGCGTTGAAATTGCCGAGGTAGAGGCAATCCTGCAGGCCGAGCTTGATGCGCGCGAGCGCGCGGGTGATCTTGCGCGTGACGAAAGTTTCTCCGCGCGCCGGCGATTCGTGGTTGAACAGGATGCCGTTGCAGGCGTAGAGGGCGTAAGCCTCGCGGTAGTTGACGGTGATCCAGTAGGCGTAGAGCTTGGCCACGCCGTAGGGGCTGCGCGGATAGAAAGGCGTGGTCTCCTTCTGCGGCGTCTCCTGCACCAGGCCGTAGAGCTCGGAGGTGGAGGCCTGGTAGAAGCGGCATTTCTTTTCCAGGCCGAGGATGCGGATGGCCTCGAGCAGGCGCAGGGTGCCGAGCGCGTCGGAATTCGCCGTGTACTCCGGTTCCTCGAACGACACGGCGACGTGGCTCTGCGCGGCGAGATTGTAGATTTCATCGGGTTGGATCTGCTGAATGATGCGTACCAGATTGGAGGAATCGGTGAGATCGCCGTGGTGCAGGAAGAAGCGACGGTCGGGCTCGTGCGGTTCCTGGTACAAATGGTCGATGCGGTCGGTATTGATCAGGGAGGTGCGGCGCTTGATGCCGTGGACCACATAGCCCTTGCCAAGCAGAAATTCGGCCAGGTAGGAACCATCCTGCCCGGTGATGCCCGTGATAAGTGCGGTTTTAGCCATGTTTTCGATACTCGTGATCGGATTGTACGGTGTTGTAGGAGGCCCGCCCCCGGGCCGACCAATGGTCGCTCATGGCGCATGTCGGGGCGAGGGCGCCCCTCCCACAGCGATTATTGTAGGAGGCCCGCCCCCGGGCCGACCAATGGTCGCTCATGGCGCATGTCGGGGCGAGGGCGCCCCTCCCACAGCGATCATTGTAGGAGGCCCGCCCCCGGGCCGACCAATGGTTGGTCATGGCGCATGTCGGGGCGAGGGCGCCCCTCCCACAGCGATTATTGTAGGAGGCCCGCCCCCGGGCCGACCAATGGTTGGTCGTGGAGCATGTCGGGTCGAGGGCGCCCCTCCCACAGCGATTATTGTAGGAGGCCCGCCCCCGGGCCGACCAATGGTTGGTCATGGCGCATGTCGGGGCGAGGGCGCCCCTCCCACAGAAGATGACCATCTCACAGGAAATGACCATCTCACAGGAAATGACCATCTCGCAGGAAATGACCATCTCGCAGAAGTTGCCTGTCTCACAACGATGTCAGGAGCGGCCATAGCTGTCTTCAAGGCGAGCGATATCGTCTTCCCCGAGGTAATCGCCGCTTTGCACTTCAATCATCACGCAATCGACTGCGCCCGGGTTGGCGAGGCGGGTGCCGGCACCGCCGGACAGAATGACTGGGATCAGCAAGTGGAGACCACGCAAATGACGAGCACGCAAGGATTCCGAACCGCCAGAAGGATTTATTTTAGCTCACATCAGAGGGGGGCGGCCCACTCTGCCGGCATATTAACTGCAGGTGGGCCGTCCGGTAAGCGGATAGCGCGGGTCGTTGAAACCCGGCGTCGACGGGTGCCCGCTTTTGACCATGGAATCGACCAGCGCCTCGTCTTCGGCGGAGAACTTGTGCTCCAGCGCGCCCAAGTATTCGGTCCATTGCGCGAAGGTGCGCGGCCCCGCCAGCACCGACGTGACGATGCGGTTGTTGAGCACCCAGTTGAGTGCAAACTGCCCCGCGCTCATGCCGCGCTTCTCCGCATGCGCCTTGAAAGCCTGCGCCATCACCAGGGACTCCTCGCGGAACTCGGTCTCCAGCATGCGTTTGTCCTTGCGCCCGGCACGGCTGTCCGCGGAAGGCGCCTGGCCCGGCGCGTATTTGCCGGTGAGCACGCCGCGGGCGAGCGGGCTGTAGGGCACCACGCCCAGGCCGTAGCCGGCGCAGGCCGGCAGGATTTCCGCCTCCGGCATGCGGTTCATCGCGTTGTAATTGGGCTGGCAGACAACGGGTCTGGGCACACCCAGTTTGTCGCACAATTCCACGATCTGCGCCATGCGCCAGGCGCGGTAGTTCGACACGCCGAAATAGCGCGCCTTGCCGGCGCCAATGATCTCGCCCATCGCGACCAGCGTCTCCTCGATCGGCGTGGAAGGATCGTCGAGGTGCAAATAATAGATGTCGACCCAGTCGGTGGCGAGGCGCGCGAGACTCGCGTCGATGGCGCGCATCATCCAGCCGCGCGACAGGCCGGATTCGTTGGGCCCCTTGCCCATCGGATTGCCGACCTTGCTTGCGAGCACCCAGTGCTCGCGGTCGGCCGCAATCAGCCTGCCGGTAACGCGCTCGGACTCGCCCTTGGCGTAGACGTCGGCGGTATCGATGAAGTTGATCCCGGCGGCGCGCGCCGATTCGACGATCCGGCCCGCTTCGGCTGCGTCGGTGCGCTCGCCGAACATCATCGTGCCCAGGCAGATGGGCGAGACCTTGATGCCGCCTGCCCCCAGTTTTCGGTATTCCATGTTCATGCTCCCCTTACGCCGCGAGCCGTCCCCGCAGATCGTGCGCATCGGCGCGCTCGATCCTGACCGTGGCCCAGTCGCCCGGTTTGAGTATTTTGCCGTCGGTAATGTTCACCACGCCGTCGATTTCCGGCGCGTCGGCGCCCGAGCGCGCGATCGCGCCGTCCTTGCCGACCGCGTCGACCAGGACCCTGAGCGTCTTTCCGATCTTGCGTTTCAGGCGCCGGCGGCTGATCTTCTCCTGCACCGCCATGAAGCGCGCGCGCCGCTCCTCGCGCAACTCCGCCGGTACCGGATCGGGCAGCGCGTTCGCCTTCGCCCCCTCGACCGGAGAATAAGCGAAGCAGCCGACGCGGTCGAGCTCGGCTTCCTCCAGAAAATCGAGCAGTTGCCGGAACTCGGCTTCGGTCTCGCCCGGAAATCCGGCGATGAAGGTACTGCGAATGGTGATGTCCGGGCAGATGGCGCGCCAGGCGCGTATGCGTTCGAGGTTCATCTCGCCCGAGGCCGGCCGCTTCATCAGCTTGAGGATGCGCGGGCTGGCGTGCTGGAACGGCACGTCGAGATAGGGCAGCAGCCCGCCCTCGGCCATCAGCGGAATGACTTCGTCCACGTGCGGGTAGGGATAGACGTAGTGCAGGCGCACCCACAGGTCCCCGGCGGCCCCGCCGAGTTCGCACAGCGCGCGCACCAGTTCGGTCATGCGCGTTTTCAGCGGGCGGCCCCGCCAGAAGCCGGTGCGATACCTGGCGTCCACGCCGTAGGCGCTGGTGTCCTGCGAGATCACCAGAATCTCCTTCACCCCGGACCTGGCGAGGTTTTCCGCCTCCTGCATCACCTCGCCGATCGGACGGCTCACCAAATCGCCTCGCAGCGAAGGAATGACGCAGAAGGTGCAGCGATGATTGCAGCCCTCGGAGATCTTGAGATAAGCGTAATGCGCGGGCGTGAGCCGCACGCCCTGCGGCGGCACCAGGTCGGTATAGGGGTCGTGCGGCCGCGGCAAGTGCGCGTGCACCGCCTGCATGACTTCGTCGGCGGCGTGCGGCCCGGTGACCGCCAGCACCTTGGGATGGGTGTTGCGCACGATGTCGCCCTTGGCGCCGAGGCAGCCGGTGACGATCACGCGTCCGTTCTCCGTCAGCGCCTCGCCGATGGCCTCGAGCGACTCCTCGACCGCGGAATCGATGAAGCCGCAGGTGTTGACCACCACCAGGTCGGCGGCTTCATAGGAGGGCGAAATGGCATAACCCTCGGCGCGCAACCGCGACAGGATGCGCTCCGAATCGACCAGCGCCTTGGGACAACCGAGCGACACGAATCCGACTTTTGCCGCGATGGTCATTTATTGGGGAAACCGGGGACAGACCACGCTTTTCGCTGCAACCGAGCGTTGACCCAGCGAAATCCGCGGAAAAACGCGGTCTGTCCCCGGTTTCCCTCCCACGTGCGAGGCTTCAGGATTTCTTGCCTTCGTCTTTTTCCGGCGGCATTGGCTGCCCGGGAAAGCCGGGAAAAGGAAAACCGGCGAAAATGTTCTTGGTCTGGTTCTGCAACTGATCCTGCATCTGCATGAACACATTCTTGCTCTGATCCATGTAGGCGGACATCATGCCCTGCATGGCCGAACCCTGAAAATTCATGAATTGCGCCCACAGGTCCTTGTTGATCTTGGTGTTGTCGCCGTACAGGTTGCGCGACTGCTCCTGCAACTGCTTCTGCACCTGGACGAACGTCTGCATGTTCTTTTCGAGGTAATTGCCGACCATGCCCTGCATCGCGTTGCCGTAGAAGCGGATCAGCTGCGACAACAGGTCGGAAGTGAACATGGGCATGCCGCCGGCCTCCTCCTCGAGGATGATTTGCAGCAGGATCGAGCGCGTGAGATCATCGCCGCTCTTGGCGTCGACCACCTGGAATTGCTCGTGCTTGAGCACCAGCGCTTTCACGTCGGCCAGGGTGATATAGATCGAGGTACGCGTGTCGTAGAGGCGGCGATTCGGATATTTCTTGATCAGCCTCAGCGCGTCCGCAGCCGCGCCCGTTGCGCTATCCGGTTGATTTGAAGCGGCTTCATTCTTATGTTGCATCGCAGCATCCCCCCTTGACTTTCCTCATTACCCGAGTACAATGTCGCTATGTTGCGTTGCAACATAGCGACATGATAGCACGTTAGCCCGATCACATCCAAACTCTTTCACCGAGGAGCCCAAGATGGCCAGTCCCCAAGAACAACTCGCAGCCTGGCAAAAAGCCGCGCTGGAATCCACGCTCAGCTACGCCCAGGCGAGCATCGCCAGCGCCGAGCAGCTGCTGAAACTCAATCTCGATGCCGCGCGCAATTCACTCGAACAGGCCAGCAAGAACACGCGCGAACTGCTTTCCATCAGCGACCCGCAGGAACTGGTTCAGCTGCGCACCAAAATCGCCCAGGCGAACATGCAGCAGACCGCCAGCTACGCCCAGAACATCTACGAAATCGTCAGCCAGACCCAGGCCCTTCTGACCAAGCTCGGCGAGGAGCAGTATTCGCGGCTCAACAAGGAAGCCGCCGCCGGCGCCGAGCAGCTTGCGAAAGGCGCGCCGGGCGCGGATGTTACCGCCGCAGCGGTCAAGTCCACCCTGGCCGCGACCAATGCCATGATGGACAACCTCAACCGCGCCACCAAGCAATTCGCCGAACTGTCCGAATCGAGCATCAAGGCGGCCACGGCCGGCATGTTCAAGGCTCCCGGCAAAAAATAAGCGTCTGTCGCATTAAACTGCAAGCCCTGCCAAAATCAGGCGGGGCTTTTTTGCCTTGCTTGTGGGAGCGGCGCCCTCGCCGCGATCGGTAACCTTTCGAAGTCCGATCGGCCCGGGGGCGGGCCTCCCACAAGTCGCCGGCTCCAAACCCAAGAACCAGCTCAAACTTCCCCCTGTCGCCGGCACTCCCTTCTACGGGGTCGCATCCCCGCGCAAGCGCGGGGCCCCTGCTCCGCCCTCCGAAGGTCTATTGCATATGCTGTCCGCCGTTGATGGCGATATTGGCGCCGGTCACGAAGGCGGCCTCTTCCGAGCACAGGTAAATGATCAACCCGGCGACTTCCTCCGGCTTGCCCAGGCGCCCCACCGGTATCTGGGGAATGATCTTGCCGTCGAGAATTTCCTTCGGGATTGCCGTCACCATCTTGGTGCCGATGTAGCCCGGCGAGATGGTGTTGACCGTGACCCCTTTTTTCGCCACTTCCAGCGCCAGCGCCTTGGTGAAGCCGTGCATACCGGCCTTGGCCGCCGAATAGTTGGTCTGGCCGAATGCGCCTTTCGAGCCGTTCACGGAAGACACGTTGATGATGCGTCCCCAGCCGCGGTCGACCATGCCGTCGCACACCGGCTTGGTCATGTTGAACACGCTGTCGAGATTGGTATGCATCACCGCATCCCAATCCGGTTTGCCCATTTTCTTGAAGGTCATGTCGCGGGTGATGCCGGCATTGTTGACCAGGATCTGCACCGGCCCCACATCGGCCTGTATCCTGGCGACGCAGGACTGGCAGGAGTCAAAGTCGGCCACGTCGACCGCCACCGGGTGAAAGTCGTAGCCGCGCGCTTTCATGTCCGCGTTCCAGGCCGCCACGTTCTTGTTTCCGGGCGAGTGCGCCACCACCACGCGAAAGCCCGCGTCATACATCTTGGTGCTGATCGATTCGCCCAGCCCGCCCATGCCGCCGGTAATCAGCGCAATCCTTTTTGGCACGATAGTCACAATTGTTCCTCCTAGATCGATGCGGTCCGATACCGCTTTTTATAGTTTTACAGGATGATTATGTCACCAAATTGACGCATATCATAAGCTGCCGTTTCGGAATCGCCCAAGCGGCCCTTGATTTGCGGCAGCACGAAAGGATGCGCCCCCTCAGGCCGCAATCGGCGATGAACTCCACACTTCACGCCATATGCAAGCCGCCGTTGATCGAAATATTGGCGCCCGTGATGTAGCCGGCATCATCGGAGGCGAGATAGGACACCAGGCCGGCGATTTCGTCCGGCTGCGCCAGCCGCCCCATCGGGATCGTGGCCACGATCTGCTCGCGCACCTCGGGACGGATCGCCATCACCATCTCGGTGGCGACGTAGCCCGGGGAGATGGTGTTCACCGTCACGCCCTTTTTCACCACTTCCTGCGCCAGCGCCTTGGAGAAACCGTGCATACCGGCCTTGGCCGCCGAATAATTGGTCTGGCCGAACTGGCCTTTCAAGGCATTCACCGAGGAAACGTTGATGATCCTGCCCCAGCCGCGGTCGGTCATGCCCTCGACCACCTGGCGCGTGACGTTGAACACGCTGTTCAGGTTGGTGTTGATCACGTCGTACCAGTCGCTCTCCGACATGCGCTTGAACACGCCGTCGCGGGTAATGCCGGCATTGTTGACCAGGATATCGACCGGCCCGATGATCGAACTGATGCGGTGGAACATGTCGGCGCAGGAATCGAAATCCTCGACATTGCCCTCGGCCGCGTGCACGGCGAACCCCTGCGCGCGCATGCTGCCGAGCCACTCATCCTTCCTGTCGTAGCCGGGCAGGCAGTTGGCCACCACCCTGTTGCCGTTCACCGCCAGCCGCTTGCAGATCGCGGTGCCGATGCCGCCCATGCCTCCGGTCACGAATGCCACTCGGTCAACCATGTTCACATCCTTTCAAAATAGCGTGTGGGAGCGGCGCCGATTTTGTAGGAGGGGCGCCCGCGCCCCGACCAGCACCAATATCGAAGTCTCATCGGCCCGAGGGCGGGCCTCCTACCCCGGTTTCCAAACCCGATCTCAACGCTCAACCGCCAGCGCGACGCCCATGCCGCCGCCGATGCACAGGCTGGCGAAACCTTTTTTCGCGTCGCGCCGGATCATCTCGTGCAGCAGCGTCACCAGGATGCGGCAACCGGATGCGCCGATGGGATGGCCGATGGCGATGGCGCCGCCGTTGACGTTGACCTTGTTCGTATCCCACTTCATCTCGCGATTGACCGCGATCGCCTGCGCGGCGAAGGCCTCGTTGATTTCCATCAGATCGAGGTCATCCACGCTCCAGCCCGCCTTCGCGAGGCACAGCTGGCTCGCCGGCACCGGACCCATGCCCATGATCTTCGGATCGACGCCCGCGGACGAATAGGCGCGGATGGTGGCGAGCACCTTCAATCCCAGTTCCTGCGCCTTCTTCGCCGACATCATGATCACGGCCGCGGCCCCGTCGTTGATGCCCGAGGCATTGCCCGCGGTGACGGTGCCGTTCTTGTCGAACGCCGCGCGCAGCCCGGCGAGCGCCTCCAGCGTGCTGCCGTGCTTAGGGTACTCGTCGGTGTCGAACACCAGCGGCGCGCCTTTTCTCTGCGGGATTTCGAGCGGCAGGATTTCGTCCTTGAACCTGCCCGCCTTTTGCGCGGCCTCGGTCTTGTGCTGCGAAGCGAGCGCGAACGCGTCCTGGTCGGCGCGCGTCACGCCGTACTTGGCGGCCACGTTCTCGGCGGTCACGCCCATGTGGTAATTGTTGTACGCGTCCCACAGGCCATCGACGATCATGCTGTCGATGAGCTTGGCGTCGCCCATGCGAAAGCCGTCGCGCGAACCGGCGAGCACGTGCGATGAGATGCTCATGTTTTCCTGGCCGCCGGCGATAACGATCTCGGCGTCGCCCGCCTTGATCGCCTGGGCGGCGAGGTGCGTCGCCTTGAGCCCGGAGCCGCAGACCTTGTTGATGGTCATGGCCGGAACCCTATCCGGCAGGCCGGCACGGATCGCCGCCTGGCGCGCCGCGTTCTGGCCCACCCCCGCGGTCAATACCTGGCCCAGGATGACTTCGGAGATCTGCTCCGGCTTCAAGCCGGTCCTGGCGAGCAGCCCCTTGATCACGTGCGCGCCCAGATCGGCCGCGGAAATCTTTGCCAGGGCGCCGCCGAACTTGCCTACCGCGGTGCGGCCCGCGGCTACGATCACTACGTCATTCATTTGAACCTCCATTCATCACAGGCGACATTCCAATACCGCGGATTTCTGTAGGAGGGGCGCCCTCGCCCCGACCCGTACCGGAATCAACCACCGATCGGCCCGGGGGCGGGCCTCCTACAACACACAACACTGCGCCAACCCCGTAGGACGGGCGCCCTCGCCCCGACCCGTACCGAAATCAACCACCGATCGGCCCGGGGGCGGGCCTCCTACAACACACAACACTGCGCCAACCCCGTAGGAGGGGCGCCCTCGCCCCGACCCGTACCGGAATCAACCACCGATCGGCCCGGGGGCGGGGCCTCCTGCGCCCAAGGAAGCCCTCTTGGAGGACAACCCCGTACATCACACCCTCACCTTCACATACCTGCCCGGCGCGGGCTCGATCGCCTTGTATTTCGCGTTCCCCGGTTTCTTCGGCGCCGCGCGCTCGCCGCCGGAGAAACCTTCCAGCCAGGCGTTCCAGTTCGACCACCAACTGCCTGGAACCTCACCGGCGCCCGCGAGCCATTCCTCCGCGCTCGTCGACGGTTGATCGCTCAGCCAGTAGCTGCGCCGGTTCTTCGACGGCGGATTGATCACGCCGGCGACATGACCGCTCGCGCCGAGCACGAAGCGCGTATCGCCCTTGAGGTGCCGTGTCGAAAGCCAGGCCGTTTTCCACGGCACGATGTGATCCTCGCGCGTCGCCAGAATATAGGTGGGCAGGCGGATCGATCCCAGGTCGACCGGCACGCCGCACATGGCGAGCTTGCCCGGTTCGCGCAGCTTGTTCTCGAGATACATGTTGCGCACGTACCAGCAGTACATGGGCCCGGGCAGGTTGGTGCTGTCGGCGTTCCAGTAAAGTATGTCGAACGCATCCGGTTTCCTGCCCTTGAGGTAGTTGTTGACCACGTAGGACCAGACCAGGTCGTTGGCGCGCAGCGCCGAAAACACGAAGGCGAGGTCCTTGCCGGAGAAGATGCCGCCCTTGCCGATCTCCGCCTCGCGCGCCGCCATGCTGGCCTCGTCAACGAACACGCCGATGTCTCCGGGGTAGGTGAAATCCAGCATGGTGGCGAGAAAGGTCGCGCTCGCCACGCGGTCCTCGCCGCGCGCGCGCAGCACTGCAAGCGCCGAAGCAAGCAAGGTGCCGCCGACGCAAAATCCGAGCGTATTGATCTTGTCCGACCTGCTGATCGCGCGCACCACTTCGATGGCTTGCAACACGCCACCGGCGATGTAATCGTCCCAGCCGAGCCCGCCCAGTTGATCTTCGGTGATATTGCGCCAGGACACCATGAACACGGTATTGCCCTGCTCCATCGCGTAGCGCACGAAGGAGTTTTCCAGCTGCAGGTCGAGGATGTAGAACTTGTTGATGCAGGGCGGCACCATCAGCAGCGGCAGCTTGCGCACCTTGGCCGTTGCCGGCTGGTACTGGATCAACTGGATCAGTTCGTTCTCGAACACCACCTCGCCGGGAGTGACGGCGAGGTTCCTGCCGACCTCGAACGCGGACTCGTCGGTCATCGACACCCGTCCGTGCTCCACGTCCTCGATCAGTTGCTGGATGCCCGCGTGCAGGCTCTCGCCACCGGTGTCGAGCGCGAGCTGGAGCGCCTCGGGATTGGTCGCGGCGTAGTTGGCCGGGCTCATGGCATCGATCATCTGACGCGTGTAAAAACGCAGCCGATCCTTGGCATGCGCCCCCAGTTCCGCCGTTTCCACCAGGTCATTGAGCAGGCGCGAATTGAGCAGATAGGCCTGCCTCAGATAGTCGTGATAGGCGCTATCGCGCCATGCCCGCCCGGCAAAGCGCTTGTCGCCCCTGTCGGTGGCGGAAACCGGCCCTGCGGGCTGTCCCGACTCGCGTGCGAGCATGGCCCCCCACAGGGCGAGCTGCTGCTGAAAATAGCCCGTTTGCAGGGCTATCAACCGGGATGGATCGGCGCCATGCGCGGCCAGCAGCGACTGCCACACCTGGCCGGCCTCGGAACCGGCCGGGAACAGCTTGGAAAAACTCTGCAACAGCGCCCCGCCCGCCTGCGCGAAATTACCGAATGGGTCTTCAGAAATATGTGCTTGCACGGATGCCCGCGTCTCCGAAAGCGCTGCAGCAAAGCCAGCCAGTCCGATTCCGGTAAACCCAAAGAAAGACTAGCTAAAACTGGGCATTTTGCGCCGCAGCAATAAGGCTGTCAAGGCGAATGCGGCCCCGTCGGCGGAAGGCCTTGAAAACCGGGGACAGACCACGTTTTTGCGGCACTGCTCGTTGAGCCAGCCCCCGCTCTCGTCTGCAGGATAAACGTGGTCTGTCCCCGGTTTTCCTATCGCTCCAACATTCCCAGGACATGCGGTCCGAACACGAGGGCGCCCACGACCACAGATCCGATTGCCGCGACGAGGACGGCTCCCGCGGCCACGTCCTTGGCCTTTGCTGCGATCGGGTGAATGTCCGGAGACACCAGATCGACAAGGAACTCGACCGAGGTGTTGAGCGCTTCTGCAGCCCATACGCACACGACCGCGAGTGCGATCAGCGCCCACTCTGCCGTTGAAATTCGCAAAAACGCGCCGGCGGCAAGAACCAGAATGGTGGCGAGCGCGTGAATTCTGGCGTTGTGCTGCGTCCGCAGCAAACTCCCAAGCCCGCGGAAGGCGTGGCCGAAACTGCGCAGGCGTCCGGTCAGATAGGAGGGTTGCATCGGCAGGGCGAATGGGGCTGGATGAAGGGCGACAGCGCGATTATGCCCTATTGAAACGCGCCTTGTAGGACGCCCTGTCCTCCGAGAAGACTTTCCCCTCTCCCGTCAAGCGGGACCGAGGAAGGGGGGGTCGAGACCGCTGGGCGTGGGAGGCCCTCGCCGCGATCGGCACCCACAAGTCCGGTCGGCCCGGGGCGGGCCTCCTACAACACACAGCGCTCCGCCAACCCTGTAGGAGCGGCGCCCCCGCCCCGTCCCGTACTCCGCCAACCCTGTAGGAGCGGCGCCCTCGCCCCGCCCCGTACCGAAATCAACCACCGATCGGCCCGGGGGCGGGCCTCCTACAACACACAACACTCCGCCAACCCTGTAGGAGCGGCGCCCTCGCCCCGACCCGTACCGAAATCAACCACCGATCGGCCTGGGGGCGGGCCTCCTACAACACACAACACTCCGCCAACCCTGTAGGAGGGGCGCCCTCGCCCCGACTCAGCGCTTCGCCTCCGGCAGCGCTTTCCTTCTGAGGATTTCGGCGACGAGCTGGCGAAAGCGGGCGCGCGTTTCGAACTCGACCAGCGCGCGCCCGATGATGGGCGGCATCCAGACATCGGGAATCGATTCCAGGTGATATGCCACCCGCGTGCCGCTTGCGTCCGGAATAAGCCGGGTCGTAGCCTCGTTTTTTTTCATGTTGCCGCTGATCATGCGCGACTGCATTTTTTCGAACGGCGTCAGGCGTATTTCCGTCACTGTCTCCAGGAGCAGGGAAAACGGACCGTAGCCCATGGTGCCTTTTTGCGACACCAGAAGCAGCTCGTCGCTGCGCGACAGGATCACGCTTTTCTCCAGCTTCGAGATGAACTCGGTCGCATGATCGTAGTCCGTCATCACCGCCCAGGCCTCCTGCGGCGTGACGCGGACGTGGAAGCCCACATCGACGATCACCTCCTCGCCTTGAATGCGGACGCCGACGTCTATGGCGTCGCCCGAATCTGCCGGCGCGGGAATCGCGAAGGCGAAGAGCAGCATCGCCGCGAAAAACAGCGGAAGGAATCGCCGCATGGGACAGTCCTGGCGCATTGTCCCTGAGCGATTGATGTTCGGCTCCGCGGAGGTTTTCATGGGGCTCGCTGCGGCAGCCGAAACACGAGCGCGGGAGCGCGCTCAGCGCGGCGCCAGCGCCGCGAAGCAGCGCAGCCGCTGACCGGCCGGTTGCGCTGCCGATAGCCGCTCACTTTGCTCGCAAACGCCCAGGGCCAGTTGCGGATCCACGGCCGAAAACGTCATGGTCAGCTTTCCGCCGGGCGCGCGCACCGACGGCGTGGACAGCGGTTCGCGCGAAAGAATATTCCTGCGCCCGGCATCCAGCCCGCGGAAACAGCGCTCGACGACTTTACAGCCCGGACAACCGGCGCGGATGGCAACGGCAACTTTGCTGGCGCCCTGCTCGCAAGCGGATAGTTCGGGTTCGCCGTTTTTGTACAAGGCAATCCGGATATGCTCCGGCGTGGCGTATTCGACGACGGGGAAATACAAGGTTTCGGGAAGATATTCGATTGCGGCCGCAGTCAACATCGCGGTGAGGCCCAGAATCAGAATCGGCAGAACCCGGCATAACACCTGGACGCTCCCTTCAATACAAGCCCGGAACAAGCCGGTAGGTGCGCAGCCTGTACCCGGCATACTCCGGGAACGCCTTGGCAAGAACGCCCTCCTCCCAGTCCATGCGGCGAATCTGCAGATATAAATGGACGATGACAATCGGCGCCGCCTGCCAGGTGCGAAACTGCAGGCAGAATCCCAGCACCGCGATTTCCTCGGCCAGATACAGCGGATGCCGGATGCGCCCGTACAGCCCGCCCGTCACCAGCTTGCGCGCTTCGGGCATGATGCTCATGCAGCGCCCCAGATCCATCACCGCGACAATGGCCATGGTGGTTCCAGCCAGGATCAACACGGTCGAAAGGCTGTCCCAAAGCGCGTCCGCTGGCGACCGCGGCGTCAGCAAGAGCAAATAAGTGAACAAGGTGCCCAGCAGCGCGGTGATCTTTGGATTCCAGTTGGAGTACTTGCCGACCGGACGGAAACGCGAGATGGAAAGCAGCAGGATCGCCGAGATGAAAATCACGCCGGCAACTCGCGCCGAGATCGTCATCAGGAACGGCCAATCACCGCCAAAGTAGGGATGGAGTCCGACGCGCCCCCGTATCGCCGACAACTCCCTCAGGATCAGGAAAAGCTGATACGCCACGATCGGCAGACGCATGGCCGCGTCGTAGAATTTTTCTGCCTTGGTCATCGGCTCAGAGACACGGTGTCCACTCCGCCGCCGCGGACCAGACGCGCATGCCCTTGACCAGCGGACGCTCGTCGATCACGTGCGGCTGCCGCCCTGGATCGTCGATGCGCACTTCGATCCGCTCCGCGTCCACCGCCGTGACTTCACCGCGGATCCAGTCGCGCACCGCGATGCCGACCAGCAGGGCGCGGCAGACTTTCACCCCGGGCTTCCCGACCGCCGCAAGGGCTTCGGTTATGCCCCGCGCGCGCGCGATCATCATCGGTGTCGGCACGCCGGTGATCGCATCGTTCTCCCACGGGCCGGCGTAACGATCGCCGGAAGGCCATTCGTACACGCCATGGCCATGGCGCAAATCCATCAGATAGGCGCCGCGGTAGCTCTCGCCCGCGGACCGGCCGCGCGCGCTCCAGGTGTACTTGCCGCCGCCTTCCTTGCGGTCCTCCACGAAGTCGCCTTCATAACGGTCACCCGAAGGCCAGGTTTTGATGCCCTTGCCGTGCTTGCGTCCGGCGCGAAAGTCACCGCGGTATTCGGCCGCGCCTTTCGCCTCGCCGTAGCCTTCGGCCAGACCGTCCCTGCATCCGCCCTGATAAATCCCGGCGAGTTCCGCATCGAACACGCGGCACGCGGCCTGCGCGCGCGCCCCCGGCGCAAACAGCGCCGCGGCGGTGAAGCACGCCGACACCGCGAGCATCGTCGCCGCGCGCGCACCGCCGATGAAGCCGCCTCTGCCGGTGATGGGGATCAAGTCACGCTCCGCGTGTATTTGAATGCACCGGCATTATAGCTGCCATCCAAGAGGACTTTCCCCTCTCCCGTCAAGCGGGACCGAGGAAGTGGGATCGAGCCCGTTGGGTGTGGGAGGCCCGCCCCCGGGCCGACCAGTCCATGCAATCGCGCATACATGTCGCAGCGAGGGCACCGCTCCCGCAAGAACAGCATCAAATGAACAGCGTCGCGTCGTTGTAGGAGGCCCGCCCCCGGGCCGACCAGTCCATGCAATCGCGCATACATGTCGCAGCGA
>Ga0172375_10006104_pt1 | contig 17028 bp, 16 predicted proteins | sample LakKiv1m_FD_114537 | JGI IMG/M metagenome (GOLD analysis project Ga0172375, IMG submission 114537) | Freshwater microbial communities from Kabuno Bay, South-Kivu, Congo - kab_092012_11.1m | ecosystem: Environmental > Aquatic > Freshwater > Lake | place: Democratic Republic of the Congo...
ACAAGGATGGGGTCGCAGGTTCGAGTCCTGTTCCGCCCACAAACAACCCCAATACCACGACAGTGCTTAAGGATTGTGGTCGTTTTTTCAGATTTATCGAAAGGAGCGACCCCATCCCATGCAATTCTCAAAAGCCATAGAAGGCTTCCAACTACACCTCACCGCCAACTCATATTCCCCTGTCACCATCAAAGCATACATCGCTCGATTACATCACATCAATCTTTATTTAGAGCACCCAGGCTTGGATGAAATCACTACCCAAAATATTGTGGGTTTTCTGGAGAGTCTACGTAAACGAGGGCTGACAGAAGCATCCGTTCATTCCTATTGGAAAGTGGTCAGATCGTTCTACAACTGGGCTTCCCCCGATTTTATCCCAGTCCGACCAGATAACATACCAGGTCCCAAGGCGGTCAACAAAGCCATTGTTCCCTTTACAAAGGATGAGGTTATACGCCTGGTCAAAGCCTGTAAAACACGCAGAGATACCGCTGTCGTCCTTCTGCTTTTAGATACCGGTCTACGAGTGTCAGAAGCAGCCCGTCTCTGTTTGAATGATGTTGATCTGGAAACCGGTGCAGTGATCGTGCGCCCGTTCCTCTCATCCCGTAAATCCAGGCCACGCCAGGTCTGGCTCGGTAATTCTGCTCGGCGCGCTGTCTGGGCATACCTCGCTACTCGCAAAGACTACATGGATAAGGATTCCCCCCTTCTTGCTACTGAGCGCGGTGGACCCTTAGAACGGTTTATGATTCGTGATATCTTAAGACGGATATCCAAGAGGGCTGGTGTAATTCATTGCTATCCGCATAAATTTCGACACACTTTTGCAATTGAGTATTTGAGAAATGGTGGCGATGTATTTACCCTGCAGCGTTTACTGGGGCATAATAGCCTGGCCACTGTAAAGATCTATCTGGATATCTCAGACAGCGATACCGGCGCTGCACATAGAAAAGCATCTCCCGCCGACAAATGGCGGTTATAAAAAAACGGGCGGGAATTACACCCGCCCTCTGACATCTTACTCAGAAAACGATTTGCCGACCACTGGTACCCCAGTCAAGAGAGTATGTACCAGCTTAGCACTACCGAGTTGCACAATATATCCAAACACCACCAGCAGCACATTGGCGATTTGCCCTGCTTGTGTATCCAGGCCTGCAATATCCAACCCGGGTTGAAATACGTGCAGATATAACAGCACGCCCAACCCAACCAGGTTGAATGCCGCACTGTAGGTTTGCGCCTGGCCGTCCTGGATAATACCGGCCGTCTTCAAAATATTAATCAGCGCCGCTATTAATGCCGCAAAACCCACCAGAGATCCAAACTCAGTAAGTAATACGTTGTAGTCCATAGTTCTTTTCACCATCCTTTTAATTTGAATAGATTTACCAACCCACAGTTTTGTGGGATTGATCACTTAATGTTACACAGCTTTTGTTTCCCATTTTGGATGCAAAACCAATAATAGTCGTGTCGTGCCCACAGATCCCCATTTTGTAAGGTCTTCAGCTCGTCGATCGTTATAGCCGGGTGAGCTGAAAATAGCGTACCGTAATGCATGGCTGTAACACTGGGTCCATTACGCATATTTACCGACCCGATCACACTGGCAGTCTGTTTCTTGCCAGATGCAGGTGGAGTAGGTGTAACCGGTGGGTCTACCCAATCTAGCAGTGGTAGAGGGTTTTGGTAGCCTTTATAACCACTTGGATCTGATTTAGCTAACGTTGGGTCTTTTAACCCGTAATGCAAGTGTGCCCCCGTTGCACATCCGGTTGCCCCAATTTCTCCAATCACCTGGCCAATGGGAACTTTCTGTCCAACCTTCACGATGATTTTTGAAAGATGGGCATAATAAGCCCACCAACCATTACTCAGTATGCTGCGAATGTAATTACCGTACCCACCTTCTTCAAATCCAACATAGGTCACCGTTTCATTTCCGCCGGCCATGCAAGGATCACCCACAAAACCTGCGAAGTCGACGCCATTGTGCCCGGGGTATGACCAGGCCGGATGTTCATTTGTGTTTGAGTAAAACCACGGATTCTCCCCCCAATACTGAGTGACAATTACTGGGCTTTTTACCGGCCAGGATAATTTTATAGGATCCGCCATGGTCACCATCCTTTTATCTCTGCATGAACATACTCGTAAATATGCTGATGAGCGAAGTGGCTATAGATACCAGGACTGCCACCATAACAGCATTCCCATTAAGCTTCCAGACTTGAGCATTTTCCCACAGTTGATCCACCATGGTCTTAATGCCTTTTTTCCCATTCCCATACATATCATCGCACAGTTTCGTGACATTTACGTCCACTTGGGCATTTGTTGAGTTCTGATTGACTATATATAGTTCCAGCTTATGAGCCAATTCTGTTACCTTTTCCAATATTTCACGATTTGATGCTCGTCGTTCTTCTTCTATTGCTGCCATAGAAACCTCCTACGAATATACCTCTGCTGTAACGCGGTCAATGTGCCTGCACTTGATGGACGTATCCACGAGCAATTTATAGCCGTAATCACGGGCAAGTTGTGAGAAAAAGCTGTCTTGAGATAAATTAGCCGTAGTGACAAACCAGGGTTGTGGAATTGCTAAGAACATACTTACCGGGTAAATAGTACAACCCATGGCTAATGTATATACGGAATGTACCTTATCATCGTCATCATTCAAGAACTTGCGTTTTCCATCTTGTAAAATAATGTGCACTCCCTGGCGCGGGCGTTCACGTTTGGGGTACCACGCCCCTACAGCTGAATTAGGGTTACTTCTCGCAAGGTCCAACAAGCGGATCACTGCGTCAAAAGGTGGAAATGTATCATCCTCAACAGTCAACAGCCAGTCAGCGTCATCCTCAATCGCCTGCTGAACAGCATAATTATAGGCATCGTCAATTTGCCTGCCCCATACGTTGAGGATTTTTATCTCTGAGGTAGCAGGCAGCGTTACTTGATCTAGACACGGCAGGCCATTGATCGCCTGTTCCACTGTAGGAACTGCTACTAATATACGCGATTTGCCTTGCGATAAATACCTTTTTTCAACGTCGCGTACTACATCCAGGGTTGGTACTGCACCTTTACCAATCATACGTAAGGCATCCAGGTTTGATACACTTACTCGACCCTGAGCCAGGATATCGTTGTTCGCTTGGCGTGCCAATCGTTTGGACCAATAATCCGGCTGATCTGCATCCAGTTCTGCTCTTGTATATCGCTTGGAAAAATTGCGCCACATAGCGTAAAGATATTCAAACTCTCGTTTGGCCCCTAGCCTGGCACGGTTTAACTGTTCCAGCTCCACCTGCTTAATCTCAGCATTAAGTAAATCTGCTTTTTCCCCTGATCCTTCTATCCCATAATTCTTATCAAGTAGTTCTTGGATTTCAAGTTTTTTAATCTCTGCCTGAGCTCGTGCAATGCGCAGATTGTCCCAGGAGATTTGCATTTCCAGAACACAATGAGCATAAGCGGATGCAGGGGTATCTTCACTATTTACAACCATCCTGTCAAGCATATATTGTGATCGCGGCATCTGGATCTCATCAAACGCCGCTAGCATATCAGCTATATCTTGGTTGGTCAGGTCTTGCGGTTCCATAATCATGTCCTTTCTTACTTAGACGGCGTAATCGCTTAGCCCAATGGCAGAGTATTTTGCTGCTGATAAATTGCTCGTGGTATTGGCAGCGGTCACACCTGTCGCAAACGTAATCCGATCCGTTGTCGCTAAAACCGCACCAGTGTAACCACCAGCCATATAGCCATATAAGCTGCCGTCTGATACATTGGCGGTGCCATACCGACCTGCTGATAGATTGCTGGCAGTGTTAGCAGCTGTCACCCCGGATGCATAGGTAATCCGATCCGTTGTCGCCAGGTATACTGTTGATCCTGAATAGCCACCCGTAAAATATCCGTAGGTGGTGGGATCAGACAATCCACATAAATAACTACGACCTACACTGAGATTGCTGACGGTGTTTGCTGCCGTCACACTCGTTGCAAACGTAATGCGGTCTGCTGTTACCACCGGGACAGATGTTAAACCCCCGGTTGCATATCCATAAGTAGCCCCATCGCTCACCCCACCTCCGCCATGGCGCGCTGCAGACAGGTTAGAGCCAGTGTTCGCAGCTGTCACACCCGTTGCAAACGTTATGCGGTCCGCAGTTGCCACATTTGCTCCAGTGTACCCCCCCATAAAGTAGCCATAGGTAATCCCATCGCTTACACCTACGGAGTATTGTCTGGCCGCGCTTAAATTGCTGGCTGTGTTGGCTGCAGTCACACCACTAGAATATGTAATCCGATCTGTAACGGCAGTGAAGCCAGTAGAGTAACCCCCTGCAACATACCCATATAACGATTTATCCGATACTGAACCTGGACCGTACCTTGCCAGGCTGAGATTACTCACTGTGTTTGCTGCGGTTACTCCGGTAGAAAAGACGATCCGATCAGCAGTAGCGACCTGGTTTGTAGCCCCGGTAGCCCCGCCCAAAAAGTAGCCATAATACGTTTGCGGTGCCACACTCGTTGTTGCGCCCCGTATGTTTATAAGTATCTCACTTGCACTTAGGGCGATTCCTACAGGCTGCGCATTAGTAGGCGCTGTCTCTGTAATACCCCCGGGCGTGGTAGAAACATATTCCACCTTACCTGCGGTCATACCAGCAAATCCTGATCGTTTACCTGCCTCCTGGATGGTGACAGTATCGCCAGCATTAGCGGCTGCTGTCACAAACCCGGCTACCCATCCCGATGTCGAGGCATAGACCTTCCCGGCGTCAGCTTTATAGGCTCTGCCTGCTGTCCAGCTGGCCGATCCGTATACCGCGATTACCACGCAATTATTTGCCGCCAGGGTTTCGCCTGCGATTGCTGTGATAGTTGTTGCCCCCTCGGCATCAGTTTCCCATACTGGCAGACCGCTGCGCATTTTTAGCTTATCCCCCTCATTACCTGCAACCAGGTTATCCACTGTTCCAGGTGCTGTCGAATATACTATCTGGCCCGCTGCATCAAACAGAGATTTTTGGATAGCCCCTACAGATAAATCGAAGGGATATATATTCAGGACTGTAACCCGCTGTTCAACTTCGACCACATTGCCAATGGTTTCAGTGATTCTAAGTTTCATGTTACTCCCTCGCTACGTTTCGTTGTATATGAAACGTACCTTTGAGTAGATATGTTACTGTCCCTGATGCGCTTTTGATGAACAGGTCATATACTGCTTGCCGAAATGTGAGTGTTTTTGTGATAGACGAAGCCAGGCTAAGCGTGATTTGTCCACTGGTTCCTGTTACAGATGCTGATGAATTGGTCGTGCTCATTTGGAGTAAAACATCATTGCTTTCAAAATCCTCTCGTGCTTGGAATAAAACTCCATATCCGGTGATGTCTTGAGGCATTTCATCATCATCTAGTATTTCTAGGACTGTTGACCAGGTCTCTCCTTGGTGTAAATACATGTCGTATACATTTACTTCGCTCATCCGAACAGCTCCTTTGCCTTTCGATATGCAGCGTCAAGATTTGGGATCTCATCGTCCCATACAATGACTGGTTTCATGATCTGACCGCGCATGTATCGCGATAGGCGTTCCGTATAATACGTTTCATCGCTGGAGTATCTTCCGGTGTGCCAGTAGCGTCCATGGATAAACACTGGCGTTGAGTATGGCTTTGTTAGGACCATAAAATCTATAATTTCTCCACCAGATATGTTTCTTCCTCCGTAGATGGTAAACTGATAGTAATAACGTACTTTGATATGGTTGAGTGCAAGTGCCCAGCGCCACTCCTCTTTTGAATCAGGCATTATTCCTTGTATTTCACCAACTGGTGGTTCATCATTTACCAAAGGCTTCGATGCCTGGCGAGTTATTTTTTCTGAGCGCTTACGGCTCATGGTCTTCTTAAATAAATATACGCTCATATTTGTGTTATTACGATCTTATCGATGTAGCTTTCTTCATATTCAGCGGTCGGGTAATCCGGGCTGGGCTCGATATAAACCACTTTATTATCGTACCTGGCTTTTGTACAGCGCATGGTAAGGGGTGTTACCTCAGTAATCCAGGTGTCAATAATTGCATCTCTCTGTGTTGCAAGCAGTAATTCTTGATTTCCCTGCAGGTCAATATCATTGTCTTTGGTTCGGAACGTCAGAGTAAAACCATATTTCACCGGCACTCGTGCTATGGACTCTAATACTGATTGTTTTACCTCCGGGCTTATACTGCTATCATTGGTGCGTAGTATCCAGCGTAGACGTATTTTTTTCCCATTGATGCCCCATACATCGATTAAATCATTTTCTTGGGTAGGAGACGTTGTAAACAATTCTGTTATTTGTGTCCAGGTGGCATTATTATCAACCTTGTACCCGATCTCGATTTCAATTTCATCTTCCACAAGGTTCTCATTAAACAGCTTTACTGAGTGGTAAAACTTCCACAGATCTACTAACCCGCCTGTGATCCAGGCACTTTCCACAACGGTTTCATGGGTATATCGATAATTGCTATCTCGTTTGGCTTTTGTTGTCATGCTTGGCTGGTATAACCAAATCACATCGGAGCCTACAACAACCCACAGCCTGTCAGGGGCATTTCCTTCGGTAACTTGGAAATCCATATCTAAGATGCGTTGCCCTGCTACGGGTGCTCGATATTCTTCGTGCCAGGAGCTGCCACTGCCGCCAATTGCATTCACTAAAATGGACGAATAACCTGTACTACCTGCATCTATACTGGCAAAATAGCGACCGGCATACCCAACCAAATCAGATACTGTGCCCTGACGTTCGGCTGGTAACCCTTCTCCTGAGTTTGGGCCGATGTCATCTAATGCACCATTATAAAAACGCTCCAGGCCATAGCCCCAGTTGAAGACGAGATACACATCATGCGCCATGGTTGCTTTACCATTATTATCCCCACGTAGGGTTTTAACCTCGTCAAGGGGCAGCTTTGCTGGCACAGTTGTCGATGTATCCAGATAGTAAAGCATAGCCTCACGCATGATCCAAAGGTAGTTGTCATGCTCCAGTATATTAGTGATCCGCCCGTGCTCGTCTTTGAAATTTATCGCAGTGGCAAACGATAAATTAACGCCCCAGGCGGCAATGGTTGCCTTTGAAATAGATGATGGTGTAGCATTATTAGCTCGCCATATTTCCAACCCTGCCGAAGAACTGCGGCATGTAGTTAGATAAGTGGCTTTATTAGTGCTGTCAGCATCCCACTGGTATACATTGGCCGCTGTATGTTGCATTCGACGCATGGCAATTGCCTCGCCTTGAGCAAAATACACAATTTCGTTGACAACAAGCACATCAGTAACTGGACCAGTCAGACCATGGCCAGTCACTTCATACCATATATCACCATTGGTGATGATGTACTCAGTAGTGGTATCGTGGGTAATCGTCCAGGCGCTGTCTACCGTGAGCGTGGTAGCTGTGTTGCTGATTACAGTTCTCCATAGTATGTTTTCAGTGATGCCCGTTCCTGCCACTATTTTTACTGTCCATCCAGCCCATTGATTGGTAACCCATGCTTTTGTGGCATCAACCAGGGTGGTCAAATCAGCAGTATTGGCGTCTGCAGCTCCTCGATCTCCATTGATGTAGAGATTTGGTGCGCCGGTGGCTGGATTTTTGACCAAATATTGAGATCCCTTATATTGAAACAGGATGGATGTCCAGGTACCATCAGCATCAGTTAAACGATAATACAGATCAAATGCAGCTTCAGCCCATGTATTTCCATCGGTGCTACTCTTCGTGGTTCCAGTTGCGTTATTTACCCCGATTTTCCAATGATCATCATCTGTGCCTTCAGAAGCATATGCCTTGATCCAATAATATACTCCACTTGAAACAGCCTGGGCTGTTATCGTAAATTTGTGCATGACAGATAAAATATCCGTAATGTCGGCAGAAGTTATTGTTGCCGTTTGCAATACTGTGGTTGGGGTAGGCGTCGCAGTACCACTGTCTGAGCAAAGCTCCACAGATAGCGTTCCAGGTGTTCCGTGCTTGCGTATGAGCAAGTAAATTGCATCAGCTGTATAACTGGCGCTGGCAGCAAATCTTACGGCAAGGTATTCGTTTGTGCTTTTTATAGCCCTCCACATTACAGAGCCAGGCAGGTTATTATTTTGATTGCGTAACCCGGTAGTATATACTTCCAATGGGCCATTGGTGATGCTTTCATAATATGTGTTGGCACGCTTGCTGTCGTAATATCGCGTTAGATCGTTTTCCCAAATGTCTGCCCCTCGGCCACCACTCCAATCTGTCTGAGCTGAACTTACCCAGGGCAGATCATAGTCACTGTAACTCATGTTTCCACTGGTCGTTTTCAGCGCGGTTCTCTGCAATGGCGAGCGTGATAACCCTCTTATGTTAGCGTTACCCTGGCTGTCAACTGCGATCAATCCTAAGGAATTTCCTGCTTGATCAGATAGTGATATGTGATGTGTGGGTTGCGCTTCATTGGGTGAGACGCGTATTTGAGCCATTAGGATCCACTCCAGTATTTGTAGTGTACATCTCGGGAGAGAATTAGCCTCTTACTGGCATTGGTCTTGTACAAAGCAGCTTGTTGTGTTGCTTTGTTTAGAAAATCTATTGCGATCGGACGATCTTTTTCATGAAGTTTTATATAATCGCTCCATGCCACTTCGGCTGCAGCCCACACAAGCCACCTGGTATCTATTGCTGTGTTTATGCTTTCTGTCTCAGTTATCTCTGCATGTTTGGCAACGTACCATACTTCCAGGTCGCCTTCTACAGCATAGTCAAATATTAATTTACCGCCAATTTCACGCCAATAATTATTGATTGCTCCATCTACAAGCACACGTTTTACATTGCCTACCCCTGTAGACAGAGTGGCTTCTCCGCTGGCTGCTGTCATACTCGTATCAATACTCGGAACATCTGTTTCCATCAATACATCAAGCACTGCTTTTTTTAGATCTCGCCTGGGAAACTTAAGATCACTTACTGCGTAGCGGTTACCAGCCGCATATACTTTCGTTTGAGTTGTTGCTAACGTTAAAGTATTAAGTGAGTGCGAGATTATTGTATCTATCACACCTGAATTATCTCCACTCAAACACCAGAATGTTCCACCCCTAAAAAAACTCGCAGGTTGGACCAAACTTGTATCGATCAGGGTTGATGTGGTTCCACCGGTGGCTGTCCCACGCTCCACTCTGCTTATTTTCCCAGCCAAATCAAGCATGACCTCAGCTAATGTAGTCATATTAACCTCCTACGCGTTGCCATACTCTTACGAAATTCCCCTTGGCCATCAGTTTATATCCACGTGGGTCAAACTGGACACCATTAGGACAGGGCGACTCCACTACCCAATCTGGTGGATTCTTCTTGAATTCTTCGATCATCCTTTCTCGACGGCCAGGTACTGCAACATTGATCTCAATTTGTTCTGCTAGCCCATACAGTACGGGCTTTCTAGCATATAAATTAACCTCAGTATGCATGCCGTAGGACCAGAGAGACCCAGGCTTGTCTTTAACATATTCCCCGGCGGTCTTAACGTCCCGGATCGATTCGATGAAACCCGGGTAGAACCTCGCCCAGTTATCCCCAATATAAAACCCACTGGCTGCCAGGTCAGCTATAACCAGTATTACTGCCCACATGGGAGATACTGCACAGGCAATCCATGGAATAATGGGTAACCAATGATGTGGGCGAATAACATGCCCAAAACAGCTGAGGGCGAAGAACGCTGCAGGCGGGATCCAATACGATAGTTCTGGCTTCTGAGAGACTGCCATAATGATCCATGGCAACATGTGAGTAAAACTTTCGCTTGTGTAACTGGGCATCCAGGGATATAAACTCTTACGCATTTTATTCATTCTCGCAGGAATGAGGATGTTTGCCTCAACCAGCCAATCCCACCAACTATGTTTAAGATAATATAACCCGGCTGCCAGACACACTCCAAAGATTAGCCAAATCATGGCCGGTATCCACCAGCTTTTAAAACAAATGACCGGAATAGTGGCCACAATCAACTTAGGTTCATACAGAGCAGCTAATATAAATAGACTACAGGCTAACCACGGATCAGGCACAACTAACCCAATAACTATCAGTGCCGCTGGAACTTGACCCACGTTTCCAGTAAATGCGTTCAACCTGCCTGCATTGACCAGCATGGTGAAGGCTAGTCCACCAGAATAATTCCCTGTGATTAATCCAAACAGCACTCCAGTAACTCCTCCAACGAGAAAATGATGTGCAAACTTAACCCGTTTTACATCAGCTCCCACTGCTTTAGCGATCGCCCAAAAATATAGGTGAACCAACGGAGATTTACAATCGGCAAAATCCCTCCCATACCAGGATCCGGTGAAGGCTGCCAGATTAAACATGGCAAAATCCGCATCTGCTTCCGTCTTGGAATATTGCCAGGCCAGATATGCGCCTAAAATCAGAATGATTAAAACCCAGGTAATGGTAACCATCGTGCCCCTATCACCACATTTTGCAAGATTGTATACTCTTTGTCTCCCAGATGTAGCGCATAAGTGCCCTGATAACACTTACGTGGGATTAAACCCGCTTCTTCTACCAGTGCCCGCAACCACGCCAGGGTGTACGCTGATCGGTTGGCGTGTCCAAACAGCATCGGGAACATAACCGGACTCGGTTTTGCTTGAGATACTTGAGCTGCTGCCCACTCGAAAGACGGGGTAATCAACCATAATTCTCCTTTGTCTTTTAGCGCACAAGCCATCGCACGTATCGTTTTTGGAACCACACCTGCTTCTACTAATGGCATCGCGTGTGCACAAAAAATGATGTCGTACTTGGGTTGAATGAGATGGTAATCAGCAGTAAATTCCGCAACAAACTCAGTAATTAATTGATCAACCACAAATGCGCCAGGGAATGTAGTTTCAAGGTTATATATTTCATCGCCCGTCAAATTGAGCACTACAAATGAATCGGAAGAATCAGAAATGCTGGTCTTAATTTGTTCTAATCCTTTTTGGCGAACCTCTGGAGTGAGACTCTTTTCTAATTTGTCGATATCCATTTTTGGTCTTCCTCCCTATCCATCTTTTTAAGTTCGTCCTGGTAATGACTATAGGTAACAGGCTTCATTTTCCAATGTTCACAAACGATATTGGTATCAACCCATGGCCTTATACCTACATTTGCCGCCAGTTCACAAAACCATAGATCCTCAGTACGCATATACTCAAGGCTGAAATATGGAAATGGCAGCAGATCATCCTCCGGCTGGGGGTGAATTGGTGTTTGCAGCAAACCATCTTGCACAAATGTATCTTTTTGATTTTTTCCTTTGTATGTTTTATTATCCAGTATCTTACTCTTGTGAACGCAGGTAACAGACCCATTGGGCCTTTTGTATACGACGTGTTCAGCTTTGATTTTTTCAAATACTGAACGATGGATCAAAGTACATCCCATGCCAACTGCGTCAACTTGTAGTAATGCCCCCCTAGGATAGTTATAAATACTTTCATAATAGCCCAGCTCATTGCGCATATACGCGATTGGAGCATGAGGTTTTCGGGCATTGAAATACAAACCCGACACAAAAGGACGCCCTAATGCAATTAAATGCGCGATAGCACCAGGTGGAGGAGTCGTATCATCATCGATGGAAAACAACCATTCCGCACTATCTTTTTCTTTCATAAAGCCATCAGCGATCACTACCCGGTTGGCATCGGTCAGGTTTAACCTGTTTTTGCTTTGTTCTAATTCAGTCAGTGGCGCTATTTGCTTTTCTTCTATACAGCTATTTTTGTTACCATCGGGCATCATGGAACTAATAACGGAAAATTGCGTGATATTGATCGTACGTAGATTCTCTTTGATCAAGTTGATCATCACTCTCGCCCACCACTCACTCGCCTGCATAGAATAACAGGCTATAGCCACATGTACACGTGGCAATTCTGTTTCAGGGGAGGGGGACATGTTCGGTTGGTCTAAGGTAGAAATCAATGGGTTGGCCTTTCTGTGCTTTCTGCACGTTGTAATTTAGCTTACCCTGACAATCAGGACATAAACCATTTTTTTCAATAGCTTTCATCAGATGAGTTAATTGAATTGCATTCGGATCCGGACTTGCCGTTGATAAAAAACTTAGTAACATTGGCTTTCCGCACTGACTGCATTTTAAGACAGCAGTATTAGACATCTGAGACATAACACCTCAATTAGTAAACTGGGGAGAGTATTACCCCTCCCCAGGATAGTCACTATGCGCTAACTGATGTCAACCGGCAATGAGCTTCGTTCTGGCGCACACACAAGGTAAACTCACCAGTGACCTCACCTTTGGTTGCATCCCCATCTTTCGAAAGAGGAACCTGGGTAAAGGGGCGCAGAGTCTTCATACCAGCATGGTTAGGATCGATCATAAATATGGTGCCATCTGGTGCCCAGCGATCCAGGAGGGGTTCGATCTCACCAAAAGGGGTTAAAATGCGTTGTACCGGAGGCATGCCAACTACTGCATCCTGACGATCAATCTGGACCCAAGAACTGGTTTCATAGAAACCACGGATCAACCCAAAATTGGTTGGCGAAAGTGGAGCCACCCATGGACCAACACCACCATCGGCATAAGACAGCTTGACCGCATTTTCAAACATGGTTTTGGTCAAAGTTGTACCGGTCGTTGTATTGGAGCTGATATAGGTATACAAACCACCCATAACGCGGGGTGCAGTAGCACTGCCCGCAGCAGGCCCGGCCAATGTTTTCAATATATGGCTCTCTATCTCTCGCATCAAACCAGGTATAACTTTAGATGCCTGATAGTCAAACTCATCTGAAATGCCCCACTGACTGATTGCCAGCATAGTATCTGCCACTTTAACTTCCCCATGGAATATCTGAGTATAGTTAGATCCTGTAGCGATTGATGTGAACGAACGGGGGCTGCTGTCAGCGCCATCTAAACGCGCCATGCCCACGATCGTTACCACTGAAGTGGATGCATGAGATGCAGCCGTACCACCTAGAGATGATATGGTCAGCACATCTGTACTCAGGTTTACAGCCGATACCCAGAATTCTTGAGAATCAACCTGCAAGATATGGCCTACCTGGAACAACGACGCATCTGAGACGGTCATACTGGTAGCTGTAGATGAGATCGTACCGCCAGTCATAGCGCCTATCAGTCCCGGCAGGCTGTCTTCCAGCCACTGTGGGTTTGTGCCCTCAGCAGAGAAACGGAATTTACCAGCTGCACCGTCCAGGCCCCCAAGTCTTTCTATAAGCGGTGCGTCGCTTGGACTGATTAAAGATATTACATCCGTAATAACCTTTTTCTGCGGAGTAGTATCCGAGTAAGTGGTTATCGGACTATCATTATATGTAGTCATATTTATCTCCTATGGTCCCTTATATACCTCCCAATCCTTTCTTCCGATATGCTATGCGCAAATCTTGGTACTGCTTGGCATATTCAGGCCCTCTAAATTTTTGTGTCAACTTGGCTTTATCAGCCTCAAATTGTTCTGCCAATGTTCTATTGGCTACGGAGGTACCACTCCCTATTGCTCCAGGAACAGCAGCTGGATTACCTGTGGCCGGTTGGATGCGTCGCGCCTTTGCTTCTGCAGCAGCCTTTACAGATTGCAAATACTCAAGAGCCGTCTCAGCATGTGAATTGATTTGACTCAACTCAGGATCACCTGGCTCGAATGTAACACCCTCTTTCGCTACAATCCTCAGTGCTTCTGCGGTAATGGGATCAGGAACTTGTTGATTTACCGGTTGATTGGCAGGCGTGGCAGCCTGTTGTACCGGTGTTGCTTGATTTACTGTTGTACTCCCCATAAGCTGTTCGATTGCTTGCTGCGCACCTTGAGCTACTGCTTTGCTGAACATGCTTTGCAATGCCCGAAATTGCTTCGGAGACATACCATCCCGAATCTCATTGAGCGTTGGTTCGACCGGTGGCGTAGTGTTACCATCTACCTGAGGTTCCGTACCCTGCCCAGGTTGCGGTTGACCTGTTGGTATAGATGGGAATTGCGCCTGATTTTGTTCTGACATGATTTCCTCCTGTCAATATTATATCATTTTTAGCAATATATTGCTATCATCGCAATATATAGTTTACTGTGTTATTGTATTACAAATACTGGTTGCAATATATCATTTACAAATCGCTCAAAGCTTCCTCCTGGTCTGCCTTTTTTAACCCATATCTGTTGCAACATCTCTTTTGCGCCATCAGTCAACGGTTGATCTGCTACAAAATAAGCACTCAATTGCGACAATAAAGCACTATCATAATTTTGCACTTCATTTATGCTGGTATAGGGTGTAACAATGGGCTGCTTGATTTCCTTGCTGGGATTAAACTTAAGCAGATCAGCCTGGTCATACTCCCTTTTTGTTTGAGCGTTATAAATCGCAACCACTGGGTGATCTTTCTCATATTGCTTTTTCCAATCCCAATATGCACGCAGTTCCGGGAATTGGCGAAGGATAGCTGCTTTATTCGTACCCGTTTTATAATATTCGTCCTGAATTGATGTAACATTGGGCCATAAACGATTCTTTTCGTCCCAATACATTTGGATCTCATCGTTGACGCCCTGAGGATATAACTGCAGCTTGGGTTCATTCTGACGTAAATACAAAGGCTGCTCAGTAAGCAGGGAGGCGGTGTCCGGTGTTTTTGGTACATTCCCGCCTAATATCTTGGACCACCAGGCCAGAGTAGGAATGTCGATCACTGTGTAATCCCGAGTGTTCTTATCAATAAATGTCGTTTCAAAGGCTGGGCCCAGTTGCTCTACTGCCATGCGTTTCGCCGGTCCTTTAAGCTCAGTATATTTATCCCATATCTCACTAATTAAAAATTGTCGCATCCGCTCCTCTGGTTTGTCCCACAGTGCTAACCTGGCTTGATATTCAGGGTGTTCTTTGAAAAAATCATTTATTGCATTTTTATCTCCCGCATTGAGCTTTGCCCATGCGTTATTGTATTCAGTCTTTAAACCTCGCTGTTCTAATTCACCTTGAGGTACCAAACCTCCCGGAAAAACACTGGTAAACATAGAAGCCATGACTGTGCCTGGAGTAACCTTTCCGCTTTTCAGCATTTCAATCATTGATACTCCTGGGCTGCGCAGGGCGGTCTCATACTCTACTTGTTGTACAGCTTGATCATATACAGGCCCTGAGTGTTGCGTCATAGCTATCAAAGCGGCTTGAGCGTCTACTGAGCCATCCGCGGCCATGTTGCTGATCATTCGGTCAACATAGTAATCTCCCCATTCACCAAACTCACTGATCCCAAATTTGTTGCGCAGCCATCTTTCTGGTTCTGCTACTTTGCCGATGATATTACCCACTGCATCTAATGGCGTACCAGATAAAGACGTCTTCAACGCTGCTGCTATTCGAGCATAAGGTAACAATCCCGATTTTCCAGGGTTTTGTAAAAACAAGCTTGGAGTAACCATCATAGATGCCATGGTCATTGGGTCTTCATTGACCCCATTCTCAGAGATCTGTGCAAATGCTCGATCCCAATCTGGACCTTGATGAGACTCAAGGGCTGCATTTAATTGATCTAATGTGATTTGGCCATCATTTTGCTGTTGGCGAAGCATAGATTCTGTGTCTTTGATCTGCTGGGTCTTATCTTTCCGCAGCGATTCCCAGGCGTTGCCAGCTGTTTCAAATGGGAAAATAACTTTCCAGGGATCGGTGTATAATGAGCCGCCTGTCCATGATGGCAAATAGGGAGCAGGCATCTTTATCTTTCCCCATAATCTGGACGGTACTCCCTGTTGCTCGTATTTACGTTGAGTATCTCGCATTCTGGCCCAGAAACTGAACCATTGCGGTTTATCGATCATCCGGCTTGCCCAGTTCGCCATGGACCTGGTATACCAAAATTGGTAGGGCAATACTGCGTTAAGAAATGTATCGAATCCGGTCTGTTTGTTGTAATTCAACAGCGCCATATCCCGTTTGGTTTCACCATACCGTAGTGTCGCCAATTTACTGCTACTCATATCGTTCCGTATATCCCCCAGGTAAGCTTTCACCTGTGCCAGTACATCTTCTGGGAGGTTGTAATCTGCCATTGGGCGCATCCCAATATTGCTTTTCGCTTCTTCCCTGACCTGTTCGATTAGCCGCTTAACATTCCCATTCATATCCTGCAGCAACTCACCATCATTCAGATTTACTGGCATCCGACCGGCCATATCTCCTACGGCTTGCACTTGCAAGAGACCCGGTTGAGCTGGCGATCTACCTTCATTGGTTGAGTGCAACTCCCCATTCAGCTCATATATACTGGCGCTCACGTCCGCCGGATCCAGGCCAACCAATCTGGCTTTCCCTTGAATGGTGTCAATAAGCTCACCAGGTTTAAACCCAACCGGTATAAGAGCTACTACATTCCCACTTTCATCAACCACATTCCCTGTGATCATTTGCTCACTATACTGAGAAGGCAGTACATCAACCATGCTATATTTTTCGGGTAATCCTGGCTGTATGGATGGCGCTATGGGTTCTTCCACCATGGACGGCCTGGGTGCTTCGATCGGGGGCGGTATGATCTCGGTATCAAAGATGTTGCTTTTACCCTCAGATTCTGCTATAATATCAGTAGGAGAGTGTTTTGCCATGAGCGACACAAACGCATCAAACACTGTATCTGGTAAGTTTGAAGCTGTGGAATACTTTGCAGATTTGGGAGCTAAAAGAGTATTCAAGAAATCGTTGAGTGAGCTGAGGGCTATCTCAGAGAGACGAGGATCAAATTTATCTAATAGCAGATTAGCTGCACTCGCATTAATGGGACTAGTCGAATTTGAAGAACGAGAAGCTAAAGAACGCAGCTCCATATCCACGCCCAGTGCTTCCGAATAAATTTCGTTACTTTGTGCTTTCAACTCAGTATAAAGAGAGTCTGCTAATTCAGA
>Ga0172375_10006106_pt1 | contig 17024 bp, 15 predicted proteins | sample LakKiv1m_FD_114537 | JGI IMG/M metagenome (GOLD analysis project Ga0172375, IMG submission 114537) | Freshwater microbial communities from Kabuno Bay, South-Kivu, Congo - kab_092012_11.1m | ecosystem: Environmental > Aquatic > Freshwater > Lake | place: Democratic Republic of the Congo...
AGGCGTTGAAAGCTCAACTGCCCGCCCAGGCCGATACATCTGCCTTGAGGGCGGAACTCGCTGCTGAAAGGCAGAGTAACGGCGAGCTTGCCACCAGGCTGGCGGACGCGCAACGGCGGGTCGCAGACATGGGCCGTGATCTGGCCGCGGCGCGCCAGCGCGTGGCGGAGCTGGAAGTGCAACTCGCCAGGCCACCGACGGCCCGCCAGAGCGGGGAGGCTTGGGGTGTCGAATCGCTGCCGGAGCCAGTGGCCAGATCGTCCGAGACGTGGACGAGCTGGTCGTCGGGCGGCTCGGCGCCGCCAGTGCCGCCAGTGAAGTCCGGTTGGAGCCAATCGTGAGCGGAACCTGCGCAGGGTTTTCAGATGCCAGTTATCGGGCCTGGTAATCGGCAGCCAATTATCGCCGCATCGTCGCAAGCCCACAGATGGCCGTGCGCCGCCCACAAATCGGCCGCCAAGGCCCTCACCCTCTTCATTAATGGGTGTGCTTTGTGTGCGCGAGCGATCGAATGTGCGAGACCGCCAATGTCACTGCGCCTCCATTCACCGCGCCGAATCCCTGACCTTCTCCTTCTGGCGGATCAGCATGGCGGTGAATGGTGGGCCGGCCGGAGACGCGACCAGGCCCCACCGGAGTGGCGGGGCCTGGTCTGGCACAGTTGCGGTCACCCCACGCGCCGGCAGGCTGGTGGGCCTTTCAGGACGGATATGCCTGGCGCCGGCACGGGTACGTCTGCCGGAATGCGACGGTAACGCGCACGCCCTCCCGCAATCAGTGCGTTGGAGGATAGCACGGAGGTTCGCTTTGGGCAAATCATCGGCCGTGACCACACAGGAACTCGAAACGTTGGCCGATATCGTGAGCAGGGTCGCCGCCAGCCGGAGCCGGTGTGACCGAAGCCGGCGGTCCGTCTGGCGTGCGTGGCGCGCTGGCCTGCTGGGGCGCGTACACGGCGCGATGAAGCCGGCCGTCCGCCCCTACGCCGGCAAGGTGCTGGTCGGCATCGCAGCCAGCCTGCTGGCAGATCTAGAGCGGGCCTGGCGCTGGGCCGATGAGCTGGATGAACTCATCGACGCGGCGGAAGGCGAGCTGGCGGCCGTGCAGTTGCAGCGCGCCAAACTCGAGCGCGACCAGCAGGAAACGGCCAAGCGGCTGGCAGCACTGGAGCACGAACTGGCGCAGGCGCGTGCCCGCCTTGTCGGCGTGGCCCGCCGGCGGGCCGCCACGTCGCTGGTGTTGCCTGCGCAGAAGATCACGGTCGGATCGAGCATCCAGCGCGAGGTCTTGCGCCTGCTGGCGGTCGAGGGGCTGGGCCGCGTCTGGCGCATCGTCGAACGGGTGCTGGACAGCGAGCTGACCGGCACCCCCAACACGGCGCGCAACGCGGTGAACCGGTTGGCCGAGCGCGGTCTGCTGGCCGACTACGAACAGCACGGCCAACCCGTCACCTGGGCCTACAAGGCGGGCGGCACGCGACGGTTAGTGCAGCTCACCCCCACGGGCCGGCAATGGTGCCAGGCCGCGTTCGGCGGTGAACCCGTGGAATCGGAGATCGCCGTGGCCGCGCGGCGGCACAAGTCGGTCAGCCACGGCATCGCCGTGCTGGAGACTGCGCATCACTTGGCCGCGGCCGGGTATGAAGTCGAGAATGAGCCGGGGGCCATCCTGGCCGCCGAAGACGAGCCGTGGCGCGCTCGCGCCGAGCCTGACCTGGCGTTCACCCTGAGAGGCGAGGTGTGGCCGACCGAGGTGCAGCGCGAGGTCTCCCCGCGCGTGGTCGGCAAATGGGCCAAGAGCCTGGAGCTGTGTGGCCGGCTGGCGCTGGTGCTCTACCATGAGGAAGCGCGCCGCAAACAGCAGATGATCTTGTTCGAAGCGCGCTATAAGCTGCCGGCGGGCAAAATCCTGCTCTCCAGCATCGAGGCAATGGAAGGCGGCGGTTGGGCCTGGGAGGAGCTCACGACGCCGCGATAGGGATAGCGACCATCTGTGTGGGAGTGAGCCGCCGCGGCGTGTCGCAGCGGTTGCTCCTTTCGCCTACTCAAGCGCTAAGCTGCCAGGGGAACACCATACGTTCCTCACCAGGAAGCCCATACAAGCCTACCACTCGATAGTCCTCAACCTCACCCGGCGTCGACGTCTCAGCGGCATTGGGGATCGCGCGCAGCGCAGCCGGGATACCGTGCGGGAAGGTGAGCTTGGCCTCGATCAGCAGGGTAGCCTCGGGCCGGCGCACGACGAAGTCAATCTCCCGCCGGTCGGCCGTCCGCCAGTAGCCCACCTGTTGGCTGCCGTAGCGCTTGAGCAGTTCGGCGTAGATGCTTGTCTCGAAGACGGGGCCGATCACCTCGCGCTGCAAGCGCTTCAGCCAGAGCATCTGCATTAGCCCGGTGTCGCACAGGAAGACCTTGGGCATCTTGGAAATCTCCGCGCGCAAGTTGCGGGAGAACGGTCGCACCAGCCGGATGATGTAGGTCTGCTCCAGCAGGAAGAGGTAGCGCTCGACCGAAGGCCGCGCCAGGGCGCAGGTGTTGCTCAGCTCCGCGATATTGAGGAGGCCGCCGCTTTGACTCGCCAGCGCTTCCAGCAGACGGTTGAACTTGGTCACGTCCCGAATCTCCGCCAGGTCGCGGATATCTTTGCGCACATAGGTGTCAATGATCTGTTGGAGGTAGCGCTCCTTCATGTCAACTTCCGGCGTCAGGACGATCTTGGGGTAGCCGCCGTAGAGTGCATACTCAGCGTAGAGGGCCTGCAGCTCGGCCGTCTTTCTCTCGGTGAAGGCCGGGCTGGGCGTAAAGGACACCCCGCGGAAGGTCAGCAGCTCCCGAAATGAGAGCGGGTAGATCTCGAAGTCCACCGTGCGTCCCACCAGCGAATCGCGGAACTTGCTCTTCATCTCGAAGCTGGAAGAGCCGGAGACAATCAGCTTGAGATAGCGGTGGTGGTCGGCGATCAGCTTCATGAATGAGGAGGGATTGGCAAGGTACTGCACTTCGTCAATCAGGACGAAGAGCCTGCCGTCGCCCGCCTTGGCTGCGATCAGGTCGGCGCCCTCCTCCTGGAGATAGCGCAGGAACTCCTCCACGCCACGATCCAGGACGGCGACGAGGCGGCTGTCCTCCAGGTCGAGAAAAGCCGTCCGCTGGCCCTGCGCCGCGAGCTGATCCTGCAGGTACATCAGGATGCTGGTCTTGCCAACCTGGCGCGCGCCGTGCAGCACGATCACGTCGTCGGTGTGCAGGTAACGCTCGATCTCATCTGCCACTGCGCGCCGGAAGAGCATTCTTGCCATGCGTCACCTCGAAGATAACAACATAGCTGTATTTTACTCTTATTTTTCTTACAGTCAACATTGAGAATAATATGATCTCAACTCGCGACGCTGGATGTGGGGGGTACACAGACTGAGGAGGAGAGCATATGGCGTTCGCCCTCAGAGGCGAACTGTGGCCGACCGAGGTGCAGCGCGCGTCTCCCCGCGCGTGGTCGGCAAGTGGGCCAAGAGCCTGGAGTTGTGCGGCCGACTGGCGCTGGTGCTGTATCACGAGGAGGCGCGGCAGAAACAGCAGATGATCTTGTTCGAGGCGCGCCATAAGCTGCCAGCGGGCAGAATCCTGTTGAGCAGCATCGAAGCGATGGAAGCCGACGGTTAGGCCTGGGAGGAGCTCACGACGCCGCGGTGAAGGCCGCTGGAGCGGTGGGGACGCGGCCTGCTGTTCACCAGCCATGTGATGAGCGAAGGTAGGGTAGTCATGGCGAAGCAGCAGTGAATGGCTCCATAATCGGCGACGGGCCTGAGCCGCTGGCAACGCTTTGGACATAACCGTTGTGCATCAGCATAGGGGGCGTGGTTCGTGTTTGCTGTCGTCAGCTTTCTCGGTGTTCTGGGGTCTTGACACCCCAACACATCTGTAGCCTTGGCTAGATCGACCGATGTCTCGACTTGACAACCTTTCAGGGGACTGTTATAGTATCATTGTGTGCTAAGTAGTTATCACATAATAATAATTCTCACGCTAGTTGGCAACGAGTTATCCGCTTGCAGCCGTGGCGGACGAAAGGTCGATGAGAAGTGCACCACGTTTCTGCTGAGTCTATGAGACGTTTCTGTTTCCGAATCTTCCGGCAGGTGGGCGTACCTGAACAAGACGCCGCGATTGCGGCCGACGTGCTGGTTGCCGCTGACCTGCGCGGCATCCCGAGTCACGGCGTTGCCCGGCTGCGGGGGCTGTATGTGAGCCGGCTCCAATCGGGAGTCATCGCAGCCTGCCCGCAGACTCGCATCGTCAGCGAGACCCCGGCAACGGCTTTGCTGGACGGTGGAGCCGGGCTGGGACACCCGATCGCCTGCCGGGCGATGCAGCTCGCCATCGCGAAGGCGCAGGATGTCGGCGCGGGGTTCGTCGCCGTGCGCAACTCCAATCATTTCGGCATCGCCGGCTATTACGCCATGATGGCGCTGGAACACGGTTGCGTTGGCATGTGCATGACCAACACCAACCGCTGGACCGTGCCGACTTTTGGCCGCAATCCCATACTGGGCACGAACCCGCTCGCGGTGGCGGCGCCAGCGGGGAAGGAGCGGCCCTTCGTGCTCGACATGGCAACGGCCATCGTGCCCATCGGCAAGCTGGAGGTGTATGACCGGCTGAACAAACAGATACCACTGGGATGGGCCACTGACGAGCAAGGCCTGCCGACCGACGATCCGGGGCTGGTGCTGCGCAACGCCCAGCATTCATCCGGCGGACTGTTGCCGCTCGGCGGCGCGGGCGAGGAGTCGGGCGGTCACAAAGGCTATGGTCTGGCGGCGTGGGTAGACATTTTCAGCGCGATGTTTTCGGGCGCCATGTACGCCGATATGCTCTATCCCCGGGAGGCGGACGGCACGCCGCGTGAATCGCTGGTCGGCCACTTCTTTGGCGCGTGGCGCGTGAATGCGTTTCGGCCCCTGGCTGACTTCCAGGCAGGCATGGATGATTTGCTGCAGCGCCTTCGGAACTCGCCGACGGCGGCCGGCCAGGAACGGATCTATGTCGCAGGCGAAAAGGAATACGAAGAGACCGAGCATCGGCTTCTTCACGGCATCCCTGTGCCGCCCGTTGTGATGCAGGACTTGATTGCATTGGGCGAAGAGCACGGTGTCAGACTGGAGTGAGCGCTAGCAGCGGCAGAGGAGGAAATCATGTCGTCGGTTGATGTAGTCGTCGTTGGGGGCGGGATTGTTGGGTTGGCGACAACGTACTGCCTGCTTAAATCCTATCCCGGCATGCGTGTGACACTCCTGGAGAAAGAAAGCCAACTCGGCCAGCACCAAACCGGCCACAATTCGGGGGTGTTGCATTCGGGTGTATACTACAAGCCAGGCTCATTGAAGGCAAAGAATTGCGCAGCCGGCCGCCAGGCACTCCTGGACTTCTGCGCCACGGAGGGGATCCCCGCTCGCATCTGCGGCAAGGTGATCGTGGCCGTGGACGAGGGCGATGTGCAGCGCCTGGACATCCTCTACGAGCGGGCCCAGGCAAACGGCATTGCCTGCGAGATCATCGGCCCGGAGCGGCTGCGCGAGATCGAACCGCACGCAGCCGGCATCAAGGCCGTGTACCTGCCCAATGCCGGGGTGGTTGACTTCCGGCAGGTCTGCAGCCGATTGGCGGCCCGCATTGAGGAGCAGGGCGGCCGCGTCCTCACAAACGCAAAGGTCGGCGGTTTGCGTGAGACCGCGGAAGAGGTCACGATCACCAGCACGGCCGGAGAATTCTCGGCGCGCTACGTGATCAACTGCGCGGGGCTGCACTCCGATCGCCTGGCGCGGCTGGCGGGGGCTCAGGCGCCGGCCCGCATCGTCCCGTTCCGCGGGGAGTACTACGTGCTGAAGCCGCAGTCGCAGCACCTGTGTCAAGCATTGATCTATCCGGTCCCGGATCCCCGCTTCCCGTTCCTGGGCGTTCATTTCACGCGCACGGCTTGGGGGCAGGTCGAATGCGGGCCCAATGCAGTGCTGGCCTTTGCGCGCGAGGGCTACCGAAAGAGCGATCTCAACCTGGGGGATCTGGCGGAAACCTTGACATACGCCGGATTCATCAAGATGGCATCCCGCTACTGGCGGATGGGAGCGGGGGAGATGCTCCGCTCGTTCAGCAAGGCGGCTTTTGTGCGGGCGCTGCAGCGCATGATGCCGGAGCTGGAAGCCGATGATCTGGAGCCGGCTGCGGCCGGTGTGCGCGCGCAGGCGGTGGCTCCGGATGGCAGTATGCTGGATGATTTTGCCTTTGCGGAAACGCCACACATGATCCATGTGCTCAACGCGCCGTCACCCGCGGCCACAGCCGCATTGAGCATTGGCCAGTCCATTGTCGAAAAGCTGGCAACCAGGCTATCGTAGGTGAATACCCGAAGGAGGAGAACCCATGAAACGCTCGGAAATCAACGCGATCATTCGTGACGGAGATGAATTCATCCGGAGACATGAATTTCACCTGCCGCCCTTTGCCTATTGGTCGCCAGTTGACTGGGCTGCCAAGGGGCCTGAAGTGGCGGAGATCGTGGACAACAGCCTGGGCTGGGATATCACCGATTTTGGGTCGGGCGACTTCGCGAGGTGCGGCTTGTTCCTTTTTACGATCCGCAATGGCAACCCGGTTAACCTCCGAACCATGAGGGGTAAGCTTTATGCCGAGAAGATCATGATTGTCAACGTAGACCAGCTTACGCCGATGCACTTCCACTGGAGCAAGACCGAGGACATCATCAATCGCGGCGGTGGCAAGCTCGTGATCCAACTCTACAACTCCGCGCCGGACGAAAGCCTGGACAGCAGCGATGTGATCGTCACGGTAGATGGTATGCGCCGCGTCCTACAAGCCGGTGATACGGTCGTGCTTGAGCCGGGCGAGAGCATCACGCTGATTGACCACCAGTATCATCAGTTTTGGGCTGCCGAGGGTCGGGTTTTGGTTGGCGAGGTCTCACTGGTCAACGATGACCAGGCTGATAATCGTTTCCTCGCCTCCCTGGGGCGTTTTCCCGCGATCGAAGAAGATGAGGCCCCTCTTCACCTGTTGGTCACCGACTACGCCCACTACTTCTGTCCGGTCCAATGATCCCTGACTTTGGCCCAGCAAGGCACAGTATGACGTATAGTAAGTGTGATGATATCTGTGTCGCGGTCTCTTGTGATGGGAGGTGAACATGGATCTCCTGTATCGAGCCCTCGATGTCCTGGAGTACGTTTGCATCAGCGGCAGCGCGAGCGCCGACGAGGTCGCTGAATCGTTGCACGTTCCCAAGAGCAGCGTGTATCGCCTCTTGAGAGCCCTGGTTGAGCGCGACTATGTTCGCCATACGGCGGCTAATTGCTATGAAGTTGGGCCCCGGCTGCGGATGCTGCAGGGCATCACGGAGCGCCAGAACCGCTCACTGCAAATCGCCCGTCCTCAACTGGAAAAACTCTCCCGCATTACGGGGCAAACGACGCACCTGGCAGTCCAAAGCGCCAACCGTCTTACCTACGTAGACACCGTTATCGGTCAAAGCGGCATATCCATCAATCCATCGCCGAGCTCACCCCTCTATTGCACTTCGCTGGGCAAAGTACTGCTGGCCTATGCGCCCCAAGGTCAACGAGACGAGATGACCCGGGGGCTTGCGCTGGAACAGCATACGCCGAACACGATCACATCGAACGAGCGGTTGAACGAGGAACTGACGCTGACTCGCAACCGCGGCTATGCCCTCGACAACGAAGAATGGGAATTGGGCCTGCGCTGTATTGGCGCGCCCGTGTACAATGCTGCCGGCAACGTGATCGCAGCGATCAGCATCTCAGGGCTGGCAGCCAGATTGACCGGTCCCGACTTTCCCGGGATCATAGACGCAGTGCGCGAGACGGCTGGCGCCATCTCCAGGGACTTGGGTTATCAGGGTTCAGCTTGAACCCATGGACGCCAGCGCCGGGGCCCAACCCCTCGGGCTCCCAACACTTATCGCTTCCTTCTGAACGCGGCCTCGGAATGCGCTGCCCGTAGACATTGCCTGAGGCGCAGCCGAGGCCGGTCCACTTCCCGGTTCCTCACTCAAAATCGGTCCTTCCGGTCAAAACTGGGTATTGACAACAAACGCAAGGTGTAGTATAATCTCATTTAGCAATATTTGATTATCATTAAATGATAATTCCTCGATCGTCTTCACGGTACGACAGAAATCTCAATTTCAGTTCCCAAGGAGGCACACGTGTCAACATCTCCCAACCAGTTGAAGGATGCCCTGAAAGGTGTGGTGCATCTGGTGATGACGCCGTTCGACCAGAACGAAGAACTCGACGAGGCCGCCCTGCACAGGACCGTGCGCGACGCAGTTGCGGTGCTCAAAGGCGAGGATGCCGTGCTCCTCGCCACCGGCAGCACGGGCGAGTTCTACGCCATGAGCGACGAAGAGAACCGGCGCGTCATCAAGATCGTCGTCGAAGCAGCCAACGGCGAGATCCCCGTCATCGTCGGCACGGCCCGCGGCGGCACCCGGTATACCATCGAAACAAGCCAGTATGCTCAGAGCGTCGGCGCCGACGGTGTGATGATTGTCCCGCCATACTACCACCTGGTGACCCGCGAGGGTCTCTACCGTCATTATCAGCGTGTCGCCGAGAGTATTGACATCGGCATCATGGTCTACAACAACGCCATCACCAGCAAGATCTACATCGATCCCCCCATGTTGGCGCGCCTGTCCAAGATCCCCAACATCATCGCCTGCAAGGAAAACGTTTGGAACATCATGGCATTTTATGCCGCGGCCAAGGCCGTTGACCCGGCGGACATGATCATGATCTGCGGTGTGGGCCACATGATGTACAAATTCGAGGCGCCCTACGGCGCCGTCGGCTACGTGACCGAGCTGGCCAACTTCGCGCCGCACGTCGCCATCGGTCTGTCTAAGGCCTGCCAGCGGCGCGATCACGATGAGATCGAGCGCTGGGCCGACGTCATCGCGCCCTACGCTGCCTTTGTCGGCAGAACGATCGCCAGGCGTGGGCCGCTGCCCACGGTGCTCTCGCCGGCGATCACGGTCAACGATCAACCGATGTACCAGGGCGTGTGCAAGGCCGCCATGGAACTGGTCGGCAAGCCGGTCGGCAAGGTGCGCGAGCCGATGGAAAACCTGACCGACGAAGAAATGCAGGAGTTGCGCAGCATCCTTAAGGGCATGGGCGCGCCGGTGGTGGATTGATTTTCAGGGGTACCACGGATCGGCACGTGAAAGGAGGTGAGGAGACCGATTCTGTACAACCACCTTCATGGAACCTGTGTTCGAGCAACATCCGTTGTTCCCAAGACTTCCGGCAGCGTGCATTGAGCCGCACTGCCGGTCAATCACAAGGAGGAAGAAATGAACAAGCTCAATCGTCGTAATTTTCTAAAGAAGGCAGGCGCTCTGGCGATCGCAGTTGGCGTGGCGCTGATTGTCGCAGCCTGCACCGGCACCACCGCTGCTCCAACGACAGCACCGGTGGCATCCACAGCAGGCGCAACAGCAGTTCCCGCGGCGACTGCAGCCGTGGCTGCGACGACGGTGCCGGAGATTGGTGGCGACTTCAACTTCCTGACTTGGTATGGCCAAGACTGGACGGACAAGATGAAGGCTGAGATTGGGCAAGTGTATCCCAAGCTCAAGCTCAACATCCAGAACAACATGGGCGTCAGCGATTACCTGCAGGCGCAAAAGACGCGCTTCTTGGCCGGGGCGGGCGTGATGGACGTGACCGAACTCCGCTCGGAGTCGATTCCGGGGTATATCCAGGCGGGCTACCTCACAGATCTCACAGATCTCGTCAAGGATTTCCAGGGCAACTATATCGAGGGCAAGTCCGATCGCTGTCTCTCGAATGGGCGCCTCTACTGTGTCCCTAACGGCCTGGCGGCTATCGGCATGTTCTACAACAAAAAGATGTTCGCCGAGCGCGGCCTGTCGGAGCCCAAGACTTGGGACGATCTCATCAAGATCTGCGAAGCTTTCAAGAAAGATGGCATCTACTGCTTCGCGGACTCCGGCGTCGCCAGCTGGCCGATGGAGCAGACCGTCTACCCTTTCATCACCAAGGTCTTCGCGGATGATCCGCAGATGTTCGACAAGCTTGCTGCCGGGACGGCCAAATACACCGACCCGGTTTGGGTCGACACCTTCAAGCAGATTGATGCCTTCTACAAGGCTGGGTACATTGATCCGAACAGCCCGGGCTATGATCTCGATGCGTACACCGCCCAGTTCCTCACCGGCAAAGTACCCATGCTCGCTCAGGGCAGCTACTATAACGGCCGGGTAAAGACTTTCCCGATTGATGACCTCGGTGTGTTCCCTGTCCCGCTGCCCGGAACCGACAAGACCGTCGTGCCAGCGGATGTTGTTTCGTATCTCGCCATCAACAAATCGACGTCCCAGGTGGCACCCTCCGTGGCGTTCCTAAAGTGGTTCGCCGACCCCAATGCGGGCGGCACCTTCTATGCGAGGACCCTAGGATTCGGCCCGGCTGTCAAGGGTGCGAAGGTTGATGACCCACTTCTGGCCAACTGGGCGCCGCTGTACAACCTGCCGAGCATCCCCTTCTGGCACAGCACCCAGGGAGCGGCTGCGAACAAGGAGCTGCTCAGCTCGCTAGCGCTCCTGTTTGCCCAGAAGATCACGCCTGAAGAGATGGCCGCCAACATCCAGAAGGCTCAGGAAGAGCAGAAATAGGTGATCTGGATAGCCGGCTGGCATTCAGGGGTTCTCCGGGCAAGGCAGTGGAAGAAGGAGTTTTGCGCCCAATTCGCTGCGCCGGGGAAACCGATGAACGCCTGGCAGGCCATGACGCTTCCGATGTGTCGAGGGAAGGCACTCTCAGGTCAAAGCCGAAGCCGGGACACGCGTAGCGGTGCCGCGCGCAACCGGCTTCGGGATCACGGCATAGCATCATCCGTTCGGCGCGGGTTGGGCAATTCGCGCGGAAGGGCATGGAGATGGCGCCAGATCAGTGTTTTGCAGTTTCTACCGGATCGGAGCACTGCATGCCGCGGAGCAAGCCCGAGAAGCCAGCTCGCCAGGGGCGCCTAGCCAGCGGCACCCTTGTGCCGGGACTTAGCTGGCAGGATACTCGGCCACTGGCCTGCGAGCTCAATGTGACACTCCTGGGGCTGGGCAGCGAGGGCTCGCGATGAGCCACTGGAGCGGTTTGCGCGACTGCCGGGTGGTACGGCTCAACGCCGAGTTGTTCCCGCCCAGTGCGCACGAGATGGAGTTGTGGCGCCAGTACCAGCTCAACCCCATCAAGGCGGAAGCCACCACGCCCGACGAACTGATTGCGGTGCTGGCCGGCTGCGAGGCGCTGTTCGCCATATCTGTGGCGCTGCCCGCCCCGGTCGTAGAGTCCCTGGGCCGCTGCCGCATCATATCGCGGCTTGGGACGGGCACCGATAAAATCGCAGTGGAAGCAGCTACCCGGTGCGGCATCCTGGTGACCAATGTCCCATACTTCTGCATCGAGGAGCAGGCCGACCATACTCTAGCCCTACTGTTGTCGCTTGCGCGAAAGATCCCCCGCATGTCCAAGGCGCTGGTGGCAGGCGAGTTCTCTCAGGCGCACGAGTTATCGGGCTCCAACCGGCGCATTAGCGGCCGTACCCTTGGGCTGGTCGGGTTTGGTAACAGCGCGCGGCTGGTGGCGCAGAGGGCCAGGGGCTTTGGCCTCCGGGTCATCGCCTGCCGCCGCAATCCCGGCGCACCGGATGCGAGGGCCCAGGCGCTGGGTGTGGACATCGTTGACCTGGACAGGGTGCTGCGCGAATCTGACTACGTGTCACTCCACCTGCCCCTGACACCAGAGACGTATCACCTGATCGATGGTCAGGCGCTAGACAAGATGAAGCCTGGCGCCCTGTTGATCAACACGTCGCGCGGGGCGTTGGTGGACGAAACCGCGCTGGTGCATGCCCTGCGCGATGGCCGGCTGGGCGGCGCGGGCCTGGACACCTTTGAGCAGATCGACGTCTTTGCGGCGAGCGATGCACCGCCCAAGCACCCCCTCCTGGAACTAGAGAACGTCGTGCTCACGCCGCATGTGGCCGCTGGCTCGGTCGAATCAGGCCAGGCAGTGTCGCGCGGCGGCATCGAAAATGTCGTCGCTGTCCTCAGCGGCAATTGGCCCCAGCCGGACAACCTCGTCAACCGAGATGTCATGCCGCGCGTTCCGCTGCGGCCGTTCGACGAGCAACTGTTTGCGACCGGAAAGGAGTCCCCATGACGCACTCGCTGTTGGACTGGAGTGGCCCGATGGCGTTGGCGAGTGAAACCCCAGATCAGGATCGTCACTCGAAAGGAATCGAAGATGGAAATCATCAAGGCAAAAATGCCTAGGGATCTCTATCGAAAAGGGCAAGTTCGTCCGCACACGACGTCGGTTCCGCGTTCACGGAAGAGCATGCGAGAAGCACTGTTGCCGTACCTCTTCATGAGTCCGGCCATCGCGGTGCTCGCCTTTATCTACCTGGCCCCGATCATCTTCATGCTGGCGATCAGCGTCACGGATTGGACGGGCGTGGGTTGGCGCCTCAATTTCGTTGGGCTGCAGAATTTTGTTCGTATCGTGACCGGCGGTGAGAGGGCGTTGACCCCGGTTGTCAACGTCATTGTGTTTGCTGTGGGAACAGTGGTGATCCAGAATATTCTCGGCTTGGCGTTCGCCCTCGTGCTCGACCGAGATTTCCGAGGACGCGAATTCTTCCGAACGATCTTCTTTATGCCGACGGTGATTGCTTCCATTGCTGTCGCCCAAATGTGGAAAACCATGTTGATTCCGGGCACGGGCACGATAGCCAATATCGCCGGGAGCCTGGGGCTCAAGTCGATTACCAGAATTCTTTGGCTCGGCGATAGCGATATCGTTATGTATGTGTTGATCGGAATCAACGTGTGGCAGTGGTTCGGGTATAACATGGTGATCTATCTTGCCGGTTTGCAGAATATACCCGTTCATCTGTACGAAGCCGCGGACGTGGACGGCGCCTCGGGCTTCGACAAGCTGCGCTACATCACACTGCCCCTGCTCGGGCCTGCGGCCACGATCAGCATCATCCTGACTACAATCGGCGCCCTCAAGATGTTCGATCTGCCCTATCTGTTGACGCAGGGCGGCCCGGGGAACGCGACGAAAACGATCACGATGGATATTGTGCAGCGGACATTTCTGAACAACGACCTGGGTTACGCTTCGGCGCTCAGCACATTGCTCCTGATGGGGATCGCGTTGATTACCGTGGTTCAGAACCGGACGATGCGCCGCTGGAGACAGGAGGAATCATGAAAGCGAAACGTTCCGCTGAATTTGTGGCCAAGCTGATCGGGCTCTCGTTGGTCGCGATGATTGTGATCTTCCCGTTCGCGAACCTGGTGATGAACAGCCTGAAGAGCGACGCAGAGTTCATCGGCAACCCGGCGGGCTGGCCGGAACATATCGCTCTGGCCAACTACGCTGAAGTTTTTGTCAAAGGCCGGATCATCAATGCCGCTGTCACCAGCATCGCGATTACGTTCACCTCGGTGATCATTGGACTCGCCATTTCCTCACTGGCCGCATTTGCCATCACCAAGATGGGGCTGAAGCACGGCGGCGCATTGAAGATCCTCTTTCTGTTGCCCCTGCTGCTTTCGGTGCAGGTGGTGGTGTTGCCAATTTTTCTCATTTACGCCAGGCTCGGCCTGGTGAATACCTACACAGGCGCCATATTGATCTATGTGGCGCATGGTTTGCCCCTCGGCATACTGATTCTGGCCAACTTCCTCGAGTCTGTGCCCAATGAATTGTGCGACGCGGCCAAGATGGATGGGGCGTCACCGTTCCAGGTGTACCACCTCGTCGCTTTGCCCCTCCTCAAGACGCCTTTGACAACGGTCGCCATCCTCAATGGTCTTGGGATCTGGAACGACTTCTTTGTGCCCTTCATATTCTTCCCGAAAGGAGATATCGAGACCCTTCCACTCAGTATCCTTCACTTCGTTCAGAATTATGGTGTTCGATGGACCATGGTATTTGCGGACGTGGTGTACATCGTCGCGCCAGTGCTCCTTTTTTACATCATTCTTCAGAGGTATGTCGTGGGGGGCGTCACCGCCGGCGCGTTGGTCGAGTAAGCTCCGGAAGAGCGCTTTGACCGCCTCTGTCATCTCATCTCAATATCCGGGGTGAGTATTTCTGCGCACGACGGGCCGTGCCGCACCTAAGCACAGGACCGGCCCGAACACCCTGCCCAGCACTGCGCAAGTCACCGTGCGCGGCCTGGGTGGTGGTCTGATCGTCCACCAGCTACAGTCCGATGATTGACCTTCGTGACTTTGGACAAAGAGAATGATCAGGGAAATAGTAGTGAGATAGGATGAAACACAAAGAACGATTTCTCACGACGCTCGCCAGGCAGGTGCCCGACCGGGTGCCGATGTTTGACTTCCTGTTCCAGCAGCCGCTGTATGAGGCGGTGCTTGGCCGGCGACCGGATACCTATAACGCCCGTGACATCGTCGCCTGTGCCCTGGCCCTCGATCATGACGCGGTCTGGCTGCGGTTGGCAAATCCGGACGGGTGGCAACCTCGCTATCTTGCCCCGGATACCTATGTGGATGAATGGGGGACCACGTTTCGCCGCTCCGATGCCTCATGGCCGTTCGACTCGCCCGTCGACTATCCGATCCGCGACCGCTCGGATTGGCTGCGCTACCGGATGCCGGACCCCACCCTCCCCGGCCGCACGGCGGAGCTGATGCGGTTCTGGCGGCTCCCGCATGATGATCTGGCGCTGACGGCCGGCGTCAGCGGCCCGTTCACCCGCGCCTGGCACCTGCTGGGCTACGAGCGGATCTGTTACGCCCTGTACGATGATCCGGAGCTCCTGGTCGCCGTGTTCAGACGCTACACCGAATACGCCAGGGAACTGGCCCGGCGCTGCGTGGCAGACGGCTGCCACGCCGTGTGGGTGATGGAAGATCTGGGCGACAACACGCGCGGCTTCCTGAAGCCCGCTCACTTTACAAAGTATTACTTCCCTTACCTGGCTGAGCTGGTGGAAGCCATCGCGGCGTTGGGCGTGCCGGTGATCTTGCACAGCGATGGGCACATCAAGGACTACCTGCCGGCATTGGCGCAGACCAAGATCGCCGCCATTCACCCCTGGCAGCGCACCGCCGGCATGGATCTGGGTTGGGCCAAGGATAACTACGGCGACCGTTTCTGTATCATCGGAAACATCGACTCCTCGCGCACGCTGCCGTTTGGGACCCCTGAAGAGGTTGAGGCAGAGGTGCGTGCCGCGATCGACATCGCGGCGCCCGGCGGCGGCTATACCCTGGCATCCGACCATTCCATCCATGACGGCATCCCTGTGCAGAACGCGCTGGCGCTTTTTGCGACCGGCCGCTCCTACGGGAGTGCCTTGTACCGTCCGGCTTCGGCGGCAGGATGACTGCCATTCACCTCTATTCGTGAGGCAAACTCGTGATGAAGATATCGCCATCGGATCGGAGCATCCTGCGCGCTCTGGCTGACCAGTATGCCGGGTTGACCGCGCTGCCCATCCACCACACGACGATCCAGGAATGGAAGAGACTCAACCGCTTGCAGCACGGCCGGCCACTCATCTGGATCAACGAGATCCCCTGGCACGAGATGGATGTGGCCGGTGAATTGACCTTGCAGTGCAGCGATCCGTTCTGCCGACTGCAGGAGCAGCAACTGCGCCAAATGATCTACCAGTGGCGGCACATGCCGTGCGACATGGTGTTGGACCCGGTCTTCTACAGTCCCCTGATCATCCGCGATACGGGCTTTGGGATCGTCGAGGACATAGAGGTGCAGCGGACCGATGCCGCCAATAGCGTGATATCGCGCCAGTTTCACGGCCAGATCCGCAGCGAAGCGGATATCGCGCGCATCAAGACGCCGGAGGTATCCTGCGACACGGAGGCGACCGAGGAGAACTGTGAGACCCTGGCGGCGCTCTTCGGTGATATCCTCCCCATCGAGAAGCGCGGCCAGCCGGGCTTCTGGTTTGCGCCCTGGGACCAGTTGGTGCGGTGGTGGGGCGTGGAGGAAGCCATGCTGGCGCTGATCGAGCAGCCCGAGCTGGTCCACTACGCCATGGATCACCTGGTCAGTGCGCACCTGGCCCGGTTGGATCAATATGAACAACTTGGCCTGCTGGCGCCGAACAACACCAACGTGCGCGTAGGTTCGGGCGGCCTCGGCTACTGCGACGAACTGCCGCAGCCCGGTTGCTCCCCAGACCGCGTGCGTGCCGCCGATCTGTGGGGGTGCGCCACGGCGCAGATCTTCTCATCCGTGTCGCCACGCATGCACGAGGAATTCGCGCTGCAGCATGAACGGCGCTGGCTGGCGCGGTTTGGCCTCAACTACTACGGCTGCTGCGAGCCGCTGGACGGCAAAGTGCCGATTCTGGCGAAGGGCGTTCCCAATCTGCGCAAGATCTCGATGAGTCCCTGGATCAAGGTGGAGCGGGCCATCCGTGCCGTGGGTGACGGCTACGTTTTCTCCTACAAGCCGAACCCGGCCATCTTCGCCGAGGAGAACTGGCAGCCGGAGCGCGCACGCCGCGATTTGTCGGTTTTCCTGGAGGCCGCGCGCGGGTGCGTGGTCGAGATCATCATGAAGGACATCAGCACAGTGCGTTACGAGCCCCAGCGCCTCTGGGAGTGGGCCCGGATCGCTGCCGAGCTGGCCGATGCATTCCTGGTGTAAGCAGATAGGGTTATGTAGGCTCATGGCGCGCGGTGCCATCGAGACATTCGCAGCGTGTTGACAGGTATCGCCGGACTATCCAATCAGGAGAAACGCCATGTCATTTGCAGACGGTTGGGCCGCCCTCAATCTGGAGATGCCGCCGAGGGTTCCGCGTACGGAATTTTCAGCGTGGCGGTACTGGGACCTGATCCGGGCCGTGACCGGGATCGCCATCGAGCCAGAGAGCGGCGCCGAACAGAAGCAG
>Ga0172375_10006107_pt1 | contig 17023 bp, 14 predicted proteins | sample LakKiv1m_FD_114537 | JGI IMG/M metagenome (GOLD analysis project Ga0172375, IMG submission 114537) | Freshwater microbial communities from Kabuno Bay, South-Kivu, Congo - kab_092012_11.1m | ecosystem: Environmental > Aquatic > Freshwater > Lake | place: Democratic Republic of the Congo...
GCAACGATAGGGCCGGCGAGCCGCTCGTTGACCGTCTTGCGCCGGATGATGCGCGCGGGACTGGATGTTGTGCGGCTGAATTTTTCCCACGCGACACACGCAGAGTGCCTGGAGACCATCCGGATCGTGTGGCACCTGAACCGGCGGTATGGCCGCCATATCCGTATCTTAGGCGACCTGGAGGGGCACAGGATCCGTATTGGCCGGTTGCGTGACCACAAGCCTTTGGCTTTGCGCAAAGGGCAGGTTTTGTGGCTCGTTGGGGACGCGGGGTTTGTGGGAGAGGGCAACAGGGTGGCCTTTGATTATGAAGGGCCGATCAGAGACATCCATAGGGGGCACAGGATTTTTATCGACGACGGGTTGATCGCCCTGGACGTTCTTTCCGTTTCCCGGCGGACCCTCAAGACACGTGTTTTGTTCGACGGTACGCTCAAGGAATTCAAGGGCATGAATATCCCGCAGGCGCGTCTTCATTTCGGCGGGCTTTCTTCCAAGGACAAGGAGGACATCGCTTTTGCCGCCGCCCACGGCCTGGATTTTGTGGCCCAGTCTTTTGTGCGCACGGCTTCGGATATGCGGGTTGTGAGGCGTGTCCTGGTCCGGCATAAGGGGAGGGCGCGGCTCGTCGCCAAGATCGAAAACGCCGACGGCATCCGCAATATCGACAGTATTATCGGCGTTTCCGACGCCGTGATGGTTGCCAGGGGCGATATGGGCGTCTCGATTCCCATAGAGGACGTCCCTGTTGTGCAGAAAGAGATCATCCGTAAGTGTAATGCCCGAAGAAAGCCCGTGATCACGGCGACGCAGATGCTCGAGCGCATGACCGTCGAGCGCATCCCGACCAGGGCCGAAGTAACGGATGTGGCTAATGCCGTCTTGGACGGTTCCGATTACGTCATGCTTTCGGCTGAGACGGCGGCGGGGAAGTATCCGGTGGAGGCGGTGGTCCTGATGAACAAGATCATCCGCGTCACAGAGGAGTGGCGTCGATGTCGCGCGCGCTGATCATTGCCGGCATCATTTTGGTCCTGGCGGGGCTGTTCTGGGGTGTCCTTAAGACGCTTCCTTTCGGCCGCCTGCCCGGGGATATCGTGGTCCATAAGAAGAATTTTACATTGTATGTCCCGGTCATGACATCGTTGCTTTTAAGCCTGGCGGCGTCTGCGGTTTTTTGGTTTTTGTCAAAACGATGAAGAGAAGATTCCGGATATATCTTATCGGTGTGTGCGCCGCGGTCAGTTTCTGCGGGACGGTATGGGGTTCGTCCCAGCCTCCGATGGTGCGCGTGGCCGTCGTGCGCGACACCAAAGAGCTGACCCTTGCCGTTGAGGGGGCATTCGACATCTCCACCGTGCCCGGCGGGAAAAAGATATACCACGGCGGCCGCTTGGCCTCGGCAAAAGTCGTCGCGACAGAGAAGGGCATCAAGATCCACCAGACGGTGTATGAAGCCTCTTCTTTAAGGATCAGCGCGCGCAGGAAAGCGGCTATCTTCGTCAATCGCAGGCCTTATCGCGGCGATATCGTCCTCGTCCGTTCCGCGGAGGGTACGCTGTCGGCCATCAATGTGCTGGATGTCGAGTCGTATCTCAAGGGCGTCCTGGTCCATGAGATTTCTCCCAAGTGGCCGATCGACGCTATCAAGGCGCAGGCCATCGCCGCCAGGACGTATGCCTTGTATCAGAAGGAGATCTGCAGCCACAGGCCTTATGACCTTGTGGCGGATACCTCTTCGCAGGTTTACGGCGGGTTTTCCTCGGAAAAGAACAAGACGAACAGGGCGGTCAATTTTACGTTCGGCGAGGCGTTGCTTTACCGCGGCAAGCTCTTCCCGGCATATTTTCATGCGACCTGCGGCGGTTCGACGGAAAATGCCGCCGAATTATGGAAAGTCAACATAGAACCTTTGGCTGGCGGCCGTCTTTGCTCTTTTTGCACGGCGTCTCCGCATTATTACTGGAATGCGTCCATGGATTTTAAGGCTATCCGCAAGAAGCTGGGGCCGTTTTATACGCTCCAGGGAGAGTTGAAGAATATTTTTGTCGAGGAACGCAATGCTTCAGGGCGGATCCGTTCCCTGCGTCTCGAAGACGGCCAGGGGGAATCGGCCGTCATCTCCGCCAAGGATTTTCGGCAGATGATGGGACCGGATGTCGTGCGTTCAACCAACTTCACCCTTGCGGTCGAAGATTCGAAAGTGGTTTTCAGCGGCAAGGGGTGGGGGCATGGCGTCGGGCTGTGCCAGTGGGGCGCTTTCGGCATGTCGCGCAGAGGTTACGACTATAAGGAGATACTGGCATTTTATTATCCCGGCTCCCGCGTCTCCAAGGTATACTAGGGACAGGGCGCCTGGGTTTTGCCGGAGATTTTTTCGGGGATCATGCATCATCTTTCGGATTATGATTATGAACTGCCGTGCGAGCGGATCGCCCAGACACCGGCCGCGCAGCGGGATGCATCGCGCCTTTTGGTGATGGAACGTGCCGCCGGCCGGCTCCGGGATAAGCGGTTTTTTCAGTTAGCGCAAGACCTGGCGGACGGAGACCTTCTGGTTTTTAACGATACGCGGGTGATCCCGGCGCGGCTCCTGGGGCGGCGGGCCAGCGGCGGTTCTGTTGAAGTCCTTCTCTTGGGTCCCGCGTCTTGCGGGAAATTTGCATATCAGGCGTTGATCAAGCCTCTGGGCCGCCTGAAAGAAGGGGAGAAGATATTTTTAGATAAAGGCCTGATGTGCCGTCTTCTGGACCCGAAAAACAGGATTGTGGATTTCGGCGGCAGGTCTGCGGAATATGTCATGAAAAGAGTGGGCATCCTGCCTTTGCCGCCTTATGTGCGGCGACCGCCCCGGAAGGAAGACAAAACGCGTTACCAGACGATCTTCGCGCGCCATCCGGGCGCGGTGGCCGCGCCGACCGCAGGGTTGCATTTTACCCGCGAAGTTTTGAGGACATTGAAGGCCAGGGGCGTCGGGACGGCTTTTTTGACCCTGCATGTCGGTTATGGTACATTTTCTCCTGTGCGCTCCGACGATATCCGCCGCCACCGGATCCATGAGGAGAATTTTTGCATTTCGGCGGCAACCGTGAAGGCGATCCGGCGCGTCAAGGAAGCTCGACGCGGACGCGTGATCGCTGTGGGAACGACGGTGGTGCGCGCCCTGGAAGACGCGGCCGCAGAGATCCTTCAGGGGGGCAGGGCCGTTGATATCCGGCGTTCGAGCCGTCTGTTCATCTATCCACCCTACGCCTTTCGTGTGGTCGACGGGCTGATCACGAATTTTCACTTGCCGCGCACATCGCTGTTGATGCTGGTCGCGGCGTTCGGCGGACAGAAGGCCGTCCGGGAGGCCTATCGTCACGCGATCGAGAATTCATACAGGTTTTATAGTTATGGCGACGCCATGCTGATCATTTAGATTCAGAGAGTCAGTGTGTCAAAGAACGAAAGTGAGAAGAAAGCACGCAGAGTTTAGGGTTTACGTCCATCATTTTTCCGCTGTTGGTGTCTTACGAGGAGGCTTATGGATAAAAAAATCATGCCCTGGCTGTTGATCCTGGCATCCGTTGCTGCAGGTCTTTATTTAAGGATCTATCCGTCGCTATTGCCTTTCTTCGACAAGAAAGCGGTCCAGGAGGTCGAAAGCGAAGAAGCACAGGCGGTGACCCGCAATCTTGCCGATCTTTATCCTCAGGTGGACGTCATGACCCGGGATGTGATGGCCCGCAAGGTCCTCGTGGAAAGATTAAAGACAGACCGCGCGTCGCTGCGCCAGAGGGCCGCCGAGCGGGCCCAGGAGATGAAGGGGCGCTACCGGGACGAGAACGGCAATCCCTATCTTTGCGGGATCGATTCTTATTACTGGGAACGGCTGTTGAAGAATCTCATGAGACGAGGCCAGATCGGCGACCGCGAGGTCAACGGCGGGCCGTATGACGACCTGGTCAGGCAGCCCATCGATCCGGCAATGACGAAGAACGTCCATATCTGGCTGGGCCTTGCGTTTTATAAAGCCTGGTCTTTGTTCGATCCTCATGTTCCTCTTGAGCGCACGCTTTTCTACGTGCCGCTCGTCCTTTCCTGCATCATCGGTGTCTTTGCCTTCTTTGTCGCGCGCAGGCTGGGCGCCAACGACCTGGGCGCCTTTATCGCGTCCTTCGCGGTCAACGTGTCGCCGTTTCTGGTTGTACGCGTCGCCTCCGAATGGTTTGATACGGATATTTACAATGTTCTTTTTCCGCTTTTGATCTTCGGCATTTTTCTCTACGCCGGCGCCGGCAGGCGCACGGCGGGACGCCGCGTCTTCTTGTGCGCCCTGGCCGGTCTTTTCACCGCCTGTTATGCATCCACATGGAAGGGGTGGTGGTTTGTTTTCGATATCATGCTTCTTTCCGGGGTCCTGTTCCTTATCAATCTCAAACAGAGCCAGAAGGAGGAGGCCTTGCCGCCGGAGATCCTGGGGCATTACGGTGCGTGCCTGGCGCTTTTTTTCGGCTTCGGGTCCATCTTGGTCGTTTTCTTCAGCGGTTTTGTCTCGTGGGCGGATTGCCTGATCGAGCCTCTTCGCCTGACATCCATCTTGAAGGTGACGGAGAACGCTATGTGGCCGAATGTCTTTTTGACTGTCGCGGAACTCGGGCGGGCGGGCGCCATGGATGTCATCCGCGGAGTCGGCGGGCAGCTCGTATTTTTCGGCGGGCTCATCGTTCTTCTTTACGTCTCTCTTTTCGAGCACGCGCTGCGCAGCCCTCGCTACGGATTTGGTCTTCTCTGCCTGGTCTTCTGGATCGTCGCGACGTTTTATACGGCGATGGAGGCCTTCCGCTTCACACTCCTTCTGGTTGTTCCCGTCGGCCTGGCCTTTGGCCTGGCTGTGGCCAAATGTTATGAATATATGGCCGGCGTGTTCTCAAAATATCTGACGGCGGCGCAGACGGTCCTGGCGCGCGGCGTCCTGGTGGCCCTTATTGCGCTCTATCCTGTTGTCAACATCGCCGATCTTTTTGTCAGGCTTTCGGCCCCTCCTTTCTCGATGGACGACCAGTGGCACGGCGTCTTGACGAAGATCAACAAAGAGACGCCCCCGGATGCCGTCATCGATTCCTGGTGGGATTACGGGCATTGGTTTACGGGCGTGGCGGGCAGACGCGTCCTTTTCGACGGCATGACCCAGAATACCCCCTATGCCTACTGGATGGCTTCAGCCCTGTTGACGGACAATCCGCGGGAATTCACGGGCATCCTGCGTATGATCAATGCCGCCGACAACAAGGCCGTCGACGAACTGACGCAGGCAGACCGGATGGACCTGCCCGCCGCTATTTCCCTCGTGCGGCGTTGCCTGGCTGTTGCTCCGCCGCAGGCCCAAAAGTATCTGGAGGAGGTTTTGCCGCCGAGCCGGGCCCGCAGGATCCAGGAGCTTCTTTTTCCCAAAAATCTGCCTCCGGTCTATTTTGTCGTCTCCTACGATATGCCCGCCAAGGTATCGCCGATCTCTTATATCGGCAACTGGGATTTCCCCAGGGTGGACCTCTGGTTCAAGCACCAGTACCAGTCCAAGGATGAATTTCTGGCTTATGCCCAGAAGCATTATCGCCTGACGCCGCAGGAGGCGCAGTCCCGTTACTCGGAGATCTTTTTTATCGACAAGAAGGCCTCGCGGACATGGTTCTCGCATTTTCTGGATTATTACTCGCCGATCGGCGTGGCCCGCCAGGACGGCCCCATGCTGTATTTCGATAACGGCCTGAACGTCAACACGGAGAACTGGCATGCCTTTGTGCAGGACAGGGACCCTTCAGGGCGCGGTATCCCCCAGAGCCTTTTTTATATGGATAAAGGCGAGTTCAAGGAAGTCCGTCAGGAGAAACCCGACCTTGCTTACAGCGCGGTCGTTTTCAAGGAAAACGGGGAATACAAGAGCCTCTTGTGTGATACAGCGCTGGCCAAGAGCATGCTTATCCGGATGTATTTCTTTGGGGCCGAGGGCCTGGATTTCCTGAAACTGTTCGATAAATCCGTCGATGGAAAAGGCAGTGCGATCTATGTGTATGAGATCGTCTGGCCGGCCGACCATGTCGCTGCGCCGGAGGCGCCGGGCAAATCCAAAAAAGGCCCGAGACGATAACGCCATGCCTATGAAATTTTCCGTCATCCACACCGACCAAGACACGCAGGCGCGTTGCGGCATCCTGCATCTGGAGCGGGGCTCGGTTGAGACACCTGTGTTTATGCCCGTGGGTACGCAGGCGACGGTGAAATCCCTGTCGCCGCTGGAGCTGGACGAGGCGGGCGCCCAGATCATGTTGAGCAACGCGTATCACTTGTATCTGCGGCCCGGCACGGATATTATCCGGGAAGCGGGGGGCCTGCATAAGTTCATGAACTGGCCGAAGCTCATCCTGACGGACAGCGGGGGTTATCAGGTTTTCAGTCTTTCTTTGCTGCGAAAGGTCAAGGACGATGGCGTGGAATTCCAGTCGCACCTTGACGGGTCGCGTCATTTCCTTACCCCCGAGTCCGTTATCGGCATCCAGAACGACCTGGGGTCCGATATCATGATGCCCCTGGATGAGTGTGTGCATTATCCGGCCTCTTTTGACCTGGCCCAGAAGGCCGTAGACAGGACGACGCTCTGGGCCGGGCGTTCCAAAAAAGAGTGGGCAAAGACTCAGCGGGGGGTCCTGTTTGGGATCGTCCAAGGTTCGACCTTCCCTGACCTGCGTAAAAAGTCCGCAGAAGAGCTGAAAGATATTGGTTTTCAAGGGTATGCGATAGGCGGAATAAGTGTTGGCGAACCCCAGGATTTAATGTATAATATGATTTCTTTTGCGGCAAGAGAATTGCCTCAAGAGGCCCCCAGGTATGTGATGGGGGTGGGGCTTCCGGAAGACATTCTGGAAGCCGTGTCTTTGGGCGCGGATATGTTCGATTGTGTCGTGCCTACGCGTTACGGCCGCAACGGTTCGGCGTTCACGAGCCTGGGAAAGATCACGGTCCGTAACGGGGCTTTCAGCCGGGACCAGGCGCCCCTGGACCCGCACTGCGATTGTTACTGCTGCAGAAATTTCACCAGGAGCTATCTCAGGCACCTGTTTAATACCGGCGAGATCCTGGGGCTAAGGCTGGTTTCATACCACAATGTTTATTTCTTTCTGGATCTGATGAAAAAGGTCCGTGCGGCGCTCCGCGAGGGCCGTTTTGCGTCTTTTAAGAAGGAATTTCTGTCGCGATATAGACAAAAAGAAGGCTAAAAGGATCGATCCGCCCCCGTTGCTCTGCTTTTGGTTCACTTCTGCGAACTGAACCAAAAGGTGAGCAAGACACGGGGGTAGTTCACACAGTGACTTATGTTCACTCGCCCTTAGCCTTCGGCCGGGCAGTTCCATAAGTCACGTGTTCACTATGCATATAGACGTATTGACCATTTTCCCGTCGATGTTTGGGCCCATTTTAGGCGAGTCCATCATCAAGCGCGCCGTCAATAGCGGGAAGGTGGCGATCCACCTGCACGATATCCGGGATTACACCACGGATAAGCACCGCAAGGTCGATGACAGGCCCTATGGCGGCGGGTCCGGCATGGTCATGGCGCCGCAGCCCATCTTTTCCTGCTGCGACGAGGTTATCAGGAAAATAAAAGTTGCAAAAAACAAAAGAAGCATTATACTTCTTTCACCGAGAGGGCGGTGTTTGACCCAAAGGGCCGCCGCGCGCCTCTCGAAAATGAAGCATTTGGTCCTCATCTGTGGGCATTATGAAGGCGTGGATGAGAGGGTGGGCCGTTCGCTGGCCGATGAAGAGATCTCCATCGGAGATTATGTGCTGACGGGCGGCGAACTGCCCGCAATGGTGGTGATCGACGCTGTCGTGCGCCTCCTGCCCGGTGTCCTGGGCAATGCTTCATCGACGCAGAACGAGAGTTTCCAGGAAGAGTTCCTGGAATATCCGCAGTATACGCGGCCGGCTGTATTTCAAGGCAAAAAGGTCCCTGCAGTATTGTTGTCCGGCGACCACAAGGCGATCGACGCGTGGCGAAGGAAAGAGGCCGAGGTCGTGACGAAAAAGAGACGGCCTGACCTCTTAGAGAAATGAAAGATTCACCCCTTGCCTAAACGCTTGTAAATTTTTGCCAGGGCTAGGCCGTCGGCCTGGCGCAGCCGGCCAGGACGGCCATCCGGCAAAAATTTACGCGCAGGCTGCGGGGTTAACTTTGGAAGGAATAAAACCTGCCTATAGGCAAAGTTAAGGAGTCATTATGGACAAGATCAAACTCGTTGAAAATCTGTTCGCCAGAAAAGAGAACGTCCCGGTAGTCGCCGTGGGCGACACGGTCAAGGTCCTGGTGAAGATCCCTGAGGGGGATAAGTTCAGGATCCATCCTTTTGAGGGGACCGTGATCGAGACGCGGGGAGAAGGGCTTACCGCCAGTTTTACCGTTCGCAAGATGTCTTATGGCGAGGGCGTGGAGAGGACATTTCCTCTACACGCTTCCACGATCGAGGGCATCGAGCTGGTCAAAAAAGGCAAGGTCAAAAGGGCAAGGCTCTATTATCTGCGCGGCCGCATCGGCAAGGCGACAAAGATCGAAGAGAAGATCGAACAGAAGAAGGCCGATGCCGAATAGGCACGGGCCTGTTTTGGGCGGGATTTTCAGGTGCTGTATCACGAGCGACGTGCGAAAAAGGATGGTTATTCCGTCATCGTAGGCGTGGATGAGGCCGGGCGGGGGCCTCTGGCCGGCCCTGTCGTCGTGGCGGCTGTGATCTTAAAGACGTATGCGTTCTCATCCCGTATCGATGATTCCAAGAAACTGACGGCACGCCAGAGACGCACGGCTTTTGACGAGATCCTCGGCAAATCGACATGGGGCGTGGGGATCATGAACCAGGGCATTATTGACAGCGTCAATATTTCCGCCGCGACCCATTACGCCGTGGATGAAGCTGTCGCGCGGCTCATGGAACGGCTCCGGATTCCGCCGAAAAGAAAATCGGTCATTTTGCTCCTGGACGGGAGGTTGCGTTCACACCTGTCTTATCACACGAAAGAGATCATCGGAGGCGACGGGCTGTCTTTGTCCATCGCCGCGGCTTCCATCGTCGCCAAGGTCATCCGGGACAGGATCATGGAGATCTACGACCGTATCTATCCGCAGTATGGTTTTTCCCGTCACAAGGGTTATGGTACCGCCGAACATCTGGACCGTGTGAACACCTGCGGGCTTTCCCCTCTTCACAGACGCACGTTTTGTCATCACATTCCTTGTCCATCGTGAGCGATAAACTGACGCTGGGACAGTGGGGCGAACAGGAAGCGGTCCGGTTTTTGCGCAAAGCGGGTTACCGGATCCTGGAGCGCAATGTGCGTACGCCTCTCGGCGAGATCGATATCGTTGCCCGTCACGGCGGGGTCTTGGTTTTTATTGAGGTGCGCACACGCCGGGGCGCCGAGGGTGCCTGCCGGGCTCTGGAGTCCGTGAACGCCAGGAAGCAGGGGCGCCTGGACCGCCTGGCGCTCTGGTATCTCAAGGAAAAGAATTTATCCGGCTGCCGCGCCAGATTCGACGTGGTCGCCGTCTGCGAGGACGCAAAGGGGTCTTCGGCGACGCTGATCCGCGATGCTTTTCAATCCCTCGGCAGAAATCCCCGGCTTTAGAGCAGGGGAGGAATGCGGTGCTGCCTCGGGAGGGAACCCCCGAGCCCGAGGGATTCCACAGCGCAAAGGACATCTAGGCATGGTTGTCAAGCTTAAGCCCATATCCCGCGTGGCGCGTTCTCTGGGGATCCGCGAAAAAGAGCTGGAGCCCAACGGCCGCTACAAGGCCAAGGTCGACCTTTCGATCCTGGAGAGATTACGCAAAACGGACGCACGCTATATCCTCGTCAGCGCGATCACGCCGACGCCATTGGGGGAAGGCAAGACCGTTACCACGATCGGTTTGTCCATGGCGCTGAACCGTCTGGGGGTCCGATCGGCCTGTTGTTTGAGGCAGTCGTCTTTGGGGCCGCTCTTTGGTTCCAAAGGGACAGCGACCGGCGGCGGCGCGTCCCAGGTCGTGCCCGAGGATGAGATCAATCTTCATTTTACGGGCGACATGCACGCCGTGTCCGAGGCCAATAATTTTCTTTTGGCTTTTCTTGAAAATTCGATCTTTCACGGCAATCCTCTGGATATCGACATTGCCAGCATCACGTGGAAGCGTTGTCTGGATACGAGTGACCGGTCGTTGAGGAACATCCGCTATGCTTTGAAATCCGGCTCCGAGACCCACCAGATGGCAGCCGGCTTTGAGGTCACCGCCGCCTCCGAGATCATGTCTATTCTGGCGCTCAGCCGCGACAGGGCGGACCTGCGCTCACGGCTCGGCGAGATCGTTCTGGCGCGCACGCGCCGGGGTGCACCCGTACGCAGCCGCGACATCAAGGCCGACGGGATGATGGCGGCGATCCTGAATGACGCCGTCAAACCCAATCTCGTGCAGACGTCCGAGGGCACGCCTTGTTTTATCCACACGGGGCCCTTTGCCAACGTTTCCATCGGCACCAGTTCTATCCTTGCCGACAGGATGGCCTTGGGGCTCTGCGATTACGTCGTGACGGAAAGCGGTTTCGGCGTGGATTGCGGGGCTGAGAAATTTTTTGATATCAAGTGCCGCGCCAGCGGATTCAGGCCCCATGCCTGCGTTTTGGTTTGTTCGCTGCGGGGCCTCAAGGCCCAGAGCCGCAAGATCACGATCACGCCGGGCGAGAAGATGCCGGCCGGCCTCTTCGCCGAAGATGCGGAGGCGCTGGAGCAGGGCTTGGAGAACCTCAGGAAGCATATCCAGAATCTCAGGCTGTTCGGCATCCCTGTCGTCGTCTGCATCAACGTTTTTCCGCAGGACACACAGCGGGAGCTGGACAGGGTGCGCGCCAAGTCCCTGGAGTTCGGGGCCCAGGATTCTCAAGTGAGCCGTCTCTGGCAAGAAGGGTCCAGGGGAGGCGTGGACCTGGCCAAAAGCGTCCTGCGCCAGACAAGCCAGGCATCGAGCGGTTTTAAGTTCCTTTACGCTACCCATCTTTCTTTGCAGGAAAAGATCGAGGCGGTCGCCAAAAATATTTACGGCGCGGGTTCCGTGGATTATACTCCGCAGGCCCGTTCGGCCCTGGAGTTCTGCGCCCGCGAGGGATTCGGGCATCTGCCGGTGTGCATCGCCAAGACGCAATTTTCTCTGTCGCACGACGAATCGCTTAAAGGCGCACCAACAGGTTTTGTCTTTCCGGTCAAAGACGTCCGCCTGGCTGCGGGCGCCGGTTTTGTTTTGGCGCACGCGTCCTGGATGCAGACGATGCCGGGTCTCCCGCGCCAGCCGCGCGGCGAAGCGGTTGATATCGACGCCGAAGGGCATATCAGAGGATTGTCATCCGCCTTCGCAGGAGACCACGGGCTTTAGCCCGTGGAGGCCCGCCGGCAAAAGCCGGCGAGGTCTCGCCAAAAGCGGAAATGCGAAAAGATTGCTTCGGCGCGATGTCACTGGATTGTCGTCCGTGGTTGACAGTCTCGCGGATGATCTCTCCGAAGCCAAGCGTGAAAGCAGCTTGGCGAAGGAGGATCCATTCAGGGACCACGGACTTCAGTCCGCGGGGTTCCATAGGAGGTTCGGTCATGATGCGTTATACAAAAGCACTCTTGTCGAGATATGTGGCGGACCTTTCCAAGAAGATGCCGGCGCCCGGCGGCGGGTCTGTGGCGGCGCTCATGTTGGCCTGCGCCGCGGGCCTTGTGGCGATGGCCTGCGCCTATACCGTCGGCAAGGAACGCTACAAGGCGTTTGCACCGCGCGCGCGCCGTCTTTTGAAAAGGAGTTTGACGATCAAAGACGAGGCGTTACGCTTGCTTGATGCGGATATCGCGGCTTATCAGGGCAAGGATCAGGCGCGGTCTATCTGGGTCCCGGCGCGGGTGTGCCGCCTGTCCGCAGAAACGGTTCGCCTGGCGCGCGAGGTTAGCCGCAAGGGGAACAGGTCTTTGCGTTCCGACGCCGACCTTGCTGTGTCTTTGGCGCGGCTGGCCGCGGCAGCCGGGCGTTCATATGTGCGGGTCAACGTTCTTTGTTTGAAAAATAGCTCGAGATATGCGAAACTGTTGAACGAGCTTAAGCGTTTATCATAGAGGCGGCGCAGGCGGGGCACTGGCCGAAGGCCGTGGGTGTGGGGTTAAAAAGACAAGAGAGGCGCACATGGCAGTTCTCATGGAAGGCAGGGTTGCGGCCGAACATTTGCGTAGTCTTTTGAAAGACGAGATCGCTCTGCTGTCGGACCGGCATAAGCGGCGGCCTGAATTGCGCTGTATCGTGGTCGGCCGCAACGCCGCCGCGAGCGTATACTTGAAAGCCCAGGCCAGGGTCGCGCAGGAAGTCGGCATCGGGCATGCCGTCGTCACTCTGCCGGAGGATGTCCGCACCGACGGGCTGGCCCGCGAGATCGCCGGGCTCAATAATGATCCTTCCGTGACCGGTATCCTGCTTCAATGTCCTCTGCCGTCGGGTGTCAAGCTGGAAGAAGCGGCGTCTTTTATCCTGCCGGCGAAGGATGCCGAAGGGATCCATCCGGCGAACCTCGGTCGTCTCGTTTTTGGGGAGGGATCCGTCGCGCCGTGCACGGCCCAGGCATGCATGGAGCTTTTACGTCATTACCAGATCAAGCTCTATGGTAAGGAAGCGGTCGTGGTGGGGCATTCTTCGATCGTGGGCAGGCCTTTGAGCCTTTTGCTGCTCAAGGAGTTTGCCACGACGACGGTGTGCCATATCGCGACGGCCGAGGCCCACAAACTTGAGGATCACGTCAGGCGTGCGCAGATCCTTGTTGTCGCCGTAGGCAAGCCCCAGGTGATCAAGGGGGAGTGGATCTCGCCGGGCGCTGTCGTCATCGACGTAGGCATCAACAAGTGCGGCGAAAGCCTTGTGGGGGATGTGGAGTTTGAGACTGCACGCCAAAAAGCGTCGTTCATTACGCCTGTCCCCGGCGGGGTTGGGCCCTTAACGGTCATGCTGTTGATGAAGAATGTCTGCGAACTTTTCAAAGAGTCCTTAAAACTGCAATCGTAATACGGCGAAAGAAAGGCCGTGATGTCCATCGGGGCAATGACATTCAAGGAAAAACTCTCGTCGTCTCAATTCGTGGTGACCTCTGAAGTTGGTCCGCCAAAAGGTATTTCCCTTGAAAAAATATTGAAGGAGATTGCTTCTTTGCGGGGAAGGGTGGATGCGATCAACGTGACGGACCTGCAGAGTTCCGTCATGCGCATGGGTTCTCTGGCGGCATCCATTCAGATCAAGAATGCAGGTTTTGAGCCTATCCTGCAGATGACGTGCCGCGACAGGAACCGGTTAGCGTTGCAGTCGGACGTTCTGTCTGCGGCGTCTTTCGGGGTCGAGAATATCCTGGCCCTCACAGGGGACCACCCGGCCCTGGGGGATCATCCCCAGGCCAAGCCCGTTTTTGATATCGATGCCGTGACCTTGATCGGGATCCTGCGCACGCTGGAGCGCGGCGCCGACATGAACGGGAACCCCCTCTTTGGCGAGGCACCGAAATTCTGCGTGGGTGCGGCGGTCAATCCGGGGGCCGACCCTTTGGAGCCGGAACTCATCAAGATGGAAAAAAAGATCGCAGCCGGGGTGGAATTTTTCCAGACGCAGGCGGTTTTCGATATCGGCGTTTTTGAAACATTCCTGGCGAAGACGCGGCACCTCAAGACAAAGATCATCGCCGGCATCATGCTGCTCAAAAGCGAGCGGATGGCGCGTTATATGAACGAGCACATTCCCGGCATTGTCGTCCCCGAGGCCGTGATTGCTGAGATGGAAGGGGCACAGGACAAGAAACAGAAATGTCTGGAGATCGCCGTCCGTTTATTCAAGACGCTGCAGCCCGCCTGCGACGGCATCCATATCATGCCTATCGGCAGGTATGGCATGGTTTCGAAACTCTTGGATGCCGTGGGGCGATAAAGAAAAAATGAGATACAGAGAATTGTCAAACCCTAAACACTAAACCCTAAACTCTAAGAAAACTCAAAACCCAAATGTTCCAAACTCTAGATTTTCGTTTTGGATTTTTAGTTTTGGGTTTGGAGTTTGTTTAGGATTTAGAGTTTAGGGTTTAGTGTTTGAGTCAACATGACAAAATATGTCTAAAAAAATAGTCATTATCGGCAATTCCGCTGCGGCCGTGGGTGCGGTCGAGAGCATCCGCGAACGCGATAAATCGGCGGAGATCTCCATGGTCTGCGAAGAATCGTTTCCCGCCTATGAGCGGCCGAAGATGCTGGGGATCCTCGACGGCCGCCTCAAAGAGCGGCAGCTCATCTGGCGCAGCCCCGATTTTTACAAGAACCACGGCATCACACTGCTTTTGGAGACGAAGGTGGAGGGCGTCAGCACGCACAGGAAGCGTCTGGCCCTGAAAGGGCGTGACCCTCTGGAATTTGACGAGCTCATCATCGCCTCGGGCCGCAAAGAGACCCTGCCGCCGCTCAAAGGAATCCAGAAGGAAGGGGTCGTCGCCGTCAACAGCCTTGCCGATGTCAAGTTCATTCAGGAAAACCTGCCGATCGCGCATACGGTGTTGATCGTCGGCAGAGGTCCTGTGGCGCTGGAGATAGCGCGTATCATCGCCGCCAAAAAAACGGAAGTAAAGTTTTTCGGGACGCTGGCAGGGCCCATAGAGAATGTCCAGGAGGTGGGCGATAATCCGGTCATCGAGATCCTGGGCGAGGCCGACGTCCGCGCCGTCAGGCTTGCGAACCATAAGGTTGTGGGGGCTACGCTGGTGATCTTCAGCGGCGTAGCCGGCCCCAATACGGATTTTTTGAAAGATACGGATATTCATGTGGATGACGGGGTTGTCGTGGATGAGACGATGCGCACCAATATCCCTTTTGTGTGGGCTGCGGGGGACGTCTGCCGCCAGGGACAAGAGGGGGGCGCGCGCGGTTGGGAAGCGGCATACGCCTCGGGCCGGAAATGCGGAGAAAGCCTATGCCGGACTTAAAAGCCATCGTTGCGGGAACATCGGTAAAGATCGTTGACGGAGCAGAGGCCGCCCTGGAGAAGGTCTTGGCCGCAAAAGGGGCTTCTGTTTCCCTTGGATTTGAAGGTACCGCCTTTTTCCTTCCCCTGAATTTTGCCCTGACGGGGTTGGAGGTCAAGACAACAGGCGATGGGCGTAAAGTCATCGAGAACTGCCGCCGGCTCCTGGAAGGCAAACCCCTGGCGAACGGTTTGTCTCTTCCTTATCTCGACGGGTTGCTCGATCAGGGCCTGGCGACCCTTCTGGCCGAAGAGCTTTTGTGCGCTTTGACGCATGAGTCTAAAGACGGGTATCTGGGGTTTGTCCCTGACACGGTCCTGCGTTCTCTGGGCGTCCAGCTTGTCGACGGCCGCATTGCCGGTATCGCCGTCATCCTGGGGTGTGCCAAAGACGACGCCTCCGCCGTCAAGATCATCCGTGATTTCCAGGAAAAGAATATCGTCTCGCTTCTTGTCGGGAATGCTGGCTTGCGCAATATCCGTGACCAGCTGGCCGAAGGTGCCGGTGTCGAGTTGGGGCTGGATAACTACATCGTTTCTCTGGGGCCGGATGAATTATCCAGCGCCTATGCCGTGAATTTCGCCGTGCGTGCGGCTTTGACGTTCGGCGGCTGCAAGGGCGGCCAGTGGAAAGAGGTGCTGGAATACGCCCAGAACCGCGTGCCTGCTTTTGTTGTGGTCTTAGGCAAACTCGACGAAGTGATCGCGACGACAGGCGTCGGCGTCCTCGGCCTGGGTTTTCCGATCATCACGGATGTCGCCGCCGCCGAGGTAGGGAAGATCCCGACGACGAAATACGAGGCCTTGGTCGTGGAAAAGGATATGGACAAGATCGTGTCCCGCTGTATCGAGACGCGGGGCATCAAGATCCAGGTGACGCATCTGCCCATTCCGGTGCTCTACAGCCCGGCGTTCGAAGGCGAGCGCGTGCGTAAGGAAAACCTGAAAGTAGAATTTGGTTCAAAATATTCCCCGGCCTTCGAGTATCTGGCCTATAAGCCCATGGAGGACGTCGAGGACGGCCGTGTGGACGTCGTGGGCCCGGATATCGACGCGGCGGCAGGCAAGGCTATGCCCTTAGGGATTTGGGTCGATGTGGCGGCGCGCCAAGCCAATAAGGATTTCGAGCCGATCCTGGAAAGGCAGATCCACAGGTATTTCAACGAGGCACAAGGGATCATGCATATGGGCCAGAGAGATATGATCTGGGTCCGGATTTCCCGGGAGGCCTTTGACAAGGGATTCCGTCTGAAACATTTCGGCATGATCATTCACGCCATGTTGCACAAAGAGTTCGGCGCAATCGTCGATAAGGTCCAGGTGCGCCTCATGACGAGGCCAGAGGATGTCGCGCAAGCGCTTCCGAAGGCCGGACGTGTCTATGAGGCGCGCGATGAACGCCTGCGCGGCATGACCGACGAGAGCGTTGATACCTTTTACAGTTGCGCCCTCTGCCAGTCGTTCGCGCCCAACCATCTTTGCGTCATTACCCCGGAGCGTCTCGGATTGTGCGGCGCTTATTCCTGGCTCGACGCCAAGGCCGCCTATGAGATTCAGCCGACGGGCGGCAACCAGCCGATCGCCAAGGGGCCGTGCCTTGAGCCGAATCTCGGTCAATGGCGCAACATCAATGAGTTCATTTTTGAAAAGTCCAACAGGACCATTCCCGAAGTCAGCATGTATTCGCTTTTGGTCTCCCCGCAATCGAGCTGCGGTTGTTTCGAATGTATCGTGGCCCTGGTCCCGGAAGCGAATGGCGTCATGGTCGTTAACCGGGATTATGCGGGCGCAACGCCGCTGGGCATGACCTTTACCCAGATGGCCGGTTCTGTGGGCGGCGGGGTCCAGACGCCTGGTTTTATCGGCGTCGGCAAGCTTTACCTCACAAGCAAGAAGTTTATTTCCGCCGAAGGCGGGTTGCCGCGTCTTGTCTGGATGCCGCGGGAC